>Ga0182024_10017820_pt1 | contig 13286 bp, 15 predicted proteins | sample P32metaG_FD_120480 | JGI IMG/M metagenome (GOLD analysis project Ga0182024, IMG submission 120480) | Permafrost microbial communities from Stordalen Mire, Sweden - P3-2 metaG (Illumina Assembly) | ecosystem: Environmental > Terrestrial > Soil > Wetlands > Permafrost | place: Sweden: Stordalen...
GCGCCCGCGAATGCACGCGCCGCTTGGAACGCAACCAGTTGGCTCGCTTCTATCATCATAAAAGCCGTAAACTCTTAGCACCTTTGGCTTCGGAACGAAGACAGATTTAGAACAGTAGAACTAAACAGATGACAAGGCTTGGCACACGGATGTCTCAGGGACAAGTGTCGCGTTTGCTGAAGCAAGTTGAGGAATTTCGGAAAGCGACCGGCTTCGTCCCAAATGCGGCGGAAGTCGCCGCCAAGATCGAAGCAATGGATCCTGCGAAGATCGACTTGGGACCGCGACAGGATCGCAGAACGGTCCGACAACGCGGCCGAAAGGCCGACGATTCTGACGACGAATAGTTCATTTTCGTCGATTTTAATGCGCGCGTAAGTCATTGGCTTCTCGCACTATGCGCGCGTATTTGGTGGCGTCTGCGAATATGCGCCAGGAATGATGGGGCGAGTTAGATTGCCCCGCAATTCGTTCCTGGAGCATCTGCGATGACTGCAGAAGAACTTCTCACGGCCGGTGAGTTAGCCAGCAGGTTGCGCGTCCGTCCTGAAACCATCCGCCGATGGTCAGCCGCAGGCTTGATCCCCCGGCTCGTCATTTCTCCAAAAGCCATTCGGTATGACTGGCAGGCCGTGCAGGTCGTCCTGGCCGAGCGCGCCGCCGCTGAGCGACAGGAGGTGATTCGTGGCTGAGCACACTCCGCAGATGCCTAATCTGCTCGCCGAACCGGATGAGTCCGAACCAGCCTCGAAAACGCGGCTCAGACCTCTCCTGTTTACCGCCAAGCAGGCGGCGTCGATGTGCGGCAAATCGTTGCGCACATGGCGCTCTTGGGATTCCTCTGGTTGGATTCCGAAGCCCGTGCGGATCGGCCGCTCGACATTATGGCGCGCAGATGAACTGCGCGATTGGGTGGTGGCGGGTTGTCCGCGACGAGGGAAATGGGAGGCCCGGACATGAGTCGGCTGCATTGCAACCAAATCCCAGGCGAGTCTGGTCGATGGCAGGACGTGAGACGGGATTCGCCGTGCCCGATCTGCGAAAAGCCCGACTGGTGCCGCGTCTCAAAGGATGGGCAGTGGGGCGCCTGTCGACGCGAGGCCGGCGGGGCAACGAAAGTAAAGTCCGACAAGAACGGTGCCGACGTGTACCTGCATCGGATCGGACAATCTTCGCTCACCCAAAATCTGGCGGCCCACAGCGGCCATGCCAACAACCAGCCCGAACCAACGGCGCGTAAGGCGATTTCGGTCATTCGGGCCGACGCACCAATACTGGATAAGGTGTATGGCGCATTGCTGGGACGCCTCCAACTATCGGATGACCATCGCGAAGCACTCAAGCTGCGCGGTCTAAGCGGCGAGACCATCGCGGATCGCGGATACCGGTCGTATCCTCGGACGGGACGCGCTGGAATCGCCAAGGAGCTTCATGCCGAGTTTGGCTCGGCGCTCCTAGCAGTTCCTGGTTTCGTGGACGCTCCCGGCGTTCCGAAACTTGCTGGATCGGCTGGGCTGCTCGTTCCCGTCCGTAATTCTGAGGGACTGGTCGTCGCGCTGAAAGTGCGGCGCGACGGCGCCACCGAAGGCGGAAAATACGTCTATCTCTCCAACTCAAAGTACGACGGGCCGGGCCCGGGGGCACCTGTGCATGTCCCGCTCGGCGTTCGTTCGCCGGCACCAACGGTTCGGCTGACGGAAGGTGAATTGAAGGCCGACATCGGTACGGGACTGAGTGGGCTGCCGACGATTTCGGTTCCCGGCGTAACCAACTGGCGGCCCGCGATCGACGTTCTCCGTACCCTCGGCGCGAATACCGTTCGATTGGCGTTCGATGCGGACGCCCTGACCAATTCGCACGTTGCCAGAGCGCTCCTGGCATGTGCCGAGCGACTTAGGACTGAAGGGATTTCAGTCGAGTTGGAGCGATGGTCCCCCGACCTTGGGAAAGGCATCGACGACCTGTTGGCCGCCGGCAAACAGCCGGAATTGCTCGCTGGGGAGTCGGCCTATGATGCAGTAAAGGCGATCGCCAAAGCGGCGGGCGTAGATGTGCCGAGAGTCGGCCAAAGCGAGATCGCGACAAGAATTCACGCGGCGCTCGAAGCCAACGGCGAAGCAGCGTTGTACCGAGACCAACCGCTGCTACAGGCGCTTGCTCGGGTTGCCGTCACGGATGCGGCCGAATGGGCAATTCTCCGCGGGCAGCTGCGCAATGCCGGAGTGAGACTGCGGGAATTCGACCATGCGATTGCGCCGATCGTTAGACAGGTGCGAGCAGAATGCCCCGCCGAGCCCCGCATGGAATCCGAGGAATACCTCGTCTCGGAGGATGGTTCCATCTGTCGGCAAAAGCTGACTGGAGATGGCCCGGTGAGCGTGGTCTTGGCAAATTTCACGGCCCAGATCGTTGAGCAGGTTACGCACGACGACGGCGCCGAACTGCGAAGCGTGCTTGCCATCGAGGGAATTCTCTCCGGCGGCCATCCATTCCCCAAAATCGACGTATCGGCGGAGGAGTTCGCTCGAATGAATTGGCCGATTTCGAGTTGGGATACACGGGCGGTCGTGTCGGCCGGGATGTCGGCCAAAGACCATCTGCGGGCCGCGATCCAGCTCCTTTCTCCCCGTGTTACCCAGCGAATTATCTACGGCCACACCGGTTGGCGTCAGATTGGCGACAAGTGGTTCTATCTGCACCTTGGCGGTGCAATTGGACCGAACTGCGCCGACGCCTCCATCATGGTCAGTTTGCCGGACGCGCTAGCAGGCTTTGAGATGCCATGTCCACCGTCGCAAGCGGAGTTGGCGGCCGCCGTCCGAGCCAGCCTTGCCGTTCTCGATTTGGCGCCCGGGCGGATCACCTTTCCCGTCGTGAGCGCCGTCTATCGCGCAGTGCTCGGAAACACTGACTTCAGTTTGCATCTGGCTGGCCCCACCGGAGTCTTCAAGAGCGAACTCACGGCGCTGGCACAACAGCACTTCGGTGTGGGGATGGACGCTCGGCATTTGCCAGGAAGCTGGTCCTCGACCGGCAATGCGTTGGAGGCGATCGCGTTCGCCGCTAAGGATGCCCTCCTCGCGGTTGATGACTTCGCGCCGACGGGCTCGACAGGCGACATCCAACGTTTCCATCGCGAGGCGGATCGGTTGCTGAGGGCGCAAGGGAACCGCTCCGGCCGCCAGCGCATGCGCGCCGATGGGACTTTGCGACCTGCCAAGCCACCTCGCAGAACTATTTTATCCACCGGAGAAGATGTGCCCCGCGGCCAATCGTCGCGGGCTCGGCAATTCGTTCTGGACGTGGGTCCGGGAGAAATCGATCAAGGCCGATTGACCGATTGCCAGCGGCACGCGAGCGACGGGCACTATGCCCAGGCACTCTCTGGATTCATTCAGTGGCTGTCTCCACAGTACGGACTGGTGGCCAAAGGGCTGCGGACTGAAGTCACGCAGCTTCGGGATTCGATGCGCCAAAGGGGCCATCATGCCCGCACGCCGGGGATCGTCGCCGATTTGGCGGTCGGCCTGAAATATTTCTTGGCGTTTGCTGCGGAAGTGAAAGCGGTGACAAAGGCCGAGTCCGAGGCACTCTGGAAACGGGTGCTGGGGAGTTTGAACAAGGCGGCAGAAGATCAGGCGGCTCACCAGGAGACGACCGAGCCCACTCGCCACTTCCTGCGTCTGTTGACAGCCGCCCTAGCGTCAGGGCGAGCGCACGTAGCCAACCCAACCGGCGATTGTCCCGCCAAGTCACCGGAAGCCTGGGGATGGCGCGTCGTTGCCCCCCAGGGCGAAAACACAAGCCAGTTGCGACAACCGCTCGGGCGACGGATCGGTTGGCTGGACGAAGAGAACTTGTACCTCGAGCCCGAGGCCAGTTTTGCCGAGGTCCAGCGGCTGGCAGGAGAACAAGAGGAAAGCCTCGCCGTCTCAGCAGGAACGCTTCGCAAGCGACTCCGGGAAAAGAATTTGTTGTTGTCGTGGGATGAGGTTCGCAAGACCAACACGGATCGTCGAGTGTTGGAGGGCCGTCGTCGTGAGATTATCCATCTTCATGCAGCATGCATCACCGGTGAAAACCTGACCAACCCGACCACGCCGAACAGCAAAGCCGGGAACGCCGAGGAAAATGGTCAGTTTCCTGGTCAGTTCGTTGGTCAGTTTGACCAGAATGGGGCCAGCGATCTGACCACGAAAACTGACCATTCCGCCGGAAATGGTCAGGCTATGGTCAGTTTGGTCAGGTCGGAAACAGGCGGGGAGGGCTCTAAGGATTTGAAATTGTTTCGCCGGTGAATGGAGATCGCCCTGAGGCGGGCTACCTATGACGATTGACGATCTCATGGATGAACTCGGGCGCAACGCAGTCGCGTTGTCCTTGCACGATGACCGGCTGCGCTACGATGCACCAAAGGGGGCTCTCTCGCCGGAATTACGGGAGGCCATTTCAGCCAATCGAGCCGCGATCGTCGCCCGGCTGAGCGAGGCGGCCACCAAGATGGAGCCTGTCCGGAAGCGTTGCGGCCCCTGCGATCCCCTGAACTGGGTCGATGATTCGCCAGAGGACGGTCGCATCCGCACGACTTGCAGCAAATGCGGCCGGTTTATTGGGTATCGACCCGAGCATGTTGCTTGAGGTCGTCGCCAAAACGAGGTAAGTGTCTGACCAGCGTGTTTACGGCAAATCAACCGAGGCCTGAAAAGTGAAATTCGATGGCTAGTTTGTACAAGAAACCCATCACACTGACCGACCGGAAGACGGGCGAGCGGGTCAAAACGAAGTCGAAGAAGTGGTGGGGCCGCTTCAGAGATGAGAACGGCCAAGAGAAACGTGTCCCGCTGGCGAGCGACAAGGCTGCTGCCCAGGCCATGCTAAATGAAATCGTTCAAAAGATCGAACGGGTGAAGGCCGGTTTGGTTGATCCGACCGACGCGGAGCGAAAACGTCCGCTCGGCGAGCACATGAACGAATTCCGAAATTTTCTCAAAAACAAGGGCGTGACATCCAAGCAGGTGCATGAATCGACGACGCAACTTAAGAAGATTGTCGATGCACAGAAATGGAAACGCATCGGCGATATCTCGGCCAGCGGCGTTTTGGATTACCTTGGCGAATTACGGCGAGCCGGAAAAAGCGTGCAGACCTATAATCACTATTTGAAGTCCGCCAAGCAGTTCACGCGATGGCTAATGCGAGACCGGAGAACGTCGCTTGATCCGCTGGCTTACTTGGCGAAGCAGAATGTTAGCACCGACCGACGCCACGACCGTCGAGCACTCGGCACGGACGAGTTCACTCGATTGGTTGAAGCAGCACGGGTGGGAAAGAAGATTGAAACCGTCTCTGGTCCCGATCGGGCGATGATGTATGTATTGGCCGGATGGACCGGGTTCCGAAAAGGTGAAATCGGCAGCCTTGCGTTGCGGTCGTTCCGATTGGACGACGAGCCTCCAACCGCCACGGTCGCGGCCTGCTATAGCAAACGGAAGCGACAGGACACACAGATCTTGCACCCGGAGGTGGTCCGCCGGCTGCAGGAGTGGCTGAAGACCAAGTCCGACCTGGGACGAGATGACTTGCTTTTCCCCATATCGGGCCGAGTGCCCGGTGGCACGGAAAGAAAGACGCATAAGATGATGCAACTCGACCTGAGAGCGGCCCGGAATCACTGGATTGAAGAGGCCCAAGACCAGCCAGCGGAGAAAACGCGCCGCGAGAAATCCGATTTCCTGGCTTACAAGAGCGATGACGGGTTGTTCGCCGACTTCCATAGCAACCGACACATGTTCATTACCAGCCTCGAGCGAGCAGGCCTATCGCCAAAGATGGCACAAACGCTTGCCCGCCACAGTGACGTTCGGCTCACGCTTGGCATCTACACCCACGTTGGCCTGCACGACCAGACGTCGGCAATTGAATCGTTGCCCGCCCCGCGGACGTTTGACGAGAGCGGTTCCAAGGCGGCGATGCTGCGGGCGACGGGGACCGAAGGGCGGCTAAACGAGGCCAAAGAGACGGGCCGTGTGGTGCCCACAGTGGTGCCGTCGGGTGCCGAAAATGGTGCCGTTCGTCTCGCATCGGGAACGAACGACCTCGCGCCAAATTGCACCCGCGAGGCGGGCGAGGGGGAAGAAACCGCGGATTCGCAGATCGTCGTAAACCCGAACGGCCCTAGGACGATTCGGACCGCCCGCGACCACTCTGCATCGCGTTGCACCGCCGTTGGGCGGCCTAACGAACAAGTATCCCCGGCAAGGCTCGAACTTGCAACCTTCGGCTTCGGAGTTCAACTCCTGCGTTTTTCGCAATCTGGGCGGCTGTAGGGATTTGCGCTTGCAACTCGTTTTGCCGCTCCACTTTAGCAGCTGTGTTTAGCTCGGGGAGCCGGTCGCATTTCGGTCAGCAGTAGAGTTGAAACGGGTCTTTGATTCTGGAGTTCAGAAACGCCAAAAGCGGTTTCTGAAGACTCCGAAGGTTACAAGCCGCCGTCAGCCTGCCAGCGATCGCCCCGCAGACTGATGTCTCTCTGGCATCTCTACTGTCCGGCGGAAAAAGCGATTATGGAAACTGACCCGGCCATCGAGCATCCCACGCCGGTTTGTCATTGCCTGCTCGACCCGTTAAGCCGAATCGGGTCGTCGCCAAATTTGCGACCAAATTTGCCGCCTCCCAAATCCTGACCCAAATTAGGCATGCGACAAGCAGATTGGACGTGCCTCGCAAGAGGCGAGCAGATTGCTCTGCGTCTGCGAAATTTGGCACTTTACTCCGGCGGGCCAGCAGCCCAATCATTTTGACACTTTGCCCCCCAAGTGGTTGTAATTTGCCGGCGACCGGCGTACATTTAGGCCCAAGCAGATTCGTCTCGGCAGCGACACGGGCATCGTCTTGAGGGGCAAATGCGGTCAATCGTTTCCACGTTCGTCGTCCTGTTCGCCATCCTTTCGGCATCTCATTGTGCGGGGTCGGATGAATCGGGATTGCTTCAGACCATCCTGGTTTCGAGCGCCAATGCAATCGGATGCGAGTCAGCCAGAAGCGACATGAACTCATTGTTGTCCTGGGGCGCTCCCCAACAGGATTTCGAGGCGTGCCAAATCCCCATCACATCGGCGACGACGAAGCAAGACATCCTCGAAGCAATTCGTCACCTGCGCATTACGCCAACAACTACATTCGTATTCTATTACGCCGGCCACGGCCAATTGATGCCAGATGGACGGCATCAATTGATCCTCGACAGCACGGAACCAGATTGCGTGCTTGATCGATCCGAATTGCTTGATGCAATTGCCAAAAAGAAACCACGTCTTGCCATTGTGATTACCGATTGCTGTTCTGAAGTTGCCACAAAGCCCCCAAAGCGTGGCAAATTTGTTTTCGACAAGGCCCTATTTCACGACCTGTTTCTTCAACCGACCGGACTCGTTGATCTAACCTCAGCCGAGTTTCATCGTGACAAGTCGACAAATCAATATGCTGGGATGACGGCATGGACAGACGCCAGCGGTCCAGTATTTACGAATGCGTTGCTCGATCTCTTAAACGATCCGCAGACTCGTCAGCGTCTTCTGGAAAAAGGTGAGCCAGCAACCTGGAAGTCGTTTATGACTCCGCTCATGAGTCAGACAGACGAACGATATCGCATTCTACGACAGAGCGTTGAAACAGACACGCACATCTTTCCGGCGATCGCTAAATCCTTGCAAGCCGAAATTCATTCGCAACAACATCAGCTTCCGATGCTCATCTCCCATTGAAGGGCTCACACATGCGGATCGTTAAGACATTGAACGTCGTCGGATTACTCATGGCGATTTCCATGATGCAGGACCCTGCTAGCGCAGGGCTTTTCCGTTGCCGCTGCCGTCACATGTCGAATCGACGGTGCTGCGCACCGCCATGCATGCCCGTTCCCCCGCCCCCACCGCCGCCAAGAAAATACGATCCAGCACTCGGGCCTGCACCGCCGACAAGAGAGAACATGTTTACGGGGTTTCCGGAGGTGCATTATACCGATTTTCATGTCGTTCGAATTTACGACGTGAAGGCACCAGTAGTAAACGACAGCGCCGAAGTCGACTCGCCGATACTCCTATCTATTTTTAATGAGTTCCAACAAGAGCTTGATGAGGCAAGGGCAAAATTAGCGCCTAATTCGCCACCACTCACGGTTGTAGGTAGCAATCGCAAAATCCCTGATGATGCGACTTCAGCACAGAGACGGACTGATCCAATTACCGAGGTGCGAGCGGACACAATTCTCGCATATCTGAAAGGATTGCCGACCAGGACAGACGACCAACGACTGTCCCCGGACGGCGTGTTGTTGGTATGGTGCGAAACCCACGGTTTGGGACCTGATCTTGTGCTAAGTCATAAGGACGAGAAAGGCAATCCTGAAATATTGAAACGAAACGATATCCTCGCAACCCTCGACGCCATTCCGCATCGGCTCGTCATTCTCGTCACAGAGAATTGCTGGGGTGGAAACCCTGGTGTTGTTCCAGCGCCCGTTCTAAATCCTCAAGGATTCTGGCGGCAACTGTATTTCGGTCATTCGGGCGTCGTAGATATCATGTCGAGTGGCGACAAACAGAAGGCCTACGTGGTCGATGGTGCGGTCTTTACTAGAGCGTTTCTAAAGGCTTTCGATTTGCAGAAGGACGCCATAACTGGAGGCTCGCCTGACAAGTTTGTTACCTGGGACAAGTTCTTCAACAATGCGATCGTCCCGTTGACACACATTGAATATCAAGATGCCGTCGCTCGCTTACGTTCCCTAGAGCAGCCTGCGAATCAGGATAACCCCAAGAGCCAACTTCTTAAAAACATGATTGACCAAAAGACGCAAGACCCGCAGTGGTTCAACCCAGAAAAGGTTCGAGTTCTTCCTCCGTAACGAGGAAAGTGCCAGCAGCAAACACGATTCATTTGGAGGTTGATCCCCAATGTTCTGTCGTTGGTTATTGCCTGCTTTCCTGGTCGTAGCGGGCTTCGGTTATATCGGCTACTACGTTGGGTGGTTTGCCGGCGCTAGTCGGACTCCAACTATTGATACATTGGTGCCGCTTCTGATTGCGCTACTTTGCGGCTTGAGTTACGGGCTGCTCGACAAAAAGGGTCTACTCGAAAAACTAACTGGGAAGCCAGAAGACGAGAAGCATGTCGAAGGGGCTAACCCCCAAACTTCACGTGCTGCTGAACATAAGAATGTGTGTTTATGGCCTGCTGTGCTATGGGTATTTGCAGTGGCAATTTTTACCGGCTTTTGTGCAAAAGGATCGCTTGCCGGCTATCAATTGCGATCACCTGTCTATCAGACGGTTTCAGGTATTGTAGGACCAGACAAGTTGACGCCAGTTGAATATGCTCGTGCGACGAGCGTCCTCCTTCGACTGCGAGCGCTCGGAATGTCCCCAGATCAGGTCCAAACATTTGCCAAGGAAACTATCGGACAAACAATTGCAGATGCAGCGAGCAAGGAAGCTGACCCCGCCAAGCAAAAGCTGAGCATCGATAGTGATATCAAGAACATTTGGGAGGCAGTCAAACAATTGGATATACCAACGTCCGCCAACGGCCTCGGTCCTGGATTTCCCAAGTCAGAATAGCTTGGCCGCTCAATCGGCACAGCCATCATATAGGGCTACTCCTCGCCACTAGACGATTCAGCAGACATCTTGCTCTCCTTCCCACCAAGTGCCTTCAATATGTGCGGGTCTTTGCTGTTGCTATAAAACCAGGAGGCAAACGCCTTGGCTCGAATTTCAACGGTGGGACGGAGAAAAAAAACTACCACTGCCATCAAGCCACACACCGCCGCCACAATTCGCTTGTTGAAGAATGAGCCGAAATAGTCTCTCAGCCGTAGAATCCTGTCCTCGTCCGGCACGGCTGCCAAATCAGCCGCAAGCTGCTCATACGCCTGCTTCGCAGCAGCTTTGTCTCCGAGTCTCTTGTATTGGGCCGCTAGCACCGCATAGAGGCCCTGCCGCTCACGACTTGGCCTCCAGGTGTCGATATAGGCATGAACCTTCCTATAATCTGCGAGCGTTACGGCATCACGGTTCTTCTCATCGATCTGCGATGCAGGCGGAGTTGATGAAGGCGGTCGAGGAGGCTGATATGTAAGAGATCGGAGCAATTGTTCAATGGCCTGCGATCTGTCGGAGGGAACCACCGATGTTTTGACAAGTGCGATCACACCGTCGACATCGTTTGTGCTCAAATAACTATCGATTATCTCGGACCACGGGCTCATGCTTTCAAAGTTGAGAGGTGTCGGCCAAACGCTCGGGGCAGGAACACTATCGCCTCTGGCGTTGCCCGCCAGCCCGGCCAAAGCTTCGATCACGACGGCGGCTAAGATTCCAACGCAAAATGACCAGAATGCGCCGCAAATCATTCGGACAGACCAAACCCGCAACCAAGAAGGCTCGCTTCGCATGTCGTACCTCCTAGTTCGCCCTTCCCCCTTCACACGACCCGATACCACGCCGTACCACGACGGACAACGCCGTTGAAACTGACGGCCAAATATCCAAGCCGGACGAGTTGCCACAGCCTCGACGGATGAAACGTATTGCCAGCGAGGCGTAGCCACTTGTAAGAAAACTCGCCGTCTTCAGATTTGACCACTTGTTTGCACGCATCGAATACCGGTTTCAGTTCGTCGTTAAGTTGAGTTCGCATGACTTGCTTCCATAAGTTAGGCAGTTTTTGAATCGCTCTCTCCACGCCCCTTCAACGAATCAGCCACCTCGTAACCCTTCGCCGTGACCTGGAAGACCTCACCTTTGTAACCGAGGTCTTTTATCAGGCCGCAGGTGGCAAGATCGATGGCGGCTTGCTCCCAGATTGCCTCCGACCGCCGATTCTTTGGCTCGTTGAGAACCTGCCCGGCGGCTTGAGTATTAAAGCCGGCGCTAGATCGGCTGTAAATTACCATTCCATCGCCCGTCGCCGCAGTTAGAAGCAACTTTCTCGCTTCGGCAGAGAGTTGGTAGCCTGCCAGCAAATCAGCCTCGGATTCAACGAAGTCTGCGGGTGCTGCTGCTTCCATTGAAAGAATGCGATCTAGTTCCAGTTTGAACTCCGGCCATTTGCTTTCAAAATTGCCAGCGATCATCGTTTCATTGTGCGGTTGTGGCAGCAATTTGTTCAACGAGTTAATCAGGCCGAGGGTCTCTTCCTTCGTCGCCTCAGTGCATTGAAACTGCGATAGTGGGCCGTCCGAGATCATGCTCGGGCCAATTCCGACAAGATATGGGCAGACCAGCACTCCTTCTTCCTTCACTGCAATTGCGCCGGTCTCGTAGTAAATCCACGGCGAGCGCACGTTTTCTTTTGTCACACAGATAATGCACGAAGTTGCCTCGCCCAAGAAGCCTTGAAGTTCGCCAAACCATTGCTTGCCTTTGTCAATGTCCTTGCTCGACATCCACGGCTTGAAGCCCGGCACTACCTTCGGCAGCCAGTCGTGAAAAGCTGACGCCATGTCCTTGCTCTGCTTCTTTGACCAACTGACCAGGATATTCACTGGAGTCTCCGTCCTCTTGGGCAAACCCTCTTTGTCCTGCATCTGGGCGACTGGCTTGGAAGATGAATTGCAAATCTGCTCGAACTGCCAAATACAACTTCGTAGGAGATTTCTTGCCCTTTCTAGGCCGTCTTGATAGGCACGAGTAGATGATGCATCGTCACCTGTGCTCGGTTCATAAAAACCATAGTTTATATCCAAGAACGACCGACTTTGGTGGCTGTTGTCGCCAAAAATAAGGTCAATAACAGTCCTGCATTTGCTCTGCCACGCCTCAAAACGATTGCGATCGCCTCGCAAAAAATCAATTTCGGCAACCAACCCGTTGATCAACCGACCTGCTTCCGTCTTCTCCACGATCACACTCCCAATTCAATTTTTATTTTCCCCCGGCTCTCCAAGACTCATCACTAACTTCTATATTGCAAGCCGCAGCAAAGCAGCCGCAGCCTTCGGCGATTTGCTAATGATGCTCCGTGCTTCATTGAAATCTGCCGCCACATCTGCGGGCATGTCAGCGTGGGGCAGAGGAGCGTTGCCGCAATCGGGATAAACCATTTTCTGGTCGACCCAGACTGAATGGCCTTTGCAGTGTGCGCAATGCACGATGGCGATTTGCTCCAACTTTACCGAACCAAATCCCGTTGTCGATTTTCGATCCAATGCCACTGCTTTTAGCGACGGCTCGCACCAAGTTTGAACGGCAAGAACACCGCAGATCGGGCAGTGAAAACTTGCCTTCGCAAATTCTGGAGCGACATATTTCGGCTGTGGCATTGGATTGCACTCCCGGAATCGACATTTATGCCTACCCTCCGCCTCCATTTGACCCCCAGCCCGGATTCCGTCAAGGGAGTTTATTGGGCCATTTGTGACGCATCTGACCAGCGCCTCGGCCGAATCGTGCCGACCATCCGAGGATCGCTTTGCCGCCGAACAGCGGCAACTGTTTCAAAACTTCGGAGAAATCTGGGTGAAGCGTCGTCCTGGCCCGCCACGCTGACAATTTCCCGTTGAACAATCGACTGTTTTGCTTCTCCAAAATTCCGCAAGAATGGGCCAAAAGCCCGAGTCTCAAGAAGCAGCGCAGGACTACTGCTCCCATGCGAACGGGGTGCGTCGGCTAAATGGCTCGATCCGATCTTGAGCGATAGGCCGACCACCTCCCCACCCACGGCCCACGCATCTCCGGCCAGCGGATTGATCTCGGGTCGCTATCTTAGGCCGTCGTTGTAGCCAAGAAACGCCTCGGGCGCTCGACGACTGATGTCTAGTCAAGACATTCGCAACCGTGTCGAGCAAGAACGATATGATGAGCGAAGGGGGCCGACGCACGGCGACATGCCGAATTTCTCGGCATGATCCTCTGGTGTCCTGCGACACGTAGCGAGGCCGTCCGGCCAAGCTGCGATGCGTCGGCCCCCGTTTTGCTTGATTTTGGCGGCTGATGGCCCATTTCTCGAAGCCGAAAGACGAAGTAGTTGACTCTCCCCCCCGAACGAAAGAGAATGACCACGGTCCCGCCTATGGAAAGCCAGCCGTGGCTTCGGGCGAGACGACGTTGGAGAGACTGCATGTAAAGAAGCGACCGAAGCCGATTCATATTCGACTTTGCCGAACCAAATCACCGCCCTCTGGAAACTGCGACATTTACGGAGTAGCGGCAGGTGTTTGGGAGGCTCCCGCAAGGGAGCGCCCGGACGCTGCGCCGCTATTGCCTGTCGCAGGGCACCAGAGGTCA
>Ga0182024_10017821_pt1 | contig 13285 bp, 13 predicted proteins | sample P32metaG_FD_120480 | JGI IMG/M metagenome (GOLD analysis project Ga0182024, IMG submission 120480) | Permafrost microbial communities from Stordalen Mire, Sweden - P3-2 metaG (Illumina Assembly) | ecosystem: Environmental > Terrestrial > Soil > Wetlands > Permafrost | place: Sweden: Stordalen...
AGAGCGCCAGCTTGCGGCCGCGAATCAGTTGCACGGCTTTGCCGCCTTGCAGATCAATGCAGGGAATGATCATGGGCTGAGGCGCACCGGTACGCCGCGGTCCGCCAAATATTTTTTCAGCGCGCCAATCGAGTGTTCCGCGGTGTGGAAAATGGAAGCGGCCAGCGCCGCGTCCGCTTGGCCTTCGCCGAAGACCGCTAGAAAACCCTTAAACGTCTTCGCGCCGCCGGAAGCAATCACGGGAACCGAAACTTGCGCCGCGATCGCCGCCGTCAAACCGCAATCGAAGCCGCTGCAGGTGCCGTCGCGATCAATCGAGGTCAGCAGAATCTCGCCGGCGCCGCGCGACACGCCTTCGCGCGCCCAAGCGGCGGCGTCGCGTCCGCTGGATTCGGCGCCTCCGCGGATGAAAACTTCCCAGTCTGCGTTCGTTTTCTTCACGTCCATCGAAAGGACCACTGCTTGCGAGCCAAATTGCGCGGCGAGCTCTGAAATCAGTTCCGGGCGCTCGACGGCTGCGGTGTTCACGGTGACTTTATCGGCGCCGGCTCGGAGCACCGCGTGTCCATCTTCGAGGCGGCGAATTCCGCCACCGGCCGTGAACGGAATATTCAATTGTTGTGCCACGCGGCGAACGGTTTCGAGAAATGTGGCGCGGCCATCGCGCGACGCCGTGATGTCCAGCAGGATCAGTTCGTCGGCGCCTTCGCTGTTGTAGCGGGCGGCAAGTTCTTCGGGGTCGCCCATGTCGCGCAGGCCCGCGAATTCCACGCCCTTCACCACGCGGCCGGCGTCCACGTCGAGGCAGGGAATGATGCGGCGGGCGAGCGTCATTGCGCCCACTCCAGGAAATTGCGCAGCACGCGCGAGCCCGCCGCGCCGGATTTTTCGGGATGAAACTGCACCGCCATCAGATTTTCTTGTTCCAGCACGGCGGCGAACGGGCAACCGTGATCGCACGCGGCGGTGGTGTGCGGCTCGCTTGCGGCCGCGGCGTAGGAATGAGCGAAATAAAAATAGGCGTCGTCTGGAATGTCGTTCAGCAGAATGCTTTTGCGCAGGCGCCGCAGTTGATTCCAGCCGATGTGCGGCGATTTCACATTTGTGGGCAGCGCTTGCACATTTCCATGAATTAGGTCGAGGCCTGGCTCGCCCGGAGCTTCGGCACTGGATGAAAACATCGCTTGCAGACCCAGACAGATTCCGAGGATTGGCGCGCCGCCGGCAAGCGCTTGCCGCAGCGCAGCCGTGAGATTTCTTTCGCGCAGTCCGGTGACGAAGGCCGAAAAATGCCCGACGCCGGGAAGAATCAGCGCGCGGGCCGCAGCGACTTGTTCGGGCCTGGTGACACATTCCGTTTCAGCGCCGAGGCTGCGCAGCGCGCGTTCCACCGAAGGCAGGTTTCCTGCGCCGTAATCAATGATGGAAATCTTCACAGCAGCCCCTTTGTGCTTGGCAAAACGCGGCGGAGCTGGTGATCGCGTGTGACGGCGAAACGCAACGCGCGCGCGAAGGCTTTGAACATCGCTTCAATCTGGTGGTGCGACGAGCGACCGTACACATGGCGTAAATGAACGTTGGCCACGGCCGCTTGCGCGAACGCTTGGAAGAAATCTTCGAGCAGCTCGGTTTGAAAATCGCCGACGCGGCGGGCCAGGGGCCGCCATTTGCAGACGAAATGAGCGCGGCCGGAAAAATCGAGGGCGCAGGCCGCGAGCGATTCGTCCATGGGCATCAGAAAGTAGCCGGCTCGCAAGATTCCGCGTTTCGAGCCGAGCGCTTGCTTGACCGCTTCGCCAAGCGCGATGCCCACGTCTTCGACGGTGTGGTGCTGATCCACGTCCAGATCGCCGCGAGCGACGAGATCGAGATCGAGCGCGCCGTGCCGCGCGATTTGTTCGAGCATGTGATCGAAAAAGCGGATGCCGGTATCAATGCGCGCCTTGCCGCGGCCATCGAGATTCAGCTTCAGCTTGATGCTGGTTTCGTTCGTCGTTCGGTGCACCGCAGCTTTTCTCATAGGATCTCTTTCAATTGCCGCAGCACGCGGCGGGTTTGTGAAAGCGTTCCGAAGGTGATGCGCACGTAGCCTGCGCCGCCGAAATCACTGGAGCGATCGCGGATCAGCGTTCCTTGGCGAGCGAGCGATGCGACTACCTCTTTTGCGCGGGTGCCGAGAAAGAGCAGAACGAAATTTGCCGCGCTGGGGAAAAACGGGATGTCCAACTTTGTGAGCCCGCGTTCGAGTTCTTTCCGGCTCCGGCGAAATTCGCGCAGAGTATTACGCAAGAAGCCTCGATCGCGCATCGTGGCGCGCGCCGCCACCAGCGCCGCGACGTTCACAGGATAAGGTGATTGCGCTTTTCGGAAATGTTCTGCGATCGAGCGATTCGCAACGATGCAGCCTAGGCGAAGGCCGGCTAGCCCAGCGGCTTTTGAAAACGTGCGCGTCACCACCAGATTGTTGTGGCGGCGAATCCAGGGAAGGATGGTGATCCCCGAAAACTCGAAATAGGCTTCGTCCACAACTACCAGCGTCTTTGTTGCCGCTTTCAGGATGCGGCGCAATTCCGCAGGCTGTAGAACGCTGCCGGTGGGATTATTTGGATTGGCGAGAAAAAAGACACGCGGCCTGCTGCGTAGCGCGGCAAGTAGCGCGTTCATCGGAAATCGCATAGACGCGTCGTAGCACAGCGCGTGGATGCGCGCGCCCGCGAGCTCGGAATGGAAGCGGTACATCGCGAAGGTGGGCTCGACGAGCAGGACCGCATCGTTCGGCTCGACAAACGTATCCACGATCAGGTGCAACGCTTCGTCGGTTCCGTTGGTCAGCAGGAGCTCATCGCCATGCACACCGAAAAACGTGGCCAGCTCGCGGCGCACGCTTTCCTGCTCCGGATACATGGACACGGCGGCGGAAGTGAGATGGCGGAGCGCCTGGCGCGCCTTCGGCGAGCAGCCGATCGTATTTTCGTTGAAATCCAGACGCAGCTTTCCGTCGCGGCCTTCGAGCGGCGGATGATACGGACGCATGCGCGAAACTGCGCCGCGTACTGGAATCACGGGCTTCATTCGCGCACCTCGACGGAGCGCGCGTGCGCCTGCAAGCCTTCCGCTTGTGCGAACCGTTTCACCACTGGCGCGAGGCGCGCGAGGCCCGTGCGAGTTACTTCCTGCACGCTGACGCATTTCACAAAATCGGCGGTGGATAAACCGCCGCGCGCGCGAGCCACGCCGCCGGTGGGCAAGACGTGATTCGTGCCAGTAGCATAATCGCCGAACGATTGCGCGCTCCAGTCGCCCAGGAAAATACTTCCTGCGGAATGGAAGCGATCGGCAAGACGGCTGGCGGTGCCGGGCAGGCTCAGATGCTCCGGTGCGAAGCGATTGACGAAGCGCGCAGCAGCGGCGAGATTGGGAGTGACGAGCACGGCGCCATTTTTAGCGAGCGAACGGCGCGCGGGATTCGATTTCGGGAGTCGCGCGAGCTGTTTTTCGATTTCACCAGCGACGCTGCGGCCGAATCTCAGCGACATGGTGACGAAAATCGCGACGGCATCCGGATCGTGTTCTGCTTGCGCGAGTAAATCGGCGGCGATGAAGACGGGATTGCCGCGCGTCGCGAAAACCAGTGCCTCCGTCGGCCCGGCGAGCAGATCAATCGCGCAGTCGGCACTGACCAGCCGTTTCGCGGCCGTGACGTAGCGATTGCCTGGCCCAAATATTTTGTCCACGCGCGGAATCGATTGCGTTCCGTAGGCAAGCGCGGCGACCGCTTGCGCGCCGCCCACGCGCGCGATTTGCCGCAACCCGAGCCTTTCCGCCGCGGCAAGAAGTTCGTCGCCGGGTTGCGGGCTGACAATCACAATATTGCGCACGCCAGCTTCCTGCGCCGGAATCGCCGTCATCAAGAGCGTGGAGACCAGCGAAAATCTGCCGCCCGGGAGATAACATCCCACCATTTCGATGGGACGCACTCTTTGGCTCGCGCGCACGCCCGGTTCGACGGCCAGGGTCCACTCTTGCGGCTTTTGGCGCCGCGCCACTGCGCGAATGTTGCGCGCGGCGTGATCCACGGCCTCGAGAAACGCGGCGGAGACTCGGCGCGACGCATTTCGCAATTCGTCGCACGTAACCCAGACGCTGCTGCGTTGCAGGGCGAGCCGGTCGAAACGCTTCGTCCAGTAAAACAGTGCCGCATCGCCCCGCCGCTGCACATCGCTTATGATTCGCGTGGCAGTGCGCTCGGCCACGAGATCGCGGCCGCGCCGCTGCGCCAGAATCTTTTCTTCGATCGCGCCTGTCAGCCGCAGTACGCGCATCAATACACGATTTTGTTGAGCGGATACTCAACAATCCCTTCCGCGCGCGCCGATTTAAGCTTCGGGATCAATTGCCGCACGGTGCGTTCCTCGACGATGGTATTGATCGCTACCCAATCCGGATCGCTCAGTTGCGCCACGGTGGGATTGCGCAAAGCGGGCAGCGCCGCCAACACATTCGGAAGATCTTCGCGGCGCACGTTGAGCATCAAGCCCACGCGGTTGTAGGCCTTGATTGCACCTTCCAGCAGCAAGACCATGTTCTGGATTTTTTCACGCTTCCATTGGTCCTGCCAGGAAGCGCGATGGGCGATAAACCACGGCGCGGATTCCAACAGCGTGTCCACAATCCGCAAATGGTTGGCGCGCAGGGAGGCGCCGGTCTCGGTGACTTCCACGATGGCGTCGGCCAGTTGCGGGACTTTCACTTCTGTAGCGCCCCAGGAAAATTCCACGCGCGCTTGCACGTTGTGACGTTGCAAATATTGTTCCGTCAGGTGCACCGCTTCAGTGGCGATCACTTTCCCTTGCAGGTCGCTCACGTTTTTCACCGGCGAGTCTTCGGCCACAGCCAGCACCCAACGAACGCGGCCCAGACTGGCCTTCGCGTACACCAGCTCGGCGATTTCTTCCACCGCGCCACTGGTTTCGAGGATCCAATCCTTGCCGGTAATGCCGGCATCGAGCGCGCCGCTGCCGACGTAACGCGCCATTTCCTGCGCGCGCACCAGCATGCATTCGACCTCGGCGTCGTCAATCGTCGGATAGTAGCTGCGGGAATTCACGGAAATGCGCCAGCCCGCGCGCGCGAAAAGCTCCACGGTGGAATCCTGCAGGCTGCCCTTCGGGATGCCCAACTTCAAGCTGCTCATGATTTCTTCCCCTCGCCGTAAAGTTCCGCGGGAGAAAACACGCGCTCGGCGATCACCGCGGCTTCGCCATTTTTTTCGAGGCGACGGAAAAAGCAGCTGCGATAGCCTTCGTGGCAGACGGCTGAGCCGGAAAGTTCCACGCGCACCAGCAGCGCGTCCTGGTCGCAGTCCACGCGCAATTCGCGCAACAGCAATTTTTGCCCGCTGCTTTCACCCTTGGTCCACAATTTTTGGCGCGAGCGGCTGTAGAACGTGACGAACCCCGTCGCGCGCGTGCGTTCCAGCGCTTCGCGGTTCATGAAACCCAGCATCAGCACCTCGTCGGTGGAATCGTCCTGGACGATGGCGGGGATCAGGCCGTCTTCTTTTTCGAAGTCGAGGTCCATTTTTTCTCCCTAAAAACAAAAAACCCGCGGGCGGGTTAGGCGCCAGCGGGTTGATGAGTCCAGCTTAATTTCAGGTCAGCTAGTCACACCACCGCGGGCACGGGATGGCGTGATGATGGTGCTGCCGAAGATTGTGTGCCCGAAGTTTCATGACACGTAAGAAATTATCGCAAGCCTTATGCAATGTCAAGAATTCTGAGTTGCTCCGAGTCTCTTAGCTGGCTGAGGAGGCTCGTCGTTGCCGGTCGCTTGCGCGTGATCGCACCAGAGATCAGACCGGCTCGATGGGCGCGTTGCAACCTGACGGTGAGCGCACGAAATCGCAATAATGGAAAAACACTAGAGACAGGTGGAGCGTAACGGAGTCTACTCACTAACGCTGCGGAAGGCTTCCACCATCGAGGAGATTGCGATGCCACCCACGCGAACGAAAGGAACGCGGCGACCGTGAATCCCCAACTTATTCCCGTCGCCACAAAAATGTTGAAGATCGCGGGTGCGCTCGTCGCTCTTTACGCCGTCATCTCGGCTGCGCTCTTCGCGATCATGCTGCAATCGCCGGACAAATTCGCCGGTACCATGAGATACGTCCCCTGGCCGGCGTTCGTGGTACTGCCCTTCAAACCCCTTTGGAACGTGGCGCGCAAAGGGCATCTGACCGTCGGCGAAATGGCCCCGGATTTTTCACTGGCGAGCCCGGACCACAAGAGCACCTTTCAGTTGTCGTCCGTACGCGGCCAGAAACCGGTGGTGCTGGTTTTTGGCAGCTACACGTGACCTCCTTTCCGGCGGGAGGTTCCCGCTCTCAACAAGCTCTACGAACAATATAAAGATCAGGTGGCGTTCTACGTGGTGTACATCCGCGAAGCGCACACCAGTGACGTGTGGCAGGATCCCGACAATCTGGACGACCACGTTATTTTCGCGAGCCCGAAGAATATCGCCGAGCGCAGCGAGATGGGACAGTTGTGCGTGGTGAAGCTGGGGATTCACTTTCCCGCCGTCGTGGATGGCTTCGACAACGCAACGGAACGCAACTACACGGGCTGGCCCGACCGTCTCTACGTGATTGATCGCGAAGGGCGCGTGGCTTACAAAGCGCGGCCCGGGCCGTTTGGCTTCAAACCCCAGGGCGTTGCGGACACGCTACAAAGGCTGCTACCAACGGCGACGAATCGCTGAGCCTTGCGTCCATGCTGAAATCAAACGTCGCATCGTGCGCTACCACGCGCTAGTTCACTTCGATGGTGGTGACGCTCGATGCGGGCAGCGTGAGCGTGAGAAAGGTTCCCGTGTACTGGAGAGGCATCTTGCGATTTGCTACTTTCTTTTCCGGGCCTGCTATTTACCACCTTGGCGCACTCCCGGGCTCTGCGCGTTGACACTCCCTGAACCTCTGTCAAAATCATTCCACTGGACGCCGATAAATCAATCGAAGGAGTCACGAATGAATTCGTTTAGGCGCTTTACTGTGATTGTGCTGAGCTCTCTGCTCGCGGCTCTGCCCGCGATGCCGCAGCCCCAGACGGGCAATCAGTTGGCGGGCCAGATTAATGCCATGATCCCCGCGGCCACGCGCAACTCTCAACCCGCTAAGGTGAAAGAGGAGCTGAATTGGAACGATCTGCTGAAGACGGAGCACAGCGGGCGCGTGCGCGCCGGCCTGAAGGACGGTTCCATTCTCAGCCTGGGCTCGGACAGCGAGTTGCGCATCGTGCAGCACGACAGCGCCTCGCAGCAGACCTCGCTGGAAGTGGATTTCGGCAAACTTCGTAGCCAGGTGGTGAAGGTCACGAAACCGGGCGGGAAATTCGAAGTGAAGACGCCCAACGCGGTGATCGGCGTCATCGGCACGGATTTCTACGCCGCGTTCGAATCCAACACCACCACGGTGATCTGCTACAAAGGCAAAGTTTCGGTGACGCCGCTGAACGGAGCGCACGCCGCCAACAATTCCGGGCGATCCGACGCGGCGTCGAATTCCATCACCGTCAGCGCCGGCCAAATGGTGCAAGTTACTTCGGAGCTGCCGCCTTCTGGCTTTCATGCCACGGACACGCCGCCCGCGGCCCTGCAAGCCAGCCTTACCGACACGGATATACCGACAAACGCCGGAGTCGTGCACAACGGCCATACGGTTCGTTGGGTTATTATTGGCACGGCAGTGGCGGTGGGATTGGGTGTCGGCCTCGGCGTCGGTCTAACGCGCGGTGGTGGCGGCACCAAGCCAACGACCGGAGCTCCGTGAGGCGGAGCTGCGCACACCGTCAGCCCATAAAGCGTGGCCCGTTTGTGCCTAGGTCGAATGGCCTCGAGATTTGATCGCGCACTGCGACTTCTATGAGCTTGCCGGAACAGCGATGGCCCCGCTGGAGGGATCGGTTAAGAGGATTCGCGCTCGACCACGTTGATCTGGGTCTGGGCGTCCTGGTCACTCTGCTCGGCCTCGTGCTGTTCCGATTCTCGGGGATTGGCGCCATCGACTCGCGCGCCGGTTTCGCTTTCCTGCAAAGCGTCGAACAAAGCTCGCTGGACTTGCGCTTCGAAATGCGCGGCGCGCGTCCGCATGACGGCCGCATCGTTATCGTCGGCATTGACGAACAGACCCTGCAGAAGATTGGCTCGTTTCCTCTTCCCAGAAAGAATTACGCATCACTGATAAATAAATTGAGCGCGAGCGGCGCCCGCGTGATTGCGTTTGACGTAACCTTTCCAACCCCCGAGAGTAATTCCGCCGGCGAAGCGCTGCGGAAATTACAGACGGAGCTTGGTGCCTCAGCTTCACCTGCCCTGCGAAAGCAGATTCAGGATCTGGAACTGGCCAGCGATCAGGACGCCGCGCTTGCCGCCGCCATGAAGAACAGCGGCAACATCGTCCTCGGCCACATATTTCTGGACTCCCAACCTGATCCGAAATTGGCGGAGGAATATTTCAATATCGCGTGGGCCCACGTGTTTCCCCAAGTTCTGTCGGTGGGATTCAAGAGCGGGCAGAACGTGGACCTCGGCAAGGTGTGGAGCGATAACGGCGGATTGGTGAAGCAGGGCGTCGAGGCAAACATCCCCAAACTTGCAGACGCCGCCGCTTCCTTCGGGTTCATCAATATCGTGCCTGATTCCGACGGTACGCTGCGCCACGCGTTGCTCATGATCCGCTACCAGGATCTGGACTTTTTTCCTTCGCTCGATTTGGAAGTGGTGCGCGCGTACGAAAAAATACCGGATCAGCAAGTAGCGGCCTACATCGGACCGAACGGACTCGAACGGATTCAGCTCGGCCGTCACACGTTGCGGCACGCGAGCGATGGCAGCGCCCTATTGAACTACACGGGTCCGTACCGCACCTATGCGCAGTATTCGATGTGGGACGTTATCAGCGGAACTGTGCCGCCGGAAACCTTTCGCGACAAGATTGTTCTGGTGGGCGCCACGGCCCTGGCCATCGGTGATATTCGCAACACGCCGTTCCCAGGCGAGGACGCTGTTTACATGGGAGTGGAGGTTCACGCCAACATCATAGACAACCTGCTGCACAGCGAAGAGCAGGGGCGCGGGTTCCTGAAGCGCGGACTCAATGAAATGGCCGTGGATACGGGCTTCATTCTTTTGTTCGGGTTGGTTTTCGGATTCTTGTTCAGCCGCGTGACGCCGCTCTATTCAACGATCACCGTGCTACTGACCCTCACGGCGTTCGCCTGGTTCGTATATTTCAGCTTCGTGCACAAAGGGCAGTGGCTCAGCTTTGTGATTCCGGCCGGCACGCTGGCCGCGAACTATGCCGCCATCACCAGCCTGCGCATGATCAGCGAGGAACGCGCCAAGCGCAATATTCGCAAAAGTTTTTCGCAGTATCTTTCTCCCGGCGTGATCGAGCTGATTGAAAAAGATCCGGAGAAATACATTCGTCCCGGCGGCGAGGTCAAGGAACTCTCCGTTCTCTTCAGCGACATCCGTGGCTTTACCACCATCTCCGAAGGGCTAACGCCGGACCAGTTGGTGCAACTGCTCAACGAATACTTCGGGCAAATGACCGAAATTGTTTTTGCCACCGATGGCACGCTCGACAAATATATTGGCGACGCCATCATGGCCTTCTGGGGCTCTCCGTACCCGCAGGAAGACCACGCATCGCGCAGTTGCTCCTGCGCGTTGCGAATGGCGGGTGGCCTCGCGAAACTGAACGCCAAATGGCAAGCAGCAGGACGGCCTCCGATTTCGATTGGAATCGGCTTGAATACGGGATTGGTGAACGTGGGCAACATGGGCTCGGCTCGCCGCCTATCCTGGACCGTGATGGGCGACAACGTAAACCTGGCCTCGCGCCTGGAAGGCATCACCAAGCAGTATCACGTGCAGATTGTCATCAGCGAGGCCACCTATCGCCAGGTTTCCAGCCAGTTTGTGTGCCGCGAGCTGGATAAAATACGGGTCAAGGGCAAAACCTTACCGGTTAACATTTACGAGCTGATGGATGTGGCCGCCGAAAAATCCAAGTATGAAAGACTGCTCGAGCAATTCGACAGGGCCATGGTGGCCTACAGGTCGCAAAATTGGCGTGAGGCGGCCGCACTGTTTACCGATGTTCTGCTGAAATTTCCGGACGACGGGCCCAGCCAGGTCTTTCTCGAACGCGCCATCGAGTTCTCGCAAAGCGCCCCCGAAGGAGAATGGGACGGCGTGTACGTGATGAAGACAAAGTAGAGCGCGAGCGACAGGCTTTTCAAATTGGCTTCCACTTGCCAATTGTCACTTGACCGGAACTTCCGATCAGTTGCTGCGCAGCGACGCCGACAACGTGAAAGTTCCCTTAACACTCTTCTCGCGGTTCCAATCGTGGTAAGTGTGGCACTCGAAGCATCGCGACTCCGCGGCTGCGCGTCCGCCGCGATGGCATTTCTCGCAAGTCTGGATCCCCGGCAGCAGGACGTCCGCGGTTTCCTGGCTAGTCGGCGCGCCGGAATGGCACTCAACGCATTTCAAAAGCTTGTGCGTATCGTGATTGAACACGGCGTGCTGAAACCATCGCTGCGTAATCTTGGATTTCGCGACGGTGGGCAACGGCGCATTCGCCGCGAACTTTAATGCGTGGCACTGCGCGCATGTCTTCCGCCAAAGCAGTTCTTCCGATTCCGCCACTCGCAGCGCCACCCACTGCTGGTCCGTAAGCACGCGGACTGCCGGCGGAATCGGCTGGTGCGGAAGATTTCGGTTGGGAGCCGTCACCCGCAGGTCCGCCGGATGGTTCGGAATATATTGCTGAAACTTTTGCACCAGGAACGCGTGGATCACGTCGGGCGTGTCGTGCGGCGCGCCTTCCTGGAAACGCGCATCGAACTGCAACCCGTGGCACGCGGCGCAATGTTTTGCATAGGTGACGGGAGACATGTACGCGCGGGTCGGATCCATGGACGGCGGAATCGCCTGCAGATTCACAGGCTGATCGTGGGCGTCGCTTGAGCCGAACCTCCAGCGCGATTCCGGCTTCGCGGTGCGATGGCAATCATCGCAATCGAGTTGCACCGGACCGTTCGGCCCGCGCAGATTGTGTTTCAGATGTATCGCGTGGTTCAGCTTGATCGTGCCGGGATCAACGCTGCCGGGGCGCAACGCCGCGAATTCAGGGTGGCCGCCGTTGAAGCGAGTTATGTCCGTAGTGAAGTGCGTCGCAGGTCCCGTGGTGTGCAGGTTCGCGTGGCACTGCGTGCAGCTGACGTCCGCGGTTACTGCGAGGCGCGGATGTCCGCGATGTTCTGCATGGCACGCGGCGCACGTGGGCGTGAAAATTTGGTTCGCGTGATGCAGCGGTGCATCGTGGCAGGAATCGCAACCTTGGTCGCTGGCCTTGGCGCTGAACGCGCCGACCCGCGCCACGTGACACGCGCTGCACCGCGCGGTGAGCACTGCATGTGACGCGGACATTTTTCCGCCGCTATAAACGCGATTGTTGCGAGCCAACGCATACCAGCCCAGCCACAGCAGCGCAATCACTGGCAGAGCGACGGACAAAATGAAACGCAGGCGCCGGAAAGGGTGCGGATGCTTGAAATATTCCAGGTCAATCCGCTGCGCCAATTTTTTTGTTGTGAGCTTGGCTCGCGCCACCGGTACTCGCCTCTATGTGCCTCGGCCCGCCTGTGTCCGCCGCTTCAGTAACGCAACGCCATAATCGCGTGCGCGCATCCCAGCAACAGAAGCGCCAGCGACAACGGAACGTGCAGCATCAGCCATCCGTGCAGCCAATGGTGATAGCGTATCTGGCGCCGCAATTGCCGTTCCTCTTCGCAGATGTCTTCCAGATTTTTTACCGTGCCATGAAATTCGATGGGCAGCAGCGTCCTTAGGCCTTCGAATATCCCCGCGGCTTTGGCCTGATTCGAAAGCGTGGGGTTTTGCGCGCGTTCCTGCTGCAGAAACGGCCGCATGTCGCGACTATAAAAATTGCATAAAGGAAGCGTTTCGGTTGTCGCGACCGTCGCGGTTGCCACGCTTGATCGCGCGGCTACTGCCGGTGACGCGTTCCGCAAACTCAGCGGGCCGCAGGCAGCCTCCACCATTTCGTCCGCCTCTGCCAACAATTGCGCTCGTACCCGATCAATCTGCTCGAAGATTGTTTCCATGGGAATTCGCGTGGTCATCACCGGCGGCATGTAATGCTGCAACGCCGCACCGAAAAGTCCGCTTACGATCACAACAATCAAAAGCACCATCAGAACACTGGTGAGCGGCCCGCCGAATCGGAACCCGCCATGAAAAAGAATCAGCGGCAAGCTCAACAACCCCAGCCACAGATGACCGCGCATCCAAGTCTGCGCGCGTCCCAACCTCCACACGGGCACTTTCTTCCGCGCCGCCAGCAATCCCGCGAAAATCATGCAGAGCGAGCCGGCAATCCCAAACATCAAGCCGACGGCGCTGCCTCCGCTCTGACCAGCGGCAGAACTGGCCGCGTAAACAACGTAAATGGCGGTGGCGACGCCCAAAATGATTAGCGAAGCAATCAGCCACGCCCGGTGTGTGCGGTCCATGCGCAAAGTTTCGTGTGTTCCCGTGCTACAGAGTAAATCTCTTAGCTTTCCGGCGTTGTGCTCGTGCCTTGTTTCAGCAAGTTCGCGAAAAATTTCCGCGGATTCACGCGATGCGCCGCGTCGTGCGGGCAAGCGTAAACACAACTAGGCTCCGCGAAATCCGTGCAAAGGTCGCAGGACGTCGCCTTCTGCTTCACCATCGCTTTTTTCTGCCCGGGCATTCCCGGAACGTCGGTGAAAACATTAAACGGGTGCATGTTGATGTTGCCGTACGGGCAGTTCTCCGCGCACAACCCGCAGCCGATGCACCAATCCTCGATAATCACTTCCAGCGAATTGCGCCGGCGAATCGAGCCCACCGGGCAGCCCACCATGCACAGCGGATCCAGGCACTGCCGGCAGGATGTGGCCACCAGGTAATGATCGAATCGCAATCCCTCGCGAATCAGGCGTGTAACTCCGTCGTGCGCATCGGCGCAAGCTTTCACGCAAGCGTCGCAGCGCGTGCAGGCATCCAAATCGAGCAGCAGCAAACTCTGCGCCTCCATCAGGCCCTGCTTCAAAAAACTGTCCAGAGGCGTGCTGTTGATCATCACCAGCGTTTCGTGATTCATTCGCACGCGTTCTTGGCCCACTTGTTCCAGTTTTTGGCGCACGCCGGGGAACTGCCGCGTCATGCT
>Ga0182024_10017822_pt1 | contig 13284 bp, 10 predicted proteins | sample P32metaG_FD_120480 | JGI IMG/M metagenome (GOLD analysis project Ga0182024, IMG submission 120480) | Permafrost microbial communities from Stordalen Mire, Sweden - P3-2 metaG (Illumina Assembly) | ecosystem: Environmental > Terrestrial > Soil > Wetlands > Permafrost | place: Sweden: Stordalen...
GATGACACAGTTGGAGGTAGCCGAGAGGCTCGGCACCACCGAAACGAGCATTGGCCGCATCGAACTTGGCGATCAGCCATATACGCAAGAATCGATTGAGGCGATCGCTCGCGTTTTGCGGTGCAGAGTCATCGATCTTCTGAAAGGCCCACCAAAGAGGATGTGCTCTGGAAAAGCGCGCCCGGGCAAATTGGTTCCGTTCCTGCCGCTTCCGGGGAAGGCGGCGCCACCAAGCACGCGAGACAACCGATCGTTATGTGCGTCGAGCGCGTCCCTCATGCGGATCTGTGATCAATCGCTCGCGCAATTCCTTGCCCGGCCTGAAGAAGGGAATTGCCCTTTCGGGCACAACGACCTGCTGTCCGGTGCGGGGATTGCGCCCAGGCCGGCTCGATCGTTGCCTGGCCGAAAAGACGCCAAATCCGCGAAGCTCGATGCGGTCGCCATTGGCGAGTCCCGCGACGATTTCCTCGAGGATCGCATCGACGATCTTCAACACGTCGGACCGATATAGCGTAGGATTGCGATCCGCAATTCGCAGCACCAGTTCAGATTTGATCACCGGATACCCCAAGCTGTCGGCTAACTCGCCACCGTCCCAATTTCAGGCGGTTGGATCGTGGTCTATACCCGATATCCCAAAACGCCTATGAAAGCTCGACCTCACGCCGCAGGACGACCTTGCCGTCCAGCATTTCGGCACGTTCGTTCGGCTCGACAACGACGCGGCCATTCGAGAAATCGATCGCGAGCGGGTCCGATTTTCGAAAGCGCCGTCCCGCGCCGGAACGTACCAGCGCGCCGACAAGGTTTGAGGCAAGTTGCCGGTAGTCGCTCGCGAAGGCATGATCCTTGGGGCCGCGATCCTGCCAGATGGATTCGAAGGCTGCCTCTGCTTCGGCTTCTGCAGGATCACCCTCAAGCCGCGCCTGCGACATCCAGCGGATCAATTCATAGAGGCAATCATGCGTGCGCGCGAAAGCTGTTGCCTTGCGGGCACCGCCGAGGCCCAGCACGTGGGTATAGAAGAAGCGGCGCGGGCATTTCTGGTAACGTTCAAGCCGCCGATCGGAGAGGATCCAATCCTGCCCGTAAGTGATTTCGATGAGCTGCGGCCGTGGGGCGTCGGGCGGCAAGGGCACGGTCGGCGGAGAGCCCGTCTCGTGGACCAGCTGCGACGTGAGCTTGGTCAGGAGTTTGGACGAAGAGCGCTTGTCACCGTTGGCATAAAGGCGCGGCTGGTAGAATCGCAGATACGTGCGCGCGCGCGACATCGCCACGAAGAAAAGACATTCTTCCTCCATCGCGTGCGAGCGTTTGGCGTCATCTGAAACGCTGCCTTCCGCGCCCGCGATGAGCCCGACCGGGGGCGGGCAGCGCTGCCCTGTGTAAGAGGTGGGGAAGCTCCGCGTCGCGAGGCCAGGCACGTGCACAGCCTCGAACTCAAGTCCCTTGCTTCCATGGACGGTCATCAGCCGGACCGCATCCATGTGCAGGGCGGGGGCTGGCACTTGGCGCAAATCGCGCTCTTCGGCGAGCAGCACAAGCTGGCGTACGCGATCGAGCGTGCGCTGAATCGGAAGTCCAAACCCGACTGGACTGTGATCGCGCAAGAAATTCAGGAACTGCCAAACCGCCACGTTGCGCATCCGCGCCGGAACCGTGGCGGCGCCAGCTATGATACGGCCGATATCGGTGCGGTCGAGCAGGTAGCTCGTGAGAAAATCCCACGGCTGGCTCTGCGGTGCGAGTCCCTGCAGGTCGGCAGCGAGCAGTCGGAAACCGCTCGCGGCCTCCGCCGAGAGGCCGGGCAGTGCGGCGAGTTCGTCGAGACGCTCCAACGGGCGCTTTCGCCCGTCGCGCAAGTGAACAAGAGCCGCGTGAATGTCCTGAAGCGGGATACCGTAACGCGGGAGAGCTCCTACGCGAACGAGCGCATCCCCAAAGGGGTCCACCGCCAGACTCATCAGCGCCAAGAGGTCGCGAATTTCGTCGCGCTCGAAGATGCTTCCCAAATGCAGAACCGGAATGTTGCGCGCTTCAAGAGCTGCGGCGATTTCATTCAGGCGCCGGTTGGACCGGCAAAGAACCGCCTGGTCCCGCAGGCGCACACCCTTGGCCTCCAGCTCCCGGATAGCCGCAGCAATGCCCTCTTCTTCGTCTTCATCGTGATCGAATCTGCGCAGATCAGGCAGCCCCGGACCTCCGCCACGATCGGCGGTAAGCTTGAGCGCCAACATGCCTTTGGACGCGCCCATGTCCTGCGCAAAGGTGGTGAACGTATCGATGATCTGCTGGGTCGAGCGGTAGCTGATCCCGAGTTGATCGATATCGGCCGTTGGAAACTCTGCCTTGAAACCTGCCATGTTAGCGGAAGATGCGCCGCGAAAGCGGTAAATCGACTGCCGCGCGTCGCCGACGACCCACAGGCGGTTGCCGTCGCCGACAATGGCTTTCACCAGGCGCACGCTCGCCCGATTCACGTCTTGGTATTCGTCGACGAGGACGTGGCGGTGGCGCAATTGAACGGCTGCCTGGATCGCCCTGTTGTTTTCTAGGAGCCGGGTCGGCCCCATGATCAAGTCGCCGAAGTCTACGGCCTTGTGGTCGGACTTGGCGCGCTCATAACGTTGGTAGACAGCGCCAATCTCAAAACATTTCTGCGCGGCGATCTGTTTCTCTTCGTCCTTGCCCACGTCTTCCTGCATCTTTCCGGCGAGAGCGAGATAGCCTTTGTTCGCGCCTTTGCATACTCGAAGGCTTCGTTGGCCATGCCGAGCAGGCCAACATCCGCGTTCGTCGCTATGGTGGCCGGAACATCGCCTACGCGCATGCAGCGGCGTGAGAGGTGCTTCTCCCGCGCACGCCCTCACTTCGCCTGGATGGCCGGCGCGCTTTGGTGACCGGCGGCGGACGCGGGCTCGGCGCCGCCGCCGCCGCGGCGCTTGCGCAGGCTGGCGCCAAGGTCTTTCCGACAGCCCGATCTCTCGGTGAGATCGAAGCTCTGGTTGACGCCATTCGCGTCGAAGGCGGCGACGCTCAGGCCATAGGCCTCGACGTGACCGACATCGCAGCCGTGCGCAAGTGTCTCGCCGCTCTGCCGCCATTCGACATCCTCGTCAACAATGCCGGCACGAACCGGCCAAAGCCTATGATCGAGGTGACAGTCGAGGACTACGATGTCGTCGACGGTCTCAACCTCAAGGCCTCTTTCTTTGTGGCGCAGGCCGTAGTGTCGCAACTCTCAGCTGCCGGCCGGCCGGGCAGCATCATCCATATTTCCTCACAGATGGGCCACGTCGGGGCGGCAAACCGCACGCTTTATTGTGCGACCAAGCATGGTCTCGAAGGCCTGACCAAGGCGATGGCAGTCGAACTCGGCCCACTCGGGATTCGCGTCAATTCGATCGCGCCGACGTTCATCGAGACTCCGATGACGCGCCCCTTTCTCGAGGACGAAACCTTTCGGTCGAGCGTTCTCTCAAAGATCAAACTGGGGCACCTGGGAACGGTCGAGGACATCATGGGCGCCATTGTCTACCTCGCCTCGGATGCCGCCGCCCTGGTTACCGGAACATCCTTGCGCGTCGACGGCGGTTGGACCGCAGAGTGAATTGAATTTGGCGCCCATTCATCGGCGCATCGTAGAGCGGCTCAGGAACCGGGCAATTACAGCGACGGCAATCCCTGGGCCAAACGCGGCACGCGCCCGAGCGCGCCGAAGGACCAGCGAACCGCCTCGGCCTATATACGCGCGATTACAACCGTGTGGCCCACCGACCGATCGCTTCAAGGATTTGCTCGAAAGTCGGCTTAGTTTTGTAATAGAGCGCGCTCGTCTGCGCATAGGCGCCTTCATAGGTCGCACGCGTGGTCGGATCACCGAGAATGAAGGCCTGGTTCTCGGCGATGCTGGGATTGTCCGCGTTGGGGAATCGGTTGGCCTTATGCCTCTTGTAGGCGTCAGTGCCGATGAAAGCCTGAACTTCGGGGCGCTTTAGCAGGCTGTAAATGTCGTAATAATGTCGCATGAAATTGGCGGGAAATTCGCCAGTCTCCTGCTGTCTGCGGAATTTCGTCGAGATGGTCTGGAGTTTTTCGACCAGAGTGTATCCGGGGTCGTAGCAAGCCACGGCTTTCGCGCGGTTGTCGATGATATCGACTTTGCCAACGGCATCGTCATACGCCCAGGAGCTGATATCCGTCGCGATATTCGGCGTCACGTCGTCGAAACCGGCTTCCAGCAAAATGCCGTCCTTGAGACCTGTGATGGGTTTGTTGAAGCTTTTGTAAAAAAGCCGAATGCCACCGCTGAGGTAGGTCTTCGGGTTGTCGAAGGCCGTGTCGCGCTGAACCTCGCCGATGCCGTCGATGCGGATCGTTTGCGCCAGCCAGTCGTAAAAATCCTTACGGCTTTGGACCTGGGCGGGCTTAGTCTGATTGCGTCCGGTTTTCACCTTTCGATCCGCAGGCGGCTCGATGCGAATATCGATATCTTCCGAGAACCGGTCGATGATCCCAAAGCCCTTGGAAAGTGACGTCCCGCCTTTGAGTTCGAACGTCAATTCCATTTTTTGCAGGCCGTACAGGCAGTGCATGATCCAGTAGTCTTTTTCGACCAAGGCGGGATCGATGGACTTTTGCTGCGCGACGATCCGCATCAGATCGACGAATTGCCGATGGTTGTGAAGATAATCAGCCGGCATGAAGCTCCATCGGCGCCTTGAGCGCCTGCACGAAGAACTTCTTCGTCCGCACGTTGCCGTAATCACGCGCGACGCGCTGCAAGCGGGACGCATCGTAGGCCTGCGCACGTTCCTTGACGCGCGCCAATACCTCTTCCTTGCTTTCCGCCAGCCGATCGAGATTGTTCACCAGATCGACCAACAGAAATTCCTTGCTCAGCGTCTTGGGAAAAGACGGCTTCGCACGAAAGTCAAACATACGCCCACCCAGCGCGAAATGGCCGTGCCGCTTGTGATTGTAGACGACGGTCTTGTCGTAAAGCTGCGTCGTGCCGACCCCCAGCCCGTTATAGGCATTCGGCGACGCGAGAAGAAACCGATCATCCTTCAAGAAACTCTCGACCAGCTTGTCATCCTCCGCCGGCGCTTTCCCGAAAACGGTCTGCTTCGGGTAAGCGTAGAGCCCACCCGCCAGTTTCGTGAGCGTCCCATCACTCAGCAACTGCTTGAGGTGCCGATCGACGGCATTCGACCACCGCGCCAGTTCCTCACGCCGGTAAACCTGTCCGGGCCGCAGATGCTTCTTGAGTTCCTGTAATTTCGTCATGTCGTCAATATACAGAAAAGGAGTCTAATTTGCAAGTGTTTTCATTGAAAAACCATGCAACTGGTGGATCAAGAATGACGCTAATGCATTGAAATAATAATGTTTTATTTCTTATGATATCTTACGATCCTGCCCGCACTTTCGGCCCAATTGGGATGCCGGGTCATGGCTTTGCGGGCGTCGGTCGGTTTCTTACCGCTCGCGGCTGACTTTTCCCCTTTCGTTGTTTGCCTAAGCTGGATGGTTTGTTTGCTACCGCGCTTCCCGTGCCCGTCGGTGAGAAGTTACTGTTAGCTGAGGGTTCACGTTCCGCCACGGCGTAACGCACTTCTGGCAATGGGTCTCTCGGTGCAGCCTTCAGCCAGGCATCGGCGTTGGCTCCTCCCGATCCGATGCTCTGCATTGCGCGAGCAAGCTTTACGCATTCTGCGCGGACCAATGAAACCGACGTGGCTTCCGGACTGTCGAATTCGATCTTCTGATATGCGGTCTCAATGATGAGGTCGCCGAGCGCTTCGTCGAGGCGCGGTCCATCTCCCGGCCTTAGCCGCTTTAGTTCGGCCAGTTTACGCACGGCCTGGATTAGAGCATTCAGGCCGACGCTATGCCTGGTCTCGACCGCAGAAATGATCTGTTCAAAAATCTGCTCCGGTAGAGCGGCCGCGCTGTCTGGCGGGTAGGCGTCCGCCCAGGCCTCGACTGCCGCAGCGCTTCCCGCGACCTCGTCGAAATTCCGACCAATCATCCCTCGCCTGATCCGTCGCACGATTTCGGCGTGGATCGGCCCTGTTAGATGAACAAAATAGGATAAAGCCGGAAACACGCGGCCGGCATACGGTTCATCGATGAGCGCGAGAAGCGCACGTGCTCTGTCCTCTGTTCGATCTTCGGGAGCAAGCTCAGGCACGATCACGCGAGACAACGCCGGCCCTATCAGCCGCATACTACCGCTCAGGAACTGGCGTCGAAGGCCGAACATGTCGACCTTCTCGCTGGTCGCATCGACCGGTGCGCGCCAGCTAGTCATTTCCGAAAAAAGGCGCAGGGCCTGATCTCGCGTCGGACGCAGGGAACTGCCAGCGGATGCGACGATCTCGAGCAACCGATTCTGCTTGTCTGTCACCTCGCGGCTCCCGAGCAGTTCCGGCATACTCAGCAATTCACCCACATTCGTGTCGAAAAGCCGCGCCCGCACGATCGCCACCCGATCAATTCCATCGGGAGCCGGCAAGTCGGCAAACGTATGTGCGAGCAGATTGGTGCCAACAGGAAGAGAATCCGGCGAACCATCTGTTGCCGACCAAAGCGCCGCGCCGAACAATACACGCTCGGCGTCGGTCAACGCTCCCTGGCGTCCCAAATAGTAGAGGCGCAGCGCAGCTTCCCGACGTGCTGCGCCGCCGGCTCTTGCCTCACGAATGAGCTCGCTTATTCGATGCGCCCATCGCGTGTCGCCACCCGGTCTGGCTGGACGCGCATCGAAGATAGATTCCACCGGGTTAAGCCACGGCCACGGACCGCTAATTCCGCCCTTCTCGACTGACAGCGGGCATTCTAATACCGCAAGCGCCAGTTCAGACCACGAGGCGCGCGGCACCGCTTGCGCGCTGTATTTTGCCAAATCACTGATAGGCTCGATCAGCCATATGTGGTGGAGCGGATCGCGCGCAATTTCCATAGCAAGGTTGAACGTGGCGCGGGCGCGTTCCGCATCTTGGCGAGGCGTCAAGCGCGACAACACTTCGATGAATAGAACCAACTGGTCAATGGCGCACGCTCGATCGCGGCCACTGTCGTGCCCAAGGGTGTTCGCACGTTCTCGCCAATACTTGATCGCGGCTGTCACCCGATCCGAGAGCGCATCGGCAACATCTGTGGGCAACCGCGCAATCGCAATCCGCCCAAAATAACGGTCGAAAAGGCGATCGTTGTGACTATGAAGCGTTCGGAGCAGCCATGCATACCAATCAAAAGTCGGTTCATAGACAAGCTCTGCCGCATCATTCTTCGATCGGCCAAGCATGTCAAAGTTGTTGAGATACGGTGGCAAGCCAACCGATTCCATGAGTTGGCCAAGCGTATCGAGATGGGTGGCAGAACCACCCTGAATACGGGTCGTGTTGGAGGGGTCCCTATAATGCCCGGCATCGAACAGAGGGATAACCGCGACGTTCTCCTCGAGCCGCTTGCGCAGCTCCGCCGCGGCCGCGTCGGTGATGCGCTCGATTTCGGTTTCCGGATCACAATGAGCCTCTTTAAACTCCGAGGATAGCGGCGCCTGACGGGATACCGACCAATCGCGTTGCACCGCACCAGAAAGCCACTCCGCCCATGCCAGACGGGAACGCACCCAGAGCGAATTGTTATCTCTGCGTTGGCGGTCCGCTAATTCAGCGCGCGCCTGCGTGATCAGCGCGCTGGCTTCGGCAAGAAGCCCGACTTCGCAATGCAAAGCTGCGCGGCGAAGCTTCCAAATCGGGTCCAGGCCTTCGATCTTTTTAACTTCATTCGCCAACTCTCGGAGATCGAGACGGTCGCGCGCGCGGAGGCAGCGCTGATAGGCCACTTGGGAGTGCAGATCGGTTTCTTTTTCCGCATGCGTTTCAAGAACGCCGACCCAACGGGCAAATCCTTCATCATCGTTCCCCTGCCGGGCCAAGCGCAGAAGCGCAAGAGCAATTTCCAACTGTTGGTGTTTTTCCAAGCTGCAAACGTGGGCCGGATCGGCCACAAGCGCGAAAAGGTCGAGTAATCGTGAGTCGATCGGATCAAAGGATACGACGCTCCGCCAGATGATTTCGTAAAGAATTTCCGCGCTGCGCGTTGGCTCCAGCTTGCGGAGCGCCGCGGGCCTTTGCCAGCGGGCAACGTTCGTTTCGTATCGTAATGTCTGTCGCACGTTTGGAGGGCACACCAGCCAGCCCGGATAAGTTTCGCGATCGTTTCGCCAAACCTTCGCAGCTTGATCGAGCAATGACGCGGCGTATTCCGCGTCTTTGGCTTGCCTCTGCATATCTTCCGGAGTCGTCGGTGAAAACGGATAAGCGGAATGGTTCGCGGGTTGCCAATCGTAAACGGCTTTTGGCTTCGCCTTCGTAAGAAACTCCAAGAACCGCGCCGCCGCTTGGGCTTGACGCTCGTCAGCCGTGTCTCCTTTGACCAACGGCGACAGGTCGATCGGGGCAATGTTCCGTGATTCTAGGAATTTGCGTTTAGTAGGACACAGTCCGAGGGCGCCGACGAGATAGATGCGCCGAGCGGTTTCGCCCAAGTGATCGCGGACCCAACCGGACCATTGCAGGAAATTTGGATCATCGCCGGAAAACCCGAGAAGGCATAGCTCGTTTTCGATGAAGACTTGACGGGCCGTGTTCACGAAAGCGGCAAAGCGGGACGGGTAGGTGCGATAATCCTCTTCGGCGAAAATGAAATGTTCGCTTATGCCGACGGTCCCATGCAGCTTAATGATGCGTCCGCCATGGCCATGCACGAGGTCCGCCGTGGAGCGGACAACCGACCGGGGTTTCACCGTGTGCGTCCGCTCTAGGAGCGTGTCCCAGTTCGTGGTCAGTACATCCGCCCAGGGAAGCTCCAACAAATCGCGATGCAGCTTTCCCGGCTCCCACGCTGTGTCGCAAATGTTGGTGCGTACGAATTCATCCAGGGTTGCCTGGCCGAAATTGGTCCGGTATTCCTCTGCCAATCTTAAGGGGTCGTCCGGAGCATCTTTCGGGTCGCGATAAAGCTGCGCCTTCATCTCGTCCTTGAGCGTCGACCAGAGCGGCGGTTTTGGCGTGTCCGTACCGGCCCGTACCGCATTCCGGCTGAACCCCGCCCCCACGAGTACGGCAGCCCCACGCGTTGTGCCTTCGCGCCAGAGGGCACGAGCGAGCTGTTCCAACGCAGGAAAATCAGGGAGATCTTCAATTTTCATGGGCCGCCATAAGTGTTTTCTCAGTCAGTGGTCTTTCGCAATCTGCGCTGCTTTCGCTTCTTGCTGACCGTTCGTTCTGCGGTTAGTAAACTTTGGTACGACCAACCAAAGAACTCGTCCAGATATATTCGAAAACAGAATATGTTAGCGCCCCCCTGGTATCGGTTTGGACTCTCGGTGCCTTCAACTTTTACAACAACTCCATGCATTCGTTTTGGACGCGTCCCGCTCCGCGAAACCAGGCTCTCGCGCGCCGAGCCCCCGTGCCGGGATGCGGGTCTCGGCCCTTCCGGGCGTCGATCCTTCGCGCAAGGGTTCGGACAGCCTGCGGCTGACTTCTCTCCTTTCGTTGTCGGGGCCTGCGGCCCCTGGCCGTCAAGGCCAGGGCAAGCGCCGGCGGGCGTATCGCCGTCCTTCCGCACTTCGTTTGTGCAGGACGGGTGATCCCCCTCACCCGCCGTCGGCCCTGACGGCCCACCCCGCTCATTGCCGCGCGGCTAATCGGGTTGCAGCCAGCCGCAACCCGAAACTCAAAGAGCCACGTCATGCGAAGCTATCTTTATCAGCGCATCACCCATCACATCGTCCACCAGCTTGAGCAAGGCGTGCGGCCGTGGATGCAGCCATGGAGCGCGGCGCATGCCGAGGGGCGGGTCGTGCGCCCGCTGCGGTCCGGCGGCGTTCCCTATCGCGGGATCAATGTCCTGTTGCTGTGGTCGGCGGCTATGGCCAACGGCTACGGCGCGCCGGTTTGGATGACGTTTAAGCAAGCGCGTGACTTGAACGCCCATGTGCGCAAGGGCGAGCAAGGAAGCCCCGTTGTCTATGCCGACAAGCTCACGCGCGCCGAGACCGACCCCGAAACCGGCGAGGAGGCCGAGCGGGCCATTCCCTTCATGAAGAGCTACACGGTCTTTAATGTCGAACAGATCGACGGCTTGCCCGAACATTTCTACGCCAAGCCCGCACCGCGCCGTGAGGCCGTGCCGCGCCTCGTGGCGGCGGACGCATTCTTTGCCGCCACCGGCGCCCAAATCGTGCACGGCGGCAGCCGGGCTTGCTACGTCGCTTCGACCGACAACATCCACATGCCCTGCATCGACTTTTTCCGCGACGCGGAAAGCTATTACGCGACGCTGGCGCATGAGGCGACGCATAATGCCGACATCCGGATTATGCCTACGTCTGTCCAGATGAGCCGGAAGTGGTCGCATCCGGTTCACAGGTGTCGGCATAATCAGAGGAATTCGAGGAAAGCTACGGATAGACCTCTTGCGCCTTCGGCAGTAGGCCAGTGACAGCAAATGGCTCGAATTGGCCCGTTGCGGACATGGAGCGTGCCGCAAAAATCCTTCGCAGAATGCCGACTTTTACGAGGGATTTTTGCGACAGAGATTGTTCTGGAAGATCAATGCGGCCGGTTTCGCTTCAAAACTCAGGAATTTTGCGACAGGCGAGGTTGCAGTGCGTCGATTTCCGATTCCGCAAAATCCTCGATGCCGTGTTGGCGAGCCTTGCCGCTTGGGCGGCGAAACGACGATGGCGCACGTTTGTAGACGGCTTGAAATGCATCGTTGAATCGGCGGACGCTTCCGAACCCGGCTGTGAAAGCAATCTCGGCCAGCGACATGTCCGTCTTGTCTATCAGGCGCTTTGCTTTTTGCACCCGTTTCGTTGCGGCCACCTCACTCGGGCTTGCTCCGGCATGGCGCAAGAACAGACGCAACAGATGGCGCGGCCCGACACCGAGCGCCGCTGCCAAATCGGCTACGGATCTTTGATCCAGGAAGCCTTCATCAATCACGCGCATCCCACGCGCCACGGTTGTTACCGTCCCCCTCCATGCAGGAGAGCCCGGCGCTGTCTCCGGCCTACAGCGAAAACAGGGGCGGAAACCCGCCCGTTCTGCGGCGGCCGCCGTCGCATAGAACGTGACGTTCTCCGAACGCGCGGGGCGTACGGGACACACCGGACGACAATAAATCCGCGTCGAGCGAACACCCGAGAAGAACAAACCGTCGAATGCGGGATCACGCGCAAGCCGCGCACGGTCGCACGTCTCCCAATCAAGGTGCGGGGGCAATGTCTGCAAATGCGGTGAAACCTTAGCCATTAAGGTAGCCTAGCTCGCCCGCCTCTTATTGAGTAGCTGGAATCGGACCTGATCGGGCGATGAAGTCCGATTCCAGCGAGAATACCTCGGCGCTCTGGACGATCTTGAACGTCAGTTCAAGGGGAATCGCCGTGAGTTCAAAAGTAGCAGACACCAAGATTGGAATTGCCCCAGGTGATCAACGGCACATGAACATTGCCGTGGAAATCGGCTTGCTGCTGTTGCTGTCGTTAATTTGGGGCAGCTCTTTCACCCTGATCAAAGTTGCTGCCGACACCGTGCCGCCTCTGACGATGACGGCGGCGCGTGTGACGATCGCGGCGCTCTTGCTAGTCCTTTTTGTGAAGATGCGCGGGCTTTCTCTCCCCCGAACAGGGGCAACATGGGCCGCTTTCTTCGTCCAGGGGCTACTTCAAAGCGCGCTCCCGTTCACGCTCATCAGTTGGGGCGAACAGCATATCGCAAGCGGCCTTGCCGGAGTGCTCAACGCAACACCTCCCATGTTCGTGCTGCTGGTCGCTATGACAACGGCATATGGAGGCCAGCGCATCACCATGCAGAAGATCGCCGGCGTCGTGGTTGGCCTCGCCGGCGTCGTCATCACGATCGGCTTTCAGTCGCTCGGACAAGCCAATACCGCCGCTCTCCTGGCCCAAGCGGCGGTGCTGGGGGCGAGTCTTTGTTACGCGCTGGCTCCAATGTGGGGACGGCGTTTTGCTGGCCTCCCCGCGATCGTCACGGCGGCAGGTGCTATGAGCTGCGCCGCAATCATGATTCTGCCAGCGGCCATTATCATCGAACGCCCTTGGACTCTCGCCCCGACAGCAGAAGCAACCATTGCCGTGCTCGTTCTTGCCGTCCTCTGCACGGCTTTCGCCATGATCATCTATTTCCGCCTGGTGCAGACCCTTGGACCGCTCGGCACCACCAGCGGCAGCTATCTGCGCGCCGGATTCGCCGTCGCCCTCGGTATTTTCTTTCTCGGGGAAAGCTTCACCTGGTCGATCCTCATCGGAATGACACTGATCGTCCTCGGGGTCATCGCCGTGACCGCTCCGCTACGTTGGCCCTGGTCGAAAGGCTGATGCGTGATGGCGCTGGCACATGCACAAGAAGACTGGTGCGAGCAGGGGTGGCGCTTCCGGCTTCATCTCGGTTCGTTGGCCTCGGAGGCCGTAATTGATGTTTCGGAGCTTCTGGCGCTCATGAAGCATCTCATAAAATCGCGTGTCGTCTCGATCATCCATCCGGCCGAAGTCATAAGACAAGGCTTTGCCATCGATTCGGCTCTCCCGCCCGGATGCGTGCGTATCCAAATCTGCCGGTGGACGCTGGAGGGCGATCTTCACCGAGAAGCGATTTCAAGGTGGCTCGGCGAAAAATGCTGGAAACGGCTTCCGCCATGGGAAATTGGAAATGCCGCTGAGATTGCCATTTTTGCGCGGGAGGTGGCCCAATTTGCGCAGGGTGTTCGCAACTAAAAAGGTTTTCGCGAAATTCCCGAGTTTTTTTCGCGATTTCGCGCCTGACTTTTGCGGCTATCGCAAAATAGGCAATTCTGCTGCAGTCGCAATGTCGCTTGTGGCGCGAAGTGGACGACGGTCGCGTCCTCCGTAGACCGACATACACCTTGCACGACATTCAGATTGATCGCCGTCTCTCCTTGTTTGAAACACAAGGAGATCAGGATGACGATCAATCGATATCGCTACTTCTACGCCTGTGCCTTCTCGATGTTCGAGGGCCATCTCGTCACCTTTATCGATGAGATGGTAGAGCTCGATCATGCGGAGAACACGGTCAAAATCTACCTGAGCTCGCTTCTCGTCGGCTCTGGACCAGAACGTCGAGCACGAAGCCTTGCTGATCGACGGCGCGCCAAAGCCAGTGCTTCCTGCCTCGGATCGTGATCACAACCTCATCCATGTGCCACTTGTCGCCGCGA
>Ga0182024_10017823_pt1 | contig 13284 bp, 8 predicted proteins | sample P32metaG_FD_120480 | JGI IMG/M metagenome (GOLD analysis project Ga0182024, IMG submission 120480) | Permafrost microbial communities from Stordalen Mire, Sweden - P3-2 metaG (Illumina Assembly) | ecosystem: Environmental > Terrestrial > Soil > Wetlands > Permafrost | place: Sweden: Stordalen...
AAGGCAGAAAGCGCAGTCTTTTCTTCGCAAAACACAATTTCTGGACCCGCCATCGCAACTCAGATGTCCCCGGCCCAGCCGCAGGCTGCTGAAACACCTGTGGCCACGGCAAACGTCTCGCCAAAGCCCGCTCGACTCACCGACGAACAGATTAAGGAACTCGACCTGGCTCGGCCCAGCGACGGCAGCAGCGACGACTGGGTGACCCTGTATCTGGAGGAGTTTCCGCCCGAAGAACAACGCGACGTCGAACAGTTGCGTGGTTTCCTTGCCGCAGGCGATCTGGCTCTGCACGAAACTCGCGACAAAGCGGGCGTGCTTCTCACCTGGTCGATGAGCCAGGATCATCCTGCTGCTGAGGGCTCGGAAGAGCCGTCGTTCTGGCTTGGTTGCTGGACTGTGACTAAGCGGTCGGCTCAGAGCACCGGCATCGGGCGCGTGCATTTCGCCAAAGTGATTGATGCGCTACGTGATGAGAAGGCAGGCTACATCGGGCGAGCGACCGAGATCGAGTCGACTGAAGGGCTGACAGAAACGAGTCAACCCGTGCGGCGCGCCAAGTTCTACAAGGCGCTCGGGCTGCAGGAACTGGACATCTCTTACGAGTTTCCTCGGTACCAACCGGCGGACGCCACCGAATACGTGCCGCAAGCGCAGCTCGGAGGCGGGATTAAAGCCCAGCTTCTCTTCGCGACATTCAGCGACGCACCGGTTACCGGGGCTCAGGTCCGCTCGATCGTTCGGCGCATCTACGAACATGGCTATCATGTTCAGCCAAGCGATCCCTATCTGGCTGAACGTCTGGCTCTGATTGACGATAAGCGAGAGAACTATCTCATTCCGCTACGGATTCTTTCATAGCAAAGCAGTTTTGAACCGCCGAAGGATGAGGCGGCGTGGCTTTTACACTTACCACACCGCTGAAGGATGCGGCGGCGTGGTTTTTACACCTTCCACACTTCCTCAAAATTTTTTCAATTCCGCAAATACTACGCCATTCAGTATAGTGCGGTCTGGCATGAATAGCCGTTCTCAGCAATCTCTTGCTACATCGTTTGCGGTCCCTTCTCGTCGCGATAATGTAGCTGGTAAAGATCCGGACGTCGATCGTGCCATGGGCACACAGCACCTTTCTCCCGGTTGTGTTCCAGCAGATCCAGATCGACATCCTGAATGATCATTGTTTCTACATTCTCTGCACACTGGGCGGCTACTGCTTCCTGCGCAAACGGCAGGTCTGACGGAGTAAAAATCGCTGATTGCGCATAATGGATTTCACCGCCGCCGGCGCCCATCGGCATGTTGCCCGTGCAGCCTGAGACTGCTACGTAGACCTGATTTTCGATGCACCGCGCCTGAGCGCAATAGCGCACGCGCAAATAGCCACAGCGTTGATCGGTGTTTGATGGAACGAAAATAATTCTCGCGCCCTTGTTGGCGGCGATTCGACTGAGCTCTGGAAACTCGATGTCATAGCAGATCAACACCGCAATCTTGCCGCGGTCAGTATCGAACACCTGAACGAAATCGCCCGACTGCACGTTCCACACATCCTTCTCGTGTGGAGTGATGTGCAATTTGTACTGTTTGTTGGAACGCCCGGAGCGGTCGAAAAAATACGAGATGTTGTATAGCTTCCCATCCTCTTCACATAATTGGGAACCGGCGATGATGTATGTTTTGGTCTCACGCGATAAGCGGGCGAAAAGCTCAATGTACTGCGGCGTCAGCTCGGCGAGTTTGCTGGCGGCGGAAGAGTTTTCGAAGGACAGGTAAGTAAAAAGTTGCGTCGTCAAAAGCTCGGGAAACAGCAAGAAGTCTGCTCTGTAACCGGCTGCCGTTCTAGCAAAAAAAGAAACTTGCTCGGCAAAATCATCAAACGAACCGATCTTTTTCAGCTCATATTGCACCACAGCAATCCGTGCTTTTCCATCTGATCTTTCCTGATCCGGCCCTGTTTCTGGCAACTTCGCTCCTCCGACTTCTCGGACCTAATTCTACGCAAAGCTAGTGATCAAACGCGAATAATGAGTTTTAGATTTTCTATCTCATGCCCGGCAGGCGATTTATGGTTAACTATATATATTAGTAATCGAAATCCAAGAGAGAAGAAACAGAGAAAGATTATTAGGAAACCCCTCTGTTTCTTCATCTCGAGAGATTCAGACTTCACATCAAAATCTGTTTCACTGCTTTTGACTACGTCAGCTTCCAGGCACGGCGCAGGAGATGACGCACAGCGTTGAAGTGCACACGCCAGGCGTCAGGACCGTAGCCGCCGGAGAAGACTAGTGCTGTGGCAATACCGCGGTCGGCGAGCGTGTCGATGACATACTCGTCGCGTTGTCGCAGTTGTTCCAGCGTCAGCTTCATCAGGCGTCCACCGGTGGCAGCATCTTTCTCGTAGGCGTCGCTGCCCTGGACGAAGATGCACAGATCGGGCTTGAACTGGGCGAGAGCCAGTTCAAGGGCGGCTTTTAGCCGCGGCAGATATTGCGCCGACTCGTTGCAGCGAATCGGCACGTCGATCGTGCTCTTCTGCTTTTCGTGCGGCCAGGCTTCGGCTGAGTGGACCGACAGCGTCACGACCGAAGGGTCGCCCGCGAAGATCGCAGCCGTGCCATTGCCTTGATGGAAGTCGACGTCCACGACCAGCGCACGCTTAATCGCACCGCATTGCTGCAAGGCGCGGATGGCGATGGCTATGTCGTTGATGGCGCAGAAACCTTCGCCTTTGTCCGCCCAGGCATGGTGGTATCCAGCGCCAAGATTGGCAGCCAGACCGTGCTTGAGCGCCAGTTTGGCAGCCAGCAGCGTGCCGCCACTCTTGAGGCGAAAGTCGTTGAGCAGCTCAGGCAGCAGGCGCGTGGCGACCGGGTGTGTCGCCTGGTATTGCAAACCGAAGATGTCCGACCAGACCTCCGCGCGCGAAAGACTAGCCAGATAAGCTTCGGTGTGCGCCAGGCGCAGCTCGGACAACGTCAGCGGACGGGGGGTGAGCCCATGCAGCTTGCGTCCCAGCTCTTGCGAGAGCGCAGCGAGAACCAGCTGCCCACGGTCGAGCGCGAACGGCGTAGTAATGCCGTAAGCATTCATATCGGTGTTATACCGAGAGCAATGTACAAGAACATTAGGCTTGCGCATGGGCAACCCCCTTTCTTTGGCATTGAGCAACACGCCAGCCGAATCGAAATCCGGCCGGCGTGCGCAAAGCGAAGAGTGAAATCAGACCAGACAGCACTTGCGCACCGCCTGCGATACCACTCGGTGAGATGTTAGTCGAGGATGAAGGTCTGCTTCGGCTTGAGAATGACGACGTTCCAGTCGAGCGCCCGCTCGATGTGCCCTTTCAGGCTTTCCAGGGCGGCCGGCTCGCCGTGCACCAGGAAGGTCTGATTGGGACGCCGCTCGAAGCGCCGCATCCAGGCGAGCAGCTCGGAGTAATCGGCATGCCCGGAGTAGTCGCCCATGAACTCGATCGCGGCCCGCACCGGCACTTCCTCGCCAAAGATGCGCACAGTTTTGGCGCAGCCGCGGCTGGGATCGATGCGGCAACCAACCAGCTGCGAGCCGAGAGTGCCCGTGCCCTGGTAGCCGACGAAGACGACGGTGTTCTGGTTGCCCGCCAGCCGCGCCTTCAGATGCTGGACGATGCGTCCGGCAGAAGCCATGCCGCTGGCGCCGACGATGATGATCGGTTTGTCCTGCGGTTGATCGAGGGCTTCGGATGCCCCGCGATCCAGGCACTCGGTCTGATTGGCCGTAGTGAACGGGTCGATGTCACGCGCGAACAACGCTGCAGTGTCGGCGTTGAGCAGTTCCGCGTGTTTTCGATGCACTTGCGTAGCGCGAATGGTCATCGGGCTGTCGACGTAGACAGGGATCTTGGGAATCCGCCCCTGCGCCATGAGATGACGCAGATCGTTGAGCACCACTTGCGCCCTGCCGACGGCGAAAGCCGGAATCATGATCACGCCGAAGCCGTAGCGCTCGTGCTTCTTCAAGGCGCGCTCGTAGGCACCGCTGATGATACCGGCGAGCACAGCGAAGCGATCCCGCTTCTCGTGCAACTTGTTGCCGTAGGTGCTTTCGCTCATCAGGTAGTCAGCAGCCTTGACGGCGGCAAGCTCCTTCAGAAGCGGCATGTCCGGGCGACCGACGTTGCCAGTGAAGCAGAACGTGCGCTTGTGACTGCCCTTGCCGATCTCGAGATTGACGACAGCGGCGCCGAGGATGTGACCGGCTTCGGTGAAAGTGAGAGCCACGCCATCGCACAGCTCCGTGCGCACATCGTAGGGAACATGCGTCAGGTAGTTGAGCGAGCGTTTGGCGTCGTCTTGAGTGTAGAGCGGCTGCCGATCGGGTTTGGAGACCTGACGGCGACCAGACTTGTTGGCTCGGGAGTCAGGCGCAGGCGCAGCATCGTCTTTGCGGTTTGAGCGCCGAGCCCCAGTCCTGGCGTTGCCAGAGCTGTTCGCTTCTGCGCTACGGAGATGAGCCCTGTGGTTGAATTTGCGTGCGTTCTCCTGCTGAATGTAACCGCTGTCGGGCAGCATGATGTTGAGCAGGTCTGCCGTGGCTTCGGTGACGTAGATCTTGCCGGTGAACCCGTCCTTGACCAGTTTAGGCAGATAGCCGGAGTGGTCGAGATGGGCGTGACTGACGACGGCGAAGTTGATATCGCTGGGGGCGATTCCGCGGGGCAGTCGGTTCTGGAAGTCAGCGGACTCGTCTTCGACTGTCAGCCCGACGTCCATGAGAAACCTGATGGTCGTTCCGTTTTCGGTGTATTCGAACAGATTGAGCGAGCCAGTGACACCGCCGGCGGCTCCGAGCACATGCAGTTTGATCTGCGGCTTGCCGCTGCGGGCGAGCCGTTTGCTTTGCTGATGGGTCAATTGAGTAACCTCCATCGGGCGGGCGCTTTTGACGTTGCACCTGCCGTTGTTGTGCGATTGGTCTAGACGCTGCTTGCCGCAAACGCGCTAAACACAGCCAGGACGACAAGACTCCGCCCGCTTATTTGCGAGTGGAGAAAAAGAAGAGGTGGGTGAGAAGAGTTAGGGGATGAGGCTTCTGGAAGAAAGAGAAAAACAAAGAACGCATGCACACTAGCAAACGTATTTTTCAGGACTCAAGTTTGCATGGCCCCATGTCAAGCAAAGCTGCAGTGAGCATCAGTTTCCCGGCCGTATCAATACAGCCTGTTCTATGACCGAAAAACTAAACCGATATCGGTTAAGGTTTTCGATTTTCTAACTGTTGAAAGTCGTTGTCATGACACGCTTCAGAAGTAGCACATCAACGCGACCACTCCACATCCGCCTGGTATCAGGGCGTTCTTGTCATGATGTTTGAGCCGCGCTATACCTCAATCTTGACCGGTCGGCATAGGCAAACCCAATTGGTCTGCGGTTTCCCATCCTTTCCGAGGCTGTCATATAGACCAGGTTAACGGTTTCCAATTTCGCAGTCCCCCCAGATATTTGTTTCTTCACATCTCATTTGCATAGGTTATTTAGCGTTTCTCTTTCAATTTTTTTTCTGAGTACCTGTCTAGAACCTGTTACCTGCCCCTATAACACGCTCCCCTCAAAACCTGTCTGTAACAGAGACCGAAGTAAGCACGCGTTTTGGAATTAGGAACACAGGTCTGACAGTTTCAGAAACGACTCTTTTCGCTTCGGAGCTCGCTGCTCTTAAGCCACCGAGTCTTCCAACTAAACATGCCGAGATGAGCAAGCAATTGCCGGCTCGGTGAGGTGACTACACATGATTCCGCTTTACGATAACCTTCGCTGCAAGCTCTTTCCGTTTGCAACCGCGTTGATCATCGTGCTGAACTGCATCGCTTTCGTCGTCGAAAGCATGGCGATTGCAAGCGGTTCGGGCGATCAGTTCTTAGCGACTTACTGCATGATTCCGGCAAAGATCATGCTCGCATTCACGAGCGGTGATCCGAGTCTGATCGGTCCGGCGATTATTAGCATCTTCACCGCGATGTTCTTGCATGGCGGCATCATGCACATCGTCGGCAACATGCTCTTCCTCTTCGTGTTCGGACGAGCCATGGAGGCACGTCTCGGGCACTTCAAGTTCGCCAGCTTCTACATCATCAGCGGTCTGGCAGCCACAGCATTGCAGATGTGGAGCGACCCGATGAGCACAGTGCCCAACCTTGGTGCTTCCGGCGCTATCGCTGGTGTGCTGGGCGGCTACCTGCTCCTCTGGCCCAAGGCTGAGATCAGCGGCTTGCTGGTACCTCCGTTCATGCCGATCAAGGCACGGGCGTACTGGTTCTTGCTGTTCTGGTTCGGCATGCAGATCCTCTCGATCATCCAGGCCGGTGGTAGCACTAGCGGCGGTGGCGTAGCGTACTTTGCTCACGTCGGCGGCTTCCTCGCTGGTCTGGCGATGGCTCTCGTGGTCAAGCGCATTCAGCCGGTGACGGATGTCTGCTACGTGCCCACGGACTGCCTTCCCTGCAAAGACGAAGAGCAGACCGATTCGAGCGACCAGCAGTAAGCACAGACTCGGCGCGGCTGATTTGGCATTGCAAAAATCGGTCGCGTTCGAGTTGTGCACTGCTGTGCGTGCAAAGTGACGTCTCTGGGAAAGGGGCGCGCGGTGTTTGAGATAAAACTCACTCGCCGCGCGCTCCACCTGGGACTTCTCTTTGAGCCCATTCGTACGTATCCATATAGTTGATAGGGAGAGGTTGACCAACCCAATCTGTCAGGCGCATTGAGGCGCTGTTTCAGCGATCGTTAACCAGCACACCAATCACGGTATAGTACTGAGCAGCGGAATCGAGTGCTCGACAATGACAAAGGCTGACATCATTGCTTCCAAACAAGTTCGGCAGCTGAAGCTGCAGATTCCAGCAGCGGCTGGGAATTTGGGTCCAGGGCTGGACACGCTCGGTCTGGCGCTGGGCTTGTATTGCCGGCTTACCTTCGAGCTTTTGCCCGAACCGAACCCGGAAATTCCGATGGTGCTGTATTCGGGAAAGGGCGTTCGCCAGAGTATGCCGAAGCAGATCGACAGCCTCACTTACAAGCTGTTGAACGAGCTCTGGCGCGACAATCGCAGTCTGGTGGACCGCATGCGCATCCGCGTTGATTCCGACATCCCGCTGGGCAGCGGGCTTGGCGGCCGAACATCGGCGATTCTCGGCACTCTCTGGGCAGACAATATTTTCAACGATCGAGTGCCGATCACAAGTGAATTGCTGGCTCGCATGGCGGAGTTGGAGGGGCACAGCGAAACGTTCGCTGCCAGCTTGATCGGCGGCTTCGTCGTCAGCGCCAGGAACGCCGGTCAAAAGAAAGTAACTACGCTGCAGCACGAGTGGCCCGCTGATTGGTCGACCATCGTGGCCATGCCCGAACGACGCCTGTCAACGACCGAAGCGCGGTCAGTGCTGCCAAAGAGTGTGCCCATTTACGAAGCGATTTTCAACTTGCAGCGCACGGCGCTTCTGGTATCGGCTGTGGTATCACGCGACGAGAACGCCATGAAAGAAGCGCTCGACGACAAGATTCATGAGTCTTATCGAGCCGAGATCATTCCCGAGTTTCCGGCGCTGAAGCAGGCGCTGGCGAATAAGCCGATCATCGGTTGCGTTCTATGCGGCGGCGGCCCATCAGTGCTGGTGATCGTCAACCGCAGAAACAAGGGCGCCGTCATGGAAACGCTTAACGCCTGGGCGGGTTCGAAGTCCGGCGCCAGTGTGCTCGATCTGGAAGTCGACCGGCAGGGCATCCGCGAATTCGACTGAGGTCAGCACCAGCACCGGCATTGCGCTTATGCGCGCAGGGTTCCTACTACACCACATCACGGGGAAGCGCCAAAAAAATTGGGGGCGAAACATCATTCCACCGCATGGTGAAACGGTGATGATCGCCCCCAATTCTCAAGAAAGTAATGACCAAGCCGACAGACAGTCGTGTCCGCCGTTGCTGGAGAAGTCGTAGTCGATCATGCCTGCACAATTTTCAGAGTCAGGCGGCTACGAATTGTCCAAAATCGGCACCGTCGGTTATTGCTGGTCCTTCTTGAAGTCGTCTTCGTGTTTCTTGCGCTGGTCCTGTTGCAGTTTGCGCAGCGCATCTTGCTTGGCGATCAAGTCGATGCCGAGCTTCGTCGCCGCGTTTAACTGCGCGTCGGGAGGCTCTGCACCAGCGGTGAGCGTCTTCGGATCAACCTTCGGCTGTTCCACCAAGACTTCGGGGATGATGCCGACCCAGTCCATCGCCTTGCCGCCTGGGCGGAATTCGAGGCTGGTGACATGCAGTCTGTGCCCGAAAGGCAAGTCGATAACCGACTGCCCGACACCTTTGCCGCCGGTGGGTTCACCGACGATGGTGGCGCGGTGGTTGGCTTGCAGTGCGCCGGAAAGGATTTCCGAACAACTGTAGCTGTTCTCGTCAACGAGGACGATTACAGGCATGTCGTCCGGAAGCACTTCGTCTTCCCGGTCTTCCGGCTGGCCGACGTGTACTTCTTGCGGTTTGTCGCTGGAGAAGTTGGCGTCCTGTGCGTACTCCGGCTCCAATTGCATCCGGCGCGTGCTCAGGTTGTCGCCGTCTCGCTTGATCACCTCTTCGATGGTGCCGTTGTTGAGGAACATCTCTGCGATTGCTTCGCCGTTGGGAATCAGCCCGCCGGGATTGCCGCGCAGATCGAGAATCACCGCTCTGCCCTTGGCCGCCTTGGTAAGCGCGTCCCTCATTTCGTCGACCGAATACTTCGATTCGAAATCAGACAGGCTGATGTAGGTGATGCCCGAACCCAGGTCCTTGGAGTGAACGACATGGGTGACGAAGCGCTTGCGCACGATTGTCACTGCGGGCTGGGCAGCGTACTTGCCGGTGCTGTCGACGCGCTCGATGGTGACCGTAACCGATACACCTTCTTTGCCGCGCAACTGGCCACTCACCTCACCAACGCGCAAGCCGGCGATCGGCTGCCCATTGATGGCGATGATGTGGTCGTTCTTCAGCAATCCCGCCTTGATCGCCATGCCGTCAGGATTGACGTCGAGCACCTGAAGCGGATTGTTGGGACCGACCGTCAGGGCTTTCAATGCCTGGGAGATCTTGCGTCCCAGATCCTGCCGCTGTCGCAATGTCGGGTTGGCAGGCAACGTCGCCAGCATGGTTTTGACGACGTCGTCGCCGCCTTTGATGTTGATCGAGACGCCGATGCCAATCACTGCGGGGTCCATCTGTTCTTGCTCTCGCTGCGTATCTTCAGGCAAGAAGAAGTAATCGAAGCGATTGCCGAGGCTGTGCATCATGTCGAACACGGCCTGGTCGGCACCATCCTCGGTGTCGAGCACGCCGTCTTTGTCGTGCTTGTGCTCCCATTCAGCCGTCCATTTGGCACGGACAGCCGGGTCGCGCAACACGATTGAGTAGTCGACGAAGTCCTTGAACGCCGCCTGGTAGAGCTGGTGTCCATCGAACTTCGCGGGTGGTGTGTCCTGTGCGAGTGTCAGCAACGAGATCGCGAACAGCGCAACGAACAACACTGAAAGTACTTTAATTTTCCTTGTCATTGTCTTGTCTCCTGCACCCCGCCTTCCTTGGCTGGAGTGCTGCGAAGACTGCCGAAGCATCGCCGCTTTACGCCTCCGGAATGGAGGCGCGAGCTAGACGAACGGTGCTTGAACAGTCGCCGCCGAATTGCCTGAAAGCAGCTCAGAGAGGCAACTGTGTCGGACGACACATTGCTTCTCGGGGTCGCTCTCAAGCCGGTAATTGTTTGGCGCCGGGTGACAAACCTGTTTCACCGGTGCTTTTACTGCAATTGGCAATCGGCCTGTGCCGACTCCGTTTTCCTAATCAAGACCTGCTCTTGCCCCAGACTGCGCTTGCAGCGCATAGAAGCAAACTAACCGCTGCCACAGCCGCGATCAGATATCCTAGAAGCATCACAAGCAAGTATTCGCTGGTAATTGCAGCCAGCGCATTGACGGACAGATGGCTGATGGCACTGCTTGCTTTGAGTGCATCAAAGGCTTGCGTCGCTCGCACCATTGCCACGCATGGAACGATCAGGAAAACCAACGAGATGATAAACCACAGCAACTTGCCGGGTTTGTGCATAAGAAAGCCGCCTCCTGGGCAGCGAAACACCAGTTTCGGGTTAACGTGGTGAAACGACGACGGCTGGCGAGCCCGCCAATGAACCATGTTCGTTTCCAGCGTGATTCTGCTCCTTGGTCTGCGATCGCGTCATTGGCGCGAGTCTCATGTTGCAACCCGTGTGTTGCCGGACGGCGTGCCGCCTCGATGTTTGGCGTCTGAGCGCTAATTAGCGTTGAGTTATGGGTGGGCGCGGGGACTGAGTTGTTGGTTACGGGTAGAACGTCTTGAACCTATAGGAAATACGCCACGTGAGGCAATTCGATTCGAACAGACTAATCTCGATCAAAGGCTCTACATCTAGCGCATCTTTGCAACCAAGCACAGGCGACCATCAGCCACGATCGCAGGAACCTGACAACCCGGGCGGGTTGTGCCCAGCTCCAACCACTGAGCCAGGGATTGTCCATACCTTTGCCACCTATCGCAGCCGCAGTCGAGCCTTAGCGAAGCCAGCACAGGTACTAAGCGTTGCACGGTTCTGCCCTATTTCCTGGGCGCACGCTACAGATGCGGGCGGGACGCCCGCGCTCCAGGCTAGAACACACGCTAGATAGAACACAACTAGAACCACCAAACGCCCAACGCGCCGTGTTATGACATGCGGTAGTAATGGCAGTTTTTTGAGAAAATGTTGTCGAGCTAAAGTGGCTAGTCACCGGCTCGGTCTCGGTTTTCCGAGAGCTCGAGCCGGCAACTTGCTCACTTGCACACCACACTGGCAGGCTCGACGCAGCTCATGCCGCACCGCAGCCTGCACCAGGTGGCGATATTGTCGTCTCGACCATCACGCCGGTTAGCGGATGTCGAAACTCTGCCGGTGTTGAGGAATGGTCACAGCCCAGCCCAGTTTCTGCCGGATGTGCTGTTTGAATCCCTCCAGTCCTTCCGGTTCACCGTGAACCAGGAACGTCATCTGAGGAGCGCTTTCGAAATGGCTCATCCAGGCGATGCTGTCTTCGTAGTCTGCATGACCGGAATAGTCAGGCATCAACTCCACAGTCGCGTTGCAACGAACCACGTCTCGGTCGATCTCGACGCTACTCGGGTGACCGGTGAGCAGTTCATGCCCAAGGCCGCCCTCTTCCTGGTGACCGACGAACAGAACGGAGTTCTGCTTGCCGGGCAGGTAGCGCTTGACGTGTTTGCGAATCGGTCCGCCCGCCGCCATGCCACTGGAGCCGATGATGATGATCGGTTCGTTGGCCGGCTGGCTGAGCAGGTCCTTTTGCCGCTTGTTGCGGCAGGCCAGGAATTTGGCAGGCTTGATCGGATCCCGCCCGCGTGCCAGAAGTGCGCGCGCTTCGTCATTGAGCAGCTCGGGATGCTCGTAATAGACATCGGTGGCGGCGATCGCCATCTTGCTGTCCAAGAACACGGCGATCTGCGGAATGCGCTTCTGTTCCATCAGCACGCGCAGGTCGTAGAGAACTGCCTGGACGCGACCGATGGCGAAAGCGGGGATGCAGATTTTGCCGCAGCCGTACTTCTCATGACGGAACTTGACCGCGCGCTGGTAGCCGGCATTGATGATGTCGGCCAGCGCCTGAAGCCGGTCACGCTTGTCGTGCAGAGCGTTGCCGTAGGTGCTCTCGGCAATGAGCACGTGGGCCTTGCGCACTGGTTCCACCGGCTTGAGCAGCGCCGTTGCCGGCCGCCCGATGTTGCCGTTGAAGCAGATGATGCGCTCCTGTGCGCCACTGCCGACGGTGACCGTCACAACAGCGGAGCCGAGGATATGTCCGGCATCGGTGAACTTGACGCGGATGTCGCCTCCGGCGAACTTCTGCTCGACGCCGTACTCGATCAGTTTGATTTGATCGAGCGCTGCCTCTGCTTGTTCGATGCCGTACATGGGACTGACTCGGAACGTTTTGCCGCGCCGTTTCAGTCTCTTGTTGATTCGATCCGCATCCATTTCCTGCAGCCGACCGGAGTCGGGAAACAGAATCTTGAGCAGATCGAGAGTTGCAGGGTGCGTATAAGCGAACCCCTTGAAACCATCCTTAATCAGCTTGGGGAGCCAGCCTGAGTGGTCGATGTGCGCATGAGTGATGAGCACGAAGTCGATCATCGAGGCAGTGATTCCCTTGGGAAGCCGATTTCCTTTGTCTAATTGCTCGTTGCCCTGATGTTGACCTACGTCAACGAGGAAACGAACGACGCGATTCTCGAGGAACCGTTCGACGAGGAAAAGCGAGCCGGTTACTGTTCCGGCGGCTCCTAAGAAGTGAATCTTCAGAGGAGGATGGCTAGGGTTCGCCAACCGCTTTGTTCTTTCTCTTTTCATTGTTTGTCCTTCGCCGCGTGAGCGGCTGATTGAGAAAGCAAAGCCATGGCGAACTAACCGCCACTTTGCGGACGCGCACACCAGCGAAATGCTCGATGCTGCGCGTACTTGCTTTACCGTTTCGGGTTTCTCAACGAAAGTTGCGCCCGCAGATCAGAGATCCGTGAGAGCAATTTGCGAGTGAGAAAACCTATCTGTTATTTGAGATAAAAAAATAGATTAATGGGGAAGTGAATGCTCACACCCTAGCAAGCAGGCGGTTCTGTCTCCAAACAAGAGAAGGAGAGGCTGAACGGCCTCTAATAAGCGCTCCCTTGACTACCGTTACTGCTTCTTAACAACTTGGCGAAATTGCCGCAGTATCAGTGTTAACGGATTCTACTCTGGAGTGCACATGGCGAAGCTCAGCGAACAAGCCAAAAGTAACGCGCATCTCATTTTGCGCGCGGCGAATTATTTGTCCTCGAATTCGCTGGAAATCCAGTCAGCCACTTCCTTTTCAAGCGTCGCTATTTCATCGGGATCGAGCAGCCCGCGTTTCAACGCTTCGAACACGACGCGCGTGCGCGGGTTGAACACCTCCATACCAGCCGTTTCTCGCAGGTGCGCTTCGGCTCCTCGGATCAACTTGTCCAAAAGCATCGACAGTCGATTCTGCACGCCGCGCACGCTGATGTGCCGCCGCAGCGCGATCGCCTTGTCGGTCAACCCGGTGGCGATGTCCAACAACGTTTCGTATTCGACATCGGAAAGAGAGCCGTCTCTGGAATGCAAACGCGCTTGCACGCCTCGCACAACCGGATCGATGTACGGGTTGTCGTGCAAGAGCACCGAACGAATCGC
>Ga0182024_10017824_pt1 | contig 13284 bp, 11 predicted proteins | sample P32metaG_FD_120480 | JGI IMG/M metagenome (GOLD analysis project Ga0182024, IMG submission 120480) | Permafrost microbial communities from Stordalen Mire, Sweden - P3-2 metaG (Illumina Assembly) | ecosystem: Environmental > Terrestrial > Soil > Wetlands > Permafrost | place: Sweden: Stordalen...
CGCACACGGCCGCCGGCGGAGACGCGGGCGTTTTTGGACCAGATGCTGGGCCTCCTGCGGGACGGCGTGATGCGGCAGCCGGTGGCGGCACGGTATGCGCTGGCGGATTGGCGCGGGGCGTTGGAGCGGGCGTTTCACGGAGGACGCGAAGGCAAAATTGTTTTCACGTCCGCGTGGCGTCCGTGAGGAAAAGTTTGGCGCGAACGCATTGCGGGATTTTTTGGCATGGCCCTGTTTCGTGAAACTCCCCCCGCCGACCCGGCCGCCACCGCGCCGGGCGGATTGATCGTGGACGGCTCGACGCAGTATCTGGCGCTGACCTTGCCGGGCCGCGGCGCCGCGCAATACGAAGAACTGCTGGAGTTGGTGAAGGGCGCGGGATTTCAACTGGAGCCGGCGAACCGCAAATGGTGGCTGCGCGACCGGCACCGGGTGCTGGCGTTTCTCGCGCGGCATTGGCGGGATTTGCGGGAAAAATACCGCGCGCAATTCACGCCGGGATTCCGGCAGCGCACGGGCGGGTTGAAATTTGCGGAAGTGGCGGCGTCGGCTTCCGGCGGCGGGGAAAATTTCGAGGTGAACCTGGGGTGGCGCGCTACGGGCGTGCCGGAGGACACCCTGCGCGCGGCGGTGGCGAACGGACGCCCCTATGTGGAGACGGCGCAGGGCCTGGTGCTGGTGGATCCGGAGGCGGCGCGGCGGCTGGCCGAGGCCCAGCGGGCGCTGGGTGGGGGAGCGGGCGGCTCGCCGCTGGCGCGATATCGCCGCAGCGTGGGGGTGGCGGAATTGCCGGCGATTGAGTCGTTGCTGGAATCGCTGGCGGTTCCGTTTGAGGCCCCGGCGGAATGGCGCGCGCGCGGCGAGGCGCTGCGGCGGCTGGACCGACTGGCACCGGCGCCGCTGCCGCGGGAGCTGGCCGCGCGACTGCGGGATTACCAGCGCGTGGGGGTGGCATGGCTGTGGCATTTGTGGAAAAACCGCCTGGGCGGGGTGCTGGCGGATGAAATGGGACTGGGCAAAACCGCGCAGGCGCTGGCGCTGTTGCAGTGTATTCACAAATCGGATACACGCGGCAATGTACCGGCGCCCTCGCTGATCGTGGCGCCGGCGGGATTGCTGGGCAACTGGCGGCGCGAGACGGCGACGTTTGCCCCGGCATTGCGCGGGTTCACCCACCATGGCGCGAGCCGGCTGGAAACTCCGGAGGCGGCGGACGGTTATGATTTTGTGCTGACCTCGTATGCCACATTGGCGCGCGACCCGGAGCTGTGGACGGGCCGGGAGTGGTCGGCAATCGTCGCCGACGAGGCGCAGCATGTGAAAAACCGCCGGACGCAGGCGGCGCGGGCGCTGCGGGCGTTGCGGGCCCGTTCGCGGTTTGCGCTCACCGGCACGCCGGTGGAGAACCGGCTCGAGGACCTGCGCAACCTGGTGGATTTCCTGCTGCCCGGATATCTGGCGCGCGCGGGTGGAGAAGACGGCGGTGGCCGGGCCAATGCGGGCGTTGCGGCAGCGCGGGTGCTGGACGACGCGGCGTTGCGCCGGCAGGCCGCGCCATATGTGCTGCGCCGCATGAAGGCGCAGGTGGCGAAGGAATTGCCGCCGAAGATTGAGCAAACGGTGTTTTGCGAACTGGAACCGCGGCAGGCGGAATTGTATGCGCGGGTGCGCGACCGGGCGCGCGAGACGTTTTTCGAGCTGGCGATGAAAGGGGCGGGCGACGGACGCTTGCGCCTGGCGGCGTTCGAGGAACTGCTGCGCCTGCGGCAGACGTGCGCCGACCCGCGGCTGCTTGATCCCGCATGCGGGGCGGAGGACTCGGGCAAGCTGCGCGCGCTGCGCGAATTGCTGGACGAGGCGGTGGACGGCGGCCACCGCGCGCTGGTGTTTTCGCAGTTTGTGTCGGTGCTGGACCTGCTGGAGCCGGCGTTGCGGGAGGGTGGGCTGCCCTGCCTGCGGCTGGACGGCTCGACGCCGCCGCGCGACCGGCTGGCATTGTGCGACCGTTTCAACGCTGATCCGGATTATCCGGTGTTTCTGATTTCACTCAAGGCGGGCGGCACGGGGTTGAATCTCACCGGCGCGGACACGGTCATCCATTTCGATCCCTGGTGGAACCCGGCGGTGGAGGCGCAGGCGACCGACCGGGCGCACCGAATTGGCCAGACCCGCGTGGTCACCAGCTACAAGCTCATTGCCGCGGGCACCATCGAGGAGCGCGTGCTGGCCCTGCAGCAAAGCAAGGCGGGATTGCTCGAGGAATTTTTCCTCGAGAGCGGCGCGGCGTTGGAAAAACTGTCGCTGGCCGACGTGCAAAACCTACTGACGGATTGACCGGCGGTGGAAAAAATAGCAGGAGAAACTTGCCCGAAGCCGAGGATTTTCCTTCCGTCCGCGCGGGTTAGCCGTTATGTTGGCTTCGAAGCTTCCCGGCAATACCCCGAGGGGCTTCCGATGACTCATGGGTGGCTCGCGTTGGCTTAAATTCAGGCGTGTTCGCCGCCGATTTCGGTGGTGCGTGGCAGCTTGGCTGGCCGGAACCCTGGCCGCGCAGGCATTGGATACCACCGACATGCCGACGAACCTGCCGGATATGTCGTCGGGTTTGTTCGGGCCATTTTACTCCGGCGTCATCCTGGCGGTGATGCTGGCGCTGCTGGTGGGATTGCTCATGCGGTCGCGCCAGCAGGCGCGCGAAGTGGCGCTGCTGCAGCGGCAGGCCGGGGAGTTGCGCGAGGCCGAGCAGCGGCAGCAGGTTTTGCTGAGCAAGCTGCGCACGCATTTTGAAAACACGCCGCTCGTGGTGGTGGAGTTGGACGCGGCACGGCGCTTCCGGCAATGGACGGGGCGCGCCGAATCGGTGTTTGGCTGGCGGGCGGCGGAATTGCTGGGGCAGCCGTGCGACGCGTTGCCGTGGGTGGACGAGGCGGGGCTGCCGGCGCTGCACGCGGCATTTGCGGGATTGTCGGGAGCGCCGATGGCGGGGCGCGTTGTGACGGTGCGTCATCGCTCGCGTTCCCGGGGCCTGCGGCTGGTGGAGTGGCATGTTTCCGTGCTGGGAGCGGGGGACAGCACGCAGGAAAGCGTGCTGGCGCTGGGCCTGGACGTGACGGAGCGGGAGGAGGCGGCGACGAACCTGCGCCACGAGCAAAAGCGTTACGCGCTGGCGGTGCAGGCGGGCAGCGCGGGGCTGTGGTCGCTGGATCCGGCCGAAGGCAATTTATTCTGGGAGCCGCACCTGGCGGAGATGCTCGGTTACACGCCGGCCGATTTTCCAACCAGGATCAACGCGTGGCTGGAACTGCTGCATCCCGAGGATCGGCCGCCACTGGAGGAAGCGTTGCGCACCTGCGTGCGGGAGCCCGCTTCGCGGAAAACGCTGGAGGTGCGGCTGCGGCATCGCGATGGGTTGTACCGCTGGTTCCGGCTGGGCTTTTTCCTGGAGGAATCCGTGTCGAAGGCTCCGGTGCACATCACCGGCACGGCGACGGAATTGACGCGGCTGAAGCTGGCGGAGGAGAAGTTTCGCGGGCTGGTGGAGCAGTCGCTGGCGGGCATTTTCATTTTGCAGGAGGGCCACGTGGTTTATGCCAACCCGAAGTTCTGGGGCATTTTCCGCTCCGGCGGCTCGCGGCCGCCGGTGCGGCCCGAATTTCTCGAGCTGGTCTATCTGGACGACCGCGAGATGGTCGGTGCGCAATTGCGGCCGTTGATTGCCGGCAAGACGCGCGAGGCGCCGCTGCTGTTCCGGGTGATGGGGCCGCTCGGGCACGCCGTCGCGGTGCAGGGGCACGGCATCGCCTCGGAGCACGAGGGGCAGCCGGCGATTCTGGGGCTGGTGATGGACGTGTCGCACATTTTCGCGCAGGAGCGGACGTCGCGCCGGCTGTCGCAGGTGGTGGAGCAGAGCCCGGTGGCGATTTTAATCACCGACCCGGCGGGGATCATCGCCTACGCGAATCCGAAGTTTTGCGAGGTGTCGGGCTACAGCCACGAGGAGTTGCTGGGGCAAAAGCCGAGCCTGCTGCGGTCGGCGCAGGTGCCGGACGAATTTTTCCGCGATTTGTGGGCGCGCCTGCGGCGCGGGCAGAAGTGGGAGGGGGAATACCTGAACCGGGCCAAGGACGGGCGGAACTTCACCGTGCGCGCGAACCTGTTTCCGATTTTCGACGAGGCGGGCAACATCACGCACTTTGTGGAAATCATGGAGGACATCACCGGGCATCGCGCGCTGGAGGAGCGGCTGGCGCGGGCGCAGCGCCTGGAGAGTGTGGGCAACCTGGCGGGGGGAATAGCGCACGACCTGAACAACATCCTGGCGCCGGTGCGGCTGGGGGCGGAATTTTTGAAGACGCTGCCGTTTTCCGGCAAGGAGCGGGAAATCGTCGAGGTGATGGAGATGTCGATCCACCGGGCGACGGAGCTGGTGCTGCAAGTGCTGGCGTTCTCGCGCGGTCGGCGCGGCAAGCGGGAGGTGCTGGCGCCGGCGGTGATCATCAGCGAGCTGGAGCGGTTCGTGCGCGAGACTTTTCCGCGCGACATCCGGCTGGAATTGCACGTCGCGCCCGACCTGGCGATGGTGCACGCCGATCCCACGCAGCTCTTGCAGGTGTTGATGAACTTGTGCGTGAACAGCCGCGACGCCATGCCCGCCGGCGGCGTGATTCGGCTGGCGGCGGACAACATCATTCTCAGCGGCGCGCAGACCAGTTCGTTTCCCGGCGCGCGGCCGGGGCCGCATGTGCGCTTCCGGGTGACGGACGCGGGCACCGGCATCCCGCCGGATGTGTTGAAGAAGATTTTCGAGCCGTTTTTCACGACCAAGGACGTGGGCAAGGGCACGGGGCTGGGGTTGTCGACCGCGCTGGGCATCGTGCAGGACCACGGCGGCATCATCGAGATCGAGTCCACCGGCCCGCAGGGTTCGACATTTGTCATGTACCTGCCGGAGGCGCCGGCGGCGATGCTGGCGGCGGCTCCCGCGCCGGTCGCCACAATCCCGGCAGCGGCCGAGGAACCCATGGTGGTGGGAACGGTGCTGGTGGTGGACGACGAAGCCGCGTTGCGCCAGGCGGTGGCCTTCATTCTCACCCAGCGCGGTTTCACGGTTTTGGAGGCTGGCGACGGCTATCAAGCGATTGAGCAGATGAAGCAGCATGGCGACAAGGTGGCGGCGGTGTTGCTGGATGTGATGATGCCGCGGCTGGATGGCGTGGCGACGATGAAGGCGTTGCGGGAAATGCGCCCGGGGGTGCGGGTCATCGCGACTTCGGGAGTCAACCACGACACGCGGGTGGAGGCATTGCGCCAGCTCGGCGTGCAGCAGTTTCTGCTCAAGCCCTACCGCAATCGGGAGTTGCTGGAGGCGTTGCGCATCTGCCTGAAATCGAAGGACGAGGCGAAGTGAAATCACTCGTCCAATTCGAGGGCGCCCTGGCGCATCGCGGTTTCCTCCGCCGGCGGAGCTGATTGCGCGAGCAGCCACGCGAGCGAGGCCGATTTCGCGTCCGGCTGACGGGCGACGGCGGCGAGCAGCAGGGCCGCGGCGAGCGCGTCATACAAGGCGCAATGCGGACGGCGGCGGCGGGCCGGGCAGTGCAGCGCGGCCAGCGCAGTCAACTCATTTTCCAGCGCGCAGGCGCGGACGAGTTCCATCAATTGGTATCCCGGCAGGCCGGGAAACAGGCGTTCGTAGAGACGGCGCGTGTCAATCCAGGGCCCCCAGTCGGCGACGCGGCGGGCGGAGGCCGGATCGGGTGCGGAGAAATCCGGGGCGGCGGAGGGCACGGGCCAGGCGCGGCGCAGGAGCGCGCGCTCGACCGGCGCGTGATGGGCGGCGAGCGGCCCGGATTGCCGCAGCGCGGCAAACAGTTCCTGGTCGGTGGCGAAGGGCGCGGCGTCTTTGGTGTCCACCTCGCGGAGGCCATGCACGGCGGCTTCCGCGGGATCAACGGGACCGGTGGGCGCGCAGAGGCGGGTGTGCGTGGCCGTCACGCCGCCGCCGGAAAGCGTGGCGACGCCGTATTCGAGAACACCGCTGCGGCGGCCGCCTTCGAAGTCGAGCACATGGATGGTGGCGGCGATCCAGGACATGGGTGAAGCGAGGATGGGAAAAGCGCGGCCCGAAAACAAACGGAAACGGCGCGCCGGGCGCGGGCGGGAGCGCATTTTTTCCTTTGTTCGCCGGAGGTTTTCGCATTAGCTGGGGCGTTTTCTTACGCCCGATGCCCACGCCGGACCTCGCACCCTTTCAACAATTTCTCGCCGAACTCACCGCGGCGAGCGGGCCGATTTTGCGGCGGCATTTCTGGAGCTCAACGCTGGCGGTCGAGCAGAAGAGCGACCTGACGCCGGTGACGGAGGCGGACCGCGGGGCGGAAGAGGCCATGCGGCAGCTGATTAACGCGCGGTTTCCGGCGCACGGCATCGTGGCGGAGGAACTGGGTCCGGAGCGCGCCGACGCCGAATGGGTTTGGGTGCTTGATCCGATTGACGGCACGAAGTCCTTCATTCATGGCGTGCCGTTGTTCGGCACCCTCATCGGACTTTTGCACGAAGGCAGGCCGGTGCTGGGGGCGATTCACCAGCCGATGCTCGACTTGCTTTGCGTGGGCGACGGGCAGTCGTGCCTGCTGAATGGCTCGCCGGTGCGGGTGCGGCAGACGCGGTCAATGGCCGAGGCGACGCTGCTGACGACGTCCGCGACGAATGATCTGGCCCAACTGCACAGCCCGGAGGCGCGGCAGCGGCTGCTCAGCGCGGCGGGGTTGGTGCGCACGTGGGGCGATTGTTTCGGCTACCTGCTGGTGGCCACGGGCCGGGCCGACATCATGGGCGATGGCGTGGCGCACAAGTCGTGGGATGTGCTGCCGCTGGTGCCGATCATCCGCGGGGCGGGCGGAGTGATCACCGACTGGCAGGGCGGGGAAGTCGGCGACGGAAAGTCGTGCATCGCGGCGAACCCGCGGCTGCACCGCATGGCGATGGATTTGCTGCTGACGTGAAGAACGCCGCAGGTGCCGCGGGATTAGGCGCGCTTGGGCACAATTTCCAGGACGGTCATGGGGACCGACGCCTGGCCCTGGCGGACGACCTCCTGGTCGAGCACGCGCAGGTCGAGATTCCATTTGGCGAGGGCGAGGCGGGCATCCGGCAATTTGACCGGGTCGCCCAGGAGCACGGCGCGTTCTCCGCTGTGCAGATTCAGCGATCGGCGCACGGGGAAGGGAGTTGTTTCCTTCGGTGCGAGGCCGGGAAACCGCGGGAAGGTGTCGAGCACCGTGCCATTGCGATGGCCGGTGTTTTTGATGTAGGCCAAATAATATTCCAGGAACAAGTCGTCATGCCCCTTGGGATGGTCATCAAACCAATACATCAGTTGATTATCAAAATCCCATGAGGCCATTTTATCCAGCACCGCAAAGGTGAGCAGGAATTGGTCGCGGGAGGGGACTGGGGACATCGGCTGCCAGGTGGTCCACGGGATGGTGCGCGGGTTGAGCCAGCCGAGGCCCAGCAGGATGATGATGAGGCCGAAACTGGTGGGGCGATAGGTGGCGGCGAGGAAAGCGGCGACCAGGGCAACGCAAACGATGGCGCCGGGCCAAAGCATTGGCCCGCTGGACAAGCGGGTTTGAATGGGCGGGTAATACGCGGCCAGCAGCAGTATCGCAGCGGCCAGGACCCAGCCAAATTGCGCGCGTGGCTGAAGATGGGCCAGGTGCCGGTCGATGACCAGGCCCAGCGGGAGCACGGCGAAGGGCAGCAGGTAGCAGGCATGAATCCCGGCATGATATTGCAATGCGACCCAGGCGCCGCTAAAATCGAGCGCGGCAAGCGCGGCAAAGGCGAGCAGCAGGGCTCCGCCCGCGGCGGTGGCGTTGCGCGACAGACCCCAGCGCCGGCGCACCGAGGGGAGCATCAGCAGCAAAGCGGCCACGAGGCACAGGCATGGGAGGATCAGCCAAACCGCGTTCGGCAACCAGGCTTCCGGCGCCAGATGGATGTTTTCACTGGTCTCCATTTTTGAATCGGCGACTTGAAATTGGGCCAGGAAGAACCAAAAGGTTCCGCCCAGCTTCACATTGATCAGCCCCAATGTCCCAATGCAGGCAACTCCCCCGAGGCCGAGCCAGGCGAGTTCGCGGATGGCGGCGCGAGTCTCGGGCCAGCCACGCTGGCGCAAATAAATCCAGGCATAAGCGGGCGCGAAAGCGGCCACCATCAAGTAGCTCAACAAGGTCGCAATCATGGAGGCTCCCGCGCCGAAGAGCCAGCCGTCCCGCCGGGCCGCGGTCGCCGCGACGCAAAGGAAATACAAGCTCCAGGCGATCCAGATGATGCCGGCGCCGCTGACGTAGTCCCAGCCGGCGGCTTGGAGGAAAAAGGGATTGGCCAGCAGGGACATGACGCCGATTGTGGCACCGGCTTTTCCCGCGCCCAAGCGGCGCAGGGTCAGCCAGGAGGGCACGGCGGTTCCCGCGACAACATAGACATGCATGGCCAGATTGGCCCCATACGGCGGCAAGAGATGGTAGGCGAGCCATCCGGGAGTCAGCCACAAAAGGCGGGACGACTGGTAACTCATGTGGGCGCCGCGCACGTATTGAGGCCAATCGAGAAAATAGCTGGTATAGATTCCCGCGAGGGAAAAGGCATGGTTGTAGGCCCAGGCGTCGTTCAAAAGGTAAAGTCCGCATACAAAGGCCGACAGCACCAATCCGCAAAGAAGCGTGAGCCAGCGGGTGGTAGAGGACTTGGCAATGGACATGGAATCGACAGGGTGAGGGCTATTTACTAACCGTTAAAAGAGCAAGAGGTTCCATGTCGGGCTGCCGCCGGGCCAAGTCAGCATGCTACCCGGACGTCGGTGAGGGCGCGAACTTTTACGGGAATGGCCGCCAGCCAAGCGGTGAAAACGGGCCTCAACTCTTTTTCGCGCCGGCGGGCGGGATGTCCGTGCCGTGGATTTCGTTGATCACCGCGGCCACCCCGGCGTAAAACGCCGAAAGACCGCAGAAGATGCCTTCATAGCCGGCGTTGCGGAGTTTGAGCAGGATGGTGGTCATGCCGAATCCCAGGAGCCCGATGGATGCGGGATTGGCCGCCGCAATCGACTGGGAGACGACTGCGGCAGCCGTCATGACGGCGAGGGTGTCAACCGCGACCGTGTGCGCGGGATTTTCGGGCTCGCAGCCGTTTTGCAGCAGCCACCAAGGCGCATCCCAAGGCGAGCTTGGCAAACCTGACGAGGGGATTTTTGCGCATGGCCGTTGTGGGTTGGGAGAAGGTTGGGGTCAGCCGTTATGAGCCCGGCCGGGGGAGATGGCGGATTTCCTGGCGCGGAGCGGCGAGGGTGGCGGGCTCGAGGTAGCCATGGAAAGCGACGCCCGGCAGGACGGCGGCGCGGCGGCCAAGAATGGCGCCAGGCTGGAGGACGCTGTTGCAGCCGGCTTCCGCGCCGTCGCCCACGAGGGCGCCAAGCTTGCGGCGCCCGCTGGGCACGCGACCGGCGGGAGTGCTCACGGGGACATCCTGGCGGTCAAGCCGGAGGTTGGCGCAAATGGCGCCGGCGCCGAGGTGGGCGCCGTTGCCCAGCACGGAATCGCCCACGTAATTGAAATGGGGGGTCTGCACGTCGTCGAGCAGCAGGCAGTTTTTATACTCGCAACTGTTGCCGAGCACGCAGCGTTCGCCGACGATGACGAGGCCGCGGATGTAGGCTCCGGGGCGGATTTCCGTGCCGGCGCCAATCCAGGCCGGCCCTTCGATAACGGCATAGGGCGGCAGCTTGACGCTTGGGTGCAGGTAAACGTGACCTTGGACCAAAACATTGGGCGGGAGGTCTTCGCGCGGCTGAAATTCCGCCCAAGGCACGGCCTCGAGGGCTGCGGCAATGCGACCCACCCACGCCCAAGGCGCGGCCTCGGGCGCGAAGAAGGAGACGAATTGCGCCAGCGACGGGGGCAGGGTAAAAAGCTCAGCGGCGCGCATGGGGGCATCATCCACAGATTCGCGCCGATTTAAACACCGAATTACGGGCCCGGTCTTTCGCCGGATTGCGCCAAATGCGCCTGCCGACTTGCCACCGCGGGCTGCGTGCGCCACGTTTAGGCGCATGGGCCTGGAATATAAGGACTATTACAAGGTTTTGGGCGTCCCGCGCGAAGCCAGCGAGGACGACATCAAAAAGGCGTTTCGCAAGCTGGCGCGCCAGTACCACCCGGACACGGCGAAGGACAAGAAGTCCGCCGAGGAAAAGTTCAAGGAGATCAACGAGGCCTACGAGGTGCTCGGCGACCGGGAAAAGCGCCAGCGCTACAACCAGCTCGGGCCCGACTGGCAGCAGGGCCCGGAGTTCCGCCAGCGGCCACCCGGCGCGGGCGGGACGTGGCGGCGCGCCGCGAGCCCGGGCGGTTTCGGCGGCGCAGGCGAGGATTTTGAATTCGGGGGCACCGGCTTCAGCGATTTTTTCGAGCATGTTTTCGGCGCGCGCGGGCGGGCCGGGCAAGGCGGTTTTGGGCAGGGCGGCTTTGGAGGTTTCCCGGGAGCCGAGCACGAGGCGGGTCCGGCGCACGGGCGCGACCTCGAATCGGATTTGCTGGTAACACTGGAAGAAGCCAGCAATGGGGCGGAGCGGTTGCTCAGTTTGCGCCGGCGTGATCACGCGGCGACGGAGACCTTGAAGGTGAAAATTCCCGCGGGGGTGAGCGACGGGCAGCGCATCCGCGTGGCGGGGAAGGGCGAGACCGGAGCGGGCGGCGGGCCGCCGGGTGATTTGTATCTGACAGTGCGGTTGCAAAAGCATCCGGATTTCCGGGTCGAGGGCGCCGACTTGTATTACGAGCTGGAACTGGCGCCGTGGGAGGCGGCACTCGGCGCGAAAAAGAATGTGCCGGCCCTGCAAAAAGCCGTGACGGTGAAGGTGCCGCCGGGTTCGGGTACCGGCCAGCAATTGCGGCTGAAGGGTCTGGGGTTGCCGAAGCCTGGAGGCATGCGCGGCGATTTGTATGCGGTGCTGTCCGTGCAGGTGCCGCCGGCGAAGAACGCCGCGCAGAAAAAACTGTGGGAGCAATTGCGCGAAGCGCATGGGGAGACTTAAACAGCCGTTCGCCAACGCTTGCCTTCGCGGAGGCGGGATGGGATAAATGGCGCCATGATTGTTTGGCGACCTCTGGTGGTTTCGGCCCTGGCTGTGTTGGCGCTGGCCGGCTGCAGCGGCGGAAAGACGGGCTATTATCAAGGTTATCTGGAGGGACGTTTTCTCGGCGTGGCGTCGCCGCAGGAAGGCCAGTTGCGGAGTTTGTCCGTGCGCCGGGGCGAAGCGGTGAAGGCCGGCGCGCCGCTGTTTGCCCTGGATCCCGAGCCCGAGACGGAGGATTTGCGCCAGGCGGTGGAGCAAGTCGGATCCGCCCAGGCGAAAGTCGATGACCTGCGCAAAGGTTTGCGCGATCCGGAGATTGCGGAACTCGACGCGCAGTTGCGCGCGGACCGCTCCATGCTTGAGATGGCCACGCTCGAATGGAAGCGCTCGGAACCGCTCAAGGACCAGGCGTATGTGTCCGCGGATGCATTCGACCGCCTGCGCCTGACCAAGGAGCAACTGACCGCGCAGACGGACAAGGACTCGGCGACCCTCGCCACCGGCAAGCTTGGGGCGCGCGACGATCAGGTGCGCCAGGCGGCCGCGGACCTGACGGCGGCCGAGGCCGTGCGCGACCGCGCGCAATGGCTGCTCGACCAAAAAGCGCAGACCGCGCCGCAGGACGGCTACGTGCAGGACACGCTGTTCCGGGTGGGCGAACGCGTCGAGCCGGGCCAGCCGGTCGTGGTGTTGCTGCCTTATGCGGAATTGCGCGCGCGCTTTTTTGTGCCGGAAACGGAAATCAGCCGCGTCAAGCTCGGGGACGCCGTCAGCGTGACGTTGGACGGGCTGACGACGCCGCTGACCGCGCGAGTGAGCTTTATTTCGACCGAGGTGGAATTCACCCCACCGGTGATTTACAGCGAGAGCCAGAATTACAAATATGTCTTCATGGTGGAGGCGGACATCGACCCGGCGGTGGCGCCCACGCTGCACGTCGGCCAGCCCATTGAGGTGAGGTTGAGCCCATGATTGCCGCCCCGCCCGCGTCCACGCCTTCGCCGGGCGCGTCCGGGCCGCCGGCGTCGTCGCTCGCGGTGGACGTGCACGGCTTGACCAAGCGGTACGACGGCCGACCGGTCGTGAACCGGCTGGATTTTCAGGTGAGGCGCGGCGAGGTGTGCGGTTTTCTCGGGCCCAACGGCAGCGGCAAGACGACCTTCATGCGCATGCTGTGCGGTCTGTTGACACCCGATGAGGGCGGCGGCACCTGCCTGGGCTACGATTTGCAGACGGACGCGGACCGCATCCGGCTGGAAGTCGGTTACATGACGCAGCGTTTCAGTTATTACGAGGACTTGTCCATTGAGGAGAATCTCGATTTTGTGGCGCGCATTTACAGCATGCCGAAGCGCCGCGAGGCGGTGGACGCCGCGCTGGAACACCTGGGGCTGACCAGCCGGCGGCGCCAACTCGCGGGCACGCTTTCGGGCGGGTGGAAGCAGCGGCTGGCGCTCGCGGCGAGCATGATTCACCGGCCGAGGCTGCTGTTGCTCGACGAACCGACGGCGGGGGTGGACCCGAAGGCGCGGCGCGATTTCTGGGAGGAGATTCACGGCCTGGCGGCGCAGGGCATCAGTGTGTTGATTGCGACCCACTACATGGACGAGGCCGAGCGCTGCCACCGCGTGGCCTACATGGCCTATGGGAATTTGCTGACGCAAGGGACGGTGCAGGAGGTGATCGAACGGGCGGGATTGACGGTCTGGCGGGTGGAATGCGACAACCCCAGCAAGCTGGTGGTGGCGCTGCACGGCTGGCCCGGGGTGTCGGTCGTGCCGTTCGGCAGCGCGCTGCATATCTGCAGCGCCGATGCGGCGGCGGTGCACGCGGCTGTAGCGTCGGTGGCCGGGCCGGGCGTGACGGCCACGCCAACGCATCCGTCGCTCGAAGACGTGTTCATAAACCTGATGGGCGTGGCCCAAGACAATTTTGCCTGAGCCGCCATGCGCTACGGATTTTCATTCAAGCGGTTTTGGGCGATGGCGCTGAAGGAGTTCATCCAGATGCGCCGGGACCGGCTGACGTTTGCGATGATGTTCGGCATCCCGCTGATGCAGCTGACGATTTTCGGGTTCGCGATCAACACCGATCCCAAGCACCTGCCCGCAGTGGTGGTGTCGGGGGACAACGGGCCGGCG
>Ga0182024_10017825_pt1 | contig 13283 bp, 16 predicted proteins | sample P32metaG_FD_120480 | JGI IMG/M metagenome (GOLD analysis project Ga0182024, IMG submission 120480) | Permafrost microbial communities from Stordalen Mire, Sweden - P3-2 metaG (Illumina Assembly) | ecosystem: Environmental > Terrestrial > Soil > Wetlands > Permafrost | place: Sweden: Stordalen...
GGCCGTGGAAGGTGAGCTTCACGAGCGCCCCCGTCGGTAACTTGTCACGCAAGCGGGCGAGCAGGAGGGGGTCACCATTTCCAGCAAGCGAGACAGCGAGCTCTTGGAGGCCCGGGTTGTGGCCCACCAGCATCAGCGAACCGACGTCGTCGGGAAGGCACCGGAGCCTGGCTAGGAGCTCGGCTGGGCCGGCGCCACATAGGCCGTCTTCGTAGCGGACCTCGCTGGCCAGTGACAATTCCCCAAGCGTCTGGCGCGCTCGCCGCGCTGTCGAACACAGCACGAGGTCCGGCATGACCGCCTCCCGGCTCAGGTGCGCGGCCATATCCCGGGCTGCCCGTTCCCCGCGGCGCGAAAGGGGACGTGCGTGGTCGCCCAAGCCGGGGTCGTCCCAGCTGGACTTGGCGTGGCGGAGCAGATAGAGGTTGCGGAGAACTTGCACGGGAAATAGCCTTATCCCTCTGGGTGCGGAAGGCCAAGGTGACGTCGCCCGGGAGCGGTCCGACTACGCCCCGCCCGTACTGTCTACGAGCGGCCCTGCCGCTCTGCCGCCAGGTCGGCGACCTGCTGAGCGATGCTAATTGCATCCAGGGCCTGGGCGAAATCGCCCTGCGAGTTCCGACCACGCCGCCGCACTCACCTGGTACGAGCAGGTCCTGACCCTCTAACAACGGATTCCTGAGGCCTACACAATCGCGGGCGCCACCAGCGCCTGGCTCGCCTAGAGTCCGGCGAAAAGCGAAGGGCTCACGACGCAGCGGCCAGGTCTGCCCAGGAAAGCATTGATCGCCCAGACCTCCTGGGGCTGTTACGAGCCCGAGGCGGCCATCAACGCCCTAATGATGTTCAGTGCTCATTTGGCCGTCATCCCACCAGTTGTCAGGTCCACCTCACCGACCAGCACGCGCACGGTCTAGTCCTAGGGCTCTCAGTCCGGGAACGCATAAAGCGCTGACCCGCTGGTGGCTCAGTGACAGCCGCGCCGACTCACAAAGCGAGGTGGTCGGACCCCCCATTAGGACGACATGGGACGGAAGCCAGCGCGATATAACACGAATATCTTGAGGTGCAAGGATGTGACGTGATCAACGCCCCTGAGGTTGCAGAATCGGTGATCGGAGAAGCAAGGGTGCTCGCCGGGCAGGCTCATTTCGACGATCCAACATTGTGCACGCCGGATCAGAAACTCCAGAAAATGTCGGAAACGGCGCCTCTGCCCAGTCCTTCCGAGTTGGCTTCCGTCATTGAACATGTCTTCTGGGCGTCGCTCCTGACGGAGGAGCGGCGGCCCACCCGCATCCGGTTATCCCTCCCAACACCAAAAGTCGAGGTCCATGGAAGTGGCCCAGGCGCAAGTATCGTCTTCATTCGGTTAGCGTCAGACGAGTCTCTATCAGCCGCCAACCTGAGACGGCTCTGCCAAGTCTATGACCCGGAGTCGAGTTTCGTTAGTCTCAGCTTTGTCGACCACGTTCCAGTGCTACGCGGGATCGGTGCGCTCATTTCCCGGGACACGGTCCCCGAATTCTTCACGATCAGATCGTTCCGTCCGGGAGTACTGGATTTCAGTTGGTCGAATGCCCGCCTCGCGAGATTTGCCCAGGGCCAACTCGCTGTCCTCTCTCAGGCGACAGGACTGGCCGCCCTGATGGAGGAATGGGTTCAGTCGGTCTTTGATAATACGCGGGTTCAGCTGGTTCTGTCCGTCGCGACAAAGTCCATTGCCGAACATGGTCATGGGGGATCGCTTTGGTTAGCAAACGATGCATCTGAGAGCCTCGGGTGCGCGATCGGCTACCGGAGCGTCCCAGCCCCCCCACTGGCCCAAAGATTTCCAGAAGTCGAGATGTGCCACGCGTATGGACGTGCAATCGGCAGGCTCTCTGGCATCGACGGCGCTGTTGTGTTGAGCGGGGATTCTAACCTGATCGGTTTTGGGGCGTTTATTGATCTTGACCAGGCTCTTCGGGTTGAACGAATACGAGGTGACGGTTCCACAGAGGTTGTGCCAGTCGAAGAGGTCGGCGGAGGGCGCCATCGGTCAGCCGTTACGTTCTGCGCACGTCACGTGCCTTCGATGGCCATTGTGCATTCCGAAGACGGGGCCGTCTCTCTCGTCCGCCATCGTCCTGAACGAGATGTTTGCGAGATAATTCGGTTCGGTCCCCTCGGCCTGCAGTCGGCCGCTGCCTTATGAGGATGACTGCTCAGGGCCCCGGGTGCCAACCCCTAGTACTTCTCGGCTCGTGGCTTGGCCTGGCAGCAGTCGTCCTCCTCGATGTTGGTGAAGACGATTCTCACGCTCGTGACGACTGTGGCGACGACTGGCTCTTTAGGGGGGTTCCCTGAGCAGTACACGACGCCTCAACGCGCGTGGAGGAGAGCCTCACGACTATTGACTTGGACGAGCTGTGCCGCCTGACTGCCCGACGACCCAGCCCAGTCGAAGGACTCAGGAGCCTGCTCCACTGTGCTCATCGCCCTCTGCCTTTCTTGCATCTGCAGGCGCGGCACGATCTTAGGGGGCGACGCGGGGGTGACAAGGCCCAGTCCAGCAGTTGCTCGCCGGCGCTGTCCTTCGGCGACAACGGTGCCCCATTCTGGGACAAAGGGCCGCCTCGGGGCCGCGCCGGCAGCTGTCGTGATTATGTCGCCGACCGGCGGGGCGCGACGATGGTGCAGGGCACAGAGCGGGCGGAGCGGCCGACCGTGGCGACGGCGAACGCATGACAGCGTCTCGGATACCCCGAGGTCATGGCCAACAATCCCACCACACGGACCGGACCGGCCCAAAAGGCCCAACAGCTATATGTACCCGGCGACGGGGACAGGCCGGCGATGCCGGGTTTTGCGACCGTTTCGACCAGGCTCCCTGCCGACATTTCAGAACGGGCCCCGGCCGGCGGTACCTTCCCGGCGACCTTCGGGCGTTACCCGGTGCACCTCGGAGGGCGCGCCACGTCACGACCAGGTCGACCGAGGTTTCGTTCGTCGCTGCTGGGGTACGTATATCGTAATACGATGGTTTAGACTCTCGCCGTCTGGGCCGCCATGGCACCAGCCGAGGGATAAGCAAGCGGCGGGCCTTGTGGCCGCCCGGGCAGATAGGAGGCTGTGTTATGGCGCGAGCCGATAGTCGTGAGACCGACCTAATGGGTGGACCGAACGAGACGGTCGTGGAGACCGACCTAATGGGTGGCCCCGATGAGGCAGCGGAGGACACCGAGGTAATGCGTGGACCGGATGACGCGGCAGTGGGTATCGATCTGCGCTCGCCCTGGCAACCGATGAAACACTAAGAGTGCCCGTGTGTTCTCTGGTTTGGTTGGCCGGGGGCCACACGACGGGCCCGACCTTGTCGTCCGAGATGCCAGCTCAGCGGCAGGCCGCCCGGGACCGGTGCTCTTTTGACATTTAATTGTTGGGTTGTCGGCAACTACACAACCACCGATCCGGGCATCGTTACGGTGGGACCTATGCAAACGGTCCTCCGAGGCGGTCTGCGGGCATTTCGTGCGTAGATAGGTCGCATTGCTGGACCGCTGGTTGACTTGGGGTGTACCGGCGCCGAACGCGTCCAGAAAGCTGATCGCTCCAACGCCTTATCAATTGCCGGTCCGCGGTCCGTGCCCGAGCCGGCGCCACAGCGAGCGCCGCGGCACGCGACAACGCCGAGAAGCTCCAATCGGTTCGCCCGCGCCATCCAGAGCCCGGCCTGGAGGCATGGCGAGGCGACGACGTCAACGTGAAGGTGGCTCAATGAGCGCATTATCACCGAGCCAGGATGTAACCAGGCGGGCCACCGTGGTGGGTACGGCCTCGATTGGAAACCCGCGGTCGTGGGATGTCTAGACGGGCTATGGGCCACATCCCTCTCTACCCCCTGCGCTTCGGACCGATCTATGAGTACCGGCCTTGGGGTGGCCGGCAGCTGGCTGGCCGGCTCACCGAGCCGCTGCCGGGCGACGGCCCTGTCGGTGAGGCTTGGGCGCTGAGCGACCGTGCAGACCATCAAACCCGCGTCACCGGTGGACCGTTCAACGGGTGGGCCCTCGGTGAGTTGCTGGAGCAGTTCCCCGAGCAAATGCTGGGGGTGCCGGCCCGGCGGTCCCGGTCGGTTCCCGTTGCTGTTGAAGTTCCTCGACGCGCGCGACTTGCTCTCGGTCCAAGTCCACCCATCAGACCGCCAGCCGGCCTACCTGCCCGCGGGCGAGACCGGGAAGACCGAAGCATGGGTCGTTTTGGAGGCGGGGCCAGGAAGCCGCCTCTACGCCGGGCTACGACCGGGCACGACTAGGGACAGCCTGCAGCGAGCCCTGCGCAGCGGGGCGCCGGCGGACCACCTCGCGTGCTTTGTTCCCAAGCCCGGGGACGCCGTCTTCCTACCCGCTGGGACGGTCCACTCTGTGGGCGGCGGTGCCGTGGTGTTCGAGGTCAGCCAGAACAGTGACGTGACGTTCCGCTTGTACGACTGGGACCACGTTGTGGCCAAGACGGGCCAACGCCGAGCCCTCCAGGTCGGCCAAGCTATTGCCTGCACCGATTTTGCCCAAGGCGCGCTGGGACCGGTGGTGCCGGTGGTGGAGGCGACCGCGCCAGTGCTGCGTGAACGGCTCTTTCACTGTGAACATTTCCGCCTGTGGCGCACCACTGGCCGGTCGCCCTTCAGCGTTGGCGCCGCGGGCGTGGCGCGCGTGCTCGTGTGCACCGACGGCGCCGGCCAGGTCGCCCACGGCGACGGCACCTATGCCGTCGGAAGGGGCGATGTCATGCTCTTGCCGGCGGTGGTAGGCGCGTGCCCGTTCCGGCCGAGCGGCTCGGTGAGCTTGTTAGAAGTTGCGCTACCGGAAGTTACCGTCAAACGACCGTCGGAGGGACCGTGAAGCGGTTGATCGTGTTTGACCTGGACGGGACGCTCGCCGCCAGCAAATCGGCTCCTGATCCCGAAATGTCCGCACTACTTCATAACCTTCTCGCGATCGTAAGAGTGGCGGTGATCTCGGGTGGCGACTGGGCACAGTTCCAGGCACAGTTGCTGTCCAAGCTCCCCCGCGACGAACGCCTAGCGAACCTGTCCCTCCTTCCGACCTGTGGGACACAGTTCTTCGAGTACGCGGGGGACTGGACCAAGCTCTATTCGGAGGACTTGAGCGCAGATGAAAAGGCGAAGATCGTCAGTTCCCTCGACAAAGCACTCGAGTCGAACGGCCTCAAGAGCGAAAAGGTCTGGGGAGAGGTCATCGAGGACCGGGGGGGCCAGGTAACGCTCTCCGCACTGGGCCAGCAAGCCCCTCTGGAAGAAAAAGAGAGGTGGGACCCCGACTTCGCCAAGAGGAAGAGGCTCAAAGCGACCCTCGACACTCTTATCCCCGAGTTCTCTGTCCGAATAGGGGGAGCAACGTCGGTCGATGTCACCAAGCCCGGCATCGACAAGGCCTACGGGATCAGGAAGCTACGAGACATCTTGGGTATCCCATTGGCGGAGATGATATTCATCGGCGACGCCTTGTTCGTGGGGGGGAACGATTACCCCGCTGAACAAGCAGGTGTTGTTTCTATCCCGGTCCGGGGCCCCAGCGAAACGAAACTGGTGATAAAGGCCATCGCCGCGTGTTTGGACAGCGGCCAAGACAGGGCTCGGTCGAGGGACAGCGGGTGACTGGCTTTCAGTTGCAGCGGCTCGGGCAGGTAATGGGTCCGGAACCAGGCAACCCGCTGGAGGCCGAAGGGGTCCTCAACCCGGCCGGCGCCCGTGGTCCTGACGGGGAGCTGTACCTGTTCCCGCGCTTGGTTGCGGCGGGCAATTACTCGCGCATTGGCATTGCCCGGGTCCTGTTCAATGGGGCCGGGGACCCGTCGGGGGTAGAGCGGCTGGGCATTGCGCTCGAGCCCGAAGCTGATTACGAGCGGAGGCCCGACGGCGGCGGCGGCTGCGAGGACCCGCGTATCAGCTTTGTCGAGCCGCTCGGACGCTACGTGATGGCCTACGCGGCGTCGTCGTCTACCGGCCCACGCATCGCCTTGGCCATTTCGGAGGACCTGTTCCATTGGCAGCGCTTGGGGCTTGCAAACTTTTGGGGAGAGGGCGGCATCGACTTCGATGGTGTGGACGACAAAGATGCCAGCCTCTTCCCCGTCGCTGTCCCCAACCCATCAGGGCAGCCCGAGCTGGCCATCCTCCACCGGCCGCTCTTACCGGGCACACGTCCGGAGGAGACTGCCCGCCACCGTGAGCCCCGTGAGGTGGACCCCGATCGGGAGAGCATCTGGATCTCTTACTCCCCGATGGCGCTGGAGGGCGACGGTTCGTACCGCCTGGGCCCGTTCACTTCTCATCACCGGCTGGCGGCCCCGGTGGCGCCCTGGGAGCGGCTAAAGATCGGTGGTGGCACGCCGCCGGTCCTGACCCGGCACGGCTGGCTGATTATTTACCACGGTGTCAGCGAGGAGTCGGGCCCGGCCAATGACGGACATCAGCTGTGCTACTCGGCCGGGGTGATGGTGCTATCGAGGGAGCACCCGCGGGTGGTCCGGTACCGACCGGCGGATCCGGTGTTAGTGCCGGTGCTGCCCCACGAGCGCGCCGGGACCATAGCCAACGTGGTGTTCCCCACTGGCATCGACCGGCGTGACGACCTTGGCACACCGGAGCGCTTCGACGTCTATTACGGGATGGCCGACGACCGTATCGGGGTGGCGCGCTTTGACGTGCCAGACCTCCTGCCACCGCGAGGGGCCCCAGCTCACTGGACGTTACAAGAAGAGGAGGACCGTCATCCATGACAAGGACCGCAGGAGGCGAGGGCGGTCCCGGAGCCAGGTACAAAGGACGACTTGAAGTCCCTTTCATGCCGGAGGTAGAAAAGCGGCTGGGGTCGTCCGACGGGCTCAGCCAAGTCGAGGCGACCAGGCGGCGCGCGTAGTGCGGCCCCACGAGATCGAGGATAAGAAGGCCAATTCTCTATTGAAGTTGCTCAATTACTTCTGGGACCGCGCCCCGTGGACGATCGAAGCGGCGGCGGTCCTGTCGGGTGTCCTCCGGCACTGGCCGGACTCCTTCATCCTCCCCGCCGTGCTCGTGGCAAACGCGACCCTCGGGCCCTGGGAGGAACGATCGCCAGGCAAGGCCATCGACGCCCTGAAGGCTCAGCTGGCCGAAAAGGCCCGGGCGGTACGTGACGGCAAGTGGACGCCTCCCGAGCCCCACGTGCAGAGTTGCTACGGCGGGGTAGCTAATTCCCGCGCACATCCTCCTCGCCCCCCGACCAGGCGCGGGGCGGCGATGAGGTCGAGCGAACCCGGACATGACGGTAGGCCGTACATCGAAGTCCTGGGATTGCTAACCTTCGACAGGTCTGATCGGTCGAGCATGTCAGAGGCGCGCCGGAAGCGACAGCGGCCGAGAGGGAGGTGGCCGCGTAGACCGGCACGAGACCACCTAGGGGGTCAGGCAGGTGCAAGGACAACTCGCCGCACACGTTCGTCGATGGTCCAGGACCGAGGGCGTACTCGCACTGGTGGCCGTCCTGGCTTTCGTCGCTGGCACGGGGGCTGGAGCCTCGAGCGCTGCCGCTGCCGCTCCCGCTGGTCCGGTCAGGGCCATAGGCCTCACGTGGTCGACGCCGGAGATCGTGGACAGGACCACGGCCGGTCAGGGCACCCCGGCCGTGGTCTCCTGCGTCAACGCCACCTTCTGTATGGCGGTCGACGACGGCGGTAACGCCATTGTGTTCAACGGCCGGGCCTGGAGCCACGCGGTCAGCATCGACGGTGGCCAACAGCTCGACGGCATCTCCTGCGCCAGCACCTCCTTCTGCGCCGCGGTGGACTCGAACGGGAACGCGGTTGTTTATGACAATGGCAAATGGGACCGGCCGGCTGATATCGACAATGGGACGCAACTTAACTCCATTTCCTGCCCGACCCGCACCTTCTGCATCGCCGTCGACACGCAGGGCGGTGCTCTCACTTACAACGGGGCCCGGTGGAAGGGGCCGGTGACGATCGACGCGGGTGGCAACCTTGCTTCGGTCTCCTGTGCCGCGCCTACCTCGTGCGCGGCGGTCAACCTGAACGATGACCAGATCAGCGTTTATGCGGCCAGCACGGTGGTTTACCGCGACGGCAAGTGGGACCACAACGTCATGACATCGTTCGGTAATGGGCAGTCGGTGTCATGTGCCACGACGAGCATGTGCATGGTCATCGACAACGGCGGAGATGCGGCCATTTACAACGGGAGCACGTGGAGCGGCGGCAAAATGATCGATAACGGGCATATGGGGTCGCTCATAGGCAACGTGGACGTCGAGACCGATGCCGTTTCGTGCCCGACTAGTCAGTTCTGCGTTGTCGTCGACAACGCCGGTCGGGTGGTTGGCTATAACGGGCACAGCTGGACCAGGCCGGTCACTATCGTCAGGGGCCTCCCCAATGTGATCGACGACGTGTCGTGCCCTAGCACCAGGTTCTGCGTAGCCATGACCGGTGCCGGGGAGGCGCTCATCGGCTCGTAAGAGACCGACGTTCTCTAGCTCCTCGGTCCTCTGCGAAGATCAAGCTCTCGAACGCGCCGCACAACGCAAGCCCGCGGAGTCTGCGTCGCGTGTCCGTAGGCGTAGTTGTTCAAAATGCCCGTGATTACTGGGTTCCTGTCCAGGCATGCAGATAGCTATTCAGGGCTACGTCGCTCCTCGGTCCTCGCCTAATGGTCCGAGCAGGTCACTTCTGTCCATCGCCCGGGGTTGAGTCAAGGAGCCCCACCTCGGGCAGGTCGCGTACCTCGTCCTTAGACAGGTTGAGCCGGACGCCGTCTTCGACGTCCTTCACAGCGCTTATTGGGATCGCAACTTTCTTTTGGCCCCACAGGTGGCCCTCGTCGAGCAGGACGTGCGTAACGCAATGGTCGCCCGGATGGACGACCAGTCCTTGTACCCGCCCGATGGCGCCGTCGGTGGCATGAACGTGATCGCCGCGGCGTACTTCAACTTCTCCCACGGGGACACGGTCATTAGTGACCACTTGGGGACCAAGCATACCCATGCCCATCCCCCCGCCTATCCCCATACCGCTCATCCCGAACGCCGGGCCGCCAAGGCCGTAATAGGGTCGCGACAGCATCTGGTCTTGCCCGTAGCCCCACTGCCCATCACCTCCGGGGAGGAACTGCGTCTCTTCTGCCTCCTCGAGCTGTTCGAACTGGGCGGTGCTGCATGACAAGGTGATCCCCTCGCTCGCCGAGGCCACGAGGTCGACCGGTACGAGACGTCCTCCTCCCCCGTGCTCCGGCTCGACGACAAGATGGGTAAGGGCGCGGGCGACAGGGTCGATGACCACACGTACCAGCACCCCACAAGCACCGTCGCTGCAGGAAACTTCGCTACCAATCCTAAAATCTGTCGGTCCGGTCATGATGAAATGTCCTTTCGTTTTCTCTGTAAAGATCAGCTTCTGCCCAAGTGGTGCCTACGCCGCCTGAGCGGCGACGGGGACCACGCTTATGGCGTGGGCCGGAGTGCGCGCTAGCCGGCGGTCGTGGCGGCGCTGGCGGTAGCCACCGATAAACCCGTCGACGCCGAGCCAGCTCGAGGTCCTCCAGGTGGCCAGGATCAGGGCGCTAATTAGTGGGTAACGCTGTGGGGAGGACATGGGCTTGGCCCTAGGCTTCCCGGTTCCGGAGGGCTTTAGGACGCCAGTCCCAGGAATTCGGTCAGACACGTCGTGGTAGAGAGGCTTCATGGCGTGCCCCCAGGCCGACTGCCCTGACCGTCACTTCCTACCGCGTCCGAGGCCAACGGAGCATTCCCGCGGCCGGCAGGATGTTGGGCCATGGCCCAGCAAAGTGTTGGGGTAGCTGGGGTCCGGGTACGGGAACTCTGACGCCCCGCCAGGAACGGCGCGAGGTACCTCGTTCTTCGGAGGACCTGAGTAGCGCTCTTTTTCACAGTCGACCTCGGCTTTGCTCTAAAGGCATCGCCGGGGACCGGGGCAGCAGCGCGCACAAACAAGTGCTCCTGCTTTGACTCTACAGCGTCGGTAATGGGTAAAGCGCTAAAGAGCGGCCAACTTTGTCGGTGGGCTCACAGGCGGGTTGCCCAGGTCGCCCCCGATGAAGCGGCGATGAGTTCCGCACGAACACCCCGGGCCGCTCACGGACCTAGGTCCCGTGGCCGGGGCGCAAGGTTCCCCTCGGATGTCCCGGCGAGCTTTGTGCCCAACCCTTGGCGTTCGTGCTGTCGGGCGCGGACAGGGTCTCGCGCCGGGTCTGGGAGACTCACCCTGCTGTGGCGGCTGCGCGACCGGCTCCGCTTCGGCGACGTGTGGGTGGCCGGGCCCCGCCGCTACACCGACCCCCGAGAGCTACCCCGCCGTCGTGACCTCCGAGCCGAATCCGAGTGGGTACCTCGATGTCGAACTGACGGTGCGGGACAGCCCTGGGGATTATTCATGGAATCGCCATTTTGGCCGGAGAAGCAACGGAGTCGGAGCTCCCGAGCACCATGCCGCAACATTGCTGTGGCTCTCATCGGAGCCGGCCAAGCTGTCCCTGCGTGGCATCGAGCTAGAGCCGATGCGAGAACTCGCCGCACGAGAAAAGTCGTTGAAACTCCCTGCTCCGGGGATCGATCTCGCCGGGCCCCGAAGACAAACTCGCTACCGCGGCTTGACATTTGGAACCGTGGATTGGGTAGGTAGAGCGCTTGTCGTAACTCGATGTCGCTAAGCGCTCCACGGTCAACCAGTCGATGTACCTCGCCAAGTTCGTCCGCGAAACTCGATGCCCAACGGGGAACACGGACGAATGGTTGGTCCGGTACGGCCCAGCCAATGCCATCAAGTTACCGCCCCGTCGGCGTCTCACTTGATGCGCAGCAAGGTGACTGTCAAGCGGAAGCTCAGCCTAAAGACGGGGGTGCCAAGTGCCCAGCGGATCCCGTCGCCCCCTAGAGCTCGCTTAGCGCTTGTTCTGGCGGGGGAAGACCACCTCCTCGAGCAACAGTTGGAACGTGGCGGCGACGGGTATAGCGACGAGGGCACCGATCAGCCCCAGCAGGGCGCCCCCGACCAGCGTGGCGATGATGGTCAGGCCAGGGCTCACCTTGACTGTGCGCTTCGTCACCCTCGGGTTCAACAGATAGTCCTCGACGAAGCGGTAGACGATATAAAAGACGCCCGTAGCGATCCCAATGGGGACACCCTTCGCGAGTGCCACCAGTGTGACCACAACCCCGGCGACCGTTGAACCGACCATGGGGACAAGCTCGAACAGAGCCACCAGGAGCGCAAGGAGGAGTGCATAAGGAATACCGAAGACGATCAGCCAGACGTAGGTGCCGATCCCGGCGACCAAAGACGTGAGCAGGTTGCCGAGCATGAACCCGCCGGTGGATTGCAACGGTCCGAGTCCGTGCGCGAACGCAACACTGGTGCCGGTGACGCAGAAGAGGCTGAGCCCAGCGGCGTCGAACAGGTTGATAGAGCGCATCACGCGCGCCAAGTACCGGCGCGCCGCGAAAGCCACCACCGCGCTGCCCAACGCGACGGCAAGATATCGCCAGTCGCGGAACGTGGCCGGCGGCAACGCTCCGATGAGAATGCCTCTGACTATCCCTCCGCCGAGCGCAGTCATCACGCCGAGAACGACCACACCGACGAGATCCAGTTGCTCAGCCTCCATCGCAGTGAGCGCACCGCTCAACCCGAACACGAAGGTTCCGGTCAACTCGAGCGGGGGACCGCCACTCAAAATCCACGACTACCGGGACAACCTCCCCCTGGCCGTGAAGGCCGTCACGCCTGGCCGGGGGATCGCGTCGTTTTTTAGTCCACTAATACGGCTACCCGGACATAGGCAGCCATCGGGTCGGCTTGTGGACTTTGGGGGTGTGCTGGCCATTGATCACAAACTGGCTATGAAATGGATACTCTGACCCGATGTACCGGGGCATCGATGGCGTCAGGTGCGGGGTCGAGTCGCTCGGAGGCCGCGGGTGGCGCTGACAGAGGCGATGGCCGTGGCCAGCATGACCGGGGCCAAGTAGCCGCCGAGCGCCCAGGTGGCGTGGTAGCCGCCATAGCTGGGTACCTGTAAGCGCGGTCCCGCCGCCACAGCGGTCAGGCGGTGACGGGGAAACGGTCCCAGACGCGGTGACCAGCTAGTGTTCTGAGTCACTGAATACTCGCGTTAAGGGAGTGGGTCGGCTAACCTTGTTTCGTGGCGGGACGCGGACGTCCGAAGGCTCCCTTGGTGCTCACCGATGATGAGCACGAGACGCTCCAACGGTGGGCGAGGCGACCGAAGTCAGCGCAAGCCCTGGCTTTTCGCTGCCGCATCGTTCTCGCTTGTGCCGAGGGCCTCGACAACAAGGTCGTAGCAGCCAAACTCCACACGACCCAGCAGTCGGTGTCTAAATGGCGCAGTCGCTTCCTCGCTCGACGCCTCGACGGGCTGGCGGATGACCCGCGTCCTGGAGCGGTCCGCACGGTCACCGACGACCTGGTCGAAGCCGTGATCGTAAAGACGCTCGAGGAGATGCCCACCGGTGCAACGCACTGGTCTACGCGATCGATGGCGCGCGAGACGGGGACGAGCCAATCCGCTGTCTCGAGAATTTGGCGGGCGTTCGGCCTGAAACCCCACCTCGTCGACACCTTCAAGTTGTCGAACGACCCACTTTTCATTGAGAAAGTGCGCGACGTCGTCGGCCTCTACATGAACCCGCCCGAGGCAGCCCTTGTGCTCTGTGTCGACGAGAAGACCCAGGTCCAAGCGCTCGATCGCACCGCACCGGTGTTCCCACTGCGACCGGGAGTTCCCGAGCGCCAGACCCATGACTACCTGCGCCACGGCACGACGAACCTCTATGCGGCACTTGACGTCGCGTCGGGAAAGGTGATCGCGGACATGACCGAGCGCCACCGTGCCGACGAGTTCCGCCGGTTCTTGAACCTCATCAACCGAAGCGTTCCCGCGGACTTGGACATCCATGTCATCGTCGACAACTCCTCGACGCACAAGACACCGGAGATCCACCGCTGGCTCGTGCGCCATCCGCGGTTCACACTGCATTTCACGCCGACCTACTCATCGTGGATGAACTTGGTCGAGCGCTGGTTCGCAGAGCTCACGAACAAGTGGCTGCGGCGAGGCTCACACCGCTCCACCAAAGAGCTCGAAGCGGCGATCAGCTCCTGGATCGATTCTTGGAACAAGAACCCCAGGCCCTTTGTCTGGCACAAGAGCGCGGAGGAGATCTTCGAGAGCCTTGCGACCTATTTATCAA
>Ga0182024_10017826_pt1 | contig 13283 bp, 14 predicted proteins | sample P32metaG_FD_120480 | JGI IMG/M metagenome (GOLD analysis project Ga0182024, IMG submission 120480) | Permafrost microbial communities from Stordalen Mire, Sweden - P3-2 metaG (Illumina Assembly) | ecosystem: Environmental > Terrestrial > Soil > Wetlands > Permafrost | place: Sweden: Stordalen...
GCACCGTCGGGAAACCGAGCCTCGCTTGGCGTGAGTGCGACGCCGAGCGCACCGACGTGTCGAGACAGCGCGGCGGATCCTCGGGGGCTACCAGCACCGTTATTCATGTTGAACCTTTCTCTCGCACTACTGCAATACCTTGAGTGCACTACGCCGTGATCCGTGAGGACCCTCGAGCACCGGCCACGAGGGCGTGGGCGTGAGCCACTCGAGTCCCGCGTTCACGAGGTAGGTCTCTTCGATCTTGGCGCCACCGCGAAGGCTAGGGTTCCACGCGACCGCGGTGTTGGCGGCGCGCGCAAGATCCCAGTACGGCGACGCGTACTGCGTCGGGGCGAGTTCGAACTCGCGTTGTTCAAAGCCAATGGGACCACCTTGAAAGTGTTCCCGCCAGGCGTTGGGTTGACCGACGGCGCTATAACCAGACGCGAGGGCCCTTATCGTCTCACCCCACGTGCCTCCGGGTAGCGACGCTTCGAGGACGGCGTCGTTCACGGCGTCGAGTGTCTTCATCAACGTGACGATCTCGTCGTTCGCGTGACGAACGCAAAGGCGCGTCGCTGCCACGTGCAGGCCGGCGCGCTTGGCGACGACTACCGCCATGATCGCGTCGCTAAGGACGTCACCGACTGCCAGCGGGTGGCGAAGTGTGCGTAGGCGTTCGTCGCCGCCAACGATGAGACAGACGGCCTTGGCGCCCTCGGCCTCGAGCGCGCTGCTGATAACGGCCGCCGTGTCGAAGTCCGTCGAAGCGCCCGGCGTCCAGGCGTCGATGCCGGCGCCCAGGGCGTTGCCCACCAACAATCCGAGCTCACGGAGCTCTTCTTGGTCGGCGTCCGAAAGTACCATCCGCGCCCCCACGAGATGATCTCGAATGTTGTCACCAAAGGCGTCGTTGTCGCTCAGCAGTTCGCTCGGTGCGACGTCAGCGTACGAACAGGCCAGCGCGAGGGGCGCGTCCGCGTCGTACCACGGCGCGCGAAGAACGTCCCAGCCCAAGGCGCGCACGTGGAAGTCGCTCTCGAAGCGCGGTGCTTCGATCTCACTCGTGATGAGCGCGGACCCTTGCGCGCAGTCGAGGATCCACAGCGGATCACTTCCTGCCGTGACGTCGATCGGATCGGACATTCCTCCGCTTCGCCAGTTCACCGAACCGGGCGACGTCAAGAGGAGTGGGCGAGCGTTGAAGGTCTCGCGTAACGTGTCAGTCGCGCGTTTCGCCGCGTTCGCTCGACGACCCATCCGGGCCAGCCTGTTCGGCAGTGCAAAACGCGTGTCGGAATTGATAAGTGCATCCAAGCACGTTGAACGAGCCCGGTCAAGTTAAAGGACATTGTTACCGCAACATTTCCGTATAGTGTTTTGCCATGCCGAACATAAGTAAATTTGCCGACGAAAACCGATACCAGGTTCAGTCCGTCGCACGCGCGGCGAACCTCTTGAACGAGATCGCGAACCAGGGCGCGAGTGGGCTGAGCGTCACGGAAATCTCCGTACGACTCGGTGTGGCGAAGAGCACCGCGCTCGCGCTCGCGCGCACGTTGGCCGCGGCGGGTCTACTGCGCGGTGTGGATCCGGGACCGCGCTACGTCTTGGGGCTCAACCTCCTTCGACTCGGCGACCTTGTCGGCCAGCAGACCTCGATCGCCGAGTTGGGCTTGCCAACGCTGCGCGACCTTTCGACGGTGACGGGAATGACCGCGCGTCTGGCGATGAACGAAGCCGGCTATCCCGTCTTCTTGGAGCGCATTGACGGCGAAGGCTCGATTCGTTTTCACGCGCCCCTCGGCCAGCGCGAGGAACCGCACGCGACTGCCGCGGGAAAGGCCATCCTCGCGCACCTTCTCGACGTCGACGTTCGACTCTTGCTCGGCGAAGCGGGTATGGCGCGCTACACACCCAAGACCCTCACTGACGTCGAGTCGCTCATGCGCGAGCTCGAGCGAGTGCGCAGTGAGGGCTACGCGCTCGACGACGAAGAAGAGGCCGAAGGCGTGTTTTGCGTGGGTTCGGCGTTCTTCGATCATCAGGGCCAGTGCGCGGGAGCTCTCAGTGTGACCGGTTTGAAGGTTGACCTACCGTTGCGCGAAGTTCGCCAGCTCGGCGTCACCGTTCGTGAGCACGCCGACCGTCTTAGTTCGATGCTGGGAGGCGTTCGTCCACGAGGCGCCCAGTGAAAGCGTTCGTCGTTCGCGAGCCGGGCGACGTCGCGCTGCGCGAGTGGCCCGAGCCGGACCACGTTGAAGGTGAAGTACTCGTCACACCCTTACTCGCCGGCGTCTGTGGTACTGATCTGGAACTCATCGACGGTTCCATCGATCTCGCGTACGTGCACTATCCCCTCGTACTCGGCCACGAATGGGTAGGTCGTCTCGAAGACGACGTCGCCAACGTTGGGCCAGCGGGCACCCACGTCGTTGTTGAAGGCATCATTTCCTGCGGCGTCTGTGCCGCGTGCGATCGCGGCGCGAGCAATCTTTGCGAGGTCTACGACGAGATTGGCTTCACGCGAGCGGGCGCCCTTTCCGAACACGTGAGCGTGCCTCGTGGTCTCGTGCACGCTCTAGGTGACGACGTGGTGCTCGATGACGCCGTGCTGATCGAACCCATGGCGGTCGTCTGGCGCGCGATGACGCGCGTGCCGCTTCGACGCGGCCTGCGCGTGGGGATCGTCGGCGATGGGACGATCGCGCTTCTTGCGGCGCACCTGGTGCAGCTCTTCAAGCCGTCGAGCACGACCGTCATCGGTCGCCGCGACGAGCAGCGTGACCTCGCGACGGGCGCGGGCGCCGACGAGTTCACAGTTGAAACGCCCCTCGGTACTTTCGACCTCGTCATCGAAGCCGCGGGTTCGGGCGCGGCGGTGGCGTCAGCGATCGATCTCTGCGCCCGAGGGGGGATGGTCATACTGCTCGGACTTCCGCCACACGGTACGAAGGTTGCACTCGCGCCCGACGATCTCGTCAACAACGACCTGATCATCCAGGGAAGCTTCTCGTACACGCGAAGCGCCTTCGCGGACGTGGTGGGTCGGGTGAACAGTGGCGACCTACGACCCTCGTTTCTCATCACCCACCGCTTCACGCTGGATGACTCGCCCGCGGCCGTCGACGCACTTCGCGGGGCCGTGGCGACGAGCGAACCCCGCGGCAAGGTCGTCATCGACCTCACGCGGGTTTAGCTAAAACTCTGGCCCACCCCGACGCGGGTTTCGACGACCTCGCCGGCGCGCAGTTCCACTCGGTACGCGGCGGGACCCGACGTCACGTCGAGCGCACTGTCACCAACGACCGACGTGGCCTCGGTCCCTTCGTACCAAAGTCCCACGTGATCATCGGTGGCGTAGGCGAGTGGTGACAAGGTTCCGTCAAGCAAGAGTTGATGCAGGAGCGGGCGACGCTGCGCCTCGGAGTCGTAGTGCACGCCGTTGGCGTACGGCAAGAAACCGAGCCCGTTCGTCACGGGCTGCAGTGTCGGGCCAAAGGAGTCCGTCGGGCCGCCCTCGTGCCAACAGAGACTGCCGGCCGAGACGCCGCCCAAGATGACGCCACTCCGCCACGCCTCGCGCATCGCTTCGTCGACGCCGTGCAGTCGCCACAGGGCGAGGAGGTTCGCGACCGATCCTCCGCCGACCCAGACGAAGTCACTGCCACCGAGCCGCTCGGTGGGGTCGGCTGAGGGCTGGGGAAAGAGCTTCAATTCGGTGACGTCACAGCCCGCCGCGTTGAAGGCCTCGTACAACAGCGCGTAGTAGAGACTCGGGTCACCGCTGGCCGTTTCGACGAGACACACTCGCGGACGGTCCTTCTTCGTGAGCGCGAGTCCGTCGAGAACCATTTGACCAAGGCGCCAAGACATCTGAACGGGACCCGCGACCATGCCGCCGGACGTCGCGAGTATTCGTGGTTTTTTCATGACACCGTTTTAGTTCACCTCAAGGCGACGACGACGACGTAGCACGCTGCCTAGTATTCGGGTCACGCCTCCATCAACAAAGGAGATTCATGATCACGAGTGAAGCGGTCCTTGACGCGTTAATCGACGAACTCGTCACGGCCTTCCCACCTTCGACCACGAAACCGGTTGATTTCCTGGGTGAGCAGTTCGATCGAGGTCTTGCGTGGACGCACTTTCCACTCGGTCATGGGGGGCTCGGCCTCACGTCGGCCGATCAACTACACGCGCTTCGCCGCCTCTCGAAGCTCGGCGCGCCGAGCGCGGTGGGTCGCAACGTCATTGGCTACGGCATGGTGGCGCCGACCATCGTCGCGCACGGTACCGAAGAGCAGAAGGAGCGGTTCTTGCGTCCGCTCTTCACGGGCGAGGAGATCTGGTGCCAGCTCTTCTCCGAGCCCGGGGCCGGGTCCGACGTCGCCGGGCTCGCCACGCGCGCTGAGCGCGACGGCGACGAGTGGATTCTGACGGGACAAAAGGTCTGGACGACACTCGCGCACGAATCGCAGTTCGGCCTCTTGATCGCTCGCACCAATCCCGACGTGCCCAAGCACAAGGGCATCACGGCCTTCCTCGTGGACATGCACGCGCCCGGCGTGGAGGTGCTGCCGCTCTACCAAGCGACCGGCGAAGCGGAGTTCAACGAGTGTTTCTTCACCGAGACGCGCGTTCCCGACAACCGTCGACTGGGCGGCGTTGGTGAAGGATGGGGCGTGTCGATCACCACGTTGATGAACGAACGCGTCTCGATCGGCGGCACCGTACCACCGAGGGGATCGGGCCTCATTGGTGAGGCGCTCAAGATCTGGCGCCAGCGTTGGTCCACTCGAGGCGACGCGCACGCGCTCGCCGTTCGTAGTGACTTCATGCAGGCGTGGGTGAGAAACGAAGTCGCTCGACTGACGAACTGGCGCGCGAGCGATCTTCGCCGCGCCGGTACGCCGGGCCCGGAAGGTGCCGTCGCGAAGTTGGCCTTCGCCGAAGAGAATCAACGTACCAGTGAACTGTGCGTCAACCTCATGGGTGCCGAGGGAATGCTCTACGGCTCGAACTATCCCCAGGTACGCCCCACCGAGTCGGCGATGACGGGCGGCGACATGCGCAAGGCCTTCATCCGCATGCGCGCGAACTTTATCGAAGGCGGCACGAGCGAAGTGATGCGCAACATAATTGGCGAGCGCGTGCTGGGACTTCCGGGCGAACCACGCAACGACAAAGACGTCGCGTGGAAGGACGTACCGCGAAGCTAGTGACGACTTACTTGTCGCTCAACTGCTCGCCGAAGAAGTCGAGCGCTCGACGGTAGGCGTCGTGCGCGGCCTCTTCGTTGTAGGCGGCGGGTCGCGCGTCACAGTGAAACCCGTGCTGCGCCTCGGGGTAGCGAACGATGGACGTCGTGACCGCGACCTTGGCCGCAATCGCTCGAAGGGTCTCGACGTCGTCACTCGGGATACTGGTGTCGAGATCGCCGAAGAGTCCGAGCCACGGTGCCTTCAACTCGGTGGCGAGCTCGACCAGGGGTGGTAGACCCAGGCGCGCCTTGGTCAGACCACCACCGTAAAAGGTGACGGCAGCTCCGACGCCAGAAAGCGTCGCGGCATAGAAAGCGACCGATCCACCCATGCAGAAGCCAACGACGCCGATCGACGAGGAGCCGTAGCCGAGCGAATTCAGAAAGTCGGTCGTGGCGTTCAGGTCGTTCGTCAGTCCCTCGAGGGTTATCTCGGCCATCAACGACATCGCGCGCTCGAAGTCGTCGTAGGCGACGTCGGGCGCGCCGCTTCGATGAAAGAGATGCGGCGCGACGACGAAGAAACCCGCGTCGGCGAAGCGATCGGCGACGTTGCGAATATGGTCGTTGACCCCGAAGGCCTCTTGTAGCACGATGAGTGCACGCGGCGTCTCAGTCGAGCCGGTGACGTACACGGGAAAGCCCGGCGAAAGCTTCGAAGTGCTCACGCGAAGTTCGGCTCTTCGGTCCGCGTTCGCTTGAGTTCGTAAAAGCCCGGCGTGCTCGCGACGAGTATCACGCCGTCGTACAACTTGCCAGCGGCTTCGCCCTTGGGCGCGGGCGTGACCACGGGACCGAAGAAGGCAACGTCACCGACGTGGATGACGGGCGTGCCGACGTCGTAACCCACGGGGTCCATTCCCTGGTGGTGACTCGCTCGAAGGGCGTCGTCGTACGTGGTGCTCGTGGCGGCCTCAGCGAGGTCAGCTTCGAGACCAATGTCGTTCAGCGCGTCCGCGATCAACTTGTCGAAATCCTTTTCGTCCTGCACGTGGCGACGAGTACCCATGGCGCTGTAGAGCGGCTCGACGACCTTGTTGCCGTGGCGTTCTTCTGCGGCGATGAGCACGCGTACGGGTCCCCACGCCTTCGCGAGTAGTTCAACGTACTCGGGCGAGAGGTCGCGTCCTTCGTTCAACACCGCGAGGCTCATCACGTGGAAGTTCACTTCGAACTCACGAACCTGGGCGGCTTCGAGGAGCCAGCGCGACGTCATCCAGGCCCAGGGGCACAGGGGATCGACCCAGAGGTCAACGTTCTTGGTCATAGGGGGTCCTTACTTTTTGGCGTGTGCTGCTAACACAGTAATGACCGCGTTCGTGACGCCAACCGCCGTGGGCAAGTCGAGCATCTCGTCAATGGCGTGCGCGTTGGACTGCGGACCACCGACGCCCGTCGCAACGAACTGCACGCCGGGGTAGCGCTTCGCGAGTGAAGCGAGAAAGGGGATCGAACCGCCCTCGCCAGTGAAACCCACTGAGCGACCGAAGGCGTCGAGGGAGGCCTCTTCGAGCGCGGGTGCGAGCCAGGGTGCGAGTGTGGGCGCAACCCATCCGTCACCCGAGGAGTCGACCTTGACGGTGACTTTCGCGTTGGACGGTGGGTCGACCGTGAGCATGCGTTCGACAGCGACTCCCGCGGCGCCGGCGTCGATGCTGGGGGGCAGTCGAAAGGACAACACCGCCGTCGTGAAGGGTCGAAGGACGTTGCCGGCGATGTCGGGCGAGGGGAGTCCTCCCATACCAATGACCGAGAGCGTCGGGTACCACGTGCGTCGAAGGAGTCGCTCCTCGGCGCTCGCTCCCATCAACGCCACGCCTTCGACCATTGGCAACTCGCGAGCGATGACGTCACCGAACTCCTGGGCGATGTCGTGAGCGGACTTCGTGTCCGCGGCGGGGATGGTGGCCCACATCTCTTCGACGAGGACATCACCGGTGGTGGCGTCCTCGACGCGGTCGAGGAGTTGGCGAAGCACGCGGAATGAGGAGGGCACGATCCCACTCACCGAGCCACTGTGCTGACCGCGCTCGAGCACCTGGACGGTGACTTCGATGTTCACCATGCCGCGAAGTGAGGTCGTCACCCAGAGCCGGTCGTAGGTGAGTGCGCCCGAGTCGAGGCAGATCAAGAGTTCGACGTCGCCCAGATGTTCGGCCAGTTCGTCCAGGTACGCCTCGAGATCCGGACTGCCGCTCTCTTCACTCGCCTCGATGAGAACGACGCAGCGCCCGTGAGGAATGTCGTTGGCCTCCATAGCCTCGAGTGCGCTGAGCGCCGAAAAGAGGGCGTAGCCGTCGTCCGAGACGCCGCGCGCGTAGAGCCGATCACCTCGGCGCACGGGGACGAAGGGGTGAAGTCCTTCGGACCAGTCACCCAGGGGCGGCTGCTTGTCAAGGTGACCGTAGAGCACCACGGTGGCGCCCTCACCGGCCGTGGAATCGACCGTGACGACGAGGGTGGGCGTACGGCCCTCGAGACGGTGAATCGACACGTCAAAACTGGCGAATTGGCGAGCCCGCGCCCACGAGGCGAGCAGTTCTGCCGCCGCCTCGAGATGACCGTGTTCGACCCATTCGGCGTCGAACATCGGCGAAAGCGACGGTATGGCGCCGAAGGCCGTGAGGGTCTCGAGGGCGGTGTCTTCGAAGTCGTTGAGGGAAAGTAGGGGCATCCCAGCGAGATTACTGTGCGCGCTGGAGGCGAATGACCTGCCAGCAGTACCACGCAACGTCCGAACGGACGCCCTCGAAGAGGTCGCCCTTTTCTCGGAGTTCCGCTTCGCTCACCATTTCATCGAGTTGGTGGATCTGCGACCAACCGTTTCGCACGCCGAAGTCGCCCGCGGGCCAGACGTCGTGTCGGGCCAAGGTGTGCATCAGGTACATCTGCGCGGTCCAGGGGCCCACACCGCGTACCGCGACGACGTCGCTCAGCACGTCGTGGTCGGACATCTTGCCGTGGTGGGCGAGACGGACGCGCCCGTCCAAGGTTCGCTGGGCCAAGTCGATCATGGCCGCGGCCTTTCCGTTCGAAAGCCCCGCGTTTCGTAAGTTGGCGTGGCCCGTTCGTTGGATCGATTCGGCACTCACGTCGCCCGCGCAGAGATCGATGACGCGCTGGTGGATAGTCGTGGCGGCTTTCGTCGCGAGAAGTTGACCCGTTATCGCGCGCGCCAACGTTGGGAAACGTTGGGCCACCGGGGCGCTGCGCCGTGGCGGCGGCGGGCCGATGTCCTTGATGAGTTTTTTAAAGGCGCGGTCGCGTCGGCTAATGATGGCGGCGATCTCGTTGGGCGTGAGCGTTGATGACACGCTTCGACTATTGCAGAGTCGTCGTTGGAAGGTAGACGCCCTCGGGGACGTTCGTCGCGTGCGTCACGACGTCCACCAAGAGCGCGTGAATCGCTCGTACCGGTGCCGCGGGGAATCCGAAGCGTCGACTGGCGAGGACGACACGCCGCTTGGCGATGTTCTCGATGGGCAGCGCGACGAAGTTGGCGCGTAGGTGCGGCGACAACATGGTGGCGGGCAGGATCGACGGACCATGGCCGTCGAAGGTCATCGAGGCGATCGTGCGTAGACCGTCGAGTTCGATGAGCGCGTTCATCTCGACACCCGCCTGCCGCGCCGCTTCGTCGATCTCTCGGCGGATCGGGGTGCCGCGCATGGGCAGCAGAATGTCGTACTGAGTGAGCGTCGAAAACGGGAGAGGACCCTTCAACTGGGCGAGCGGGTGATCGCGCGGGGCGATGACGACGAGATCTTCGGTGAAGAGGTCGACCTCGCTCAGCTCGTCGGCCATCACCGGCCACGCCAGTACCGCGAGGTCGAGCTGGCCGTTGACGAGACGCGGCTCGAGAGCGGAGTTCGTGCCCTCACTGATGCGCAAGTTGATCTTGGTGTAGCGCAGTCGAAGATTCTCCAAGAGCAACGGCACGATCCAACGTCCCGCGGTACCGATCATGCCGAGGGTGACTTGGCCGCGAATATCGGCGTTGAGTTCAGAGACGTCGGACGCGATGGCTCGAAGCTCCCGGAGTATTCTTCGAGCTCGTTCGACGACGATGTCGCCCGATTCGGTGAGGTTTCCCGTGGCGCGATTCACGAGTTCGGTCCCCAAGTCACTTTCGAGGCGCGCGACACGATTCGAGATATTCGACTGCACTGTCCCCAGCGCTTCGGCGGCACTGGAGAAGGTACCGTTCTCGGCGATGCTGACCAGGGCTTCTAATTGGCGGATCTCCACCTATCTAGTATACAGATGGAGAGTATCTCTTCCATTCGCTTGCGAGATACTCGGCGAACCGTCATACTCATATCAGCCTGTTTTACTCAAACCCCCCCTTGAGTAATCAGAACGCTTTGCAAAAGGACCAACCACCCCCCCGGTTGGTCCTTTTGCGTTTTCTGGGTTGTTAGCGTTGGCTCAATGCCACGTGAAACCCCCTTTCGCGATGACGTCGCCAAAGGAGCCGTTCGAACGGTCAATCTCCTTTCACGTCTCGCTTCTCGAGGCTCGGGCACGGTCATCGGTGGACGAGTGGGTCTCGCCATCGCGCCCGGCCTCTTGACGAATCTTGCGCGCGGGCGAGACGTCGTGCTCGTGAGCGGCACGAACGGCAAGACCACCACCACGGCGATGATCGCGGCGGGTTGGGGTTCGCGGGTCGCGACCAACGACACGGGTTCCAACATGCCCGAAGGACTCGTAGCGGCACTCGTGGCGTCCAAGAGTCGCGCGGTGGTACTCGAAGTCGACGAGGCGTGGTTGAGTGACGTCGCGCGCGCGACGCGTCCACGCGTCATCGCGCTCTTGAATCTTTCTCGAGATCAACTCGATCGTGCCAACGAGGTGCGCCAGATCGCCGAGCGCTGGCGCGCACTGCTCGCGGACTTAAGTGACGTGACGGTCGTGGCGAACGCGAACGATCCGCTCGTGGTGTACGCGGCCGAGCTCGCGCCCAACGTTGCGTGGTGCGACGTGCCCACACCGTGGACCACCGACGCCGTGTCGTGTCCACGATGCACGAAACCCTTGACCTTCGCCGATGATTCGTGGTGGAGTGACTGTGGTTTCGCGAAACCCCAAGTACTCGTCACCACTGACGGCGGCCCCCTCATCGTTCGTGGCACGCCGCTCGCGGTCGATCTGCAACTTCCCGGCGCCTTCAACGAAGCCAACGCCGCCATGGCTCTTACCGCGCTGTCGTTCGTGGAGGTTGATCTCCAAGACGCACTTGAACGGGTGAACGCTCTCTCGAGCGTGGCGGGACGGTTCAGCCTTCGTCAGTGGCGAGGTCACAAGTTGCGTCTGTTGCTCGCGAAGAATCCCGCGGGCTTCGCGTCCATGCTCTCGACGCTGAAGAGCGACGGCGTGGACGTGTGGGTGGCGATCAACGCGCGCGTCGCCGACGGACGCGATCCGTCGTGGCTCTACGACGTACCCTTCGAGTTGTTGCGCGGACACCGGGTGTACTGCTTCGGTGATCGACGCCTTGACTTGGCGACGCGCCTCGACTTCGCGAACGTTGCCTACGTCGTCGTGACCGACGAGTCGGCGTTACCCAAGTCCAGTGACGTGATCAACGTGCTGGCGAACTACACGGCCTTCCAAGAGTGGCGAGCGAGGACGAAGGCGTGCTGACGATCGCACTGATCTATCCCGAACTCCTCGGCACCTACGGAGACGGCGGCAACGCGCTGGTCTTGGCCGAGCGCGCCCGTCGGCGGGGCTTTGATTCCGAGATCGTCAACGTGGGCATCGCCGACGAGGTGCCCGACGCGGCGATCTACCTGTTGGGTGGGGGAGAGGACGGTCCGCAACGCCTCGGCGCCGACCTCCTTCGCGCTTCGTCCTTCGCCGCTCGCGTTCGTGACGGAAACTTCGTGTTCGCCGTCTGCGCCGGATTGCAACTCCTCGGAACGAGCTTCTCTGTTGAAGGGGACGACGAGTACGAGGGCCTCGGTCTCGTCGACGCGACAACCACGCGAGGCGAGACGCGCTCGGTGGGCGAACTACTCGTGCGCGTCGACGGCCGAGCGCTCGTGGGCTTCGAGAATCACGGAGGTCGAACGACGTTGGGCGAAGGCGTCGAAGCCCTTGGTGCGGTCGAGGTTGGTCGAGGAAACGACGGTACGGTGGACGGGTTTCGCACGCCGGAACTATGGGCCAGCTACGCGCACGGCCCGGTACTTGCGATGAATCCCTGGTTCGCGGACAAAGTCCTTGGTCGAGCGCTTGGTCGCGAGCTCGATCCCCTGGTCACGGTCGCCGACCAGCTCTACGACGAGCGGGTCGCGACGCTCGCGCGTTAGTCCTCGGGCGCCGGACGGCCGTAGTTGGGGTCACCGCTGACTTCACGGCCGATCTCTTCGACGGCTTGTTCGATGCGCACACCAAAGCGGCGCATGTTCTCGCCCTCTTCGCACCGCAGGGGCTTGCCGAAGGCCACGATGACGTGGTGTCGGCGTTCACTTGGCGAGTCGACGTAGATCGGGGCCTTGGCGTACTTGGGGCCCTTCAGCATTCCCGATTCGTGGATGTAGGTCGGAATGACCGTGGCCTTGGAACGTTCGGCGAGGTACGCCGCACCACCCTTGAACTCTTGGAGGTGGCCGTCGGGAGTGCGGCCGCCTTCAGGGTAGATCACGAGGTTCCATTGGTCCTCGACGAGTTCCAGCGCCAACTGGGCACTGCGACGGTTGACCTTCAATCGATCGACGGGAATGGCGTTGAAGATCAACACCGTTTTGAAGGCCTGTCGAGCGTCCATGAAAAAACTGTCCATGGCCGCCGCGACGATGGTGCGCTTACGTTCCTTGGGGGGTATGGCCGACAGCAGAATGATGGTGTCGACGTGACTCGCGTGATTGGCGACGAAGATGAAGGGTCGTTGGCCGTCGACGTTCTCGACCCCTCGAACTTCGAGAGTGGAGAGGTAGCGGACGTAGGGCCCCATGATGTAGCTCTGAATGATGTTGCGCGCGAATCGCGCGGTGTAGCCACGGCCCCACTTCGTTGGATAGTCCATGCCGAGTTTGGTCATGAGTTAGCGACGGCGGCGCGGAGGCTTCTTCGGGGTGTAACGCTTGGAAGCCGCCGGGGCGGTGAGCGCCTTCGTAGTGGTGTCCTTAGCGTTCGCACTCGACGAGGTTTTCGCCTGTCGCCCCTCGCGCTTCGCCTGGCCTCTCTCTTTCGCCACTCGATTCGAGCTCGCGAAGCCGGCCTCGCCGTACTTCTGCAGTCGATACGCGCGCAGGATCAACCACGATCCGAGCAGCACGAAAAGGAGTCCGGCGCCGTAGACGGGTCCAAAGCCGAGGAAGATGGCGAAGCACGCGACACCCGCGCGCTTTCTGCGAACGGTGAAGTACAAAATGCACAGCGCGACGACGACGATGAACAGGAGTCGCACTTCCCACGCGCTCGCGGTGGACGCGATCGTTTCTTGACAGACCGACTTTGCGCTTACTTTTGCCGCGTGATAACCAGTCGGACACGTGTTGTTCTTTAGGAGATTGACGGTCGTGGTGGTCTTGACGTTCTTAGCCCATTCGACCACCGTAACGATGGCCAAGATGAAAGCGGCGCCAACGCCAATAAGGCTAACTCTTCGCTCCAAGTGATCAAGTCCGAGGACAACTTCGCGGGGGGCGAGAGAAGGACGTCGTCCTCGTCGCGTTTTCATCGACGAGGACGACGTCGAGTTCGCTTTATCTGGCACGGATGAAGGATACAGCGCCGCACCAATGAAGTGGTCTGCTCAACCCGGTAGCATTGGTCCCTCGGGCGCTTAGCTCAGTTGGTTAGAGCGCAGCCTTCACACGGCTGAGGTCACAGGTTCGAGTCCTGTAGCGCCCACCACGTAGTCACTCCTACAACAATGCTCCTGGACGAGGATCAGGGTGCATCCACTTGCGGTAGGCAAACGTTACGGTTCGGACTTCGGCATTACATCGGTCTCCGCAACAACTCGTTGCATCGCTCACTCTCCCCGACGACACTCCCACCCTTCTGCGATCGCGAGGAGATGTAC
>Ga0182024_10017827_pt1 | contig 13283 bp, 11 predicted proteins | sample P32metaG_FD_120480 | JGI IMG/M metagenome (GOLD analysis project Ga0182024, IMG submission 120480) | Permafrost microbial communities from Stordalen Mire, Sweden - P3-2 metaG (Illumina Assembly) | ecosystem: Environmental > Terrestrial > Soil > Wetlands > Permafrost | place: Sweden: Stordalen...
CCGCTTATTTTAGCCGCCCGGTTCGGTGTTTTTCGCAGGTGGTGGGGCTTGGGCTTATCTTTTTTTCCGCCGGGCGGGCAAAAAGGCCGGTTGGCCCCTTTGGCCAAGATTTGGGGGGGGGGGGGGGGCCGTTGGGCAGTTTGCGCGTCAGGCCATTGTTCGGGACGATGTTCTCCGGACAGGCCGAACTCGGCGTCTTACGTCATTGTCAGTCTGCTAAATCGCAGCTTTGCTTGCATGGGTTCTTCGCGCGGCTTTGGCCATATCGGGCGTGGAGCGGCGCGGTGCATGAGAGCGCTCGGTATGAGCTGTCGTTCCCGAAGGCGCGCTCAGTAACAACGTAGACATTAGACCTCGAAAGTTGACCGCAGGCCCGCTTGCGATCGCGTCAAGTCAGACCAAAGATGCGTCGCGAGGTATTTCAGCTTCCTCCATCATCTCGTGTCGCGCCGCCTGTTCTGCCGACTCTCCCTGTTCTGCGGCGCCAGCTTTGCCTTGCCAGCAATCCTCAGCATAGTCGGCGCGCCTGAAGATGGCGTACTCAACGCTGTCATCGACTTGACGCCGAAATGGAAGCACCGGGACTTGGAGCGGTGCGCGCGCCACGAGTGGTTCACGCCGTTGGGCGACGGTACGGACCGACGGGATACGCTGCCGGGTCAGCAGACATTTTTCCCATTGCAAACCGCTAGAGTTGGATGTGAAGTGGGCCGTCGGCAATTGCGGCGCCGGGGACCTTCCCAGAAAACGAACAAAGCGATTACGGAATGAGCAATAGCTGCAATAGAGGAGAGCAGTATGACAAAGGCACGCGAACGTCCTGACCTCGGCAAACGCGCTACCCTCAAAGGAATTGCGTCTGGGATATCCGCTGCGGCAATTTCGAGCTCGTTCCCGGCTCCGGCCGTCGCTCAGGCAAGGAAGATCAAATATATGCTGTCGTGGCTGCCGACCGGTCAATACGCGTTCGTCTATATGGCGCGGCAGCTAGGGTACTGGAAAAAGCGCGGCCTCGATGTGGATATCGCTCGCGGTTACGGTTCGATGGCTGCAATTCAGGCGATCTCGACGGGTCAGTTCGACATAGGCGGAGCTGCGACTTCGGCGAATCTGCTGAGCATCCTGAAGGGACTCAAGATTTCGATCCTTTCGACGCAGGGATATGATTCGAGCATGGGTATTCTGGTGCCCGCAAATGGGCCGATCAAGACGCCCAAGGACATCGAAGGCAAGAAGATCGGCGCAACCGCGGCGGGCGGTGATACTCCCTTCATGCCAGCATACTTCAAGATCACAGGCGTCGATCCCGCCAAGGTCACGACGGTATCGCTGGATTCTCAGATCATCGAGCAATCGGTCATCAACGGCGTAGTCGATTGCATGATGGCCTTTGGAATGAGCTCGATTCCGAATTTCGTCACTCAGAACTTTCCCGTCAGGCTGATGTCGTTCCAGGACGTCGGCCTCTCGTTTTATTGGGTCAACACCATCGCCTCGTCGGACCTCGTCGCCAAGGAGCCCCAGCTCATCAAAGATATTAACGAAGGACTGTTTGAAGGCTTCAAGTTCACGATGCTCAACCCCGAGGAAACGATCGAGCGCCACATTAAGGAGCATCCGGAGATCGGCGTGATGCCGAACGGGCGGTTGTTCACCGAGCTTGGCGTCGGCATGGTGATCGTCTCGGCAACTGCCGAGGAATCACAGGAGCACTCGCTGGGCTACTCGGACCTGAACAAGATCGGCAAAATGGCGAACCTGGTCAAGGAATACACGGTCCCGGATGCGAAGGTGCCGGACTCCCCGGAGAGCTACTGTAGCAACGACTTCATTGGCAACGTCACACTGACGCCAGCTGAATGGAGCAAAGTAAAAGAGAACACCGTCAAATACGCCAAAATGCTGGGAAGAGCATAATCGGCTTGGCGGGGCTGCTGGAAGACTTCGGCTCGACGCCGATCGCACAGCCGAAGAGGTTTAAGTCCCAGGGTGAACCGATGAACGTCGAGGAGCTTTCGGCCCGCGTCCGGTGGGACCTTTCTTGTTTGAGCTACCCGGCGGTCGAGTGGACGGTTCCGCGCTTCCGCGAGGGCAAGCGGTGTCTCGATGTTTTGATTGTGGGCGGCGGCCAAGGCGGCCTGGCAACTGCGCTCGGCCTACGGCTGGAGCGCGTCAATAATTTCAGGATCGTCGACCGCAATCCAACCGGACACGAAGGGCCGTGGCGTCGTTTTGCGCGGATGGTGACGCTGCGCACGCCTAAGGAGGTTACTGGCATCGATCTCGGCATCCCCAGCTTGACACCGCGCGCTTGGTACGAGGCCAGATTCGGCAGCTCAGCCTGGGAGCAGATCAGTCGGATCGAACGCGAGGTATGGCAGGACTATCTGGATTGGTATCGCGATGTCCTCGAGATTCCCGTCGAAAACGACACCGAGGTGCTGGCGATCGTGCCCCACGACGAGTTACTCGCAGTCGATTTGCGTGGGCCGAAGGGTGTCGAGCGCGTGCACACCCGGTGTGTCGTGCTCGCCACCGGAATCGAGGGAAACGGCGAATGGCTTCTGCCTCCCTTTGTCGACAGTATTTCGCAGGCGCGGTACGCCCGTTCCGCTGACGTGATCGATTTTCGCCGCCTCGCCGGGAAACGCGTCGGCATCCTTGGCGGCGGAGCCTCGGCGTTCGACAATGCCGGCGCCGCCCTCGAAGCCGGCGCAGCGAAAGTCGATCTTTGCATCCGCCGCGCGGATGTGCCGCGGGTCAACCCTTATATCTGGATGAATTTTGCCGGTGTACTCGGCCATCTCGTCGAGCTGTCCGACCTTCAGCGTTGGCGCTACATGCGCCATGTTCTGGAAGAGCTTCCAGTTCCTCCGCCGCAGGACGCATTTGAGCGCTGCCGACGCTTTGCCAATTTCGCTATCCACACCGGCTGCCCGTGGCAGGCGGCGCGTGAGGAAGGCGATGCCGTCGCGATTGAGACAGCACGCGGGCCTTTCGTTTTCGACTTTGTCATATTTGCCGCCGGCATTGCGACCGACCTGACGATCCGCCCCGAGCTCGCGGCCTTCGCCCGTCAGATCGCGCTTTGGGGCGATCGCTTTACGCCGCCAGCTGGCGAGGAGAGCGAGCTGTTGGCCCGGCATCCCTATCTTGGACCAGCCTTCGAGTTCACCGAGCGCGAGCCGGGCAACGCTGCCTTCCTATCGCGCATCTACAATTTCACGTTCGGGGCGACGCCAAGTCACGGCCTGACGGGAGCAGCTGTTACCGGAATGCGCTATGGCGTGCCGAGGTTGATCGGTGGCGTGGTTCGCCGCCTCTTTGTCGAGGACGCGGAACATTACTATCGCGATCTCGTCGCCTACGACGTGCCCGAATTGTCAATCCGCGAAGCGACCACCGTGAAAGCCAAGATGAGCACTCACGAGACGCCTCCCGTCGCGGTCTAATTCCCATACCAGCGGCGCATGAGCATTTCCCCGATCTCGACCATGCCGTACAACGCCAGGCCGAGGATGCAGAGCACCGCGATGCAGGCGAGGCTGAAGTCGGTCTGCTGGCGGGACGAGGCGAACAGGATCAGATAACCGAGCCCGGCCTGGGACGCGATGAACTCGCCGACCACGATGCCGATGATCGCCATCGTCACGCTGACCTTCATGCCGCTGAAGATGTAGGGCATCGAATAGGGCAGCCGGACATGGAACATGATCTGCATGTTGGTGGCCAGTACGGAACGGCATAGCTTCAGCAAATCGCGGTCGACCGATTGCAGTCCTGCTGCCGTCGCGATCATGACCGGAAAAAAACAGATGAAAACCGAAAACGAAACACGCGACGGGGCGCCGATGCCTAGCCAGACGATGAAGAGCGGGGCGAGGGCGATCTTTGGGATCAATTGAAAGAAAATCAGGTTTGGATAAAGCGCCCAGTTGATGAACCTCGAGTACGACATCGCGACCGCGAGCAGGATTCCAAGCGGGACCGAAATAGCGAACGCCATGATCGTTTCGGTGCCGGTGTAGATTGCGTGCTGGAGTATCAGTGGATAGGCCTCCACCAGCCGCGTCATGATGGCGCTGGGCGGCGGCAATATGGTGGGGTTGACGCCCGCCGCCTTGACGGCGATCTCCCAGGCGATCAGGGCCAGGACGGCGGTCAGAAGCGGAAGGACGACCGGCAACGCCGCATAGACATGGCGAAGCGCCGTCTCGTTTGGCAACGGTTCCGGCGGAGCATCCGTGGGAATTGACTGGGCAACAGCAGTCTTGTCGTCCATCAAAACGCTCCGGAATTCAGGGCATTTGGTGCCGGAGCGACGGCCTTGCCGCCTTCCACGTGGGCGTGCTGAACCTGATCCCGCAACAGCGCGCACAGCTGGTTGAATTCGGCCGTTTCACCCAGGGCGAAATCCCGCGGACGCGGGAACGGAACGGCTATGTCGCTGATGACGGTCGAGGGGCTGCCGCCCATGACCAGCACGCGGTCCGATAGCAGAACAGCCTCGCGGATGGAATGGGTCACGAACACGGCGGTCTTTCGATATCTCTGCCAGATATCCAGAAGAACCACATTCATCTCGTCGCGGGTGATTGCGTCCAACGCACTGAACGGCTCGTCCATCAAGAGAACGCGCGGATCGCTGACCAGGACGCGGCAGATGGAAACCCGTTGACGCATTCCGCCGGAAAGCTGCCGGGGCTTCTTTTTTTCCGAGCCGCCAAGTCCTGTCATGCGCAGAAGTTCGATCGCCCGCTCGCGGTATTGCCGGCGCGGCCGCCGCATCATGTCGATCGGAAACAGCACGTTATCAAGCGCACTCTTCCATGGCAGCAGTGTCGGATCCTGGAACATAATCCCGATTTCGGTTCGCGGCTTTACAATCGGCCGGCCGCCGACTTGGATCCTTCCGGACGTGATGCCTTCGAGGCCGGCGATCATCATCAGCAACGTACTCTTGCCGCACCCGCTCGGCCCGAGGATCGAGACGAACTCGCCTTGCTTCACTGAGAAGCTGACCGAACGGATCGCCTGGAAGATTGCCTTCCCGGTGCCATAGACCTTGCGGACATTCTGGCAGATGACGTCATCGCTCGGCACTTGCGAAATTTCGCTCATGATCCTTACGAGGCGGCCCGTTCGCCGGCCGATTGCGCGGCCAGGAGCTGGTCGATGACCCGCCGAGCCTGGAGCGGCCCGGCGTCATAGCGGATGTCCACCGTCGGAGCATCGGGGTCCAGATCGATGATGCGCTGCTGGGCAATGAACACCGCGATGTCCTCGCCGATGACGTGCTGCGACTGGCGGTGAAACTCCTCAATGGCGGCCAGGTCCTCGGTGAAAGCCTCGTGCGCGAGAGCCCAGAAGTAGTTGGTCGTCGTCTCGGTCTCCGGCGTTATCCCGTGACAGACGATGAATCCCCAGCGCTGCTCGCCGGGCTTGCCCTCCGGTGCCCCAGTGCCTGAGGCGGCAGAGCCGTTATCGATGATGAAGGAGGATGGAGGGCTGAACTCGCTGATCTGCCAGCGGTCGATGTTTCCGGTATAGCCGCCGAACTGCAGGTAGGTGCGCGCGGGCGGTACGTTGAGCGTCCAGCGAGTGACCCGGACCGAATTGCGCCTGCGCTCCGTCTTGACGTCGGCGATATCGGCCACTTGCGACTGGCCGACCGTCGAGGAATGGACGAATGCGAGATGCGACAGGTCCAACAGGTTGTCGATGATGAGGCGATACTCGCATCTGATGTTGGCGTGGCGTTTGGTCACCGACCAGCCCGCTTTGTCGAGCCATTGGAAGTTCGGAATGCCAGCGGGGTCGGCACGCTCTCGCTCGCCCATCCAGACCCATACGCAACCGTGGCGCTCGACCACCGGATAGCTTCTGACGAAGGCATTTCGCGGGATCTGTTCCTGTCCCGGTATCTTCACGCATTTGCCGCCCGCGTCGAAGACCAGCCCGTGATAGGCGCATTGAATGTCGTCTCCAACCACGTTGCCGATGGACAGCGGCGCGCGGCGGTGGATGCAGCGGTCTTCAAGCGCCACCGGGGTGCCGTCGGCGCTCCGGAACAGTACGATCGGCTGTTTCAGCATCGTCACGGCGAGCGGCGATTTCCCAAGCTCATCAGACCAGGCGGCGACGTACCAGTAGTCTTTCAGAAACATCGCTGCCTCCTTGAGTGGCGGTCCCCGCGGCCCCGACGGTTCAGGCGGTTGCGGGCTGTTGCTCGCCGACCGACTCGGCGTCTTCGCTCTGCGCTTCCCCCTTGAGCAGCCTGTTGGTGATCGCGCGCGCCTGCAACAGTCCGCCGTCGGCATTGATTGCGACCCGCGAGTTCGGCTGCCAGGCGGTAGCGCCCTCATGGTCGGTATCGAGCGCACGCTGCTGAAGACCAAAGACTACCAGGTCCTCGTTGATGATCTGATCGTTTTGCCGGTAGAACTCGCGCAGCGTGGCTGCGTCGCCCCAACCGGTCCGATGAACGATGTAGCGAAGCTGGTGGCTTGTTCGTTCGGTCTCGGGCGTGATGCCGTGGTAGACCTGGAAGCCCCACTTGCCCTGGCTCCAAATGCCGTCGCCCTCGGGAATGCCGTGTCCGGTCGGAGCCGAGCCATAGCTCACGCGCACGTAAGATGGCGGCCGGAACTCAGAGATCTGCCAGATGTCGACATTGTCGGTATATCCGCCAAACTGCACGAAGGTCGGCGCCGGGGCTACGTTGCAGGCCCAGCGTTTCACATGCACGCAGTCGCCGTTCCGCTCCGTCTTGACAGTTGCCGCCTCGGAAACCGGGGGATTTCCTGTCGTTGTCCCGTGCACGTAAGGCAGGTGCGACAGGTCGAGCAGATTGTCGACGGTCAAGAGATAGTTGCCGTCAAGGTGCAACTGAATGCGATGTGTACGCCAGTTGGGGTCGACTAGCCGACTGTAGTCGGGAATAAGCGAGTCTTCGGCCTGGTCGGGATCGCCCATCCAGATCCAGAGATAGTGGTAACGCTCGACGATCGGAAAACGCCGCACATGTCTACTGCCCGTCACTCGCTTCTCGCCCGGGATCTTGATGCATGTACCGGTGCCATCATAAACGAGTCCGTGATAGGCGCATTCGACGGTATCGCCGATGAGCCGACCGAGTGAAAGCGGAAGGCGCCGGTGGGCGCAGCGATCCTCCAGCGCCACCGGGGTGCCGTCCTCAAGCCGGAACAGCACGACGTTCTGGTTGAGGAACGTGCGCGGAAGCAACTTTCGGCCGACGTCCTCGGGAAATGCCGCCGCGTACCAGTAATTGCGCAAGAACATGCCGCCATCCTCCGTTGCCGTTCCTGCCGTCTACGTCCCCGGCAAATCCGGGCTGCTTGAAGCAAAATTTGTGCCTGAAAGCGTTCCAATATACCTGGTGTTGGTCAAATTCAAACTCCCAGCGTCTTATTGTTGCGCGCGTTTTGCGGCGTCATGCGCGGGCGGATGTGAACAAATGTCCATTTCGCTTCATTTACCGCTGCGTACCAACATCACGCATGCGTTGCTGTGCCCGCGACTGCTCGTCCAACAGTCCGGCGACGATGCGCCGGGCCTGAAATAAACCCTTGTCCGCACCGATCGCGAGGGTCGAATGGACATCCTCGGCCGACGCGCCGTGCAAGTCGGAATCGAGCGAGCGCTGCTGCGCTTCATAGATGTGGTAGTCCTCCCAGATCACCTGATGGCACTGGCGATAGAATTCTTCGCGCCCCGCCTCCGGCACCGCGGACAACTCGTGCGCGATCACCCAGAACTGGTGGGTCGATTTCTCGGTTTCGGGGGTGATGCCGTGATAGACCTGGAAGCCCCATTCCCCGAGTTCTTCCAGGCGCTCCGCGGAGGACGCGCTGCCAGTGGCCGCGGACCCGTTGTTGATGAGGAAGTAACCGGGCGGACGGAACTCCGACAATTGCCAGCGGTCGAAATTTCCCGCGAAGCCTCCGAACTCGGCGTAGGTGCGCGGCGCCGGCACGTTGATCATCTCGCGGGTGATCCGCACGCTGTCGCCCCGGCGCGTCGTGATCACCTCGGCTTCCTCGGCCACGGCGGCATTGCCAATCGTGGTGTTGTGCACATAAGCGACGTGGGACAGGTCCAGCAGGTTGTCGACGACCAGCAGATAGTTCGCCTTCACGTGCAGGCGAACTTTCGTGATGCCCCAGCCCGGATCGCTGAGCCGTGGGAATGACACGATCTTGGACTCGTCGGCTTCCGCCGGATCGCCTATCCAGACATAGATGAAGCGGTGGCGTTCGATGACCGGATAGCTTCTGATCCTGGTGCCGGGGGGCACCAGTTGTCCGGGCACCTTGGTGCACAAGCCAGTGCAATCGTAGACCAGGCCGTGATAGCCGCACTCCACGGCGTCGCCGTTCAGCCGACCCGCCGACAGCGGCAGCCGCCGGTGGGCGCAACGATCCTCCAGCGCGACCGGCGTGCCGTCCTGCTTGCGGAACAGCACCATGTTCTCGTCGAGGATCGTGCGCGGCAACAGCTGGCGCCCAACCTCATCCCACCAGGCGGCGACGTACCAATGGTTTCTTATGAACATCGCAACCTCCCAGGTGCCGGATGCGTCACGCCCTGGCGCGTTGTTGCTCGCCGGCAGAGTTCTGGTCTTTACTCTGCGCTTCGCTGTTCAACAATTTGTTGGTTATCGCGCGAGCCTGCAGCAATCCGCCATCCGCCTCTATCGCGATCCGCGAGTTCGGCTGCCAGGCGGTTGCGCCATCGTGGTCTGTATCAAGCGCTCGCTGCTGACTGGCAAAGACCGTTACATCCTCGTTGATGATCTGGTCGCACTGCCGATAGAACTCGCTCAGCATGGCCGTGTCGCCGCGGCCGAACTGATGAACGACATAGCGCAGCTGGTGGGTCGTTCGTTCGGTCTCGGGGGTGATGCCGTGATAGACCTGAAAGCCCCACCTTCCGTGGGTCCAGATGCCGTCACCCTCGGGAATTCCGCTGCCGGCCGGAGCCGAGCCATAGCTCACGCGCACGTAGGACGGCGGCCGGAACTCGGAGATTTGCCAGATATCGACGTTGCCGGTGTAGCCGCCGAACTGCACAAAGGTCGGCGCCGGGGCGACGTCTCGGGCCCAACGCTTGACGTGAACGCAGTTGCCGTTTCGCTCGGTCTTTACCGTTGCTTGTTCGGAAACCGGGGCATTTCCTGTCGTCGTCCCGTGCACGTAGGGCAGGTGCGACAGGTCGAGCAGATTGTCGACGGTGAGCAGATAGTTGCATTCGAGGTGCAACTGGATTCGGGTCGTGCCCGCGCCCGGATCGACGAGCCGGCTGTAATCCGGGATGAGCGAATAATCGGCCAGATCCGGATCGCCCATCCAAATCCAGAGATACCGATGCCGCTCGACGATCGGGAAACGCCTGACATGTCTGGCGCCGGGAACCTGCCTCTCGCCCGGTATCTTGATGCAAGTCCCTGTGCCGTCATAAACGAGTCCGTGATACGCGCACTCGAGAGTATCGCCAATCAGCCGGCCGAGCGATAGCGGGAGCCGCCGATGGGCGCACCGATCTTCAAGCGCCACAGGTGTGCCATCCTCAAGTCGAAACAGGACGACGTTCTCGTTAAGGAACGTGCGCGCGAGCAACTGGCGGCCGACGTCCTCGGGAAAAGCTGCCGCGTACCAATAGTTGCGCAAGAACATTGGCGTCACCTCCGTCGCCGCCTGGCGCCCAGGTCCGCGCGCCGGGCACCCGGTAATCGGCTTCTCTCGATGCAGTCGTTCGAGCCCGTCCTTGGAAACCTCCCAGAATGTAGGGCATAAAGCAAATTCAAAATCGGCCTCGATGGTATAGCTTTTTTCTATGCAATCGCGAGCATATTTTTCCGGATCAGGGGCGACGTTGGAGCTCGGGCGGTCGGGGCGACCGATGACGTGATGATGCCTGGTCGGGGCGGCGCAAGGTGAGGTCGGCGGCGAGCGCAGTGAGCTAGGCGGTGGTCGATCTTTCGATCGCCAAGTTGCGTAGCACTGACATGGGGCGCTTGCGCAAAGCGGCGCACGCCGTTGCCGAGGGCAGGCCTGCGCCGGCCTTGGACGAGGGGGCGCAGAGCGTGCGCTCGGCATCTTTGGTGCTGCCAATCGACGGCAAGTTCAAGGATGCCGCGCTCGATGCGGTGAAAGTTTGCAAGAGCGAATACCACGTGGCGGTTTGAGTTCTATTTGTTATTATGCTCCGCGAAGACTTTGCTCCGCGCCCAACCATGCAGGAGAAATTCCGTGGCCCAGATTGACCCAATCACCGAGCCATCGGACAGCTTCGTGCCGGTGATCGACATAGCGCCTTACTTGGCGGGCACCCCACAAGGCAAGCGTCGGGTCACAGAGCAGCTCGGACGGGCCTGCCGCGAGGTTGGCTTCTACGTCATCGTTGGGCATGGCGTCGACCCTGGATTGGTCGATCAGATTGAAACCGTCTCACGTGAGTTCTTCGATCTGCCCTTGGACGAGAAGATGAAGGTGCATATCGGCAAAGTTTCCGGGGGTGTCGGCTATTCGGCTGTCGGCGACACCGCACTAGCCTACACCCGCGGTCAAGTTACGCCGCCCGATCTCAACGAAACGTTCCAAATTGCGAAAGTCGACGTGACAAAAGAGGCGTATTTTCAGAACGAAGCCGCGCGCGGCATGGTTCCGACAAATCGCTGGCCGGAGCGGCCCGGCGCACTGAAGGCGCTGTATACCAAATACTATCTGAGGATGGGCGCCCTTGCCGCGGACCTGATGCGATTGTCGGCTCTCGCGCTCGATCTGCCGGAGACTTACTTCGACGACAAGATCGACCGCCACATCAGCCGCCTCAACGTGCGTCTTTACCCGGAGCAAAAAGTTGCTCCATTGCCCGGCCAGTTGCGCGCCGGCGCGCATACGGATTACGGCACCGTCACAATCCTCAGGCCGGGCGACACCATTGGCGGCCTGCAGGTCGCCGACTCCAACGGAAACTGGCACGATGTGCCGATTATTCCTAATTCGTTCGTGATCAACCAAGGCGACCTGATGGCGCGCTGGACCAATGATCGCTGGCTTTCAACGCTGCATCGCGTCGCCAATCCGCCGGCAGAGGCCAAGGGCGGGTCGCGCCGGCTCTCCATCGTGTTCTTCCATCACCCGAACTACGATGCGAACGTGTCCTGTCTGCCGACCTGCGTCGAGCCTGGAGTTGCACCTGCCTACGAGCCCATCACGGTGAGCAATTACTACAGCATGAAGAAATCCCAGCAGCGCATGGCGAAAGAGCAGGCTCTCAAATCGGTAGCGGGCCTGACCGATCCTCCGTTCGCTCGCGACTAGGCACGGCTCGTGCGTCGACGCTTCGTCTGTATATTATGAGGGAATCATGCCTTCGACACGCGCGCTGATCGCCATTGCCACAGCTCTGCTTGGGGCCGCTCACGGCGTCAAACAAGCTTCAGCGGAAGATTGGCCGACGCATGCGCTAGTCCTTGTGGTGCCGTGGGCCGCAGGCGGCGGCACCGACGTGATGGCGCGGATCATGGCGCACCGCATGACAGAAATTCTTGGCCAGCCGGTGATCGTCGAAAACATTTCCGGAGCTGGCGGCATGGTCGGTTCGTCGCATGTCGCCCGCGCCGAACCGGACGGCTATACCTTTGATTTCGGCAGCCGGTCGGACGCCGTCAACATGACGCTCTATAAACATCCGACTTACAGTTTGCAGAACGATCTTGCCCCCGTCGTTCTGGTCGCGGACCAGCCGACGGTTTTGGTCGCGCGCAAGGATCTACCGGCCGATGGGCTGAAGGACTTCATTTCCTACGTGCAGAAAAACCAGAGGACTATTAAACTGGGTTCCGCCGGCGTCGGCGCCACCGGTGGCGTCGATTGCGAGATATTCAACCGCATGATCGGGGTTAACATCCAGGAGATCCCGTATCGGGACAGCGGCCCCGCGATGCAGGATCTGATCGGGCGTCAGTTCGACTACTTTTGTACCATCAGCGGGTCCGCAGCGGCGCCGCTGCAGAATGATCTGATCAAGGGCATCGCCGTATTCAGGCACGAACGGCTGCCATCGGTGCCGAATGTGCCTACCTCCTTTGAGCAGGGGATGGATTTCGACGCTTCGACTTGGTTCGGCTTCTTCGTGCCCAAGGGCACGCCAGCAGCGATCATTAAAAAACTTCACGACGTCAGCGTAGCTGCGATGGAAACGCCCTCGGTGCGGGATCAGCTCGCCACCAACGGAACCTATGTGGTGTCGCCCGACAAACGATCGACCGAGTATTTGGACAGCATTCTCGGTCCCGAGATCGAGAAGAACGGAGCGCCGCTCAAGGCCGCGGGAATATCGATCGAGTAAGCACGAAGACGACCAAGGAATGAACGTGGCGAGCGCCCGCAATCCAAACGAGACCCTGACGAAGTCGCCGCTTTGATCGCGGCTTTCGGCATCCGGCGAACTTCGCCCGATTGCTTCTTGGGTCGGCGCCACCACTCGAGAGGATCGGCGTCGCCTGTGCTGGCAAACTCCTGTGTCTTCTGATCTGCGGTTTGTCCGGGGTAGTCCGGCAGCCAGTTCCCAATCTGCAGCCTCTCGACGCCCGCGTCGCCATATCGTTGCGCGTGAGCGCGAACCTTGAGCAGGAATTCGGCAGCGTAGAGATCGCCCTTGACTGCCTGGTCGACGAGGATTTTTAAGGCTCAATTCATGTCTGCTTGCCAGTTCGACATGACCTCGATCGCGGTACTCCATTGGTGCGCTTAAGACCGCTCTCGGGCTTCAGCCGTGCGGGAAATCGGGAATAGGTAGTCTCATGCCGTGGGCTTATGAGCTTCCTTTGTGTCGACCCCTTTGCAAGAAGGGCAGACGAAGATGAGTTTTTCCGGACGCACTCCAAGTTTTGGGAGCGTGCGGAGGTGCTTCATAGTGTCGCCGCAAGAGAGGCACACGAGAGTACGTGTGCTGTCGAGTACTGAGTACGGGCGTTCGATGGCGGGAGTTGTGGGTGTGTAATGCGGCATGTGCGGCTCCGCTAAAACAGGCGGGAGCGCTGCCGAACTCTCAGCCGCCGACGCCTGGCACAGGGCCGCAGTCGGTGGTGAAGCGTACGTAAGACTGATTAGGACAATTGCGAGGTCAAATTTTAGATAGAACGCCCGGAAACAGGGCAGTTCCAAATGGAGCCATCCATAAAGGCAGACGCGAGCCGGGTTCAGTTTGGAGTTAGCGGCCGAGTTCCAATGCGTGCAGATGGTGGACAGAACCGG
>Ga0182024_10017828_pt1 | contig 13283 bp, 11 predicted proteins | sample P32metaG_FD_120480 | JGI IMG/M metagenome (GOLD analysis project Ga0182024, IMG submission 120480) | Permafrost microbial communities from Stordalen Mire, Sweden - P3-2 metaG (Illumina Assembly) | ecosystem: Environmental > Terrestrial > Soil > Wetlands > Permafrost | place: Sweden: Stordalen...
GTGGATGCCGAGGAAGATGCGGATGGGGGCACCGGGGCGCTTGCGGATCGAGATCGCCCGGCCGAGCGGGGTCGCGATTTCGTTTCCGCGCGAGTCGATGCAACGCTCGGGCGGAAGATCGAGCAGTTTTAACTCGCCGCCAAGGACGGCGAATTCGTTTTCCAAGCGCGCCGAGAGCGTCGCAAGACCGGGAAGGTTATAGGTGCCGGAGTTGATGCCGGCCCATTCGGTCACGAGCCGGCGCATTCGATCGTCCTGCGAATCAATCCAGTCAAGCATCGGGGGGCGCGGGTTCATTCGATGAGCGCAACTCCGCACGGGCGAGACGCCCGTGCCACCGGGAACGGACCATAACTCAGCCAAGGAGGCTCTCATACGTCCACGGCTTCCGCTGCTCTCTGGCGATCCACATATCGGCCTCGGCGTCGTTGACGAACTGCTCCCTTTGCGGGTCCCATTGCAGCTTGCGGTTGAGCCGCGTGGAGATGGCGCCCAGGTGGCAGACCGACGCCGAGCGATGGCCGACCTCGGCGGGACAGATCGGCTGCTTGCGGGTGCGGACGCACTCGAAGAAGTTGGCCTTGTGATCGCGGCTGACCTGGAGCCGAACGGCGTCTGAGGGAAGCGGATCGTGGAGGATCTCGGGCTTGCTCGCCTCGATCTTGCCGCGGGTGACCCAGATCCAGCCGTCGTCGCCGACGAACTTGATGCCGTTGTGCTCCGTGCCGGGGCCTTTGTGGACCGGCGCGCCGGTCCACATGTCGTCCGTGGTCGTCGCAACGTGGCTGCGGACGCCGTTGGCGTAGGTGTAGTCGATGTGATATTCGCTGTAGGCGGTGTATCCGCCGGGCACCAGATCGCTGGTCGGCTTCCCCTCAATGGTCACCGGGCCACTGTCGTCCATGCCGAGCGCCCATTGCACGATGTCATTGTGATGCGCGCCCCAGTCGGTCATCGTGCCGGCGGAATATTCGTACCAATAGCGGAATCGGAAATCGCCTCGCTCGGTGACGAAATCCACTTTCGGCGTCTGGCCGAGCCAGAAGTCCCAATCCAACGCTTCGGGAACGGGCTTGGTCGCGAACGGCCCGCCCTTCAGGCCCGCGGGAAGAATCACCGTCACTTCCCGCAGCTTGCCGAGGCGATTGTTGCGCACCAGTTCCGCAGCCAAATGAAAGTTAACATCACTCCGCTGCTGCGTGCCGGTCTGGAGGATGCGGCCGGTCTTCTTCACCGCCTCGACCACCCGTTTGCCCTCGTCAATCGTGAGCGTCAGCGGCTTTTCGCTGTAGATGTCCTTACCGGCCTTCAGCGCGCTGAGGTTAACCAGCGTGTGCCAGTGGTCCGGCGTCGCGTTGATGATGATCGGAACGTCATCGCGCTCGAGCACGTTGCGAAAATCGTGATACGGCTTGGCGCCGCCGAACTCCATCGACGCGCCTTGGGCATGGGGGTCGTACACGTCGCAGACGGCGACGATATTGCAATATTTGGACGCCTCATGCGCGTCCGTCCGGCCCCTGCCGCCACAGCCAATGAGAGCGACGTTGGGCTTATCGTTGGCGGACTTAGGCGGCTCGGCGTCGGCGGCATCGAGACGCTGCTCGACAAACCAGGTTGGCAGTGCCGCCATCCCGCCGGCAAAGCCGGCGGCTTTCAGGAAACTCCGTCGTGTCGCGCGGGAGCGGTTAGAGCGCATGGTCCTCCGGATTGCTTCAGTCATTATCGCGACCGTCATCTGATGTTGCCAGAAGCTCGCGCGCCGATGGGAGGGCGAGGCTCCTGCCGAGCCGGATTTTTCAAGCGGGCTTCGGCTTCCAAGGAACTTGATTCCGCGAAGGATCACCTCTCCCCCCGCCGCTTGCGGCTTCGCGAATCGGCACACGTGCTGATTCGCGAAGCCGCAAGCGGCGGAGGGAGCGACGTCCCCTGGCACGAATGTTCCTCGACATTACCAGGGACTCCACTGTCGCTAAGAAAGCTCGGCGGGAGCCTCGCCCCCCCGCAATCGCACCGGAGCCCATTTCTGCACGATTCCACGCGGAGGGCCGATGCGGAGTAGAATGGGTATATGCCTGACGCGAAAGAGACGCTCGAACGATATTTTCTGGAAATGCGATGGCGATGTTTGTCCCTTGCGGCCGACCTGGACCGCATCGAGCGCTCCGCCGGCGGCGAGGCCGTCCTTCAGTCCGACCCGCGAGTCGCCAAGCTGAAAGAAGCCATCGGCGTTTTGACCCGCTCAGGACCGAATCGCGCGGAGCAGGTGCAAACAATCTTCAGCGACAAGACGCCACCGCCGCGCTCGTAGGGGCGAACCTTGTATTCGCCCTTTTCCGCCAGTGAAAGAACGCGGGGTGAACACGAGGTTCACCCCTACATGGGCGAACACAAGGTTCGCCTCGACCTATGAAATACATCGACCCCCACATTCACTGCGTCAGCCGCACGACCGACGATTATCAATACATGGCCCGGTGCGGCGTGGTGGCCGTGTCGGAGCCGGCGTTTTGGGCGGGGTATGATCGGTCCACCGCCTCCAGTTTTGCCGACTACTTCCGGCATCTGCTCGAAGTCGAGCCCAAGCGTGCGGCGAAGTACGGCATTCAGCATTACGCGTGGCTCTGCATCAACGCCAAGGAAGCCGAGAATGTGTCCTTGTCGCGCGAGGTGATCAAGCTCATCCCCCCGCTGCTGGATCATCCGCTGGTCCTCGGCGTCGGCGAGATCGGGCTGAATAAGAACACGCGAAATGAAATCACCGTCTTCGAGGAACAGGTCGATCTGGCGGCGCGATACGATCAGATGATCCTGATCCACACGCCGCACCTGGAGGACAAGCACAAAGGCACCGCGATCATCACCAGCATCCTTAAGAACGACAAGCGCATCAAGCCGGAGCGCGTGCTGATCGATCACTGCGAAGAACACACGATCCGCGTCGCCCGCGACAACGGGTTCTGGGCCGGTCTGACGATCTATCCGGTGACGAAAGTGACGCCGCAGCGCGGCGCCGACATTCTCGAACAATTCGGCCCAAAGATGATTTGCGTGAACAGTGCCGCCGACTGGGGCGAATCCGGCCCGGTGAACCTGACCGACACCTGCCTCGAATACCGCAGCCGCGGGCATAGCGAGCAGGAGGCGACGGAGATATTTTACAATAACCCGTGCCGGTTTTTCGGACAGAATGCAAAGTGGAAGTTGAAGGCGTCGGAGTAGTCGTTTTCCCGCGGCAATCGTATACTAAATACCATCATGGTCGTTCTTGAACTTGAAGGATCGTGGGAGGACATCCTCCGCCGAGGGGCCGAGCTTTCCGGCCGCCGGGTGAAGGTGAGCGTCTTGTCAGACGAACCGGCCAAGCCGCTCGACGAAGTGGCGGAGCGCTGGGCGGCGGGCGCCGAGCGGCTCGTGCCGAGCCCTCTAAGTCCGGCACGGCAAGGTGATGAGGCCGAATTGGAGCGTCTCCTGGTCGAGAAATTTCGCAAGCAGGGATTCACATTCTGATGCTTTGCGACACCGGCCCTCTTTTGGCGTTAATCGATTCTCGTCAGCCGCAACATTCCGCCTGTCGGATCGCCTTTAGTGCATCCCCGAAGCCGCTCCTGTCGACTTGGGCGTGTTTTGCGGAGGCGATGTACCTGTTGGACCGGTGGAACGGATCATGGCCGACGCACCCGACGAATTCATCAAGACCACGCTCCCGCTACCGCCGGGGCACGGGTGGCAGTGCAAGCCGGGGAATAATCTTTTCATCGCCGACCGGGGCGCGGTGGCGTTTGAGACGCCTGCGAAATGGGTGGTGCGGTACGAGAACAAGACGCTGTCGATTCATGACCAGGATCCGCCGGACGATCAGTGCCGAATCTCACTGACGGTCTATCGCTTGCCGCCGGTGCGAGGCGGGTGGAAGCAGTTGCCGCTGGAAAAGATGATGGCGGATGTCGATCGGATGGAGAAGAAGTCAAAGAAGCGGCAAATCGCCCTCGAACTTCACATCGAGCAGCGGCCGGACATGGATCTGGTGTGGGCCGACAAAGGAACCTACAAGGACCCGCTGAACGGACGGCCCATCCGATGCCGGCAGATCCTGGCACGGGCCAGGCTCGTGCAGTGCCTGATCACGTTCGAAGTGTATGAGGAGAACGCCGAGGACTTTCGTCCGGCCTGGACCGATCTGCTCGCGACGCTGCAGCTAGCGGTGCCAAGAGACATCACCGGGCAGGTCGGGAATTGACGTGGGACAGCCATCGGAATCCCAAACCGCGGCCATCGCGCCCGATCGACCCGCAAGTCGCCTGGCTTCTCGAAGCGCCGTCCTCGCACCGCTGCTGCTTTTCTTGATTACGTTTGCGGTGTTCAGCCCCGTGCTGCGGCACCACTTCATCGAAGGGTGGGACGACTCGACGGCAATTCTCACCAACCGTGATTACAACCCGCCGCGACTATCCAAGCTCGGGCGATATTGGGTCCCTCCGCCGACCGACACGTTCTACGTTCCGGTGACGTACACAATTTGGGGCTTGCTGGCGATGGTCAGCCGCTCATCGGCGCCGCCCGGTTTGCCGTTTAACCCGGCGTACTTCTACGCGGCAAATCTCGTTGCCCATCTGCTCAGCGTCGTCATGGTGTTCCTGATCCTGCGACGCCTGGTGCATCAGCGATGGCCGGCGGCTGCCGGGGCGGCGATGTTCGCGCTGCATCCGATTCAGGTTGAAGCGGTGTGCAACGCCTGGAGCTTGTATTCGCCGCTCAGCGGTTTTTTCAGCTTCCTGGCAATTTGGCAATACTTGATCTTCGCGGATCTACGAAGGTCTGAGACGGGCGGCAGGCGGGCACACGGCTGTGTGCCCCTACATTACATCTTCGCGACGCTGGCATTTTTGCTCGCGCTAATGACCAAGCCGACCGCGGTTTCAGTGCCACTGATGATCGTGGCGATCGAGTTTTTTCTGCGCAAGCGGCGACTGATCGAATGGGCAATTCCGCTGGCGCCCTGGGTGGCGCTAGGCCCGGTGTTCGTCTGGCTCAACCTTCACGCCGCGCCCGGCGGGACGGTCTTCGTCCCGGATATCACCTACCGGCCGCTGGTGCCACTAGACGCGATCGCATTTTATTTGGGAAAGGTGTTTTGGCCGACGGGACTGGTCATGGACTACGGGCGCTCGCCGATCTGGCTGATGGAGCACCCGCTGGCGTGGCTCACCGCAGTGGTCGCGCCGGTGGCAGCGTGGATCTGCTGGCGCTTGCGCCGCCGGTTTCCGTGGCTTGCCGCCTCGTTTGGCGTATTCGTTGGCGGGCTGCTGCCGACGATCGGAATCCTTCCCTTCGATTTCCAACACTACTCAACCGTCGCCGACCGCTATGCGTACCCGGCAATGCTCGGCGTTGCCATCGCGGCAGCGTTCGTGCTGCGCCGCTGGGCGAATCGAATGCTGGTTGCCGGGGTGATCGCACTGCTGGCCCTCTTCACCTTCCTGTCGGTGCGGCAGACTCGAACCTGGCAGGATGACTGGCACGTCGCCGCTTACACGCTGGAGACGAATCCGAACAGCAAGGCGGGGATCTCCATTTTCCGCTATCTGTTCACTCGCTGGGGCCACTTCGATCCGCCGGACCATCCCTTCCCGGCGTACAAACTTTGTTCGCTCGATGAGCCCACCCTAATGCGGTCGGCGGATTTTCTGCGCCAGAAGCGATTCTGGGATTTGGCCGCCGGGCTGTATCGGAATGCAATTGCCCGAGACAGCCGCAATGTGGCGGCCTACAGCGGGCTGGGGGCCGCCCTATTGCAGGGCCAGGAATACCCGGATGCCCAGCGCGCGAGCCGGGAAGCCTTGCGCCGAGATCCGGATAACGCACTGGCCCGAACGACTCTCGATCGTCTGGCGGCCGTTGAACCTCGCGCCGCGAGTACCGCACCCTCTAATTAATGCGGACAGAAAATGGCTCGGCGGCAATCTGAAGCCCTTCGCTGCCGACGGCTTCGATGCGGCCATTCAGCCCGTAAAAGACCTGTTTGCCGTTTCGACGATTCGAAATGAGATTCTTTGTGCGCAGCAAGCCCAGATGGTGCGAGACCGTTGGCTGCGGCAAACCAAGTTCCTCACACAGGCTGCTAACATTCCGCTCACCCTTTGCGAGGATCATCAGGATATTGAGCCTGGTCTTGTCCGAGAGCAGCCGAAACAATCCGACCAAAGGCTCCAAATCCTGAGCCATCGCCCCGATCCCTTCCATTTCCATCGTGAAACTCCTGAACCCGGTTGTTCGCAACTATAGGCCGCACCTTGAACGATCGTCAAAGAGTTGCAAAAGTGTCGTGTGAGCACGAGGCGCGAAAACCGTGAATGCCTGATTGTCAGCCGGCCCGATGCGCACAATAATGGGCGCGCTGACGAGCCCTGCGTTTTGGATTGGCCCCTCCTGCTTGTGAAGAAATAATGAAGAAGACCGCACCCGCGTCCCGCGCGCTTCGCATCGCATGGGTGATCGCCTCTTTTACCGTTCTATGTCTGGCGCGGCAATCGCAAGCCGGATTTGATCCTCAGAAGGTGGATGCGTCGATCGAAAAAGCCAAGCGATTCATCTATCGCCATCAGTTGATGGAAGGCCGCTGGGAGACCGACGCTTCACGGATTGGCACGGATGATAACTGGGGCAAGATGCAGGGCAGCACGTACGGGGGTTACACCGCGCTTTGCACCTACGCCTTGCTTGCCGGGGGCGAGAGCCCCAACGATCCCCGCATCAAAGCCGCCGTCCAGTTTCTGAAGCATTGCGAGCTGATCGGCGTCTACGCAATCGCCATGCGGCTGCAAGTGTGGCTTCTCATCCCGCACGAATCATCGGAACTCAAGGCGCTGATTCACAAAGACGCCGACTTTCTCATCAACAACGTCAATGTCAAAGCTGATGTGATTGGCGGCAACAATGGGCTCTGGGACTATCTCGGCAAGGGACCGCGCGTCGATCACAGCGTCAGCCAGTACGGCGTCCTGGGTCTGTGGGCGGCGGAGCAGACCGGCGTGGTCGATGTTGGAACGCCGCGGTGGAAGCTCTTCGAGTCCGCATGGCGTCGAGATCAACAGGAAAGCGGCGGCTGGACCTACGAGGCGGCCGGCACGCCGAGCGTGTCCATGACTGCGGCCGGTGTCGCAACGCTGTTCATCACCGCCGATTATTTGCACGCGGACGAAGGGGTTGTTTGCTTGGGGACCCTCATCAATCCCTGGATCGACAAGGGACTCGGGTGGATCGATGCCAATTATGATGCGGCCTACGACAGCACCTACGCCATGTACGGGATCGAGCGGATCGGCACCGCCAGCGGGTACAAATTCTTCGGCCGCCACGATTGGTTTACGGATCTGACGGGAAAACTGGTCGGGTCACAAGGCGACGATGGTTCCTGGACCTCCACTTATCCTGGCGCCTCGGCCCTGGACGCAACCTGTTTCGCGCTGCTGTTCATGGCGCGCGGGCAGGCGCCGGTGCTGATGAACAAGCTGGATTATCACCTTCACGCGGCCCCACCCGGATCCAAGCCGCCGCCCCCGGCGCCCAAGGTGGCGCCGACCGTGATGGAAACGGTTCACTGGAACGAACGACCCAGAGACCTGGCCAATCTGGCCGGCTTCGTCGGGCATCAGACCGAGACCTACCGCAACTGGCAGATTGTGACGCTACAGGCGCTTCCCGAAGACCTGCACGACGCGCCGATCCTTTACATGAGCGGGAGCGATGCGCTCGACCTGACCGGCGAGGACGCGAAGCGGCTCAAACTGTTCATCCAGCAAGGCGGCATGGTCCTGGGCAACGCCGACTGCGGAAAGGAAGATTTCTCCAAGAGTTTCAAGGCGCTCGGCCGCTCGCTGTTCGGTGCCTCGTTCCGCGAACTCCCACCGCAGCACCCGGCCTTCACCCATGAGCAGTTCGCCGCCAGAAATTGGCGCGTGCGACCATCCGTGCTGGGGCTGACCAATGGCGTTCGCGAGCTGATGATCCTGCTGCCCGATTCCGATCCCGCGCGGTGGTGGCAAACCCCCAACGGCGCCGCCGGCCATGAGGACGCGTTCGAGCTTGGAACCGACCTGTATCAATACTCGATCGACCGGCAGCTCTGGAACAAGGGCCGAAGCTACATCGTTCAGTTCAATCCGACGGCACCCGTCGCTCGCAAGCTCAAAGTGGCGCGGCTGGCGGTTGGGCCGAATTGGGACCCTGAGCCGGGCGGCTGGGCGCGGCTGGCCTCCATCCTTCACAATGAGGACACCACCGATCTGTCGGTGGTTCCGATAACGCCCGGACAAGGGGGGCTGGCGGCGATGCACGTGGCCCATCTCACCGGGACCACGACCTTCGCCCTAACCAATCCAGCCCGGCTGGAAATCAAATCTTTCGTCGAACACGGCGGCACCCTGGTGATCGACGCGGCGGGCGGTTCGCTCCCCTTCGCGGATTCGGCCGAGCAGGAACTGAAGATCATTTTCGGCCCGTCGGCGGCGCCCCAACTCGATCAGCCGCTGCCTCCCACCCATGAGGTGTACACGCTGGCTCATCACGCGATCGACCAGTTCACCTATCGCGCCTGGGCGAGACAGAATAGCGTCGGCGCACTCAAGCAGCCGCAGGTCAAAGGGATTGCCATCGGCGACCGCGTGGCGGTATTTTTCAGTCGGGAGGACCTGAGCGCGGGCCTGGTGGGCGAGCCGGTGGACGGGATCATTGGCTACACGCCGGAAACGGCCACGGCGATCATGCGCAACATCCTGCTCTACGCCAGTAAATCCGACGCCCGTGCATCCCGATGAGCGGCGCGAGCGAAGCGGGGCCACCGCCGATGACAGGCGCTCGACCATCTGCGGGCTGCACGCGCGGCACGCTGCTGGCGACGTTGATGCTGATCGGAATCACCGCCGTCGCGTACGGGCCGGTGCTGGGCCATCACTTTATTGAGTCGTGGGACGACAGCGCCGCGATTCTCGGCAACCCCGATTACGACCCACCGACGTTCCGAAAACTTGCCCATTATTGGGTACCCCCGCCGAAAAGCATCTTTTACGTTCCGGTGACCTATACGCTCTGGGGCTTGCTGGCGATGGCGAGCCGGCCGTCAGCCCCGCCCGGCCTTCCGTTCAATCCCGCCATCTTCTACGCGGCCAACCTTTTCTCACACGCTGTCAGCGCGGGACTGGTGTTTCTGATTCTCACGCGCCTACTCCCGCGGACCCGAGAGGACGGCGGGGACGCGTGCGCCGGCGCAGCCAGGGCACACAGCCGTGTGCCCCTACATGGGGAGAGGCAACAACAGAGGAATCGCCGATGGTCTGTTCTGGCGGCGTGGCTCGGCGCGGCGGTGTTCGCGATGCATCCCGTCCAGGTCGAGGGCGTTGCCACCGCCTCAAGCCTCTACACTCCGCTCAGCGGCATGTTCGGGTTCTTTGCCGTCTGGCAATACCTTCTTTTCTCGGAACGGGAAAGCGGCAAAGGTGAACTTCGAGACCTCGCATCAAAGCACTACGCCCTGGCCATACTCGGATTTGTGCTGGCGGTGCTTACCAAACCGACCGCCGTCGCGGTGCCCTTGATCATTGCCGTGATCGAATTGACGTTGCGGAAACGCGAGCTGCTCGGCTTGGCCGTTACCCTCGGGCCGTGGATCTTCCTCTCCTTGCTGGCGATCTGGCTCAACCAGCAATCTTCGCCGGGTGCAACGGTCTTCGTTCCGGAACGGCTCTTCCGTCCGCTCGTGCCGCTGGACGCGATCGGATTCTATGTAACCAAAGTATTCGCACCCATTCGTCTTGCTTCAGACTACGGCCGTTCCCCGCGCTGGCTCATCGTGCATCCGCTGGCGTGGCTCACCTGCCTGATACCACTCGTGATCGGCGGATTGGCATGGCACATGCGCCGCCGGGTTCCATGGCTGCTGGCGAGTTTCGGCGTCTTTGTCGCGGGCCTTCTGCCGTCGATTGGAATCGTCCCGTTCGACTTCCAACACTATTCGACGGTCGCTGATCGCTACATGTACCTGGCCATGCTCGGCCCGGCGATGGCGGTCGCGTTTCTCGTCGCTCGCTTCCGACAGCTCGCCGCCGGCGTCGCGATGGCCGTCGTGGGAATTCTGGCAACACTTGCCGTGATTCAACTCGGATACTGGCAAGACGACTGGCGCCTGATGGCGCATACCTTAGAAGTCAATCCGCAGAGCGTGAGCGCCGTCAATGGCCTCCGATATCTTTTGACCGGCTGGCATGACACCCGGGCGTTCCCCGCACCCAGGTCATGCACGCTGGATCAGCGGGAGTTGGTTCGGGTGGGCGACCTGCTGATGCACCGCCGACTCTGGCCACTTGCAGCGGCCGCCTATCATCGCGCCCTGTCGCGTGGTGAACCCGCTGCGATGCTTTATGACCGGCTCGGCGATGCGCTGCTTCGCGATACGGATCCCAAATCAGCAGCCGAGGCATACAAAGAAGCTCTGCGGCTCGATCCGAAGGACCAGACCGCGCTTCACGGACTTTCCCAAGCCGCTGCGCTTTTCGTGAGCCCGGCGACGGTCCCGTTCTCCACGACAACCCGCGCTATGCTTTGCCAATGAGCGGCGGCGCTCAAGCCGTAGCCCGCTCGTATTGGCCAATCGCTTCAGGCATCGCATCAATCACATCGCGCGCCAAAACACACCGGCGGCTGAATCGCTTCCCCGCCAGTTCACCGGCTTTGCCATGAATCCAGGTCGCGGCAGCGGCGGCATCGAAGCCTTCCATCTTCTCGGCCAGCAGCGTGCCGATGATGCCGCTCAGCACATCTCCGGTCCCGGCTTTGGAGAGACTGCTGTCGCCGGTCTCATTGATGTAGACCCGCTGGCCGTCGGTCACCACGGTGCGATGCCCTTTCAGCACAATGATCTGGCCAAAGGCGCGGGCCGCCGCCGTCGCGATGTCGATCCGGCCCGGCTCGTCGGAGGGGACTTCAGTGCGGCCGATCAGTTTCCCCAGCCGCTTCATCTCGCCCGGATGGGGCGTGAGGACCGCGCGGGCCTTGAAGGATTTGGGCCATGCCTTGCCCGCCGCAATCATATTCAATCCGTCGGCGTCAACGACCATGGGCCTATCCAGACGGATGATGGCCATCAGCCGCTCGCGGGCCTCGGGTGCTTGTCCCAATCCAGGCCCGATCACCACTGCATCGGCTTTGTCTGCCGCATCCAGCAGCTTCGCTTTGTCCGCACCTTTTCCGAGTCCCAGCCCGATCAGTTCCGGGGTGATGGAGACGCACGCGGCCAGGATCGAGCGAGGCACCGCGATCTGCACGAGTCCCGCGCCCATGCGGAGCGCGGAAGTGCCCGCCAGCACCGGCGCGCCGACCATCTCCTCGTTGCCTCCCACCACCAGCACTCGGCCGAACATTCCCTTGTTTCCATCAGCCGGCCGCTCGGGAAGCGGCGGCAGGGTCGTGATTCTTGTCATGCGTGATGCTCCAAGCAGCCGTCCAACAGCATCGCGTTGCGGCGGTATAGAGGCCCGACCGGACCGATTGCGTCCGATCCATCACTTTTGCCACTCAGGGAGCCGAATGCAAACCAGCAAGATGATCGCCAGTCTCGCAGCCACCGCATGGTTGGGCGCCAGCGTGTTAAGCTTCTCGCCACGCGCAGCGCAAGGAGCGGATAAGCCAGTCCCACAGGATCAGATAAAAAAGATCGAAGCGGCGTTGCCCACCGAAGCGCCTGCCAAGCCACAAAAGCCCCGCAAAGTTCTCATCTTCACCCTCGCCACCGGCTTCGTGCATAGTTCGATCCCAACCGGCGCCGAAACCTTCAAGCTGATGGGCGACAAACTCGGCACGTGGGAGTCGGTCATCTCCAACGACAAGGAGATGTTCCAGCCCGACAAGCTCAATCAATTTGACGGCGTCATCATGGAGAGCACGACCGGGGAATTGTTCGGCCTCAAGCGCGGCCAGAAGCTGAGCGACGAGGAAAAGGAGCACAATGACGCGCTCCGCAAGAGCTTTGTCGATTACGTCCGCGCCGGCCACGGCCTAGTCGGCATCCATGCGGCGGGCGACTGCTCCTACGACTGGCCGGAATACGGCGAAATGATGGGCGGCTACTTCAATGGCCATCCCTGGCAGCACGTGACCTACAAGATCGACGACGCGGCCAGCCCGCTGACCGCCATGTTCCCCAAGGATGGCTTCGAGCTCAGCGACGAGACGTACACCTATAAGAAGGAACCGTACTCCCGCTCGAAGCTTCACGTGCTGGCAAGCATTGACCTGTCCAAGATGAGCGACGCGGACAAGCAGCACGAGAATCGCCCGTTCGACCACGACTACGCCCTCGCGTGGATTCACGAATTTGGCAAAGGCCGCGTCTTCTACGCCGCCCACGGCCACCGCGAGGAGATCTACTGGAACCCGGTCATGCTCAAGTTCTATCTGGCTGGGATCCAGTACGCGCTGGGCGATCTGCCAGCCAACGACGCTCCCAGCGCCGAGGCGGGAAGGTAGAAGCACGGGGCGACTAACTCGGGCAGGCGAGGCCCGCCCTTTCGCACTATTGTTGATCGTACGTTCCCCACGCCGTGGGCAGAGCGGCGCGGGAAACTGCACTTGTGCGTCACGCTGGCCGCCGCGCCGCCCCGGATCGGGTGCGCCGCGAGTCTCATTCGAAGAAGCGCCGACAGATCCGGGGCGGCGCGGCGGAATTCCATTTTCTGGTGTCGCGTCCACCGGCGCCGCTCTGCCCGCGGCGTGGAAAGCACGAACGCAAGCTGTCATTTTGGGAGACTGGGAATGAAATACGACCTCGTGCGACTTTCGTCTCGAATGGGACTGCTAGTGCTGGTCCTATCGCTTGGCGCACGGGCCCAAACCACCGACAAGCTCTCCACGATCCTCGTGCCGGGCGAGGACTGGCAGGTGGTCGCCGACAACATCGGCTTTGCCGATGGCGCATCCGCCGACGCCGAGGGCAACTTTTACTTTTCCGATCTGAAGAGCAAACCGCCGGCGGTTTATAAAGTCGCGCCCGACGGAAAAACCCGCACCAAAATCGCCGACGTGGGCATGAGCGGCACCAAGATTGGCCCCGACGGCCGGCTCTATGCTGTCGGCGGCGGGAAACTCGTCGTGATCGACCTGGCCAACGGCAAGGTCTCCACCCTCACTGAGAATCTCAAAACCAACGACATCGCCATCAATCACCGCGGCCAGATCTATCTCACCGAGACGGGAAGGAAGCAGGTGACATTCATCGATTCCAAGACCGGCCA
>Ga0182024_10017829_pt1 | contig 13282 bp, 10 predicted proteins | sample P32metaG_FD_120480 | JGI IMG/M metagenome (GOLD analysis project Ga0182024, IMG submission 120480) | Permafrost microbial communities from Stordalen Mire, Sweden - P3-2 metaG (Illumina Assembly) | ecosystem: Environmental > Terrestrial > Soil > Wetlands > Permafrost | place: Sweden: Stordalen...
ACTCATTACCAAGGTCGCCAAATAGGCATGGCGCCCAAAGACGGCGAAGGGCCATCGAGCGACGCCGTTGTGTTCAGTTTTTACGCCACGAAGAACCTCACCACTGGGGAAGGCGGAATGATCACCACCGGTCGTGAGTCATTGGCGGCAAGAATGCGCATGTTGTCACTTCATGGAATGAGCCGCGACGCCTGGAACAGATACACCGAGCGCGGGAGTTGGTATTACGAGGTGGTGGCGCAAGGATTCAAATATAATCTCTCGGATATTCAATCCGCTCTCGGCATCCATCAACTGCGTAAGCTGGAGTCATTCATTGCGACCAGAATTGAGTATGCGCAAATATACAACCGCATGTTCGAGGATCTGGATGAAGTGGAGCTTCCGCCCGATAACGCCAGTTGCCGAAACTCCTGGCATCTGTATATGCTCCGGCTGAATCTCGACCGGCTGCGCATCGACCGCCACGAGTTTATTGAAGAGTTGCGACGTCGTGGGATCGGAACGAGCGTGCATTTCATCCCGATTCCGCGGCACCCGTTTTTCGCAAGGATGTCGCTCGGAGAGCGGCCCTGCCGGCGAGCGCTTGAACTCTATCCGCGGCTGGTGTCGTTGCCCTTGTATCCGGCGATGACCGAGGAACAGGTTCGTTATGTCGCGAATTCGGTGAAAGACCTCTTAGTTTCCTCACGGGCTAGATCCCGCGAAGTGTTGACCGAGGTCGGCTAAGCTCAACTCGAATAACAGGTTTATAAATGATTAAGATCTTACGTTCCTTCAGGCTCTTGAACGCCGCCAGTTATTTGGTCGTAATCGTCGTGTCACTTCTGGCTGCTTTCTTATTGAGACTCGATCTTTCGATTCCACCGTCGGCGTATCCGCTGATCACCAGTGCGATCATTCTTGCGACCCTGGTTAAAGCGCCGATTTTCTATTTCGCTGGACTACATCGCAATTTGCGAATGTTTGCGGAAATAACGGATTTGTCGAGCCTGCTTGGTACTAACGCAATCGCATCCGCCGTGTTTTCGGTACTCGCACTGGTCTATATCGGTCCCGCATTTCCGCGATCGGTTTGCCTGATCGATTTTCTGACGTGTTTTCTCGCGACCGTAGTGGTGCGATATGCAGGGCGTCTCTATAGCGAGGCCATAATATGGGGCCAGCACGGAGAGAGACGAAAAAGTATTCTGATCTACGGCGCCGGCGCCGCGGGGGCAACTTTGCTCCGCGAGATTCGGGGAAACAAGACACTCGGATACCAGGTGATCGGCTTCCTCGATGACGATCCCGCGAAACGAGGGGCCGCTTTGATGGGAGTCCGCATACTCGGTTGCGGCCGCCAAGCCGCATCGATCGTCGCCAGATTGAACCGGCGGCGACCACGTGTTGAGGAGATTGTAATCGCCATCCCTTCGGCCACAGGCAGAGAACGGCGCGAGGCTCTCGCGAACTGCCAGGCGGCGCACGTGCCTTGCAAGACGATTCCGGGCTTGGGCGACATGCTCAATCGGAAGGTTCTGGCGGAACAGATTCGCGATGTGGCAGTCACGGACTTGCTCGGTCGTCCTCCGGTCCATTTAGAGGAGGCTCCCGTACGTGCTCGCCTGGTCGGCCGATGCGTGCTGGTTACGGGTGCAGCAGGATCGATCGGATCTGAGTTGTGCCGGCAAGTGGCGCGATTCTCTCCTTCAAAACTCATCGCGTTCGATCAGGCCGAGAGCGATCTGTTTCGGATTGAATGTGAGCTGCGCGAAAAGTATCCGGATCTCGAATTGATCGCGGCGCTGGGAGATCTTCGCGACGCCGAGCGTCTGAATCAATTGTTTGATCAGCACGCCGTGGACTCCGTGTTCCACGCCGCCGCTTACAAGCATGTTCCCATGATGGAAACCCATGTTTTGGAGGCGGTTCAGAACAATATCCTGGGCACTTGGCAATTGATGGAGGTCGTTCACAAGCATCGCGTGCCGAATTTCCTCATGATCTCATCCGACAAGGCAGTAAATCCTACAAACGTCATGGGAGCCACGAAGAGGGTGTGCGAGTTGATTGTCTCGGCGGCGCCCGGCGCACGCGACGGGCGCAGCACCAAGTGTGTTTCCGTTAGATTTGGAAATGTGCTGGGTAGCAATGGCAGCGTGGTACCTATCTTCCAGGCCCAAATTGCGGCGGGCGGTCCGGTGCGCGTGACGCACCCGGACATTCAGAGGTATTTCATGACGGCGTCGGAGGCTGTGTCTCTGGTTCTTCGCGCCGCGACGATGGGAACCGCCTCGGAGATATTCGTCTTAGACATGGGAGAGCCGATCCGAATCGTTGATCTCGCCGTCAACATGGTTCGGCTCGCCGGCCTCGTGCCTTACCAGGATATCGACATCCGGTTTACCGGTCTTCGCCCTGGGGAGAAGTTATTTGAGGAAACTAATCTTGCGATAGAGCGAATGCTGCCCACTCAGCACGATAAGATCAAGATTTTTCAGCAGACTCCACCCGATTGGAGTTCCGTTAGCTCTTGGATCGCGCACCTTCGCAATTTGCTTGAACGCAGACGAGAGACGGCGATCGTTGAGCATATTCAAGATATAGTTCCTGAATATCGCCCCAGCGAGCGATGGAGAAAGAGCAAGGACGCTCCCCAACACGCTCCCGCAGGACCGGCGTTGGTCAGGCAAGCCAACGCTGTTTCGAATACGGGTGCGCGAGTGATTGCGTGACCAGTGATGAAAGTACTGCATATTGTCGGAGATTCCAAATGGGGCGGAGGCGGCGCGATCATCTTAGCGTTAGCCGATATGGCTCATGACCTGGGGTGGGATGTCGGAATGCTTACGACGGACCCTGTCTGCCAAGGCATGGCCAGAGCGCACGGCGTTGAAATCGTCGACCTTGATGTAATTTGGCGCAACATCCGGCCGATTCGGGATCTTGGCGGTCTGCACACGCTATACCGCTTTCTAAGGGCGAACCATTATGATGTGGTCCACACTCACACGTCGAAGGCGGGATTTGTAGGTCGTATCGCCGCGCGCGCGGCCGGAGTTCCAGTCGTGATCCACACCGCACATAGCTTTCCTTTTCACGAAGACTCTAGCCCCGCTTTTGCCTTCTTTTATCGCTGTTTAGAAAAGTGCGCCGCGCGTTTTTGCGACCGGATCGTCACCGTGAGCCGCTATCATCGGGATTGGGGGATTCGAGCGGGAATTGCGGATGGCGGTCGTTTAGTCGCAATCCCGAATGGAATAAGCGAGGACAATATCGCCGTGACCAAAGGGCCGGCGCAGATTCGGGCCGAACTCGGCATACCCTCCGATGAGGTTTTCATTTTTACCCCAGGACGTCTGTTTGCCGGCAAGGGTCTCGAATACCTCATCGACTGCATCCCCGCGCTGACGCGAAATCTTTCCCGCAGCTTTCGAATCGTGCTCGCGGGAGACGGGATTCTTCGACCCCCTCTGGAACAACGTGCCGCTGGCCTCCAGGGTCGGAATAAAGTTCTTTTCCTAGGCTTTCGCACTGATATCGGCAATTTACTTAACGCGTGCGATATTGTCGTGCTGCCCAGCCTTCACGAAGGCCTCTCGATAGCCCTCCTCGAAGCCATGGCGGCGCGGAAGCCGATCGTTGCGACATCCATCGGAGGTAATCTCGAACCGACGGCCAACGGACGTGGGGCGATGATTGTTCCTCCGAAAAGTTCCACCGCACTGGCTGCGGCCATTACGACGCTGCTTCACAGTCCCGAGCTCGCGGCGGAAAAGGCCGCGAACGCACGATCGCTTTACTCACTTAATCATACGCTGGATGCGATGACGACTCGTTACAAAGCTCTGTACGAGGAATTGACGTCAAATTATATTGTTGATTCCGAAGACCGTAAGTCGAAAGTCACTTATGAATACTAAACGAGCACTCGTTGTCGGCGCTTCCGCGCCAGATCCCGTTAAACTGATCGAAGCCATCAACCGTGCCGGACTGGACGAAATCATAATCGAGGGATTTCTGGACGACGATGCGGCTAAACAGGGCACGATGTTTATGGGCTATCCCGTGATCGGTCCGGTTTCGATATTCGAAACGCACCTGGGCGACGCTTGGATTGTGAACGATGTCGCGTGATATGAAGACCCGCCAGAACATCGTTCGTCGCCCGGGAAAAGTTCATCATCTGAGTAGGTATCTTACTTTAATACACCCGTCGGTAGACGCGACAAACCGCATAGTGAAAGGTGGGTGCATCATCCAGGAAGGCGTCGTGCTCGGCGGACAATGCGAGATCGGTGATCATTGCGTCCTGTACGCCAAATGCGTCATAGGTTATGAAAGCCGCGTCGGCGATCTTGTGTTCGTTGCGAATAACGCGATCGTCGGCGCTAGAGCTAAGATCGGTACTGGATCATTTGTCGGACTAAACTCGGTAGTGCTGCCATATCTTGAAATTGGACCATGGGCCACGGTAGGCGCCGGCTCCGTTGTATTGAAACATGTCGCGCCTGCGTCGGCTGTCTCTGGCAATTGATGAATTCGCCGCAATACACGTTGCCCCAGTCGGATAAGGAGCGTTTGTTGCTGCATGAGTTAAACTCATTAACCGATCATCACAAGCGTGCCTGCCCTGATTATGAAAAGATTCTAGCAGTAATGCGGCCTGGATATGTTCCGCCGGTCACACTGGAAGATGTCTCCGATCTGCCGATCCGGATTTTCAAGTCGCATCGTTTGCGCACTATTCCGGCATCGGATATCTTTAAGACCCTGACCTCCAGCGGCACTACCGGGGCGCAGCCGAGCCAGGTGTCCTCGACCGCGAAACGGCGCGGCGACAGACCGTCGCGCTTTCACGGATAATGACTTCGATACTAGGCCAAAAACGACTACCGACGATTCTTGTCGAGAATCACGCTAGCGTTGAGGATCGGTCTCGCTTTAGCGCGCGCTCCGCTGGAGTCCTGGGATGATGACTTTTGGCCGTGATCACCTTTTTTGTTTAGATCAGACGATGAAACTGGACGTCGACCGGCTCCGGACCTATCTGCAGGTCCACCCCGTAGGGCCGATTCTGATCTTCGGCTTCACTTTTATGGTTTTGCAGCATTTCTTTCTTGCGTGCGCGAGTGCCCATGTCGACCTCTCGCGCTGCATTCTGATTCATAGCGGTGGGTGGAAGAAGCTGCAACAGCTCGCGATCTCTAATGTCGAGTTCAAGAGGCGTCTTCCTGAATCAACCGGGCTAACGCGTTCCTCTAATTTCTACGGAACCGTGGAACAGGTCGGCAGCGTGTTCGTGGAGGGTGCTGACGGATACCTTTATCCGCCGAATGTTGCGGACGTCATTATTCGGGATCCGATAACCTGGAAAGAAGCTCCCATCGGCAGGCCCGGGGTCATTCAGATTCTGGGCGTGCTTCCGCTGAGCTATCCGGGCCAATCGATTCTGACGGAGGATTGGGGGATCCCCCATGGTATCGACGATTCTTCGTGCGGACGCGGCCGAAAAGATTTTTCCGTCATCGGTCGCATCGCGACGGCGGAACTGCGGGGATGCAGCGACACTTATGAGGCGGTGGCGGCATGAGGTGTGTAAGCGTCGTAGTGCCCCCGGAAGGCAATCTCACCGTCGATCAACTGCGGGATCAAGTGACACGCGCCAAACCGGTCCCGCGGCAACCGTTCTCACGCGATATTCTGGCTTTCTGCTCCGCCCTCGGCTCACAATTGTTTCGAAGCGGCGTGCGTGGGTCGCAGCTTCAAAGCCTGGGCTGTTTCATGCGTGAGGCGCGATTTTCGGAATTGCGCGATCAGTACTTAGGCCTGCAAGTTCCCGGCGTCCTATTTTCACCGCGCGGCGTTGTTTCCCAGATTCCTCCAAATAATGTCGCCCCGGTCCTCCTGGATTCCTGGTTGATGTCGGCAGTTACCGGAAACATCAAATTGATCCGATTGCCCGGAACTTCGTTGCCGGACCTCGATTCAATTGTGGATGTGTTCAACGACGTATCGAGGCAATGGCCTGGTGGCGACCCATCGCGTACGTTCATAGTGCGCTACGACCATGACGATCAGGTCACCGCGGCGCTCTCGGATCTGTGCGACGTTCGGGTACTCTGGGGAGACGATTGTGACATACGCGCCCTGCGGACCATTCAGATACCTCCCCCGGCGAAGGGAATCACGTTTTCTGACAAACACTCCCTGACGGTAATCTCTGCGGAAGGTTATCTGTCTCTTTCCTCCCCGGGAAAGGACCGCTTAGTTCAACATTTCTATGCCGACATGTACTTGTTCGACCAGATGGCGTGCTCCTTACCCCGGCTAGTGGTCTGGATCGGCCCGCAGCCAGTCTGCCAAGAGGCCAGTCCGGAATTCTACACTCGACTGGCAATTCACTCTAGCACCCGGTACGTCTGCGAACTCGGGGCTGTCGTTTCAAAGCGCACCTTCGCATGCATGGCCACTTTAGACCAGGGGATTCGTTCACAAAGTCACTATTCGAACGAGCTGACAGTACTCGGCATGGGCGAACTCAACCGCTTGACGAGAGAGCATTGCGGCGGGGGCCTGCTTTTTGAATATTTTGCCAATGAGTTGGACGAGCTCAACGGCTTTGTTTCGCGAAAGGATCAGAGGCTAACATACTTCGGCTTGCCGTTCGCTGTGCTTGATCAATTCGCTTCGAGACTCGACGGACGGGCCATCGATAGGATTGTCCCCATCGGACAGGCTCTGTCTTTCAGTCACATTTGGGACGGATATGACCTTTTGCAGGAGTTCGTTAGACGAACGCAGATCACCGGTACCCACGCCCCAATCCATCAACCGACGGTGAGCACAGCCGCCTGAGATCACGGTAGTGTCCATACGCACCTCTCTGGCCGCAGTAACGATCGCGCTTGTCGGCCTAAGATGCGACGCGCCGGCGCAGGTTTCCGGAATTAGGGTTTCCGTCATTTCAAGCCTTCAGCGCCTGGGACCAACTGGACCCATAGGCGATCAGATGTCCATCAACCTTTATGCAGCTCAAAATGCTTATCAATCCTTCCAAGTCGTCGTTCAATCTCCCCCAGGCGGACTCTCCAACGTAGCGCTTACCGCTTCGGACCTGGCCGGCGCGAACGGAAACTCGATCGAGCATCAGAACATTTCTCTTTATCGTGAATATTATGTTCAGGTCGATCAGCCAAGTCCAGACCGCGGCGGACCGAATTACTCCCTCGGTGTAGGCTGGTATCCGGATCCATTAATTCCTTTCAACGATCCGCTCACCGCCGAGCCCCTTTCGGGGGGACTTTATCAAGGCCAGCCCTTCAATCTTGCGGCAGGAAGTAATCAAGCTATTTGGATTGATATTTATGTGCCACCTGGAACGCCAGCAGATGAGTATACCGGATCGATCGTTGTTTCCTCGAACCAGGGGAATGCAACTGCCACGCTGAATCTGGCCGTTTGGAGCTTCGCCCTGCCGTCTGGGCCGACTCTAAAGTCAGTCTTTCAGTATTGGACTCAGACAAGCTCCAGCGCGATTGAGGAACTACTCCGAAATAAAATAATGCCGCAATCCGTTGCCGATTCAGCGGTGAGTGCCCCTTTTCTCGTCCAGAATTTCGGACTCACAATGACCACCACTGGCTTTTGGAGCGGAGCTGCTGGAAACAACTGTGTAATGAGTCCCACACCCTCGGTGAGTCAATTTCTCCAGGCAGTTTCGGCCAATCCAGCGGGGTTATATCTCGCCAATTACACCGCCGACGAAATTGACAGTTGCACCAATCTTTACCCAAGCATTCAGGCGTGGGCGCGAAATATGCACGCCGCCGGAATCAACAATCTCGTTGTCATGAACCCCGTGCTCCAATTGCTCGATGACGGTTCGGGAATGGGCAAGCCGGCCGTGGACATCTGGGTAGTTCTTCCGAGCGGGTATCTGGAGGGGGCGAGCGTAATGCCGTTGGCGCGTGCCGCCGGCAGTCAGATTTGGTCCTATAGCACTTTATCCCAGGACGGTTATTCTCCAAAGTGGCTTATCGATTTCGATCCGATCAACCTAAGACTACAGGCCGGCTTTCTTAGCGAGACTTTCGGACTTACTGGCCTCCTTTACTGGCGGGTTGACGGCTGGAATTCGGATCCGTGGAATTTAGTAAATAATGAAGGAGTCTTCGGCACGAACAATTATCCCGGCGAAGGTGTCCTGGTTTACCCCGGCGCCCCGGCTGGCGTGAACGGCGTGGTTCCCTCGATGCGATTAAAGCAATTGCGGGACGGTGTCCAGGATTATGAGTTGGTGGAGATGTTGAAACGCTTGGGTCGCGGTGATTTTGCACTCCAGGCGATTAAGGCGGTAGCGCCGGACTGGGCTAATTGGACCCATGATGGTAATGCCCTGGAAGCCGTCCGTCGTCAGCTCGGCGACGAAATTCATCGATTGACCGGTCAGGTAAAAGCAGAAACGCCCCGCCGCCCGCATTAAGCGCACCGGCGAGGCGTAGTTTGAGCGAAAGGCCGGTTTATTGTATATCCCAGCTTCCTTTCGCTTGATACCCGCTGGATAAACCAGACTTATCCGCTGCATATAACCAGACCGTTTTCTGTCCGGCAAACGAGTTGCTAAAGCTCACAGAAACCACCACATTCAGGCTGGTTCCGGAGCCCTGAGCCCAAGCGCCCCATATCGTGCATTGACTGTTCGAAACACTCGCCGAGGGACTGACTCCCCACGGACTGACTGCTATTGGCGTCCATGCCGAAGTGTTATCGCTGGCGAGTAGAATCTGGTTCGATCCCTGGTCAAAATACCACCAGCACGAATTCACTCCGTTGAAGGTCGAATTGATCATCGCGCTTCCACCGGTCAAGTTCTGATACCCTGACGAATCCGAATACGTCAGGGTAAAGTTATGACCCGTACCCGTCCAGGGAGAAGGGCTCACGGAACCCGCCGTCACGGCCACTGACGAGACCGGAGCCGGTGACGGTGCGCTGTTAACTGTGCTGAAAGCCCAGACCGGGGATGCGGTGGATCCACCGCTGTTCTTCGCAACTACTTGCCAGAAGTAGCTCGTGCCGTTGCTAAGCGTTGCCGGATTATACGTGGTCCCGCTTGTCGTAGTGACATATGCCGGCTGCGCGGCCGTTCCGAAGTATACGTCGTAAGAAGTCGCGCCGGTCGCCGCACTCCAACTGAGACCGACGGTCAGCGCGACGCCGCTCGTCCCAAGGGCTGGCGAGGGATTCGAGACAGCGGACGGAGCCGATGGAGTCGCCGGACCCGATGGCGTCGCCGGAGCCGAAGACGTGTTCGATCCACCTACCAGTTGGTTGATTGCCTGCCCGATCTCGATGCGCGCCTGCATCACCGCGTTCTCGTCGCGGCTCCAGTTGGTCCAATCGGCCGCCACTGAATTCGCGATTTGCATCGCCAGCGTGGAATTTCCGGCTTTCTTCAGAATTTGCACATAGTCGTAATCTTCCACTCCATCGCGAAGCCATTTCAGGCGCATCGACGGTACCACCTGATTCAAACCCACCTGAGCTCCGGGATAGACCAACATTCCTTCTCCCGGGTAGTTGTTCGCGCTGAACGTTCCCGCGTTGTTCGGATTGGTCCACGGGCTCGATGTGAAATCATCGACACGCCAATAAAGCAAGCCCGTCAGTCCCAGACTCTGGCTTATAAATCCAGGCTGTAATCTGAAATTCACCGGCGCGAAGTCGATCTCCCATTTGGGCGAATATGCGTCCTGGACTAAAGTGTTATAGGACCACGCCGCGTCACCCTTGTTAAGAGCCGTCGCGATATTGCTCGTGTCGCCGTTATATTCGACAGGCAGCATTACCCAGATATCGACCACCGATCTCCCGGTGCCGGTTCCGTCATTGAATAATGCGGGAGTCGGAGCCATAGTGACCAGATTCTCAATTCCCGCCTGATGCATATTCTGCGCCCACTGTGTGAGAGTCGGATACAGGTTCGCGCAGGCCGTGATTTCATCCGCACTGTAGTCGTACAGCATCAGTCCCGGCGGCTGCGCCGACGCGGCCGATTGGAACTGACTCACCGACGGAGCCGGGGACATTGAGCAGTCTCCAGCCGATGCACCGCTGTAATAGCCAACATCGGTAGTGTTCATTCCGAAGCTGCCCATCAATGTCGACTCGTCGCTGGTAGCGGCCGATGCGGGCGTCAATCTGTGCCTCAATAACTCCTCGATCGACGCCGTGTTTCCCGCCGTCCAGAAGAGGAAACTCGATTTCAGATAGGGACTCAATGGCATCGAGAAGTTCCAAACCGTTACGGAAATCGGACCCGTCACGCTCCCCTGGTCGCTGGTCACCGTATAGCTACCCGCGTATTGCCCGGCAACCGCATTCGCCGGAATCAGAAGATCCACCCAAATTGGAACGTTCTGGCCCGCCGTGGCGCTAAATGGAGCCGCTACGTAAGTGGCGCCCGATCCGGATAACGACTGTCCGTTCGCCGGATTAGTAAAGGGAATCAGCGGATCCGCATACCATCCGGATCCCAGCGGCTGGTTCGATCCGCCCCAATTCGGGCTTCCCGACGTAACGTTCACGTATAATTCCCGGTATAAATTAAGACTGCTGCTTGGAATCACACCGGGCCCTTGCAGGCTTGAAATACTCACGTTGACATTGCTCAATCCGCTGCTCCCGCCCGGAACCACGATTTGAAAGGAATCGTAGGCTCCCTTGGCGCCATATAAGGTCGCTTGCGTCACTCCGTTCGAAGCATCGTTCAGACCCACCCGGTGCAGCCCCGGGGCGATCCATACAGACGGCGCGGACATGGCAAGGCTGGAAAAACCGGCGAAAAGTGCTAAAAACAATATAAAAATGCGAAATACCCGTACTTCCACGCTTAACCTCCAGGTTTAATTTCCGTTCGCAGCGGCTTTAGGCCGGTCGAGACACACGAACCCTGAGCACAGCGAAGCTGCGAACAACCAGGTGTCTGGGAGTGGTCAGTGCGATCGCACGGCGGCGTCGCGTTCTTAGCTCTAAGGGCCTATAACGCGCGCGCCGACCTGGGCTGAGAGGCGTAGTACAGATTTAATAAGGGCAACCCGGGACCTGCGGCGAACAATTGCGAAGCGGTTACATCCAATCACACCGCAATCGTAACGTTCCTTCGGGCAGGTTGCCATTCGGAACGAACCTTAACGTTACTATCGAATCACCTTATGAAAATACTGGAAACGGAAGAAATACAGGGGTTTGCGATCATTCGGTGGGCCGCACAATCTGATAACCGAGGAGGCGCTCGGCCTCTTCGATGCCGCCCTGCAGATCGCCCACGGTCTTCATCTTCGTCAGATCCACCCCGATCGTTACCAGCGTCTGCGCAATTTCCGAGGAAAGCCCCGTCACGATCACCGTCGCGCCCATTAGTCGCGACGCGTCCACGGTTTGAACCAAGTGGTTGGCGACCGTCGAATCGACCGAGGGAACGCCGGTGATGTCGATCACCACCACTTTCGCGCGATTCGCGCGAATCCCGCGCAGAAGTTGTTCGGTCAACTGCCGCGCTCGCTGTGGATCGATCACCCCGATGATTGGCAGAATCAGCAGCCGCTCGCGAACCTGGAGCACGGGCGTCGACAGCTCCCGGATGGCCTCCTGCTGCTGCCGGATGATTCTTTCGCGCTCCTGCACGAAACTCACTCCCACCGTGTTGGCGATCCGGTTCGCCGCCGGTTCGTAGGCGTCGAGCACGCGGTTCAGCATGCCGAAGTCGGTCTGATATTTTTTGAACAGGGACCGCGCCAGAACGTCGCGCAGCAGCAGAACAATTCCCAGCACCTCGTGCGTTTCCACGCCTCGCGGGATAATCCGCTCCGACAGGTCCCGCGCGTATTCCTGCAACGCCTCGACGCTGCCCGTCTCCAGCACCGCGACGTAATTATCGTACACCGCCGTCGCTTCGATGAAGATCTCTTCCTGGGTCATCGCCGTCAGTAGCCGAGATTCCGTGATCCTTCGCGCCCATTCCTCGCGCAGCTGCGTTCGATTCTGGCGAAGGTGAGCCACCAGTTCGGTCAACAGCGCCTGCGTCGCCGTCTCCGCGGGACCGCTCACGTGCGCCATCTCGGGCAGCGCCGGTTTTTGCTGTTTATTCTTCATAACTACAATCTCTCCTCTTCGCCTGCTCATGCCGTCGGACTCCCTTTTAGGCTCGAATCGCCGTACGCTTCTCCGTCAGCTTCGAGATCAGCGCGGAAATTTCGCGAGGCTCCGCCGGCTTGCTCACGCACCCGTCGAAACCCGCGGCAATGGCGCGGTCAAAATTTGCCTTGCCGCCGAACCCGGTCAGCGCGATCGCCGGCGTCCCGCCGAGTGCCGCCGACGCCCGAATCTCGCGAATCAACTCATATCCGTCCATTCCCGGCATCTTTATGTCGGAAATAATTAAATCCGGTCGTTGACTTTTGGCCATATCGAATCCCGTTTTCCCGTCTAATGCCGTATATACGATATGTCCCGCTGCTTCCAATTCGATTTTTAAAAGAAATACGATATCTTCGGAGTCTTCGATAATCAGAATCCGGATCCCTCCCCTTTGATCCGGATCGCGGATCGCCCCCAGTTCCCTGGCGCTCTCCGTGGCCGCGAGCGCCGCCATCGGTAGTCGCACCCGAAACGTGCTTCCGGAATCGAGTCCCGTGCTTTCCGCCCAGATTCGTCCGCCATGCATCTCGACGATGCGCCGCGCAATCGATAAACCGAGCCCCAGTCCCGATTGATGCGTCAACCACGAATTCGACCCCCGGCGAAACGGTTCGAAAATCTGCTCTAAAAATGCCGGATGGATTCCCGTACCGGTGTCACGCACTTCCACTTCCGCTTCGCCTTCCGCCTGGGCGCATCGGACCGTGATCAAGCCTCCCCGATCGGTGTACTTTACGGCATTCACCAGGAGATTCATCACCACCTGCTGCAATCGTGTCGCGTCGCCCAGCAGCAGCGCCGCATCGGGCATGAACTCCGGATTCAGGCGTAGCTCCTTCGCCGCCGCCATTTCCTTTACCGCCTCGATCGAACCGAGGACGATCTGGTTCAGGTCCACCGGCTTCCGCTCCATCCGGATCTTGCCCTCGGAGATTCGGGCCAAGTCAAGGCAATCCCCCACCAAGCGTTCCAGCGTCTGCGCGTTTCGTTCCATCGACCGCACCGCTTCTGAGAGCATGGGGTCCCGCGCAATCACATCGTTGTGCCGCAGCATTCGCGTCCAACCGATCACCGGCATCAGAGGATTTCGCAGTTCGTG
>Ga0182024_10017830_pt1 | contig 13282 bp, 7 predicted proteins | sample P32metaG_FD_120480 | JGI IMG/M metagenome (GOLD analysis project Ga0182024, IMG submission 120480) | Permafrost microbial communities from Stordalen Mire, Sweden - P3-2 metaG (Illumina Assembly) | ecosystem: Environmental > Terrestrial > Soil > Wetlands > Permafrost | place: Sweden: Stordalen...
CGGCGTGGTGGAGCTACACGCACAACATCCCTTACCCAGCCAACGACGCGGTGATGCCGGAGCTGGTGAAGGAGGTTCCCGACGCCGCCAACCGCTTTACGCTGGAGAACTACTGGCTCAACCACTGGGACGCGCGCCACATCCGCCAGTTGATTGACGAGGCCGCGGCCTGGGGCCACGCCAACCACGTGCCGCTGATCTGCAACGAGTTTGGCGCATACCGCGAATACACCGACCCTGGCTCGCGCGCCAACTGGATCCACGATGTGCGGACCGCGCTTGAGGCCGACGGCATCGGCTGGACGATGTGGGACTATCGCGGCAGCTTCGGGGTGGTGTTCAAAGAGGACGGCCAGCCGGCGCGGGTGGATGACAAGGTGGTGGAGGCGCTGGGGTTGAAGAAATAGCGCAAGTGGGATGGAAGTACGGGTGCGCCGTGTTTGACGAGGCGCCCGATCCGTAGAAGGCCTGTAGTTATAAGAGGCTTGTAGATATAGGTATCCCACCTTAGCGGCGATGAGACTGCGGCGAAGGTGGGGCACCCATGTTGAGTTTCGTGAAACTCCATTCAAATCCCTCAGACAGAAGCTGCTTTTGTCAGGCGGCCCTTTCGCCCGCCGAACGCACCCTGAACCTCTTCATCTGGATCGACAGCGTCTTCTCAATCTTGCGCAGGTCGCCGCGCTCGAGGGGGCCGGCGAACGTGGAAGCGATGCCATGCGCAGAGGCGCGGCCAGTGCGGCCGACGCGGTGCACGAAGTCCTCGGCAATCTTGGGCATGTCGAAGTTGACGACGTGCGCCACGTTGGCTACGTCAATGCCGCGGGCGGCAACGTCTGTCGCCACCAGCACGCGATGATGCCCCTCGGAGAAGCTGCGCAGAGCGGCATTGCGCTGCTGCTGGGTGCGGTCGCCGTGAATCTGCGTGGCCGACCAGCCGGAGCGGCTCAAGCGGCGCGCCACGCGTTCCGCGCCATGCTTGGTGCGCACGAAAACCAGGAAGCTGCCCTTCTCAGAGCCGAGCAGGTGCTCAAGCAGCTCCTGCTTCTTGTCCGGCTCGACCTCAAAGGTGCGCAGTTCCACGTTGTCGGCGGGCTTGAGCACGGAGCCGATCTCGATGCGGACCGGGTTCGAGAGGTACTTGCGCGCCACTTCCTTCACCGTGCCCTCGAGCGTGGCGGAGTAGCAGAGCGTCTGGCGCACGGCCGGCAGCATGGCAGCAATGCGCTGAATGGCCGGCTGGAAGCCCATGTCCAACATGCGGTCCACTTCGTCGAGAACCAGGATCTTGACCTGATCGAGGCGAACGAGGCGGCGCTTGATGTAGTCCTCAAGGCGGCCGGGAGTGGCCACGATGATGCGCACGCCGCGGCGGATGGCCTCGATCTGCGGGCCTTCAGACAAGCCGCCAACCACCAGCGCTGCGTTCTGCGTCGGGTTGGTGCGGATGGCCTTGAAAGCCGCCTCCACCTGCATGGCCAGCTCGCGCGTGGGCAGCAGGATGAGAGCCTGCGCGCCGCGTCCTTCCATGCGCTGCGACTCGGGCCGCTGCAACATCTCAACGATCGGGATGAGGAAGCCGAGCGTCTTGCCGGTGCCGGTCTGCGCGGTGGCCAGCACGTCGCGGCCTTCGAGCGCCGGCGGGATGCAACCGGCCTGCACAGGCGTGGGGATGGTGAAATTGTTTTGGTTAAGCCGCGCCATGAGCGGGGCCGAAAGAGAAAACTGCGAAAACTGAGTCGTCAAGATAGTGCTTTCCTTAGTGTTCCGCGAGCCCCGTTTTTTCCATCGGGGCCTGGCGTCGGAACCGGACATGAGGCGCGGACACTTCGGGCGCACGCCTGCTATCGATATGCGTAAGGGAGAACCGAAAAAGTCGCCTTAGACTGGCCGCCGGCGTTCACTTCAATCGCCCCGGCCCGGGACTGCCACACGCTACTGGTACGCCAGGCGGCACATTTGCCGGCCGGCTCCACTCCCTGCTGCCGTTATCGGCTGCATTCCTTGGCTTGCATTCATGCGCTTGCATTCATGCATTGATGAGCCGCGACCTTGCCGCGAAGCTCGTCTCGGCTGCCGGACCATACGGCGGTCCGTGGCAGCCTGCCCAGGGGGAAACCCGAGTGGTTACGCTGTAGGGGCTTGGGGAAATCTGTGCCAGGCAGAGATGCCGGATGAAGAAGGGCAAACCGCCGCTCACGGCCAAACAACTGAGCGCAAGATCATTGTAGCACGGTGCGGCATTTGGGCCATCCGCCGTTGAGCCGACCCCGGCTGGAAAGGCGGGGGTTCGTGGCTTCCCACCCTCATTGTCGGGTGGTCCAAGGGTGGGCGACGCGCCGGCCCGGTTCCTCAACCTCCCCGGCACCCTCAGCACCCTCAGCGGGATGGAGTCCTTCCTGAGATCGGGGCCACCCGCGGTTGGCGGCATCGCAGAATCCGATCGACTATCGGGTCCTTTTCATCGATCTGTAACCCGCAATTCATTTGGCTGCAACTTTTCCGGTCGCATACTGACTGAGTTCGTTCCTCGTCAATTCCACTGGGCCGTCTTCCCCTGCACTTCACATGAGACTCCTCTGCAAATACTGCCGCGCGCCCCGGATGCTGCACCTTCTCGTGGTGCTCGTTGGTGTTGCTGTCTTCTCCTGGGGAACCGTATATAAGTACTCGCTCTATTCCTCGCCCAGCCAGGGCCGGGCAAAATTGCCCCCCGCCAAATTGCTTTCTCAAGAGGAGCGACCGCCTCAATCGGAAAGAGCAGGCATGGGAGCGGCTCCATCCAAGGCGCCGACTGCGCTCACCTTCCTGGCCTTCATGTTCGCCGCAAGCGCGTCGCAGATGTTCTTCAAACTGCGCGAGGCCGGCCTTGTAGCACGGCCAAGCCGTCCGTGCGCTTCCAGGAAAACTGCCTGCTTCATCCGCTTCGCTTTTCGCCCGCCTCCGGCGTACAGTCGGTTCCCCCGTTCCTAAAGCCGACTGATTTTTCATCCCCGCGCTCGACCTAGCTCAAGAGATTTTGGAGGAGGACTTCATATGATTCGCAGGACGATCGTCTGCGTCTGCATGACGCTCTTTGTTTGTTGTGTTTCGTTTGCAGCAGGTACCCAGATACAGGGAAAAGTATTGGACGCCAGCGGAGCCATAATTCCTAACGCGGTCGTTTCCTTCACGGATTTGACAACCAACAAGGAGATTCACACGACGACGAACGCCGCAGGTCAATTTGTCTTTAAAGATGTTCCTTACGACCCGGGAATCGTCACCATTGAAAAGTCGGGATTCGAGTCATTCACTCAGCGGATCTCGCCGACGGCACAGTCTCCGATCACAATCCAAGCGACCCTGAGCGTCGCCGCATTGTCCGAGAGCGTAGTTGTTCGCGGCACTGTCGACCCAGAGGCCAAGCCCATGCCAACCCGCGAAGATGTGATGATGATGCCCGAAACGGTTCGAGTGCTCGACCGGAAGCAGTTGGATGCCGCGGGACCGATGGCGGGCGGGTCGCAGATGCTTCAGTCGACTCCAGGAGCGAACGTGGTCGGTTACGGAGAGACCGGTGCGACGAAATATACAATCCTGCTCAACGGAATCCAGCAGGGTTGGGCGGGTGAGGCGACAAGCTTCACAGCGCCGGGCTCGCTGGGCGTCACCTTTGACGGCATCCCGATCGCCGACCCGGCAACCGGTCTGTGGCAATCCGCTGCAATGCCCCAGAGCCTGACCATGCAGGACCTGGCGGTTACCTACGGGCCCGGCCAGCCAATGGATCGGTGGTACACCAACGTCGGCGGACAGGTAGAGTTCACCCCGGTTCAGCCAACCTTGGACCACCACCTCAGCATTGCCGCCACGGATGGCCCGTGGGGTCAGCAGAACTTCGCGTTCGTCGGCAATACGGGCAACCTCAAAGGATGGTCCACGGTCCTTGGCGGCGGCGTGGGGCGCGGTGACGATTTTCGCGTGGCGCCTGACGGCTTCGGCAACCCCGCCAAAAATGGATCGGTGAACGGCAAAACCTTGAAGACGTTCTCGGCAGGAAGTATAGCCTTGGGCGCCTTTTATGCGAAGGGTGGCGGCTATCGCGCCACCGTGATTCCAACCACCGATATTGGCCTCATCGAACCGGGCACGAGCACGCACTTCAGCCAGGCCTCAAGCGGCTTCTTCAGTTCGCTACCCTTCGCCGACTACAACAAGTACGACACCAACGAAATGTTCGTGGGCTACGGACGGGAGAATCTTTACCTGAGCCCCAAGAGCACACTTCAGAATTCAACCTGGTACAACCACATTCGCCGCCTTCACCGGCGAGGTGAGGATTCTCTCAGCGAGGGTTCCCAGGTCGACGAGTTCAACAACCCGCACAGCAACATCTTTGGCGACGAAGCCGGGATGACCGAAGAACTCCCGTACAACTCGATCAAGTTCGGCGGCTACCTGCTGCATGAGACCTATAACCCGCACAACCTTTTCTATAATCCAGCCCTGGGGGGCAACGGCCCGCAACAAATCGTGAGTGCGGGAGCAAAGTTTCGCTCCGGATACTTCCAGCAGGACGATGTGGCTTTTTATGCGCAGGACGATATACACCCAATTCCACAAATCCATATCATTCCCGGCGCGCGCGTGGTTGGCTTCTCCACCAGTTATAGCGATCAGGCACAGCGCGACTTCAGCTTCGTCCCTGGCGTAATCTACGCCACGCACTGCTCGTTGTATCCTCAGACCGGCTCCCGGGCAACCGATCCTTATTACAACATCTTCGGGACCCCCACGAACGGCCCCGACGGCGCCACAACCAAGGATCAGGGCTCGCTTTGCGGCGCGCACGAGAGCCGCTCGGCCGTCGAGCCCTCCATCGAGGGTTCTTACACCCCGACACAGTGGCTGACCATTTATGGCGGCTACGACACCACCTACCGCAGCCCCGCGCTGGGTGGTGGCGGCGGAATGTTTCAGGCTGTGGACCCGAACTACTACATCCTTGCGAAAGGCGCCTATAGCCAGGCCGGCGTCAAAGTGCATTTCACGAACGCGCCAGGGCTCAGAAATTTTATTGCGGGGATCAACTACTTCCATCTCGATTACACGAACCAGGAAATTGACGTCGAAACAGCGCTTGGCGTGGAGGAAACCAGCGGCGGCGACTCCACCTATCATGGCGCTGATCTCTTTTTTGACGCCGATCCCACCTCCAATCTTCATTTCTTCCTGAATTTCGCGGGAGAAGCAACGAGTTTTACAACCTACGTCACGGGTGGTCCGATCGATGCCTGCGGCACGCCTTCAAATCCAGCTTCCGGGTGCGCGTTCTACAACAACCTCCCCGTGTCCTACGTACCCAAATTCACGCTGAATGAGGGCGTCTACTACGGAATCAAGTACCGCAACCGCGTGGTGGTCGAGCCGCGCATGGTGATGCAGACTACCGGCTCCCAATCCCTCTGGTCAAATTTGACCGGCGCTCCAACATCACAGACCATGCCGTCGTACACGACGGTCAACTTCGCTGTGACTGCTCCAATCGCGTTCGAAAAGCAGTCCTTCAATCTGAAGGTGGATGCGATGAATCTCGCCAATTCGCAGTACAACGAATACGAGTACATCTCCAGCGGCGGCTATTTTTCGGCACTCTTTCCGACGTCGAACTATCCAACTGGTTACATCAACGCCTACCCCGGGGCTCCACGCACCATCTACGGCACAATCTCCTATTCATTCTGAATACGCCGATGGCGAGTCCAGAGCGGGGCATTTCGACCGCTCTGGGCTCGCGCACCGGCCATCCTCCATGATTGCGGCGCCTGCTACCCCACTCGAAATATGCCAATTTCCGGGTCCCCCCCAATCCAGCTTGTCGCCAAATCGCCATAAGCGCATCGAAAAACGGATTTGTAATGGGAAGTCGGCTTGCCAAACCTGATCCCTCTTATTATTCTGGCGATCTTGCCGCCAAGCAGGCGGACCGCTTCCTACTTCGCCGGCATGAGTTTGCGCTGGAGGGCTTCTAATGTCTGGCCTTTGGTTTCGGGGTAGGTGAAGAGGACCACCACGAACTGCACTGCGGTCATGATGGCGAAGAATGTGAATGGCGCGCTGCGGCCTACGCTGGACACCAGCACGGGGAATTCGAGGGCGATGATGGTGTTCATGATCCAGTGGCTGGCGTTGCCTACGCCCTGGCCTTTGGAGCGGACGGCGTTGGGGAAGACTTCGCCGATGTAGACCCAGATGACGGCGCCCTGGGAGAGCGCGAAGAATCCTATATAAGTGATGAGCACCCAGACCAGCCAGCCGGGGTGCGCGCCGGTCGAGAAGAGCCATGCCACCGTTGCCAGGCAGCAGGCGGTGCCGGCCGCGCCGATGAGCAGCAGCGTCTTGCGGCCCAGCTTGTCAATCACGCTCATGCCGACAATGGTGAAGAGCAGGTTGGTGAATCCGATGGCGATGGCCTGCTGATCGCCGGAGACCTGGCTGAATCCGGCGGCGGAGAAGATGCTGTTGAGGTAATAGAGGATGGCGTTGACGCCGGCGAGCTGGTTGAATGCGCCGATGGAGATGGCGAGGAAGAGCGGGTAGCGGTATTTCCAGCGGAAGACGGGCTCGTGGGCGGTGGCGTGCTCCTCGGCCAGGGCAGAGCGGATGTCGGTCAGCTCGCCCTGCGGGTCGGGCTCGCCGATGAGCTTGAGCACGGCGAGCGCTTCGTCGATGCGGTTCTTTGAGGCCGACCAGCGCGGGCTGCGCGGGATGCCGTAGAGCATGACGAGGAAGCCGATGGCCGGGATGGCGGCGACGCCGACCTGCCAGCGCCACTCCGCCGCCCCGAGGTGCATGAGGCGGATGACGTAATTGGAGGTGTAGGCGACCAGGATGCCGACCACCACGTTGAACTGGAACGCTCCGACGAGGCGGCCGCGCCACTTGGCGGGGGCGAGTTCGGCGATGTAGACCGGGCCCAGCACCGACGACGCGCCGATGCCCAGGCCGCCCAGGAAGCGGAAAAACATGAGGATGGGCCAGTTCCATGCGAGCGCGCCGCCGACGGCCGAGACCACATAAAGGACGGCTGTGATGCGCAGGGTTTCGCGGCTGCCCAGCCGCTGGCCCACCTGGCCCGCGCCGAGCGCGCCGACTACTGTGCCGATGAGGGCGATGGCGACCGTCCAGCCCTTGCCGTATGGGCTGAGTCCGTAGAGCTTGACCAGTGCGTCGATGGCGCCGGAGATGACCACGGTGTCGAAGCCGAAGAGCAGGCCGCCGAGCGCGCCGGCCAGCGTGGCCTTCATGAGGTTGAAGTTGGGTCGCATGGTGTGGGTCTCTCAAGAACCAAACCATCCTACATGAACGGACCGAGAGAGGTCGTGGCGTTGAACATCGTTGGAATTTGAGGTTTCCCAGGTCTCAGAATCGAGACCTGGGGCACCCAGCTTAGGTGGAACAAAAGGTCAGCGAATGGCGCGGGGCGCGCTCATGCGGCCGGCGGCGTGGGGGCCGGCGTGACCGACAGGATGCGGCAGCGGTGCTTGCCGGCCGCGCTCATGGCCAGCGCCATGCGGCTGTTCATATAGGCGCAGTCGCCGGGTTCCAGCACTTCATGCAGTCCGCCTGCGTCGAGCTGCAACCGGCCTTCCAGCACATAGACCACGCCGGTGGTCTCGCTGTAGGCGTCGGTCGCGGTGACGGTGCCTCCGGGCGGGAACTCGATCATCTGCGCGATGAGGCCCTGGCGTTCGGCGGGCGCGTGCAGCGGGGTGGTCTTGATGGCGTCGAGGCCGCGGGCGTTGCCCTGCAGATGCGCCTTGCGTGTGATCGAGAGCGAGTGTTGGCTGGGCTCGGAAAAGAAATGGCTCAGTCCGACCCCGTAGACCCTGCTGATGGTGGCCAGCGTGGGCAGGGTGGGAACCATGCGGTCGGTTTCAAGCTTGGACAGGAGCGCCGTCGAGAGCCCGGTCTCAGCGGCCAGCCGCGACAGCGTCAGGCGCTTCTGGGTGCGCAGCGAGCGCAGCTTCATGCCGATGCAATAGGGCTCGAGATACCACTTGTAATACGAAACTGCCTTGGCCATAACCACTTCCTTCACTGGCTCTATCGATCCGGCCCTCAAACAGTGTTGAGGTTTCCCACCCTTGCGCCAGGAAAAAGGCGCAAGGATGGGGCACCCACTGTAACTATTTACGGGGCGGATCAATATCCTGGCTCGCTCTTGAACCGTCGAGACGGGCGGCCAGTGATTTCATATTCACGGAGGGTGAGTGCCAATGCATGGAAAGATTTCTGAAGTTTTTCTGAACGCCGGACCTCGAGCAGACGGCCATCGCCGACCAGTTCACGTCGTTTCCGCCGGTGGGCGCCAAGGACAACGACCTCCAGCTCACCACCGGGATCGGAATTACGCTGGTGCGCCGCTGAGCCGGCCTGCCGGAATTGGGACTTTCCGCGCGCGCCGGGTCCGCTCGGCAGCGACCTTTGCCAGGGCGCGTTAACGTTTTCATCCACGCGCCGGTTGCATTCGCAATTCAGTGGCGCAACAAATCCGACTTTGGATACATTGAAATTGTGGAAAACCTGTACCGAACTCAGAGTGGGTCAGGTGACCTGAAAACAGGATCGGACACATAATTGAGCCAAGACACGCAATATCAATGATATATGGAATTTAATGACAGTAACTAAGTAGTAATAAAGTAACCACTTTTGGATTACTTTGAGTAGAAAATCTTAATGGCCTCATGTCCTGATTTCTTGCACGCCAAGCATAATCAGGTATCGATTCAGCTGGGCCCGTGAGGCCCTAACTTAGCTTTTGTGGATACGCCCATTGACTTTTCCTTGGATCTCGACCCGCGACCTTGGTCGACCCGTGCCATTCGCCTTGCCGGATTTTGAAGCATCAGCGAAAAGGTCTACCAGCGGTTTGGGGGAAGCGTTGAACGGTAAAGATCGGTCCATGTCGCGCTTGCCCGAGCCTTCGACCGCGGGATGGAGCTTCGCCGGGTTCCGCCTGGAGCCGGACGGCACGCTCTATCGCGGGAAAGCTGTGGTTCATCTGCCGCCCAAAGAGCTCGCCGCTCTGGGGGTTCTGCTGGCCCACGCCGGACAGATCGTGACCGCCCAGCAACTGCGCAACGAGCTGTGGGGCGATGCGCACGTCACGGCCGACAGCGTACCCAAATGCATTTCGTCGCTGCGCGCCCGTCTTGAGCCCGAAGACTGCATCCAGACGGTCTACAAGCGCGGATATCGCTTGTCCGCGGTGGTGCGACGCCACGAGGCCCTGGCGGCAGTGACGCTGCCCCGGCTGGCCATTGTGGCTTTCGAATCGGGCTTTGGATTCCCCGAGCACCTGGGGCCGGCCGCGGTGGATGGGATTGCGGGCCGGCTGGCCAACATGCGCCCGCCGCTGGTTTCGCTGCTCGCCGGCGATTCGGTTGCCACGCTGTCCCGGCGCGGTTTCACAGCGCAACAGATTGGCCGGACGCTCGATGCCGACCTGGTGTTGAAGGGAACGCTTTATTCGCTGCCCGCCCAGTTCCGGCTGCGCGCGGAGATGATCCGCGTCGAGGACGGGACCCAGGTCTGGGTTGAAGACATGCTGTCGGAAAAAGGCCGCATCGCCGGGCTGGAAGAAGAGCTTGTACAGAGGCTGCTCTTCCGGCTTGCAATCGAGCCGCGGCCGGAGTTGGAACAACGAGTTCATACCGACGCACGGAAGGCGGCGCCGGGCCTTCATGGCGGCAGCTTGTCGATCTCCGCCGTGGCGGAGTCTTCGACGGACGAGTCGGATGCCGCCCGGCAACATGAAGCCTTCGATGTCTATCTGCGGGCGCGCCATGAATGGCAGAGCCTGCAGCGGCACGCCATGCAGGATGCTCTCCATGACCTGCTGCGCGCCATCGAGCTCGATCCCCAACTGACTTCGGCGAGGGTTGAGCTGGCTCATTTGTGCGTGGCGCAGTCGTTTTTCGGCTTCATGTCGCCGGCTGTGGCCGCGGGTCATGTGCGCGGCAGCGCGGGGGCGATACCGCACGACGTTGCGAAGGCCGAGGCCATTCTGCCGGCCCTCGGCTGGGTGCGGTTCCATGTTGACCACGATCTGCCGGCTGCGCTGAGGGACTTTTCGCAGTGTTCTCACCTGCCCCACGATCCGATGATCACTCACTTGCGCGTGATGCTGGCGCTGAGCCGTCACCGCTTCGATGAGGCCCTCGAGTTCGAGCGGGACGCGTTGCGCGACGATCCGTATTCACCATGGCTCGATGCCCGCATGGCCTGGACGCTGCATCTGGCTGGCCGGGCCGCCGAGAGTGTGGCGCATATCGAGAAGAGCCTCGCCGAGTTCCCAGGCAACGACGCAGTGGACCTGTTTGGCGCCGCGATTCTTGCCTTCAACGGACAGGCCGACCGGGCGGTTGAGCTTGGGCAGAGGCTGGAGCAGCGGTCGCCGCACTTCGATCTGGCCGGGGCCGTTCACGCTTATGCGCTGGCCTGCGCGGGCCGCACCGATGAGGCTCGGGGCATCCTGGAGCGGCTGCAATGGCTGGGCCGCGAGCGTTTTGTGAACCTCTCGTTCATGCCGGCTCTTCATCTGGCCCTTGGAGACCGGGAGGCAGCGATCGATGCGCTGCGCTGCGCGGAGCGCATCCGATGCCCGTGGCTGTTTCAGATGCTGGCCGATCCGCGTCTTGCGGCCCTGCACGGCGAGCCGCGATTCGAGCAGTTGCTGGCTACCCTGGCCCGGATGGAAGAGGATGCGAGTCGACAGCCGGACGCCACAGACTGATCCGCCGCTTGCGGTTATGCCCGCAAGCGGCCGCTTTACAGGCTGCGGAAAAACTCGATTGGCGGGGCACAAGTGTCAGGGCACGACTTCAGTCGAGCCGCAAAGCCAATAAAATTAGCGTGGGCTTCAGCCCCTGGGGGGCTTTCCTGCTCACGGCCTGGGAATCTGGCCTTTTTCCGCAGCCTGTTTAGCCCCTGAGGGACTGAAGATCAAACAACGGCATTATTTTTGAATCACGCTCGATTAACTTTGGACTCATGACATTTGTAGTAAACCGATAAACCTAGCCAGACCAGCCCCTCGCCTAGTACATTTCCTTCCGGCTGCCTTTTTCTATTCACTTCCCCGTATGGGCTTTCCGGCAGGTAATTGGCCGGTGAGCGGCGCGCGCGGAATAGGACAAGCGCCGGCCTCAGAGAGGAATGTACTCATGCCGTTTCGCCGCTGGCTTCTTTTGTTCGCTTTCATCTGCCCATCCTTTGTCCACGCGCAGCAGGAACCGTATCTCGACACCAAGCTCTCCGCGGCCGAGCGCGCCCACGACCTGGTGGGACGGATGACGCTCGAAGAGAAGGCATCGCAGCTTGAAGACTGGGCCACGGCGATCCCGCGGCTAGGGATTCCGGACTACCAGACCTGGAACGAGGCGCTGCACGGAGTGGCGCGCGCCGGGTATGCCACGGTGTTTCCGCAGGCCATTGGCATGGCTGCCACCTGGGATCCGGAAACCGTTCATCGCATGGGCGGCATCATCTCCAGCGAAGCCCGCGCCAAATATAACCAGGCGCAGCGCGAGGGCAATCATCGGATTTTTTATGGGCTGACGTTCTGGTCGCCCAATATCAATATCTTTCGCGATCCGCGCTGGGGGCGCGGCCAGGAGACTTATGGCGAAGACCCGTTCCTGACCAGCCGCCTGGGCGTTGCGTTTGTCACCGGCGTGCAGGGCGACGACCTGAACCACCTGCGCGCGGTGGCTACCAGCAAGCATTTCGCCGTGCACTCGGGACCCGAAACGCTGCGTCACGGATTCAATGTGGACCCCAGCGCGCGCGATCTTGAAGAAACCTACCTGCCGGCTTTCCGCGCCACCGTGACCGAGGGCCACGTGCAGAGTGTAATGTGCGCCTACAACTCGATTGACGAGTGGCCGGCCTGCACCAACAAGATGCTGCTCAAGGAGCACCTGCGCGACGCGTGGGGATTCAAAGGCTTTGTGGTTTCAGATTGCGGCGCCATTGTGGACGTGAACCAGGGCCACAAGAAGACCCCCGATATCACCCACTCCGCCGCGCTTGCCGTACAGGCCGGCACCGATCTCTCATGCAGCATCTGGACGCCCGGCTTCAACACGCTGGCCGATGCGGTGCACAAGGGACTTGTGACTGAGGACGTGATCACGCAGGCGGCCGAGCGGCTCTACACCGCGCGCTTTCAGCTTGGGCTCTTCAACGCGCAGGGCTCCAGCTATCTCGACCAGATTCCGTTTAGAACCCCCTTGGCGAGCGGACAGGACTCTCGCCACGCCGCTGAAAAAAGCATGGTGCTGCTCAAGAACGACGGCGTGCTGCCGCTGAAGGACTCGCCCGGACGCATTGCCGTGATTGGCCCCACTGCCGACCTGTTGTCGTCCATCCTGGGCAACTATGTGGGAACGCCGTATCACCCGGTCACACCGCTCGATGGCATCTTCCGCCAGTTCCGCACCTCGCCCATCCTTTACGCGCAAGGCTCGACGCTGGCCGCCGGCGTGGGCGTGCCGGTGCCGCGCACGGTCTTCGGAGTCAACCCGGGCCTGATGACCGAGTTCTTTGCCACGCCAGACTGGACCGGCCGCCCGGTTGCGACCGAAGTCGAACACACCGTCCAGGCCGATTGGGAAAACGCGCTCCCCGTGCCCGCTCTGGCCACGCATAACTATTCGGTGCGCTGGACCGGGTCAATCGCAGTACCCGCCGCCGGGCATTATGTCTTCACGCTGGAGCCGGGCGACAGCTTCCCCTACTCGCCGGTCGAGATGTACCGCTTCATTCTCGACGGCAAAGTGCTCTCTGAGGGCAGCCTCCGCGCCGCCAGCGATATGTCGTCGATGGGCAACTTCAAGGCTGCGCCCGGCGCGTCGCCGACCGCGCCGCCGGTGATGAATTTCGCCAAGATTCCATCCATCGCGGTCGACTTCGCCGACTCCAACCCGCACGACTTCCGATTGGAGTATTCGCATGTCGTCGATCAGTCCGGCGGCGGGCTGACGCTCAAGTGGGAAGCCCCCCCGCAGGCGCTGCTCGACGAAGCCGTGGCCCGCGCCAAAGAGGCCGACGTGGTGGTCGCGTTTGTGGGCCTGTCGCCGCAGCTTGAGGGCGAGGAGATGCGCATCAAGATCGACGGCTTCGACGGCGGCGACCGCACCAGCCTGGACCTGCCCGCGCCTCAGCAGAAGCTGCTTGAGGCATTGTCGGCCACCGGCAAGCCGCTGGTGGTGGTGCTGCAGAGCGGCAGCGC
>Ga0182024_10017831_pt1 | contig 13282 bp, 13 predicted proteins | sample P32metaG_FD_120480 | JGI IMG/M metagenome (GOLD analysis project Ga0182024, IMG submission 120480) | Permafrost microbial communities from Stordalen Mire, Sweden - P3-2 metaG (Illumina Assembly) | ecosystem: Environmental > Terrestrial > Soil > Wetlands > Permafrost | place: Sweden: Stordalen...
CAACATCCCCCGCCACCCGCTCGCCATCCAAAGCGGGTCAGCCTGCCTGTCATCGTAAAACGGGGGTCAAAGTTGGACGCCGATCACCCCTCTACAGGGGTCAATCTTCCACGCCGGATCACAGATTTTCTCCCGTATCGCGCTTCGCGATATGGAGCGCGGCCTGACTTTGGAGGCGGGTGACGGTTTCGGGCTGAACCCTCGAAATTTTCGTGCTCACCGGCAAGGCCGCGAGTGCGCGGACCGTCGATACGCCGGCATCGCACAACCGAGACCGCTGATTTCGGCTAATGTTCGCAACGAGGCTTAGGTGATCGGAGGCTTCCCAATCGGCCTCGCACCGATCAAGCCACCGGCAGACCCCGCAATGACCGCAAGGCTCCGGGGTCGAACGGATCGGCGGACGAGCCGCGAAGGCTTCGAGCCGATCCTGCGCGATCAACTGGTAGTGGGCGAAGTCGGCGACCCGCAGTGACACCCTCTCGTTGTTCCCGAGCAGGACGTGCATTTGTGCGGGCATGCGCCCCTGTTCGATGCCGATCAGTCGCGAATAGGTCGCCAGTTGAACCACGTGCTCTGGTTTTGCGCTCCGCGCCAGCTTCGTATCGCCTGCCTCGTATCCCCACGGACCGAGGCTTGATGCCTCGTCGACGCGCTCCAAGAAATCCGCGTACCCGAGCCACGGTGAGGCCGTGAGTGCGCCTTGGTAGATGATCTCGACACCGGATCGCATCGCCTCCCGGGTCAGCGCCACCCGGTCCGCACGGCTCAATTTCTCTCCCGTGATCTCGACGACACTCCGACCGCTCGCCTTCAGCATCGCGAGATAGGACCGCTCATGTTCGAGACCCTTTGCCCGGATCAAGGCGGTCGCATCGTCCGGGCCGGCGACCTCGACCGGTTCGTTCAGGTGGCGCAAATCGAGATAGCTGGCGTGCGTGCACCCGAGGAAGGTTACGAGGTCGCTCGCCGATAGGAGAAAAGTGCCGTTTGCGAATTGCATAAGGAGATCCAGAAAAGAATGTTCTGTACAATAGCAACATATTATTTAGATTATACTAAATCAATTTTTACCCGACAGTAGAACAGGTTGCGCATTGATAATTTAAGATTACCAACGTTTTCGGACTTACTAGCCGACTATCGGCGGCGCTACGCTGATGGACATCATGCCGAGATGACGTGTTCCACCGGCGGACCTGCGCTATCTGAACGCGGGGGAAGGAAGAGCGCGTTTGCCGCGCAGCGAAGACATCATGACCCGTTTCAAAGACCACCGCGCGTGCGAAGTCATCTATGGGAGGCGCAGGGCCTGCGCTTTCACTCGTCGTTGATCTTCGCCATTGGAGCCACGATTTGGCATTTGCCTTTGCAATAGCTCATATCAGGAGCACTGGTCGGCGGCTTTTTCCGCTTGGCGCGAATTGTGCGGCACCGATGCTCAGTCATCAGTAACGGGATAGAAGGGCGCGCCCCAAAAAACATTCGGATTGTCCATCATCAGGTCGATAAATATCGGGACTAGGCAAGGAAGTATTTCCGCTCCATCCGTCACTTGTGCGCGGTTGACGCTGCTGTTCCAAGTTGCGCCGCCATGAAGGATCTGATTCCGCAGAACATAAAGTCGATCGAACAGGGTCGTTAGGACGAGCTTAGTTTCTCGATTCCACTGAGCAGTGCGAAGCCTCCCCTTTTCTCTGTCGAAGCGCTCTTCCCAGTCAGCGAAACCGCTCACTCCATGGCGATCGTGCCAGTACGGTTGAAACAAGAATTTGTTATCCAAAATTATCTCGATCGGACCCGGAAAGTGGTGCCAAACCTCGCCGTAAATTCTGTGTTCCCCGTCGATGGGGATTAGCTTTCCGAAGAAATCTCTGAAGTTGCTCCGTTCGCTGAGCTTCAAAAGGGACGATGTATTATGGGCACAGGCGGAGTTAAAGGCTATCCAGTAGAATATAAAAGAAGCGTCATGATCCTTTTTCTCCCGTTCCGCTCGGCCAAGCCAACTGATTGCCCGGTGGACACGCAGCGAAAAGGGTTGAGGGAATTTACCCCTTATCTTTCGCTGCTTTTCTTTAAGGATAGTGTGGGAAAGTATTTGGGTGTTCGACGTCATTTTTTGACCGCGATAAGAAGATTTGGCACGTTAGCCGATGACTTAGGCGGCTGCCACCGGAATCACTGCAACTGAGAGGAAACGCGCCTCGTGGATCAGTTCGGTCTTCGCCGTTATCGGAAATCCGTTCGCCGGAAAATTGGTGGAGGATCTGAAGGCGCTGTCCGAGGCCGGCGCGATGCTCGGCGAGCGTTTGATGCCCGATCTGGTCAAGCTGCTCGATGGACCGGCGGTCTCCTACGGCAAGGGCGCGATCGTCGGTGTCGCGAGCGAGATGGAGCATGGCGGCGCTTGCGTTCACCCGATGCTTGGAAAACCGATGCGGGCCGCGATTGGCGGCGGCAAGGCGGTGATCGGCTCGAATGTCAAAGTGGCCGCGGCTGGTGCGAGTCTCGACGTACCGCTCGGCCATAAGGACGAGCCGTGGTCATTCCCGCATTTCGACACCATCACTGTCTCGATCGCGCATGCACCCCGGCTCGATGAAATCGTTGTCGTGATCGCCATCGGCGATGGGGGTCGCCTGCATAATCGTTGTGGGACCGAGCCGATCCGATGAGCCTCCCTCACGACTAGGGCGTTCGGGAATCCCATACGGCGGAAGCCGTACGACGTGACGGCGAGCAACGGTTAGACCCTCTGGTTGAAGGACCGAATCGAGAATATCGCTACCACGCCGACCTCGAAGCTGCACGGGTGCAGGCCAAATCGATCAGATGCCGCGGGGTCAGAACGGCATCCGAGTTCCTCGACGATCTCACCGCTTAGTGACGCCTAGAGGCCGTGTCCGCGCCCCGCGGGGTGTTTTTACGGCTGCGAAGCCTACGGCCCCTCCCGAAGCGGCGGCGCTTCGCTGGTACCCCATCTGATCGAGACCACAGACCTCCCCTTGGCGTCGCATTCGCGGCAGCGAAGGCGTGCAGCCAAATCGACGACCCGGTCATCTGGCCGAAGCCCAAGCGACGGGAAGGCCGTAGGATGGATTAGCCCGTCATGCCCGCACGACGCGCACTCGACGATGACCAAATCTCCCGGCTTGAGATCGCTTGCGCGGACCGCATAGAGGGGCTGCATCTGGTGGCTTTCGTTCTCTCTATGTTCTATAGAAAACACCGAGCCGTCGCGTTCGTCAACCCACGGATGCCACTCAGCGGACCGCAGCTTTCGCGCAGCCTTGCCTGTCGGTGTAGCAGTGTAGAACCTTACAGTCGCGGCGATCGCGTAGACCTCTACACTGCTACACATGAGCTTCTCGCGAAATTCCCGCACAATACCCTTGATATTTGCTTCGAAAAATAAATGTGTCTCCTATGGAGCCAGACAGAACCACGAACATTATTCAAGGAGGCCAAAACATTGTCAGAAATCATCGAGAACGACATCCTACATGGAGTCAAAAGTATCGCCGAATACATGCGGCAATTGGGATTTGAGATGACCGAACGCCGCTGTTTCGATTGGGTCGCCGCCGGGCGCATCCCGCACACCAAAGTCGGCGTCGGGATCATCAGCAGCAAGTCGGCGATCCGCGAACGTTTCCTGGAGTCGATCAAATAGGCCGACCCACCAGGGACGCCGATCCCTTCCGGGTATGGTTTGACCATCGGATTTTTAAGGACTATCAATTCCGGCAAGAGGCCGGACGGAGGCTTATATGGCTCGACCACGGGTAAGGCAGGACAAAAGGACCGGAAAATGGATTGTCGAGTATTACGACTCGAACAAGAAACAGCATCGGCTCAAAGGCTTTCTGACCAAGGGAGCAGCAAATGATCGGGCTGACGAGATCAGTGGCGAAGTCCGCAAGGGCATTCATACCCCGGCCAGCACTTCCAGGGCTATCAAAGATGCATGCCGGGGATGGATTCAGCGAGCGCGTGATCTGAAACTGGAAAAAAAGACTATCTTGCAATACGAGAACCATACCGGCATCCACATCATCCCGCTTACCGATAACGGCGAGCGTCCGGCATGGCATGGCGCGTTGGGCGATCTGAAACTCGCCAAGCTGACCGCACCCATTGCGACGGCGATTCACCGGGAATTGGCACGGCGTCTAAGCGCGGCGATGTCCCGTAAGGTCATGGTATCGTTCAAGGCGGTTCTCGATGAGGCCACCAACACCGGAATGGTCGCGTATAATGCTGCCCGAACGGTCAAGATGGAGAGGCGCGACCGTGGCGAACGCAGGGTGTGGCCGGGTATCCACTTCCCGGATAAGGCAGAAGTCGCCGCCGTGGTTGCGATCATCGAAGGCCGCTGGCGTCCGCTGATCCTCGTTTTGGGATTCTGCGGCCTCCGTGCTTCCGAAGCACGCGGGCTCGAATGGACGGACGTGCTTGGCCTCGATACCGAGTATCCGCAAATCCGCGTGCACCAGCGTGCCGACATGGATTGCAAGATCGGCGACACCAAAACCGACGCGGCACAACGGCATGTCCCGATCCCGCCGACTGTGGCGGCATCCTTGCGGGAGTGGAAAAAGGTGTGCCCGCGCGATGCCGAGACGGGAGAGTTGCGCTATGTTTTTCCGAACGGTAATGGGAATGTCGAGAACCACGCGAACATCTACAATCGTGGTTGGAAAGACTGGCAGGTCAAGGCCGGTCTGTGCGAGGCGAAGCGCGATGATAAGGGCAAGGTGGTCAAGGACAAGGAGGGCAAGGTCGTCATGCGTGGCAAATACGGCGTCCACGCCCTACGGCACTTTTATGCGTCGGTGCTGATTGATGGCGAGTTGAACCCTAAGCGGGTTCAGACCTTGCTCGGCCACGCCACGATTCAGATGACCCTCAACATCTACTCGCACCTGTTCCCGCCCGATCAGGCCGAAGATCAGAGCCGCTTCGCCAAGATGGAAGCGTCGGTATTGGCTGCGGCGAAGTGAGCCGCAGCGACCCGGAGCGGGGCGGAATAAGGACTATAATCACCCGATTTAAGGACTTACCCAAGTGTGTCTGCGGGTATCAGGGTTGTTCAAACGGACTGAAAATCCGTGTGTCGGTGGTTCAACTCCGCCCCTGGGCACCATTCTTTGCGCAAATTCATCATCTTGGAACGGGGACACCGTCGAGATCGGATTTGTCGGGGAATCGGGAAGCGGTAGACGCAGGCGGAAGCCGGGCGTAGGGTCGGCGGCATGGCTTGGGCGGTAAATCGCGCGCCCTACGCGTCAAATCCCGAAGAAAGCCGCGGCCGGCTCCATCCCGAGCCGGAGCATGAGATGCGTTCGCCGTTCCAGCGCGACCGCGATCGTATCATCCATTCGACCGCGTTTCGCCGGCTGAAGCACAAGACCCAGGTGTTCGTCTATCACGAGGGCGACCATTTCCGCACGCGGCTGACCCACAGCCTCGAAGTCGCGCAGATCGCCCGGACCATCGCCCGCGCATTGGGCCTCGACGAGGACCTCGCCGAGGCGGTCGGGCTGGGCCACGACCTCGGGCACACCCCGTTCGGCCATGCCGGCGAAGAGGCGCTCAATGCCGAGATGCAAGCCTTCGGCGGCTTTTCGCACAATGACCAGACGCTGCGCATCCTGACTCGCCTCGAGCATGGCTATGCCGAGTTCGACGGGCTCAACCTGACATGGGAGACACTGGAGGGCACCGTCAAGCACAATGGCCCGCTCGTCGGGCCCGGGATCGAGCGGCCGGTGCCGCCCTCTATCGCCGAATATGACCGGCTGCACCCGCTCGGGCTTGACACGTTTCCCGGGCCCGAGGCGCAGATCGCCGCGCTTGCCGACGACATCGCCTACAACAATCACGACATCGACGACGGGTTGCGCGCTGGTCTTTTCACCGTCGCCGATCTTGCCGAGGTGCCGCTCGTCGGCCCGGTGTTCGGGGAGGTCGGCGCGCGCTATCCCGGGCTCGATGAGGCGCGCTTGATCCATGAAGCGATTCGCCGGTTGATCGACCGCATGGTGCGCGACCTCGTCGCCGAAACCGGCAAGAGGCTCGCCCGGAGCGGGGTCAAGACCGTCGACGAGGTGCGCCGGCTCAGGGAGCCGGTAGCGGCTTTTTCGCCTGAGATGCGCAGCCATGACCAGGCGCTCAAGCGTTTCCTCTACGAGCGGATGTACCGGCATTATCGGGTTAACCGTATGAGTTCAAAAGCCCGTCGCGTCGTGCGCGAGCTGTTCCAGCTATTCCTCGCCGAGCCCGAATGCCTGCCCGGCGAGTGGCGCACGCTGACCCGCGGCACGGAGCCCGAGGCCGCGCGGATCATCGCCGATTACCTCGCCGGCATGACCGACCGATTCGCACTCGACGAGCATCGCCGGTTGTTCGATACCTACGCCTCGGTATGACGAACATCAGATGAGCAATATTTTCGCCGATTTCCGTCGGCTGGTGCTTGCCGCGCTCCAGGATCTCACCGTGGAAGGACCGTTGCCGGATGGTACTGATTTCGGCCGCGTCGCCATCGAGCCGCCACGTGATCCGGCGCACGGCGATCTCGCGACCAACGCGGCCATGGTGCTGGCCAGCGTCTCCCAGTTGAACCCGATGGCGCTCGCCGAGCGGATCGGGGCGGCGCTCGGCGGCCGGGAGCTGACGAGCGGCGATTACCGCGGCCACGGCTTTACGGTCGCGGCGGCGCGGCCGGGCTTTCTGAACATCAGGCTCGATCCGGCGGTGTGGCATGCCCAGCTTCGCGCGATCCTGCGCGCCGGGGCCGCCTATGGCGATTCGGCGGTCGGCGGCGGCGAGAAGGTCAACATCGAATTCGTCTCGACCAATCCCACGGGTCCGATCCATGTCGGCCACGGCAGAGGCGCGGTGGTCGGCGACGCCTTGGCTACCCTCCTGGCCAAGGCCGGTTTCGCGGTGCACCGCGAGTATTACATCAACGATGCCGGCGCCCAGGTCGATGCCCTGGCGCGCTCGGTCCATCTGCGCTACCGCGAGGCGCTGGGCGAAGAAATTGCGGCGATCCCCGAAGGGCTTTATCCCGGCGAGTATCTGATCGAGACCGGTCAGACGCTCGCCAAACGCGACGGGAAGCAATGGCTCGGCCGGCACGAGGCGGAGTGGCTGCGCCCGGTCGGCGACTTTTCCGTCGCGGCGATGATGGAGCTTATTCGGGCCGACCTTGCGGTGCTCGGCGTCGGGTTTGACGCCTATGTGTCGGAGCGCGGGCTGGTCGAGCGCGGCGAGGTTGACGAATGCCTCACCGAGCTCGAACGGCGCGGGTTCGTCTATGTCGGTGTCTTGGAGGCGCCCAAAGGCAAGTCGCCGGAGGATTGGGAGCCGCGGCCGCTGACCTTGTTTAAGGCGACGCAATTCGGCGACGACGTCGACCGTCCGCTCAAGCGGTCGGACGGCTCATGGACCTATTTCGCCGCCGACATCGCCTACCACCGCGACAAATATCGCCGCGGCTTCACCAATCTGATCGATGTGTGGGGGGCCGATCACGGCGGCCATGTCAAGCGGATGCAGGCCGCGGTAAAGGCAGTGACCGATGGCGCCGCGACGCTCGACATCAAGCTAACCCAGCTCGTCAATCTGCTCGACAACGGCGAGCCGGTGCGCATGTCGAAGCGCGCCGGCACCTTTGTCACCCTGCGCGAGGTCGTCGACGAGGTCGGCAAGGACGCCTTCCGCTTCATCATGCTGACCCGCAGGAACGACCAGACCCTCGATTTCGACTTTGCCAAGGTCACCGAGCAGTCGAAGGACAACCCGGTCTTCTATGTGCAGTACGCCCATGCGCGCTCCGCGTCGGTGATGCGCCACGCGGCAGAGCAATTGCCATCCGAGCGGCTCGGCGACGCGGCGTTGGCGGCGGCGCCGCTCGCCCGGCTCGCCGACCCCTTGGAGCTGGCGCTGATCCGGCTCTTGGCGAGCTGGCCGCGCATTGTCGAAGGCGCGGCCGAAGCGCACGAGCCGCACCGCATCGCGTTTTTCCTGCAGGAGGTTGCGGCGCAGTTTCACCTGCTGTGGACCAAGGGCAAGGACGAGGCGACGCTGCGTTTCCTGATCGAGGCGGATCCGGATTTGACCTGCGCCCGCCTTGCGCTGGTGCGGGCGGTCGCGCTCGTCATCGCTTCGGGGCTGGCCGTCTTCGGGGTCGAACCGGTGGAGGAGATGTAAGAATGCGCCAGATCTACAGCGAGTACCGTGACCCCGACGAGGAAGGCCTCGGATTGGTCGGCGAGGATCGCGCCGATGAGTACTCCCGCCCGGACCGCCGGTTGCCGACGATTTTTCTGACCGTGCTCGCGATGGCGTTGTTCGCCGGCGGGCTGTGGTTCGCCTATGTCCAGGGCACCCGCCATCCGGCGGTGACCGCGCAAGGCGATGCGGTCCCGCTGATCCGCGCCGATGAGCGCCCGGCCAAGGTCAAGCCCGACCAGCCCGGCGGCATGGCCATCCCCGATCAGAACGTCTCGCTCTACAACGAGAAGGAGGGCGGCGCGCCGGTCGAAAAGCTGCTGCCCCCGCCGGAACAGCCGACGCCGCGCCCGGCGCCCGGCGCCAGGGAGGCCGCGGCGCCTCCGCCCGCGGCCGCCGCCACCGCGCCGCCAGCGCAACCGGCAGCAGTCCAGACGGCTCCCAAGGCAGTGGCGAAAGCCCCGCCCAAGCCGGCGACAGCTGCGCCAGCCAAACCGGCGTCGGCAGCGGCGCCGGGCGGCAAGGTTCAGCTCCAGCTCGCCTCGTTGCACAGCCCGGAGGCCGCCCGCGAGGATTGGGCCCGGTTGAAGCGCGAGAACCCCGATCTGTTGGGCAAGCTCACCGCCGTCGCGGTGCGCACCGATCTCGGCGACAAGGGCATCTATTATCGCATCCTGGCAGGCTCGTTTGGCGATGCGGCTGCGGCGGAAAAGCTGTGCGGCGAGCTGAGGCGCCGCAATCTCGGGTGCGTCCTTGCGCGATGAGCCGACGCGACCTCACGACAGGCTGCCGCACGCGGTTCTCCTCGGCTGCGCCGGCGAGCGTTTGACCGTGGAGGAGCGCCGCTTTTTCGCGGCTGCGAACCCGCTCGGCTTCATCCTGATGCGGCGCAATTGCCGGACCCGCGGTCAGCTGCGGGCGCTGGTCGCCGATTTGCGCGCTTCGGTCGAGCGGGAAGACGCGCCGGTGCTGGTCGACCAGGAGGGCGGCCGTGTTGCCCGATTACAGCCGCCGGAATGGCGCCGCTATCCGGCGGCGGCGCAAATCGCGGCGTTGCCGGACCCGCTCGCCCTGGAAGCGGCGCGACTTGGCGCCCGCCTGATCGCCGACGATCTGGCGGACGTCGGGATCACCGTCGATTGCGCGCCGGTGCTCGACCTGCCGGTGGGCGAGGCCGACCCCGTGATCGGCGACCGTGCCTTTGGCGACGATCCGGTGCGGGTAGCGCGGCTCGGCCGCGCCTTCTGCGAGGGTCTCCTTGCCGGCGGCGTGCTGCCGGTCATCAAGCACATCCCCGGGCATGGCCGCGCCCGGGTCGACAGCCATCGCGCCTGTCCGCTTGTCGAGGCGGATCTGGCGAGCCTTGCGCAGAGCGACTTCGCGCCGTTCCGTGCGCTTTCGATGATGCCGTGGGCGATGACCGCGCATATCGTCTTTGCGGCGATCGACGATGCCGCCCCGGCGACCTTTTCGCGATCGGTGATCGACACCATAATTCGCGGTGAGATCGGGTTTGGCGGCGTGTTGGTGTCCGACGACATTGCGATGGGCGCGCTCGACGGCACGCTCGGCGAACGCACCCGGCGGGCTCTCGATGCGGGTTGCGATCTGGTTTTGCATTGCAGCGGAGTGATGGCCGAAATGGCCGAAATCGTCGACGCCGCACCGCCGATCTCATCGGCGGCCGAGGAACGGATCGCGCGCGGCGAAAACCTGCGACGGCGCCCGCGGGAGGTGTTCGACCGCGGCGCGGCGGAGCTGCGCTTTGCCGCGCTGATGGCCCGAGCGGCTTCGGCGCCTGACCAAAATCAGGCGCGCGCGTGAACGGCACCGCGCACTGGGCGGCGCAGCTACAGGCGGCGACCACCTGGGTTCTTCCGGTAATCTTTGCCGTGACATTTCACGAGGCGGCGCACGGCTTTGTCGCCTTTCGCTTTGGCGACGACACGGCAAAGCGAGCGGGGCGGATGACCTTGAACCCGCTGAGCCATATCGATCCGTTCGGCACCGTGCTGCTGCCGGCGGTGCTCTTCATCAGCTCCGGTTTTCTGTTCGGCTACGCAAAGCCGGTGCCGGTCAATTTCGGCCGGCTGCATCATCCGCGGCGCGACATGGTATGGGTCGCGCTGGCCGGGCCGGCGATGAATGTTCTTTTGGCGATCGTCTCTTCGCTGCTGTTCTACGGGGTCGACTGGATACCGTCGAGCGGCGCGCAATGGGCGGCGGCAAACCTGGTCCATTCGATACAGCTCAATGCCGTGCTCTGCGTCTTCAACATGCTCCCGTTTCCGCCGCTCGACGGCGGCCGGGTTGCCGTCGGCATCCTGCCGGGGTTCCTGGCGCGTCCGCTGGCCCGGGTCGAGCCGTACGGAATGATGATCTTGATGCTGATTTTCGTCGTCTCCTATGTCGGCGCAAGCAGCGGTCTCGGTTTCAACCTGCTCGGATGGCTGATCGGAGCGCCGGCCGATGCGCTGATCCGGCTCGTGCTGCAGGTGACGGGGCAGGGCGGTTGAGCGCGGCCGATCGTTCGCGCGCCGGGTCGGGCGAGGAACCGGCGCTCGTACTCGATCTCGACGGCTACGAGGGGCCGATCGACCTGCTGCTGACCCTGGCCCGCGAGCAGAAGGTCGATCTTGCGAAGTTGTCGATCCTGGCGCTCGCCGACCAGTACCTCGCCTTCATCGCTGCGCAGCAGCGCCTGCGCCTCGAGATCGCCGCCGATTATCTCGTCATGGCGGCGTGGCTGGCCTACCTCAAATCGCGCCTCTTATTGCCCGAGCCGCCAGCCGAGGATGAGGGCCCCAGCGGCGCGGAACTGGAAGCGGCGCTGCGCCATCGCCTGCGCCTCCTCGAAGCGATGCAGCGCGCCGGCAGCGCGCTACTCGCACTGCCCCAACTCGGCCGCGACGTATTCCAGCGCGGCATGCCGGAAGGGCTCCCCACCACCGACCAGCCCGTCTATGCGCTCAGCCTTTATGAGCTGTTGGCCGCCTATGGCGAGGGCCATCGGCGGAGCCACGCGCGGGTGCTGACGATCGAGCTGCCGGTGCTGCACTCGCTCGACGATGCGCTGCGCCACCTCGCCCAGTTCGTCGGGCATGTTCCGGAATGGCGCGAGCTGGCGGCCTTTCTGCCGGCGGAGCTGCGCGGTGCGGTGTTCCGCCGCTCGGCGCTCGCCGCGACCTTCGCCGCGACACTGGAGCTGACCCGCGCCGGGCGCGTCGAGCTGCGGCAGGACCGCCCGTTCGGGCCGATCTACCTGCGCAGCCCGGTGCCGCGCCCGGGGGATGCGCGATGAGCGAGAATCGCGATCGGCTGAGATTGCTCGAGGCGCTGCTGTTCGCCGCGCCCGAGCCGCTCACCGCCGACGATCTGGCCGTGCGGCTCGGCGACTCGGCGGATGTCGGGGCGCTGCTGCAGGAGCTTGCCGGACTATATGCCGAGCGCGGGGTGAACCTGGTTCGCCTCTCCGGCGGCTGGACCTTCCGCACGGCGCCGGACCTTGCTTCCCTCTTGAAGCGCGAGCGGGCCGTGCCGCGCCGGCTGTCGCGCGCCGCGGTCGAGACGCTGGCGATCATCGCCTATCACCAGCCGGCCACTCGCGCCGAGATCGAAGCGATCCGCGGGGTCGCGCTGGCGCGCGGCACCCTCGACCGGCTGATGGAGGCCGGTTGGGTGCGGCCTCGGGGCCGGCGCGACAGCCCGGGTCGTCCGCTCAATTGGGTGACGACCCCGACGTTCCTGGCCCATTTCGGGCTCGACCGCCTCGACGCGCTGCCCGGGATCGACGAGCTGCGCGCGGCCGGTCTGCTCGACATCGGGCCGGCGGTGCTCGGCGAGAATGCCGAGCCGCTCGTCGAAGAGGCGGAGCCGGGGGAATTCGACGATTGAGCGCGAGGTGATCGCCGCCGCCCAGTGCCGTGCATCCTTCGAGACGCTCGCCGTGCGGGCTCCTCAGGATGACGTCCTTTTTTTAATGTCACCATAAACTTACGTCATCCTGAGGAGGTGCGAAGCGCCGTCTCGAAGGACGCCGGGTGCCGCCCGCGATTGCCGCTGCCGCGCCTTTCTGAGATAAAACGCGCGCCTTGCGGAGCGGTCTGATGTTGTCTTGTGGTTGTCGACCGGCCGATGCTGTTTGACATCGGCTGGCCTGAGTTGATGCTGATCGGGGTCATCGCGCTCGTCGTGATCGGGCCGAAGGATCTGCCGCGCGCCCTGCGCGTCGCCGGGTTCTGGGTGCGCAAGGCGCGCACGCTGTCGCGCGAGTTCCAGAGCAGCATCGACCAGATGATCCGCGAGGCCGAGCTCGATGAGGTGCGCGAGGATCTGAAGAAGGCTGCCGAGTTCGATCTCGAAAAAGAGATCCGCAGCACCGTCGACCCGACCGGCGAGCTCGCCGAGAGCATCAAGCCGCCGGAGCTGCCCGATTATTTCGAGGAACCGGGCGCGGCCACGCCGGCAATCACCGAGGAGGCGCCGGCGGTGCTTGGGCCGCCCGCGGAGCCCGCGTTGCCCGAACCGGCAGCGGCGTCCGAGGGCGCGCAGTTTGCAGATCCGCCGGAGCCTTCGTCTACCTTGCCGGCACCGGAGCCCGGACATGATCCCGGGCCGGCGGCAAAACCGTAACGGTCGCTGATGGCCGAAGCAGACAAAGAGGACGAGCTCGAAAGCGGCCGCATGCCGCTGCTCGACCATTTGGTCGAGCTGCGCAACCGGTTGCTGTGGTCGTTCGGCGCGATCCTCGCCGCGTTTCTCTTGTGCTATCAGTTCAAGGAGGCGATTTACCGCTTCCTGGCGCACCCGCTGGCCGCCATCTATGCCGGCGAGGCCGGGCGCAAGATGATTTTCACCGGCCTGACCGAGGCCTTCTTCACCTATGTCAAAGTGTCGTTCTGGGCGGCGATCTGCCTGTCCTTTCCGGTCATTGCCATCCAGCTGTGGAAATTTGTCGCGCCGGGTCTCTACAAGACCGAGAAGCGGGCGTTTCTGCCGTATCTGTGCGCGACGCCGGTGTTGTTCATCCTGGGCGCCTCGC
>Ga0182024_10017832_pt1 | contig 13281 bp, 9 predicted proteins | sample P32metaG_FD_120480 | JGI IMG/M metagenome (GOLD analysis project Ga0182024, IMG submission 120480) | Permafrost microbial communities from Stordalen Mire, Sweden - P3-2 metaG (Illumina Assembly) | ecosystem: Environmental > Terrestrial > Soil > Wetlands > Permafrost | place: Sweden: Stordalen...
GGGCTGATCACGAAGTCCAATCTCATCCTCGGCATGGGCGAGGAGCGGCACGAGGTCAGCGAGGCGATGGCCGGCCTGCGCGCGGCCGGATGCGACCTGCTCACGATCACCCAGTACCTGCGGCCCTCGGTGCGCCATCACCCGATCGAGCGGTGGGTGCCGCCGGAGGAGTTTGACGAGCTCGGCGAGGAAGCGCTCGGCCTGGGCTTCGCCGGCGTCATGTCCGGCCCGCTGGTGCGCTCGTCCTACCGAGCCGGCCGGCTGTACCGCCAGGCCATGGACCGCCAGGCCGCCGGTGCCCCGCAGCCGCCTTAAGGCACCGCGGTTTCGCGCTGCGGGCCGCCTGATCGTATTCTCACCTGCATGGTGAAGAAGCCCGGCGCCGCGGCGTCAAAGAAGGCTGCCGGCGGCGCAGCCGCGCCCGGCCGTTTCAAGCAGATCGGCATGGTCGCGGGAATCGTCCGCAAGGCCAACCCCAAGGCGCTGCCGATCGTGTTCGGCATCGCCATCGCCGTCATCGCGCTCACCGTGGTCGTCGGCCTGCTCACCGGGACGGCGCTGTTCCTGATCCCGCTGGGCGTGCTCCTCGGGCTGATGGGCGCCATGATCGCGTTCGGCCGGTTCGCGCAGGCAGCGCAGTACTCCACGATCGCCGGCCAGCCCGGTGCCGCCGCCGCCGTCCTGCAGAGCATGCGCGGGAACTGGACGGTCACGCCGGCCATCGCGGCGAACAAGAACATGGACATCGTGCACCGGACGGTCGGCAGGCCAGGTGTCGTCCTGGTCGGCGAGGGATCGCCGAGCCGGCTGCCGAGCCTGCTGGCCGCGGAGAAGAAGCGGGTTTCCCGGGTTGCCCTCGACGTGCCGATCTATGACCTGCAGGTCGGCGACGAAGAGGGCCAGATCGCGATCAAGAAGCTCCAGCGGCACATCATGAAACTGCCGCGCAACCTCAAGGGCCCGGCCGTGCTGGACCTCAACTACCGGCTCAAGGCGCTGCCGCAGTCCTTGCAGATGCCCAAGGGCCCGCTGCCACGGCAGGGCAGGATGCCCAAGGCACCGCGGCCGAAGTTCCGCTGAGCACAGGCTGACGCCGCCAGGCAGAAACGGATCACCGGCGTCAGCCGCCTTCCGCCAGCCAGGCATCGAGCAGGAAGGTGCCGATCGAGTCGCCATGGGTGCGGGGCCGGGCCGCGCGGTGGGCGGCCAGCTCCGGGCGGGTAAACCAGCGAGCTTCCTCGAGCTCGTCATGATCGACGGCTATCACGTCGCTGGTTGCCCGGGCGCGGAACCCGGCCATCAGGCCCGCCGGGAAGGGCCATGCCTGCGATCCCTGATAGCGAACCTCGCCGACCGGGACACCGGCTTCCTCGCCGACCTCCCTGCGGACCGCGTCCTCCAGGCTCTCGCCGATGTCGACGAAGCCGGCGATCAGGGCATACGCACCGGCCGCGCCGCCCCGGTGCCGGCCGAGCAGGCACCGGGGCGGCGGCCCCGGCGCCTCCACCACCACGATGATCGCGGGCTCGATCCGGGGAAAGAGCAGCCTGCCGCAGCCCGGCGCGGTGCAGGCGCGCTGGTGCCCGCCTGCCTGCACCTCCGATCGCGCGCCGCATTCGCCGCAGAAGCCCTGGTCCCGGTGCCAGCGCAGCAAGCCGCGGGCGTAGGCGAGCGCTGCCGCGCGCTGCGCGCCGAGCGCGGCGAACAGGCTGCGCGTGTCCGCCACGCCGCTCGCCCCGGCCAGCCGCAGTGCCGCCGCCTCCGCCAGGGCTGACAGGTCCACGGCGAAGATGCCGGTCTCGCCGTCCAGCCCCAGGAAGACCGGCGCGGCGCGGCCGCCCGGCACGGTACTCTCGTCGAGCGCGGCCGCTGCCTCGGCCATAGCGATCGTGACGAGCTCGCCGGCCGGGCCGCTGACCAGGCACTGGTCCCGCCACAACGGTATGACCAGCGAATCCTGGCGCTCCCGCAGGCCGCGCAGCCAGGCCTCGTCCCCGCGCCGGCCGGCCGCGCGGTCCAGCGCGAGCCCGTTGTAGGGAAGGTCCACTCTTGGCTTCAGTCAGATCCGGATCACGAGCGTGTCGGCGGCCTTGTCGTGCAGCCCGCGCATGTCGCCGTCGAAGACCAGCGGCGGCACCACGGCGAGCAGGAGCAGGGTGCGCAGCAGCGCCCACCAGAGCCCGACCGGCTTGCCGTCGAGCCGCACCACCCGCAGGCCGACAATCCGCTTGCCCACGGTGAATCCGGTCAGCGCGGTGAGCACGTAGACCTCGGCGGCGAAGATCGCGATGGTCCAGTACTGGGAGTGGAACACGGCCACGGAGATGATCATGCACAGCAGCCAGTCGATGAACAGCGCGCCGATCCGGCGGCCGACGCCCGCGACGGACCGCGGCCCCTCCTCCGGCAGCCCGAAGTGCTGCCCGGGGTAGCCGTTCTCTTCCCCGCCGCCCCGGGTCCCGGACAGCCATGAGCCCGCCCAGCGTCGCTCACTCACGATTACACCGTATCCGCGCAACACGGCGCGGCGGACCTCCGGCCGCCCCGCGGCTGCCATCCTTATGGTTTCGCGGCGGGGGCGTAACACGTGCGAAACATCCAGGACACGGACAGGAAACGGCCACCGCCTAACCTCGCAGGGGCACCCGGCGAACGGAACGGGCATCCGCGGCAGGCGGCAGAGGGAGAGTTGATGTTCACCAGCGGCGATGAGGTCCTGCGGTTTGTGGCTGACGAGGGGGTTGAATTCGTCGACGTCAGGTTCTGCGACCTGCCAGGCACGATGCAGCATTTCACGGTTCCCGCCGGGGCTTTCGACGAGAAGGTCTTTACCGACGGGCTGATGTTCGACGGCTCCTCGATCCGCGGCTTCCAGGAGATCCACGAATCGGACATGCTGCTGATGCCGGATGCCACGACCGCCGTGCTCGACCCGTTCCGCGCGCGCAAGACGCTCAACCTCACGTTCTTCGTGCATGACCCGCTGACCGGCGAGCCGTACACCCGCGACCCGCGCAACATCGCCCGCAAGGCCGAGGATTACCTTCGCGGCAGCGGCATCGCGGACACTGCCTACTTCGGCCCCGAGGCCGAGTTCTACATCTTCGACTCCGCGCGGTTCGAGACCTCCGCGAACTCCGGGTACTACTACCTCGACTCGATCGAGGGCGCCTGGAACACCGGGCGCGAGGAGCCGGGCGGCAACCTGGCCGGCAAGCCCCGCTACAAGAGCGGCTACTTCCCCGTCCCGCCGTCCGACCACTACACCGACCTGCGCTCGGAGATGGTCCACGCGCTGATCGAATGCGGCATCACCGTCGAGATGCAGCATCACGAGGTCGGCACCGCGGGCCAGGCGGAGATCGACATCAGGTTCGACAGCATGCGGGCCATGGCCGACAAGCTGATGCTGTACAAGTACGTCGTGAAGAGCGTCGCCAGGGCCGCGGGCAAGACCGTGACGTTCATGCCAAAGCCGCTGTTCGGTGACAACGGCTCGGGCATGCACTGCCACCAGAGCCTGTGGAAGGACGGCGCGCCGCTGTTCTACGACGAGGTCGGCTACGCGGGACTGTCCGACGCCGGCCGCTACTATGTCGGCGGCCTGCTCAAGCACGCCCCGTCGCTGCTCGCGTTCACCAACCCGACGGTGAACTCCTACCACCGGCTGGTGCCCGGCTACGAGGCGCCGGTCAACCTCGTGTACTCGCAGCGCAACCGTTCCGCCTGCGTCCGCATCCCGATTACCGGTGCCAACCCCAAGGCGAAGCGGCTGGAGTTCCGGGTACCCGACCCGTCCTGCAACCCGTACCTCGCCTTCTCCGCGATGCTGATGGCCGGCCTGGACGGGATCAAGAACAAGATCGAGCCACCCGAGCCGGTGGACAAGGACCTGTACGAGCTGCCGCCCGATGAGGCCAGGAACATCCCGCAGGTGCCCGGCTCGCTGGAGAAGGTGCTCGACACGCTGGAGGCCGATCACGAGTACCTGCTCGACGGCGGCGTGTTCACCCCGGACCTGATCGAGACGTGGATCGCCTACAAGCGCTCCACGGAGATCGATCCGATCAGGCTCCGTCCGCACCCGCACGAGTTCGAGCTCTACTTCGACGTGTAGCGGCGGCGCAGGTCGGCTCTGCCCGGCTCCGGCTGGCGGCGGCTCTGCCCGGTTCTGGCTGCCGGCGGCTCTGCCCGGTTCTGGCTGCCGGCGGCTCTGCCCGGTCCTGGCTGGCGGTGTTGGCTGACTCTGGCCGCGGGCGTCCTGCCCGGGATGTGCCTGCCCGTGTGCGGGTAGTATTTCTCCTGGTCGGCGTTATGCTGCCGGCACCGCGCCCGGCATCGAGCAGATATTTGCAACCGTCCCGCAATCGATTGCGAACCGACCTGCTACCGTCGCGGCGGAACGTGGCTGCATGACCAGAAATCACATGGCAGCGACGCAGGGACGAATTCTGGCTGGGGCAGACGCCGATAGATCCGCCATCCGCGTCCCGGCCAGAGCCATCCGGAAGTACCTGGAGCCCGGCTATCTTGTGGCCATGGTCCGCTACAGGTCCTGGCTCGGCGTGGGCAGCTACGCGGCCTTCGATGCGGCCCGCGACCGCACGGTCGTCCCGTTCAGCCGCCCCGGCGCGCAGGTCCCGGCACAGCGAGGCACGGGGCAGTATCACCCGGAGCGCGAGGTCGCACCGCATGGCCAGCGGCCGAGGATGTACTTCGCCTGCTCCGGGGCGCCGGGCTCAAGCGCGCTCCGGCCGGACCGGAGATAGCACCCGTCTTCGCCAGTGTCACCATCCGCCAGGTCAGGCGGCCGCTGGGGACTTCGCCATTGGTTCTGCCACCTTTCTGCCATCATGCGCGCACGCCCGACAACCCGCACAAGGGACTCTTAACTGATCGGGTACTCGCGGCTAATGAGGCATGCGTCGCCCATGTTCCCGGGGGGCCTCGACCGCGCACTCGACCGCGCCCACGCGCCGGCGGACCCTGGCCGCCCGGCGCCGCCCTGCGCCCGGCAAATGGTGCGTAATACCGCCACGCTCGCCGGTTAGCGGCCGTAATATTGCCGGTGATCCCGATTCCTTCCTGTATCGGATCTGGTCCCGCCCGGTCACGCTGCCGGGTCACGGCTCGCCGCCGGGCGCCAGGCAACCGACCGCACGGCTGGCAGGGCAAGGACCACCGCCGGGCTGAGTATCCCCCAGGCCGCCGCGACGCCGAGAACGGTGCCGGCCCCGACCACCGCCGCGATCGGGCCGATGACCGTGAACGCGGCCGAGCCGAGGGCAAAGGAACCGGTCAGCGAGAACGCCGTGGCCCGGGCCAGCATCTCCGGCGGCACCTGCTGCTGCAGCGCGGTGGTCCAGAACGTGTTGGACACGGCCGAGCTGACGCCGGCCGCCAGTGCGCCGGCCGCGACGCCGGCCAGCGGCGCGTGCAGCGCGAGCAGCAGGCACGGCATCGGGTACCCGAACGCCCCGATCACCGACGCGACGACCGGCCGCCGGGGACGCCGGCCCACCAGCAGCGCGCCCGCCAGGATGGCCCCGGCGGCCTGGGCCGTCAGAATGAGGCCCCAGGCACGCGCGCCGCCGAGGTAGTCCTTCGACAGCACCGGCCCGAGCAGCAGATAGGGCGCCCAGGTGAACAGGTTGAAGAGCGCGTACTGCACGGTGGTAACCCACAGCCAGGTGAGGGACCTGAACTGCGACCACCCGTCGGCCAGGTCGCGCAGTGGCGAGCACAACGGCACCTTCCTGGCCGGCAGGCGCAGCAGGCTCAGCGCCAGCACGCTCGCGCCGTAGCTCGCGGCATCGAGCGCGATGACCACGCCGGGCATGGTGGCGGCGACCAGGATCCCGGCCGCCGCGGGCCCGGTGATCCTGGTCACCGACTGGGCGAGGCCGAGCAGCGCGTTCGCGTCACTCAGCCGCCGCGGCGGCGCGATGTCCGGCGTCAGCGCGCCGAGCGCCGGGGAAAAGAACGCCTCCCCCGTGCCCAGCAGCGCCTCCAGCACGACGAACAGCCAGATGGGCGGTGACCCGGCGAGCAGCGCGGCCGCCAGCGTGGCCGCCGAGGTGAAGCGGACCGCGTCGGCTGCCAGCATCACCGGCCGGCGCCCGAGCCGGTCGGCGATCACTCCCCCGCCGAGCATGAACAGGACCTGGGGCACCACGCCTGCCGCGAAGACATAGCCGAGATCGGCCGCATTCCCACCGCCATCGAGGACAGCGAACGCCAGCGCGACCGACGACATCGACGTGCCGAACAGGGACGTCACGTAACCCGCATAGAACCGGCGGAAATTGCGCTCACGCAAAACACCGGCCGAATTGCTTATGAAACCGCTCCGCCATTTCAGGACCCGGCTGCCCGGTTGCCTGCGGGTATCGTCATCCGCGGGCACCGCAGACTCCGTGACCTGGCCAGCTACGGCATCGCCGGCTTGTTTTACTGCGGTCATGATATTCCGCTGACCACGAGTTTTACTGCGGCTAGTTACCGAACGCCCATGCCTTCCGCGCATAGCTCCTACCATGCCAGGCAATTCTCAGGAAGCGCAACGTGAATTGCAGTCATTACCATGCGGGCAGTGTGTTCCGGCTTATGCAGACCTCGCTTTGCCGCAGTAAATGCGCTGGCCGGCTGCGTTATGATGAAACCCCGGCAAGGCGGCGCGTATTTACCGTCCGATAGCGCCGGGCCGAGCACGCGAAGGAGGCGAGCCATGCAGCCGCACACGCCGGCCGTGCGGGCGCTCCCGCCCGGGCCCGCGCCGGTGGAGTACGCGGTCGCGGTGGACCGCTATCTCGCCGGGGCATCGCTCGGCGCCGCGTCGCGCCGCGTCTACCGGATTTCCCTGACCAGCTGGGCGTGGCCGCTGGTGGGGCGGCAGCCACCGCAGGGAGCAAAGCGGCGGGGCGCCATGCCGCCCGTGGTACCGCTGGCGCTGCTCGACCGCGCGGGCACCGGCGCGAAGCTCGCCGCCGCCCTCGCGGACCGCGCCGCGGCCGCGGATGCCCGCACCGTCAACCGCGAGCTCTCCGCGCTCCGCAGTGCGGTCGGCTGGTGGCAGGACCGGGGGTGGATCAGCGGCGATCCGACGGCGGGCATCCGGCACGTGGCCGGCCTGGCGGCGCCGCTTCCGCCGCTCACCGGCGATCAGGTCACCGGGCTCTTCAGCGTCGCCGCGAGCCTGCGCGAGCAGGCATTCTGGCGTGTCCTGTACGACACGGCCGGATCGGCGGACGGCATACTACGGCTGGACGCCGGTCAGCTCGACCTGCCCGGCCGCCGGGCACGCACCGGCGCACCGGGCAGCTTGCTGCAGTGGAGCGCCGGCACCAGCCAGCTACTCGGCTGGCTGCTGGCCGGCCGCAGGTTCGGGCCGGTGTTCCTCACCGAGCGCCGGGCGCCGGACGGGGCAGTGGCCGCGGACATCTGCCCGGTCACCGGCAGGGCACGGATGTCCTATCGCCGGGCGGCGGAGATATTCACGGCCGTGACGAGACCGCTCGACCCGGCAGGCCAGGGCTGGACCCTGCATCAGCTCCGCCGCGCCCGCCTGGCGGCCAGCCCGTCCTGACGCCGCTTTGCCAGCGCTGCAGCCGGGTCCGCCCGGCCTGCCACCGGCGGCGCCTGGTCCGTTGCCGCTGCCGCCAGGCCCGCTACCGGCGCGGCCGGCTGCGCTAATCCGTCACCGGCGCCGGCCGGCAGTCGTTCGGTGCGGGCCGCCGGGGCCGCACCGCCGGGTCCGGCCGGCAGCCGGCCGGTGAACACCAGCGCCGCGACGCCTACCGCCGCGACGATGCCAAAGGCCACCATGACGCCCAGGTGCAGGCTCCGGCCCGTGAACGCAGCCACGGCGGCCCCGCCCGCGCCGATACCGAGCGCCGTGCCGAGCACATCGGTCAGGTTCAGCGACGCCGACGCCCACCCTTCCCGGCCCGGCGGCGCCTCCCGCAGCATCAGCAGGGAGAGCGGCGCATACGCCAGCCCCATGCCCAGGCCAGCGACCGTCCAGGCGGCCAGGCCGACCGCCACCGGCACGCGCGGCTGAAGCACCAGCATCATCCCGGCGATGCCGGCCAGCACGATCGCCAGGCCGATGCGGACGAGGCGGCGCGCTTCCCATCGCTCGTTCAGCCGGGCCTGCAGCCACGCGCCCACTGTCCAGGTCAGCGTGGCGCCGGTGACGGCGATGCCGGCCACCACCGGGCTGCGGTGCCGGACCGCCGTGATCGACAGGGTCACGTAGGCATCTGCGCCGAAGAACGTGAACGTCAGCAGGCCCCGGGTCAAGATGGTGGCCGGAAGCCCGCGGCGGCCGGTCAGGGTGCCGGCCGGAACTAGCCGGCGCAGCGCGGGGAACCCGACGACCCCGCCGGCCACGATCAGCCCGCCGCCGGCCAGGATGGCGCCGGAGCCGGCCGCGAGCGTGAGGCCGGCCAGGATCATCGCGGTCCCGGCCGCCACGGCGACGCCGTCGGTCAGCCGGTGCTCCACCGCCCCACGTGACCCCGGCGGGCCGAGGCGGATCAGGGCGGGCACGGCGACCAGCCCGGTGATCGCGACGACCGGCAGCAGCCCCAGGAACACCCACCGCCATCCGAACGCGCGCGCGACCTCGGCGGCGATGGCTGGTCCGGCCAGTCCCGGGGCGACCCACGCGGTGGACAGCACCGCCATCATGCGGGCGCGAAGCGGGCCGGCCAGGCTGCGGCCGATGGACGCATAGGCCACCGCCGGCACCGCGCCTGCGCCGATGCCCTGCAGCGCGCGCCCCGCCACCAGCACCGCCATCGACGGGGCAAGCCCGGCGACGGCCAGCCCGGACTCGAACAGCACGAGCCCGGCCACGAACGGGACGGCGGGCCCCCGCCGGTCGGCCTCCCGGCCTGCCGCCACGATGCCGACCACGCTGCCCAGCATGAACGCGCTGAACACCCAGCCGTACAGGCGGAACCCGCCGAGATCACGCGCGACCACCGGCATCACCGTCACGACCGCCAGCGCCTCGGAGGCAACGAAGGTGATCGTCAGGATCAGCCCCACGGTCAGTGCCCGCGTCTGCGGCGCCCACAGTCCCCGCCCCTGCCCGCCGCGCATTCGCCCTCCATCCCGCTCCCGCACACTCCCATGAGCGTATGGGCTCAAGCGGACTTTAAGTCCAGGCCCGGCGGCCGGCGGCCCTTCATTTGCGCTGCCGTTCTGGCCATACTGAAGGGCGTCCGGTGGGGCTGAGCAGAGAGAGAATTGCCCGTGAGCGCATCGCAGTATGACTTCGTCATCGTCGGCGGCGGCTCGGCCGGGAGCGCGCTCGCGAACCGGCTCAGCGCTGACCCGGACAACCGGGTGCTCGTCCTGGAGGCAGGGCGCCCGGACTACCGCTGGGATGTCTTCACCCACATGCCCGCCGCCCTGACCTATCCGATCGGGAGCAGGTTCTACGACTGGAAGTACGAGTCGGAGCCGGAGCCGTTCATGGGCGGGCGGCGGATTTATCACGCGCGGGGGAAAATGCTCGGCGGCTCGAGCAGCATCAACGGGATGATCTTCCAGCGTGGCAACCCGCTGGACTACGAGCGCTGGGCGGCTGATCCTGGCATGGCGGCCTGGGACTACGCGCACTGCCTGCCGTACTTCAAGAAGATGGAGACGTGCCTGGCCGGCGGGGGAAGCTGGCGCGGCTATGAGGGTCCGCTCGTGCTGGAGCGGGGCCCGGCCACGAACCCGCTGTTCACGGCGTTCTTCGAGGCGACGCAGCAGGCCGGGTACCAGCTGACCGACGATGTCAACGGCTACCGCCAGGAAGGCTTCGCCCCGTTCGACCGCAACGTGCACCGCGGCAGGCGGCTGAGCGCGGCGCGCGCGTACCTGCATCCCGTCATGGGCCGCCCGAACTTGCGGGTGGAGTGCCGGGCACTGGTAACCAGGATCCTCTTCGACGGCAGCCGCGCGGTCGGCGTCGAGTACCGCAGCAGCACCAGGCAGGCCCGCACGGCCCGGGCCGGCGAGGTGATCCTCTGCGGCGGCGCCATCAACTCACCGCAGCTCCTGCAGCTCTCCGGGGTCGGCAACGCGGGCGATCTCGCGAGCCTCGGCATCGGGGTCACGGCTGACCTCCCCGGCGTCGGCGAGAACCTGCAGGATCACCTTGAGGTGTACATCCAGTACGGCTGCAAGCTCCCGGTCTCGGTGGCGCCGGCGCTGAAATGGCAGAACCGTCCCTGGATCGGGGCCAACTGGCTGTTCTTCCGCCGGGGCCCCGGCGCGACCAACCACTTCGAGGGAGGCGGGTTCGCGCGCAGCAACTCCGATGTCGCCTACCCCAACCTGATGTTCCACTTCCTGCCGATCGCGATCCGCTATGACGGCTCGGTGCCGGCCGGCGGGCACGGCTACCAGGTCCACATCGGCCCGATGTATTCCGACGCCCGGGGCTCGGTGAAAATCACGTCCGCTGACCCGCGGGTCCACCCGGCGCTGCGGTTCAACTACCTGTCCACCGCGCAGGACCACAGGGAGTGGGTGGAGGCGATCCGCGTCGCCCGGGCCATCCTGAACCAGCCGGCCTTCCAGCGGTACAACGACGGCGAGCTGTCCCCGGGCGCGGCCGTCGAGACGGACGAGCAGATCCTGGAGTGGGTTGCCAAAGACGCGGAAACGGCCCTGCACCCCTCGTGCACCTGCCGGATGGGAACCGGCGACGGGGCAGTCATCGACCCGTCCACCATGAGAGTGCACGGGCTCCAGGGGCTGCGCGTCGTCGACGCATCGGCGATGCCGTACGTCACTAACGGCAACATCTACGCGCCGGTGATGATGCTGGCCGAGAAGGCAGCGGACCTGATCCTGGGAAACACTCCGCTGCCGCCCGAGCCGCTCGAGTTCTACCGCCACCGCAAGCAGTAACGCGCGGGCATCAGCCGCGGGTATGCGGCTGACGGGTACCCCTACTTGAGTCGCAGGCGGCCGCGCCCCGCACCGCCGTCATCCGTAGAAGAGCCGCTCCATCACTGCCCGGGCGCGGCGTGCCCCGCGACGGTAATCCTGGACCAGATCCTGGGCGGCGTCCGGCGGGTAGCCGAGCAGCCGGGCCACGGCGGCAAGCTCCGCCTGCCGGGCGGGCAGCGTGTCCGAGGCGCGGCCGCGCACGAGCGTCACCGCGTCCCTGATCCTGGCCGCGAGCAGCCACGCGGACCGCAGCGCGGCGGCGTCACCCGGCTCGATCAGCCCGGCCTCCAGCGCGGCGGCCAGCGCGGCCAGCGTGTTAGTGCAGCGCAGGCCCGGCACCGCGGCGGCCTGCCGCAGCTGGATGAGCTGCACTACCCACTCGACGTCCGCCAGTCCCCCCGGGCCCAGCTTGAGATGTAGCCCGCGGTCTATGCCACGAGGTATCCGTTCTGCCTCTATCCGCGCTTTTATCCGCCTGATTTCACGAACGGAGGAATCGGGGATACCGCCGGCCGGATAGCGGAACTCGTCAGCCAGGGCGGTGAAGGAACGCCCGACGTCCGGATCGCCGGCCACCGGCTCGGCCCGGAGCAGGGCCTGGGCTTCCCAGGCGAGCGCCCACCGCCGGTAATAGGCACGGTAGGAGGCGAGGGTCCGGACCAGTGGCCCCTGCCGTCCCTCGGGCCGCAGGTCCGGGTCGATGATCAGCGCGGGATCCGGGCCGTGCCTGGCCAGCAGTCCGCGCAATTCCTCGGCGACGCCGTGTGCCGCCCTGGTGGCGGCCTCCTCGTCGGCGCCAGGCAGCGGATCGTGCACGAACATCACGTCGGCGTCACTCGCGTAGCCAGTCTCGTGACCGCCGAGCCTGCCCATGGCCACCACGCATATGCGCGTCGGCAGCGGGCCGCTGCGGTCCTCGGCCTTCCTGATCGCCGCGGCAAGCACCGCCGTGATGGTCACGGAGGTGACCACCGTCAGGGCCTCGCCTGTTTCCTCGATACTGGCCAGGCCGAGCAGGTCAGCCGTGGCGGTCCGGAGCAATTCCCGGCGGCGCAGCGCCAGCACGGCTGCCGCCGCGGCTGCCGCGTCGTCATGCCGGCCAACCGTCGCGGCTGCCTCCGCCTGCAGTGCCGCCGGGGGCCGCGGGGCGAGCTGCGCGTCGTCGGCGAGCATCGCCACGGCCTCGGGTGCGCGGAGCAGCAGTCCGGTCGCGTACCGGCTTGACGCCAGCAGCCTGGCCATCCGCTGTGCCACGCTGGTGTCGTCCCTGAGCAGCCGCAGGTACCAGGGAGTGCCGCCCAGTGCTTCGCTGACCTGGCGGAAGGCGAGCAGCCCCGCGTCCGGCTCGGCCGCGTCGGCGAACCAGCCGAGCATGACGGGCAGCAGGGTGCGCTGGATCGCGGCCTTGCGCGAGACGCCGGAGGTCAGCGCCCCGATGTGCCGCAGCGCGCCGGCCGGATCGGCGTAGCCGAGCGCCTCAAGACGGGCCCGGGCCGCGTCAGGGGTGAGCCGGACCGCGTCGCCGGGCAGCCGTGCTACGGCGTCGAGCAGCGGCCGGTAGAAAAGCTTCTCGTGCAGCTGCCTGGCCTGGCTTGCATGCTGCCGCCACTGCGCGATGAGCTCCCCCGCCGGGTCGCGGTACTCGCCACCCCCGGCCCCGCCGGTGTCCCCGGCCCTGCGCCTGGTACCGCCAGCCCCGGACCCGGCGCCGCCGGCCCTGTGCCCGGCGCCGTCGGCCCTGTGCCCGGCGCCGTCGGCCAGGTGCAATGCGCGGCCGAGCCTGCGTAGCGATGCGGGATCCTCGGGCAGCGTGTGCGTGCGGCGTAGCTGGCGGAGCTGGAGCAGGTGCTCGACGCGGCGCAGGAACCGGTAGGCAGCTGCCAGGCTGGCCGCGTCTTCGCGGCCCACGTAGCCGCCGGCGGCAAGCGCGGCCAGGCCGGGCAGCGTGGCCCCGGCCCGGAGTGCCTCATCCGTGCGGCCGTGCACGAGCTGCAGTAGCTGCACGGCGAATTCGATGTCACGCAGGCCGCCGGGGCCGAGCTTGAGCTGCCGCCCCGCCTCGGCGGCAGGCAACGCGGCCAGTACCCGGCGGCGCATTGCCTGCACGTCCGGCACGAAATTCTCGCGCTGAGCGGCCTGCCAGACCAGCGGGGTGATGGCGCCGGTGTAAGCGCGGCCAAGCGCGGCGTCACCCGCGACCGGCCTGGCCTTGAGCAGTGCCTGGAACTCCCAGGTCTTGGCCCATCGCTCGTAGTACGCCCGGTGGCTGGCCAGGGTGCGGACCAGCGGTCCATCGCGGCCCTCGGGCCGGAGGTTCGCGTCGAC
>Ga0182024_10017833_pt1 | contig 13281 bp, 8 predicted proteins | sample P32metaG_FD_120480 | JGI IMG/M metagenome (GOLD analysis project Ga0182024, IMG submission 120480) | Permafrost microbial communities from Stordalen Mire, Sweden - P3-2 metaG (Illumina Assembly) | ecosystem: Environmental > Terrestrial > Soil > Wetlands > Permafrost | place: Sweden: Stordalen...
ACCAGTTCATCGCCGCCATGGCCAGTCTCGGAGGCATGGCCGGCAGTGCGATCCACACCGGCGAGGTTTGGGCGGTCCATGAACCGATGCTCGTCAGACCACGGACCATGAACGCCTAAGCTGAATCGACACGAGCTGTCCTGCCGCGCTAGGCTCCGAGCGTGTGTAACCGCTGCAGCTATCTCGCCCAGATCTCCCGCCTGGTCCCTTCGCGATGGGATGCCAACTTGGGACGCGTCCGAGTGCGTCGTGTCGTCATCCTATCGGCGCTGTTGACGCTGGCGTCTAGCGCTTGCGGGCACCCACCGTACCCGTTTTCTCGGACCGGCCCGGTTGGCTACGGTGCGGCGGCCACCGGGGGCGGCGTTCCCTGCCATTTCTCGGACGCCGCAACGCTGCGATCCTGCCTAGGACGAGGCGGCGCAGACGCTATCGCCGATATGGCCTTGACGGTCGACCCCGGCGAGCAACGCCTCACAATCGCCGCCGATACGACCCTGGACGGCCGAGGTCTCCTGACCATCGCGCCCAGCTTCTTCGGAGTAGACATCCCGGCCTCCAACGTCGTTGTCCGCAACACGACCTTTCGCGGTCCCGGCGTCGGCAGGAATTTGAAGACCGAGGCGGAGGGCGGGGTATTGCCGCCTTGGGCGCCCAACAGACACTCGAACTGCGCCACCCCCACTCTCACCAGCGAGATCTTTGGCTGCGCCGTGCAGATTCAAATTCGAGGCGGAGCCAAGAACGTATGGATCGACCACAACACATTCACCCGTTGCGGAGACATCTGCATCAGCGCCTACGCCGCCAACGACAACAGCGGCAGGCCCGACATGATCACAGTGAGTAACAACATTTTCCGCGGCAGCTTCTTTGCCGCTAACTTCGGCGCGAGCGCAAGAGGCCCGACCCCGCCCCCGCCTGGCCACGCCACCCTCTACGGCAACTTGTTCGATCACGTTTTCCGTCGCCAACCAGGAGCCGGCGATTCTGACCTTCACGTCTTCAACAACTACTGGCGGGGCTTCGGTGGGGCGACGTACCCGGACGCGCCCGTGGCCGGCTGCAACAAAGGCTTTGGTCCAGAGGTCACCGCCCAGGCAGAGATGCTCCTCGAAGCCAACGTCGCCGAGGCCGGGCTGTGCACGGAAGCGGTCCAAAATCAGCCTTTCAATCCACGTGTTGGCATGGCGCGCGGTTACGGCAAGGTCCGCGCCGTCGGCAATCTGGGCTTGAAGAGCGCCACTATCACGGGTAGCGATACGCTCGATTTCACCCCGCCTTATCCTTACCGGCTTCTACCGGTCAATCAGGTGAAAGAGGCAGTACTCCTTCACGCCGGGGCTCCGCAGCGACGATGAGCGGTTGCCTCCGGAGACAGGTCGCCGAACGCGTAGAAATGCATGGCGTTGATTGCCGCCTCGGTTCAATTCGGTTCGTGCACACAAAAGTCAGTTCATGTTAGCTGACGACGCATGACGAAACTGATCAGGACTTTCATTTTCGGCAGTTGTGGTGTTCACGACGCCCCAAACGTGCTCGGGCCTTTGCGTTTCACCGACCCGTGGGTATTTGGCAGGCTTGGCTTTCATTGTTCGCCATACGCCCTTTCCTCAGGCGCCACGGTCCAGCTTTATGATTTTTGCGTCGGCGAACGCCAACTGTCCGAGGCGATGCGGTGGCTCACCTACAGCGACAACAACCAACCGATACCTGCGACGCGCGCGTTGGTCGACGACACCGAGATCGCATTCGTCGAACTGAGCACGCCCGTCGAGCCGATGGTCGGCGAGGTGATCGTCAACTTCAACAGAATCCAGGAGTTCATCATCGCGCCGCTGCGCGCAGCCGGCGTCGAACGCAAACTTCTGTCGGGCTGGCAACAGAGCCTGATTGGTGTCCGGGGCGATCTGAAGGAACGCGCCGACGCGCTACTCGAGGGTTGGCCGAAGAACGTTCCCGACAACGACCAATTGCGTTTCAACGTCCGGAATCTGGTTTCTCGTCGACTTGATGTTGATGAGATGGTGCGCGACCTGGAAATTTTGCGCGAAAAGATGCGCGTGCCGCTGGCGCTCAAGCTATATGATTTCAAATATATGCCGGATGGCAGGGCGATCGACTGGCCGGCCGGTTTCATGGCGCAGCAGTTGGAGATCGCTCGGCGAATGGGTCTGCCGACCCTCAATCTGTCTCCGCCGGTGGCGCAGCTGGGAGCGGGACGATTGATCGGGAACGACATGGCGCATTGGCGTCGTGACGTCCTGGGGCTGCAAGCGGAATTGATGTACGACTTCTGGGCCGACATGCTCGGGCGGTCGCGCTTGGACACCTATCCCGAATGGCTAAAGGCGCGCCCCGGCCTTTACGCGGTGCTGCCCGAGTTCCTAGGCGAGCCGGCCAGGACGGCCTTTCCGGATATCGCCGTCTTTCCATCAAGGCTCTCGAAATTGCGGGGATTCAAGACCCGGACCCCATTCGCCGAAACGGTTCGACGCGAGGCTTCGAAGAATGTCGGCCAGTCCGCCCGCGCCGCAGCCGACGCAGGCAATTTCGATCCGCTCATCGAGTTGCTGAACCGGGAGCTGATCGGACTGCACTCGCGCCGCCTGGACGACCTCGGAATCGAAGGGAGCGGCCTTCACGCCCACTACAAGGCCCGGGTGGAGAAGGGTCGCATGGTAAACGCCGAGGCTGAAGGCGTGGCGTTGAAGATCATCGCTTCGCACCTGCCGGCCTACAAGGCCTACGCCGTGCTTCGAGCAGGTCTGGGCGAACTCGCATTGTTGCTGGCGGCCAGCGGTCGCAAGACGATCGCGTGTGAACCCGAGGGCGCCCGGCGATCAGCGATCGAGGCGGGAAGGGTTCATCTAGAGGCGGCGGGCTTGCTCGCTCCCGGCCTGCTGACGATCCAGGCGACCCTTGCCCCGACTGGTCCCCTGGAGGCGAGGGTACTCGGCGTCGGATTGGACGTCACCCATGTGCGCGACGAAACCGCCGCCGCGCCTCTATTGGAAAGGATGCGCGTCTTCGAAGCCTTACTGATCAGCGTGCGGCGCTTTCTTCGACTCCGCGAAGACGAGGCGGAACAGGTTCTGCTCACAGAGACCCTTCACTCGATGGGATTCACGTTTCGCAGGGAATTTCCGGACGCGCGCCTGTCGTGGTTCTCGGCCATCCCAGATACGTCGCGACCGCAGCCGCGACCGACCCAAGGACCGTGACCGATGCAGAGTCTCCGACCCCTCGCCGGCCGGACTCCACCTTCTGATGGGCCCAATCCATCGCTCACGCGGCCCTCGCCAGGTCATCCTCGCTCAATTGCTCTAGGAGCGCATGCAACTCGGTCAAGTCGGCTTGGCTGTCGATCCATTCGGCATGCTCGGCCGGAATATCCGGTTCGCCGAGCGGGTAGACATCGACGCTGTGGCCGGCCGAGCGAACTCTGCGAATCGCCGCGTTGTTTCCGCCCAAGGAGTGGCCCGGCTCCGGCTTGACGAAGGCGGCGGGGTCGTATTCCAGATCGAGAGCCCGCACCATTGATCGGAACATAGCTTCCGGCGCGTGAGTGAAACGATCGAAATCAAGGAACACCTTACCCCCGACCGGCTTGAAGGTGCGCGCCATCTCCCCATAGGCCCACTTCCACACGTCCAGGAAGTTGACCATCCCCTGAAAGGTCTGCTCCGGTGTCTTGCCGGCCGATGTCTTGCTGTAGGTCGAGGCCCAGGCCTGTTTTGGGGACTTGAAAACGACCAAGCCTGTCAACCTCAGCCGGGGCTCCATGAGGACGGTCTTGGGCAGGTTTTTGTCAGCCGATACGATTATCGCGGTTCCGAGTTGCTCGGCGATGCGAAGATACCAATCCACAGGATTGAGGCCCATAGCCGTGCGGAAATTGGCCGTCAGAACTTCACAGCCGCCGCCGCAATAGTTGCACCCTTGCACGCCGCGCCCGCGCGGTTCACTGTAGTTGAAGGGGACCCCCTTCTGATCAATCCATCCCAAGGTGAGCCACACCGACTCCCCGATGCTCGCCACGCCCGGCACGCCCTCGAGGAGCAGATCCATCAGCGTGCTGCCGCAGAAGGCGATGCCGGAAATGGCGATGTGACGCGCCGGCGGGGGCCGGCGTGTGATATCGAATTCTGCCAGGGCGGCTGCGATCGCCGCCCTATGACGCTCTGCGGCTCCGAGAGGGGTGACATTCAGTGCCTGCTCGGGCGAAAGGCCGCCGCCAATCGCGCCAATCAGACGCTGACCGGCGACGAACATCGCATAGTCGTCGACGTCGGCTAGGCGATCGAAAAAAGGCTCGGCCTCCGCCCGACGGTCAAGGCTGCAAAGTAATCTTGCCCAATTATAGAGATTAGCGGGTTGATTTACAATATTCGCCCGTCTCTTTTCGTACCACTCTAGAGCGCCATCCAAATCATTGGCGATCAGTGCATCAAGAGGACGGGCCCACTCAACCATGTCAACCGCTTGCGTTCGAGGAATTCGTGAAGCCGTAACGAAGAGGCTCGCAATGCGCCAAGCCATAGCCGAGCATGGCTGGCGTCGCGCGCCGTCGGGGATCGCGCCATCCAAGTGTCAGGTCAAATCGCGACGGGTGCATCCATTCTCCAATCGATGATCCCGCGGCGTTCGACGACCTGCGCGCCGTGGGCGGCGCAAAGACGCATGAGTTCGACATTGAAGACACCCTGGCCGTCGCGCACTTCGTGATTGAGGGCGATGTAGACTCGGCCGGGAAAGGTCAGTTGACGCGCCATCAGATCGTTCAACAGGAACTTCCATTGATCCAGCGACCAGAAGCGAGGCGGGTAACCATAGGGGCGCAGTCGATCGAATTCTGTCTGAATGGCGGTGATCAGTTCGAACTTGCGGCCGAAGTTCGTGGTCGCGGTGTCCGGCAAAATAACATCGATCTTTCGATCCACGCCCAGGGCGGCGGCAATATCCCCATAGACCGGATGGTCCTGGTCGGTCCCGATCACCCGATGCCCGAAGTGCTCGCAGACGAGGGAAAAGTGGCCGCCGCCACAGCCAATATCCCAGATCGAAAGTGGCGCGCCGGTCTCAAGACCCAAGGTTTTGGCGAGTTTCACCTTTTGATAGGTCCAGAACACGACATCGACGAACGTGAGCGCGCCGTTGTCAAAATAAGCCCGGCGTATTTTGGAGAACGCCTCGTCTGAAACGTCGCCAAGGATCTGTTCCACAAGGGCGACGTCCGGATGGTCCTTGCCGAGTGCGAACTTCAGCGCGGCAAATCGCTCGGGGATGGTCACGCGGGGGTTAGGCCGGGAAAAATCCCGTAGCTCGACGGCGCTAGCGGGCCTCGGGTGCCGCGCCTGGTCAGCCCGTCTTGCATCCACGACCGTGGCGACGACCGTGGCTGCATGCCTCAGCATCCCCGCCGCGCCGGGAATGTCCGCGATTCGCAGCGGCGAGGCCAGTCTGTCGAAGAACCGCTCTACCTCTTCGTCGTCGAGCTGGAAGCGTGCAATCCGGTGCTCGACGTAAAGAGACGGCCAAGGCCGCGGCCGATCAGTTCGAGCCGCCGGCTCGGCGTCGCGGACGACGGCGTCGGCATCATGCCGAGTCGATTGTGCGGACAGGTCGGCCCATCCGGCCTCGGGCGTCGGGTTGGCGCACATGGCTGCAACTACAGCCGAAGCGGTGGCGGCCAATCGCTCAACATTATTTGCGCCGGCTACCTCGCCGGCGGCCACCGCGCTCGGGACGATTCCATAGTAGAACGTGGCACCAAACGTGGTTTCAAAATGAGCGTGGTGGGGGCCTGTCGGAGAGCCCAAGCCACCCGCTAGCGAGAGGGTGTCATCCAGGAAGACTATCAGGAGAGACGTGGAATCATCGTCCCGGCCTGTTGCCTCGGGCGCTACGCCGCGGTCAATGAGATCCTGTATCGCTCTGGTAATGAACACAGTTGACAGCGCGGTCGGAACCACTCCGTCGAGCCATCCTCCGTGAGTATAGAAGATCGATTGCATGAAAGCGCCTCGCCCCGACCTCGCTGAATGATCCAGCGATTGGGCGATGGCCGCCGCAAGGGCCACGTGGGCCGCGTCGTTCTGCCATTGTCGGCCCCAGAAGCTCGCGTAGATCAGATGCGAGTGCGCTGCCAGGGGAGCACGCTTCCTCGCAGTCTCAGCGCTGGGGCGCCGCATGCGAGTCGTAGGCTTTGCCGAAACGGTTTGGCGACTCTTGGCCGACAAAATGGCTCCTCCTCTTCTACTATATCCATCCTAGGTGGCCTCACGGCCGCGATCAATGCGGTGCCTGGGACACCGGCCGCATACCTCAGCCGCTCATGTCACATCGCGCTGGCGGACGAGCGAACTGTCCCTCTTGGCCGAATCGATCCGTCATCGACCTGATCGAAGTCGAGCTGAGCGGACGAAGGGCGGCATGGGACCTGACAATTCCCGCCGACGATCGCGCGCCTTACCTCAGCGCCCGCGCGCCGGCGGATTTCGCCACTCCGGGACGGCCGTTCATCCGCCCTCGCCATCGCCCAAGTTGGCGAAATCGGCCCGGTAGCGGCTTTGAAGCCGGGCGTAGACGGACTGGGCCTTGGCGTATCCGGCCACGAACTCCTCCTCATCGCGCGGCAGAGCCGGGGCGTCCGACTGCTTGAACTCGATACGGCCGGTGGTCATCACCTGCGTCACGCTGCCGGTGGTGTTGCCGCCGACATAGTGGCCGGGCCGAACATGGTCGAACACCTCGGCGCCGCCCGGGAGCGCGAGGCTGGATACGAGGCGATCGAAATGGGCCCGTGGGCGGGCGACAAATTCCTCCCAGTTCAAGGCGATCAGGGCGCCTTGCGGGCGAATGTCTCTGAGGAGGCTTTTGTAGGTGTTCGCCCAGTGGTCGAGCCAGGATTGGATGAGACGCAGCCTCTCGGCTTTCGGCAGATCGGGGCGGCCTCGAAACATCTGACGGGCGTAGGAGCGAATCCAGCTCGACAGGGGCTTATAAAGAACGATCAGGTCAAAATCGGAGAGCGGGTCCTTGACCGTATACTCGATGATGAACTTGTCGGAGGTCACCAGGGTGGTCACGTCCAGCTGGCGAGCCAGGCGGTAATAGAAATCGACGGTGTCGGCGCGCAAGGCGGCGCGAAACGGGCGGGTCAGAACCTCGCATCCCGGTCCGCAGACCCGGCAATGTGAAATGATGGCGTCGGAATCGGTTGCAAAGTCGATAAGGGGCGAGGCGCCGAGGGCCTTGTCGAAGCGATGGATCAGTTCCTGGGTCTCGCCGGCGTGGCCGACCCCGTCGAGGGAGCCGAGCAGCGCGCCAAGGAGCGTGGAACCGGAGTAGGAGTGTCCGCCGATGGCGATATGGCGAATCCCGGGCGCCGCCTTGCGCTCGGAGACCGCGGCCTGGCAGCGCTGCATCGTCAGGGCCCGCTGGCGAATCTGGAGCAGGGACTCATTGAGAGGGATGATCTCCTCGCAGCGGCGCAGATAGTCCAGGCAATGGGTCGGATCGCGCAAGATCAGGCTGGCGTTGGCCAGGTTGGCGTAGAGGGTGGGCGCGCGCATCCCGCCGGCCAGGGCGCGCGCGCCGAAGGCCAGAACCGCCGCCGGGCGCTTGGCGCCGTGCATGAGCTTGGCGATTTCATAGAGTGTCGCGGCGGCCGCGGGATCGAGCCGCAGGGCCCGCTTAAAGGCGTGCAGAGCCTGCGAATTTCGACCGATCTCGGCCAGGACCCTGCCGTGGGAGAACCACAGCAGGCGGCTGCCCGGCAGGCGGCGGACGGCGGCCGTGCTGACCTCCAACCCCTTCTCGAGGTCGCGAAGCTGAAAGGCGTGAATGCGAACCTGTTCGGCCAGGCACCACTCGAGCTGGGGCAAGGGCGTCGAACCAACGGTCTCGAGGCGCTTCAGCTTGTCGAGGCCACTCTCAAAATCGCCGGTCTTAACGAGGTTTTGTATGTCACGTTGAAGAGCATGACCCAGGTCGCCCTGGTGATCGGTCGAAGTGTTGTCCATCATGCCTTCATTTAGGAACGTCGATTAGTATTTGAGCGTTGGCCGAAGCCCGATCGAACCGGCGGCGACCGGCTCACTCGGTCCTTCCCGGCGCGCCCGCGTCTGGCGCGTCTAGCATGAAATCGTCAGATGGTCGCGGCCTTCACGAGGCTGGAGGTCACGGTGGAAGGTGACGTGGTGGAAGGGCTCGCCAAGGATCGCTGCACCCTGTTCGCCGACGTCGACTACCTCTATCCACGCAGGCGAAGGCATATGACCCGCTACGACGCCGGCGTCGAGCACGACAGGTACGTCTACGTCTACGAGATGCCATTGATGTTGATGGACTCGGTACGAGTGCGGCTCGCCGCATGGGACGCCCAACGCACGCGCTTTTTGGCCGGCCATACGCGTTTCGTCCGCATGGACGTGTTCAACGTCGATGCCTTCGGGGCGCCCTCGGGCGAACGGCGCGCGGTGTGGGAACGCAATCCCGACCATAATGTCGAGGCGATCGATCTGCTGGAAATCAGGTTGGACTGATCGGTCACCGGACCGCGCCTCCGCGGGTTCAAGATGGATGCCCTCGCTTGGCAGGGCTTGTATCGACCACGCTAGGCTTGCTCTTCCTCAAGATCCCCCGATGAACAATTCAACCAGCGAGCCGTCGGCCTCCGATCCTCCGGAGACGGTGGCCGACGTCGTGCGCGCTCTGCTGGCGCTCACCCCAGAGGTCCCCGACGCGCCGACGGCCTCTGGGACCTGGACCGAGCGGCGGCGCAATAGTTTTGCACTGAGGCGGGCGGGCGATGATTCGCGTCAACGGGTCGCCCTTAAGATGACCGCTCCCTCTGGGAGCTACGCCATTTGCCGCCGTCAGCCAAGATAAGCGGGGAGGCGGCGCACGTTTCTTCCATGCGGTCATCATGCCCATGAGACCAACCGATCAACCCTGCTTGCGCGGCAAGCGAGCCGGCTCTACAGGAGCCGCTTAGCCTTAATGACCATGAGACGACGGACGCGCGAGGTTTCGCGTGGCCGGCCGCGTGCGCAAGAAGCCATGCCCAGACGGACCGATATCGCCTCCATACTGATCATCGGCGCGGGGCCGATCGTGATCGGCCAGGCGTGCGAGTTCGACTATTCGGGGGTGCAGGCGTGCAAGGCGCTGCGCGCCGAGGGTTACCGGATCGTGCTGGTGAACTCCAACCCGGCGACGATCATGACCGATCCCGACATCGCCGACGCCACCTACATCGAGCCGATTACCCCGGCCATGGTCGAGCAGATCATCGCCAAGGAGCGGCCGGACGCCCTTTTGCCGACCATGGGCGGCCAGACGGCGCTGAACTGCGCCCTGGCCCTGGAAAAGGCGGGGGTTCTGGCGGCCTACGGCGTGGAGATGATCGGCGCGAAAGCCGCGGTAATCGACAAGGCCGAAGACCGCGCCAAGTTTCGCGACGCCATGGACGCCATCGGCCTGGAGAGCCCTCTCTCGCGCGCCGTCCACACCCTGGAGGCGGCGCTGGAGGCGCAGCTCCTGGTGGGGCTGCCGGCCATCGTGCGACCCTCGTTCACCCTGGCCGGGACCGGCGGGGGGATCGCCTACAACCTCGAGGAGTTCCGCGACATCGTCGAGCGCGGGCTCGATCTTTCCCCCAGCCACGAGGTGCTGGTGGAGGAGAGTGTCCTGGGCTGGAAGGAATACGAGATGGAGGTGGTGCGCGACCTGGCGGACAACTGCATCATCGTCTGCTCGATCGAGAACGTGGACCCCATGGGCGTCCATACCGGCGATTCGGTGACCGTCGCCCCGGCGCTCACCCTCACCGACAAGGAATACCAGCGCATGCGCGCCGCCTCCATCGCGGTCCTGCGCGAGATCGGGGTGGAGACGGGCGGCTCCAATGTGCAGTTCGCGGTCAATCCGGCCGACGGGCGGATGGTGGTGATCGAGATGAACCCGCGGGTGTCGCGCTCCAGCGCGCTGGCCTCCAAGGCCACCGGCTTTCCCATCGCCAAGATCGCCGCCCTGCTGGCGGTGGGCTATCGCCTGGACGAGCTGGCCAACGACATCACCGGGGGGGCGACGCCGGCCGCGTTCGAGCCTGCCATCGACTATGTGGTCACCAAGATCCCGCGCTTCGCCTTCGAGAAGTTCCCCGGCGCGCAGGCCCTCTTAAACACCCAGATGAAGTCGGTGGGCGAGGTGATGGCCATCGGCCGCACCTTCGCCGAAAGCCTGCAAAAGGCCCTGCGCGGTCTGGAGACGGGCCTCACCGGCCTCGACGAAATCGACATCGACGGCGCCGACGATGCGACGACCGGCCGCTTCGCCATCCTGCGGGCCTTGGGGATGGCCACGCCCGACCGCCTGCGCCTCGCCGCCCAGGCCTTCCGCCATGGCCTGACCGTCGAAGAGGTCGCCGCCGCCTGCGCCTACGATGCGTGGTTCCTGCGCCAGATCGAGGCCCTGGTCGCGGAGGAAGCCGGCGTGCGCTCGCAAGGGCTGCCGGCCGACGCGGCGGGGATGCGGCGTCTGAAGTCCCTGGGTTTCTCCGACGCGAGACTGGCGGCGTTGACCGGCAAGAGCGAGCAAGAGGTTCGCGGCGCGCGCCATGGCCTTAGCGTGCGTCCGGTCTACAAGCGCATCGACAGCTGCGCCGCCGAGTTCGCCGCGGCGACGCCGTACATGTATTCCACCTACGAGACCGGCGCGCTGGGCGCCGCGCCGCAGTGCGAAGCCGAACCCAGCCTCGCCCGCAAGGCGATCATCCTGGGCGGCGGGCCCAACCGCATCGGCCAGGGGATCGAGTTCGATTATTGCTGCTGCCACGCCGCCTTCGCCTTGGCCGAGATCGGGGTGGAATCGATCATGGTCAACTGCAACCCCGAGACCGTCTCCACCGACTACGACACCTCCGACCGGCTCTATTTCGAGCCCCTGACGGCCGAGGATGTGCTGGAGCTGATCGCCGTGGAGGCTTCGGCCGGCGAGTTCCTGGGGGTGATCGTGCAGTTCGGCGGCCAGACCCCGCTGGGCCTCGCCCACGCCCTGGAGGCGGCCGGCGTCACTATCCTGGGGACTTCGCCCGACGCCATCGATCTGGCCGAGGACCGCGAGCGGTTCCAGCAGCTGCTGCATCGCCTGGGGATCGCCCAGCCGGTGAACGCCATCGCCCGCGGCGCCGACGAAGCCTTCGCCGGGGCCGCCCAGGTGGGCTATCCGGTGGTGATCCGGCCTTCCTACGTGCTGGGCGGGCGGGCCATGGAGATCGTCCGCGACGAAGATGGCCTGGCCCGGTATCTGCGCCACGCGGCGCCCATGTCCGGGGCCTCTCCGGTGCTGATCGACCAATATCTCTCGCACGCCACCGAGGTGGACATCGACGCGCTGGCCGACGGCGAAACCGTGTTCGTCGCCGGGGTGCTGGAACACATAGAGGAGGCCGGGGTGCATTCGGGCGACAGCGCCTGTTCCATGCCCCCCTTCTCGCTGCGCCCCGAGACGATCGACGAACTGAAGCGCCAGACGCAGGCCATGGCCAAGGCGCTGAACGTGCGTGGGCTGATGAACGTGCAGTTCGCCATCGAGGAGCCGCTGTCGGCCGCGCCGCGCATCTTCGTTCTGGAAGTCAACCCGCGGGCCAGCCGAACCGTGCCCTTCGTCGCCAAGACCATCGGCGCGCCGCTGGCGGCCATCGCCGCCAAGGTGATGGCGGGGATGAGCCTGGCCAGCTTCGGCCTGACCGACGGGACCTACGACCACGTGGCGGTGAAGGAGGCGGTATTCCCTTTCGCCCGCTTTCCGGGCGTCGACACGGTGCTGGGGCCGGAGATGCGCTCCACCGGCGAAGTCATGGGCCTGGACTGGCGCCGCCCCGGCGAAGCGGACACCGCGCCCGCTTTCGCCCGCGCCTTCGCCAAGAGCCAGCTGGCCGGCGGGACGATCGTGCCGACCGGCGGCGGGGTCTTCGTCTCGGTGAAGGACGCCGACAAGGTATGGATCGAGGAGCCGGTGCGCCTTTTGCTGGCCCGCGGCTTTCGCATCCTCGCCACCGGTGGCACCCACGCCCATCTCACCGCGCTGGGCCTCGCGGCCACGGCGGTGAAGAAGGTGCTGGAGGGCCGCCCGCACATCGTCGACGCCATGAAGAACGGCGAGGTGCAGATCGTCTTCAACACCACCGAAGGGCGCCAGTCGCTGGAAGACAGCTTCTCCCTGCGCCGCGCCGCCCTGATGATGAAGATCCCCTACTACACCACCACCGCCGGCGCCCTGGCCGCCGCCCGGGCCATCGGCGCGGTGGCGGAGGGCACGTTGGAGGTCCGCTCGCTGCAGAGCTATCGGTGAGGGAAAGGGCGCCCCACGCTTCGTGTATGACGACCTTCACATTCATGACTGCAAGATACGGCTTGTCGGCGGCGCGCAGGACTGACGCCTCTCCATCGAAATAGGCGGCGCCGAGGGCGACGGAACAGGCCCGGTCCATTGTGTTTCGCCAGCCGCCGCGCAATCATCGTCAAATCCAGGTGGGAGCTCCCGCATGACGCGAAACCGGGTGTGGCCGATGGCGATATTCGCGGCGACCCTGGTCGGGCTTGCGACGCGGGCGGATGGCGCCGCTCAGGACGCCTGGTCGTTCGTCCATTGGAGCGATAGCGAGGCGCAGGCGTCGACCGCGCTCACGGCGGCGGCCCTGACCCCGCTCAAACCGACGCATGAGGAGACGGACGCCAATTCGATCGGCGTCGAGGGCCAGCCGAACAATCCCAAGCTGGCTACAATAAAATTCCTCCACAATATCGGCGGCATAAAACTGACCGAATTTCTTCTATTTCAGAATGGCCGCCTTGTCGCCGTGGCCTCGGCTACGATCGATCAGTGCGCCGCGGTCGAGGGCGCCCTCAAATCGTTGTATGGCGCGCATCAAACAACGGGCATCACCTTTCCTGGCCAGTCGGGCAAGCAATACGAGTGGCGATACGCCGACAGAGACCTGATTTTCGATACCTTCGCGTGCGTCATTCATCTGCAAGAGAGGCAGGCCTCTTAGCCCGCGGCATGCGCGGTGGCGCCGACTTGTCCCCACCCCTACCGTCATCGCCGGGCTCCCCTCCCGGCGACCCATGACCCCGCCGTCAGAAGCGTTGAACGAACAGGTCCGACCAATGGGGATTGTCTCTTTCGATCAGATTGATCTTCCCCTCGCGCCTGTATTTCTTGCGCGATTTCTCGCGGTGGCTGGCGACGACGATGGCCTCGTGCTGTTCG
>Ga0182024_10017834_pt1 | contig 13280 bp, 13 predicted proteins | sample P32metaG_FD_120480 | JGI IMG/M metagenome (GOLD analysis project Ga0182024, IMG submission 120480) | Permafrost microbial communities from Stordalen Mire, Sweden - P3-2 metaG (Illumina Assembly) | ecosystem: Environmental > Terrestrial > Soil > Wetlands > Permafrost | place: Sweden: Stordalen...
CCGCTGGCCGGATCGCGCAGGCCGCGCCAGCGCCCGTGCAGCCGCTCGAACGCGTCCTGCACCACGTCCTCGGCGGTCGCCAGGTCGCCCACCATCAGCAGCGCGAGCCGGACAAGCTCCAGGTGGTGATCGCGGAACAGCGCCGTGACGGCACTGGCCGCGTCGTCACGGGCGGGCACGTGCATGCCGGGCGTGCCTAGTGCCTCGGCCGGCCCGCCCAGCACCTCCGCCATCTCGGCCTCCACATGAGAGAGACGCGCACTCCGCCCGCAGCGCTGCGCTGGCCGGCCGGTAATGTCAGGCAGCGTGTCAGATTCTGGGTTTCCGGTCACCGGGGCGGCGCGCGTGCACGTCCTGCGGGCGGGCTACGCCCGCGAGGCTGACGGCGTCGAGCACGTCGGCAGCACGGTCACGCTTATTCTCGACGGCGATGCTGTCATCGTGGTCGATCCCGGCATGGTCGAGACCAGGGCCGGGCTGCTGGCGGCGCTCGCGGCACACGGCCCGGCACCTGCCGACGTGACCGACGTCGTGTTCAGCCACCACCACCCGGACCACACGGTGAACGCCGCGCTGTTCCCTGCCGCGCGGATCCACGACCACTGGGCCTGCTACGAGGGTGACGTCTGGACCAGCCGGGACGCCGAGGGCGTGGTACTCAGCCCGTCGGTGCGGCTGCTGCGGACCCCCGGCCACTCGGCCGAGGACATCACCACGCTCGCGGCGGCGGCGGCGGACGTGTACGCGTGCACGCATGCCTGGTGGGGCTCCGACGGGCCTGCCGACGACCCGTTCGCCACGGACCGCGAGGTACTGCGGGCGAGCCGGGAGCGGATTCTCGGGCTCGCCTCGGTGATCATCCCGGGGCACGGTCCCGCCTTCCGGCCCGGCGAGCAGACGCCGCGCTAGATCACGCAGCGTCGCCCTTGAGCGAGAACGACCCCAGCCTGCGGATGGCAAGGGCGAGGGCAGCCACGGTGACGATAGCGCCCAGCACGACGACCGTCGCGAGCGTCAGGTGCGAGTTCAGCGCGGGGTCGCGCGCGATGGAGTTGGCCACGCCGAGGGAGTACTGGCCGATCGACAGCTCCCGTACCCCGCTGACCAGGTTGCCGAGCAGCCCCTCCCAGACCAGCAGGTAAAGCAGCCCGACCGCGATGGCCCGGGTGGTGAGGACGGAGACCATCACGAAGAGGGCGTTGTAGATGACCGATCCGGCCAGGGCGCCGGCGAAGACGCCGACCGCCAGCCTGGTGACTCCCCCGGTCGCGATCAGTCCCGCGAGCAGCTCGGGTACGGCGACGAAGATCATCGTGATGGCGGCGGCCACCACGAACTTAGTGATGATCACCGATGAGCGCCGGACCGGGGTGGCCAGCAGGTGCAGGATGCTGCCGTCGTCGATCTCCGCGCCCAGCACGCTCGTGCCGATGATCAGGGCCGTCAGCGGGAGCACCACGGAGAACCCGAAAACGCCGAGGATGTCGGCCGGCCAGGAGGCCCGTTCCGGCCTGGCGACTTTCAGCAGCACGGTGACCAGGAGCAGGATCACCGGAGGGATCGCGAACAGGAACGCCCGCTTCCGGCCCATCGTCGCGCGGAAGGTGATCCTGGCGACGGTGCCGTTGATGATGCCGGACATGTCGTGACTGCTTTCTCGCGGATCCGTTCCCGGATCGGTGTGCTGTCAGGATGCGATGAGGTAGGCGAACACGCTCTCCAGGGACTCATCAGCGGGCAGCAGCTCGCGCAGCCTGATGTTGGCGTCTCTGGTGAGGCCGGCGAGTTCCCTGGTGAAGGTGCCGTAGTCCGATGTGCGGACCTGCAGCCCGCGGGGCGTCAGCTCCACCCCGGTGACGGCAGGGCGGCCGATCAGCGCCGAGCCGAGCAGCCGGTCGTCCGAGGTGCGCACCAGGAACACGTGCGGCCGGCTGGTCATCAGGCGCCTGATCGCGCGGAAATCGCCGGACGCCGCGAGCCGGCCGGAAACCATCACCTGGATGGTGCCGGACAGCCGCTCCACTTCTTCCAGGATGTGGGAGCTGAACAGGATCGTGCGGCCCTCGGCACCGAGCGTGTGCAGCAGCTCCATCATGTGCAGCCGCTGGCGCGGATCCATGCCGTTGAACGGCTCGTCGAGCAGGATCACCCCGGGATCGTGGACCAGCGCCGCGGCTACCTTGATGCGCTGCCGCATGCCCTTGGAGTACGTCGCGATCTTGCGGTCCTGCGCGTCCGCCATCTCCACGACCGCGATGGCCCGGCTTGCCGCCGCGCCGGGATCGGGCAGCTCGTGCAGTTTCGCGGTGGCGATGACGAACTCGGTGCCGGTGAGGAAGGCATAGACGGACGCCCGCTCGGGTACCAGCCCGACGGTCCTGAACAGTTCGGCGTTACGCCAGCTGGGCTTGCCCCCGACCGTCACCTCGCCGCGCGAGGGGTCGAGGAAGCCCGCGATCATGTGCAGCAGGGTGGATTTACCTGCGCCGTTGGGGCCGAGCAGGCCGGTGACGCCGGGGCCGATCGACATCGAGATGTCGTTGATCGCGACGACGTTCCCGTACCAGCGCGAGACGTTGCTTACTTCGATCGTGGTCATGCGATGCCGACTTTCCGGTACCTGGCGATGAGGGCGCCGATGCTGGCGCCGAGGAAGACGAGCAGCATCAGCCCGTACGCGGCGCCGTAGCCGCCAGGGTCGGGAATAATGCCCGGAGAGGTGCCGCCCAGCCATTCCCTGACGCCGTCCAGCACGGTGAACGGGCTGAGCAGGCCGGCCAGGTGCACCCCGGCCGGTATCGCGCCGGGCCCGATGAAGACAACATGACCATGTTGCAGCGCCAGCGCATGGCCGTTGCCTTTCACGAGGACATGGCTGGCCCGTGCCGCGATATGGCTCAGCAGCCTGGCCAGCGTCCAGGTAAGGAAGAAGAAGATCGCGATCGTCCCGGTCGCGTAGGCGCGCCGGCCGCTGAACGAGGCGAGCGCGAGCCCGATCGCCGCGAGCACGGCGGCCCACATCAGCCCGACGAGCAGGCCGGGAATGAACGCTCGCGTCTGCGCCCAGACGGCGCTGAAGCCGTGCGCCTGCAGGACGGTGCCCAGGTAGAGCAGGAGTTCCGGGATCTCGATCATGATCAGGCACGCGAGGATGAACGCGGCGAGCTTGGCCAGCGGGTAGTCGATGCGGCGGATCGGCCGGGAGAAGTAGAGCGGCAGGACGTGGCTGCGCAGGTCACGGGAGACGAGCTCGGGCGCCTGCGCGGCGATGAAGATCGTCATGACGAGCACCCGCAGCGGGGCCACGTAGGTGTCGTAGGGGATCTGACGGGCATGCGAGCTGCTGATGGCCACCGCGACCGCGTTCACGACCGCCGGCAGGCACATGATGGCGAACGTGATCACCGGGAGGATCTTGGCCTTGACGCCACGGCCGAAGCCGAACGCCGAGCGCAGGCTGTGCCAGCAGAGCGCCCTGGCGATCTGCGCGCGGCCGAGCCGCTGGCCGTCATACCGGCGGTAGCCGATGTCGTGGATGACCCCGGAGGTGACGGCCGGGCCGGCCTGCCCCGTGCTGGCTGTGTCAGCGGGCATCGGCCGCTCCCGTCATGTCGTCTGGCTCCGCCTGCTCGTCACTGAACAGTTCCTCGATCCGGTGCCGCCGCTGCTCCATCCGGTTCAGCGGCAGGCCGAGACCGGCGACGGCGTCGCGGACCTCGTCGTAGGTGCCCTCGCCGGCCAGCCGGACCAGCACGGCCCGGTCCTGGGTCTTGGGCCCGAGGCCGCGTCTAGTGAGCTCGTCCACCAACTGGCCGGTACCTTCCTCGACTTCGATGATCAGCACCTGGCTCGCCTGGGTGAAGCTGGTAATCGTGTCGGCCCGCAGCAGCTTCCCGCCGTCGATCGCGACGATGTGATCGCAGATCTGCTCAAGCTCGCCGAGCAGATGGGACGCGACGACGATGGAGATGCCGAAATCAGCGCCGATCCGGCTGATCAGCTCGAGCATCGCGGTACGGCCCGCCGGGTCGAGGCCGATGGTCGGCTCGTCGAGCAGCAGCAGGCGCGGGTCACCGACCAGCGCCTGGGCCAGCTTCACCCGCTGCTTCATGCCGGTCGAGTAGGTGCCGATCTGCCGGTACCGCTCCTCGTACAGGCCGACATGGCGCAGTGATTCGGCCGCGCGCTCCTTCGCGGCGGTCGGCGGCAGGCCCGATATCCGGCCCAGGTGGGTGACGAACTCAGTGGCCGTGACGTCAGGTACCAGGCAGTCGTGCTCGGGCATGTAGCCGGTCAGGCTCCTGATCTGCTCGCCGCTGCGCTCGCAGTCATGCCCGAGCACGCTGGCCCGGCCTTTCGTCGGTGCCAGCAGGCCCAGCAGGATCTTGATGAAGGTGGACTTCCCCGCGCCGTTGGCCCCGACCAGGCCGGTGACGCCGGGCGCGACTGCCACCGTGAGCTCGTCGAGCGCGGTCACCTGGCCCGGATAGCGCTTTGTCAGGGCCGTCGTCTCGATGACGGTGGCTGTCCCCGCGGCCGGATCACCGGCCGGATCCGGGGCTCGCACCGATGAGTGAGCGGTCACGTTCCCTCTGGCCTCGCCTTCATCTGCGGTGCTGACGCCGAAACGGCCGAGGTACCCGGCCGGGCGCGCTGCAGGCGGCCGGGGATGCGGCCGCGGATGCGGTACCCAGAATGCCGCAGGCGCAGGCGGCTGTCGTCACTCCGCAGGCTGACCTTTGCATCCCACCCAGGTCGTATCCGGGCTCCGGCCGGCGTAAGGGTAAGGCGATCATGACGGCCGGGCGGACCGCGGCTAGTAAGCTCCGGTCCCATGCGCCCCCGCAGGAGGAGATTTCACGATCTCGCTGCGCTCTCGGTGATCGCTTTCCTCGTGCTGGGATGCGGGGGCACTCATGTGGCCGGGCCAACAGACACGCCGCACCTTGGCACTAGCCAGCCGGCCTCTCCGCCGCCGCCCGCCACGCCAGCCCCGACGCCTCGCAGTACTGCGCCGCGAGCGGTTACCTCTCCCTTTGCCAGCCGCCGCCTGCGCAGCTATCTGGCCGGCCGGTCTGGTCATGTGACCGCGGCGCTGTATGACGCGCGGACCAAGAAAACCTGGCTGTTCCACCCGCAGCTCGCTCAGTACACCGCGAGCATCGTGAAGGTGGAGATCATGGGCACTGCCCTGCACGAGGCGGAAGCCGCCGGCCAGGGACTGCCGGCCACGGAGGCCGCGCTGATGCCCTCGATGATCGAGAACAGCGACAATGATTCAGCGACCGCGCTGCTCCAGGACGTGGGCGGGCCCAGTGCCGTTGCCCGGTTCGATCGATCCGCCGGGCTGAACGACACGGTCCCGTCCAGGCTGGCCTTCATTCCCGGGACCTCGCTGCCTGGCTGGGGCCTCACGACTACCACCGCGCTCGATGAGGTGACCCTCGTGTCGAACTTCGCCTATCCGAGCGCAGTCCTGTCCGACGCCGCCCGTAAATACGGATTGTCCCTGATGGAGCATGTCGAAGCCGACCAGGACTGGGGCGTTTCCGGCGGTATTCCCGCCGGTACGACTGTCGCGCTCAAGAACGGCTGGCTCCCCCTCGGGTCTGGCTGGCAGGTCAACAGCATCGGCTGGATCTCCGGTCACGGCCGTGATTACGTGCTCGCCGTGCTAACCGACGGCAGCCCGACGGAGGCATACGGGATCGATACCGTCGAGACCATCGCACGGGATGTCTACCGATCGCGGGCTGGCGATTAGCTGCTACATACTGCTCACTGACGTCGCCGGCAGGCCGTACTGGGCCGCGGTCGGATTCCATATGTTGACGAACAGGGTCTTGTAGTTGACTGCCTGGCTGTCGGCAGTAAGCGCCGTGCTCGATTGACTCCCGGCCTGGCAATTGGATTCCTGCTGCTGCGCCCATGCCAGGTAGTCGCTGTCAGCGGTCAGCGAGTAGAAAAGCGCCTTGGTCAGGTCGGACTTCAGCAGGGCGCCGTTGTGCAGCGCGCCTGTTGACAGTGCCTGGGCTTGGTTGTATTCGGTCTGGCGCTGATCGCGGACCTGCTGGATCTGCTGCACGTTCTGCGGCAGATTCGTGCAGGCCTGGACCTTGTCTACCGCGTTAGTCAGGACCGTGCTGCTGGTGGCGCCGGACGTCAGCAGATTGCTGATGGCGGTCGCCTGCGCGCTTGGCGAGGGCGAGGGCGAGGCCGTGGGGGACGGCGTCGCGGACGGCGACGTTGATGCGGGCGCTGTGGGTGGTGGGCCAGCCGATGGCGGGGTGCGGTAATGGACCACGAGCACGGCGGCAGCGGCCGCTGCCGCGACGGCCGCAACCGCCACGATCACGGCGGCGATCCTGCCGCGCCTGCGTCGGGCGGGCGCCCGCATCTGGTGATCGGGCATGCTCGGGCCGTACGGCCCATACGGCCCGGCCGGCTCCGTCGGCCAGGCGCCGCCGGGTGCCTGCTGCCCGCGGTAGCCGCCGCCCTGCTGCCCGCCGTACCCGCCGGGGCTCTGCTGCGCGCCGTATCCGCCGCCACCCTCCTGTCCGCTGTACACGTTAGTTGGCCGAGGACCCTGGGGCACGGCGGCCGCTTGCCGGTAGCCGGGCGCCGCGGGCGGACCCTGCGGCGGCCGGGCATCGTGCTGCCCGCCAGGAGCGAGGTTGCGAGCGGGGCCCGCAACTGGTCCCGGTGAGCGTCCGGTTTCAGCGCCGGGCAACGGCACTGGCTGGCCGGCCATGCCAGGGCCGGCCGGGCCGGGCTGGCCGGCCATGCCAGGGCCGGCCGGCCCCGCCTGCCGCGGCGGGCCGTGCGGCACTGGCTGGCCGGGAACCAGCCCCAGCGCGCGGCCCAGGTCCGCCGCGAACTGCGAGCAGGTGGGGTAACGCTCGGCCGGCGACTTCGCCATCGCGCCGGCCAGCACGCGGTCCACGGCAGCCGGGAGATCGCTCCGCCGGGCCGCCAACGAGGGAGGTGGCTCGGTAAGGTGCGCGGTGATCATTGCCAGGCCCTGCTCCCGGCGGAACGGCGGCGTTCCGCTGAGCAGCTCGAATGCCGCGCAGCCGAGTGAATACTGGTCAGCGCGACCGTCCACGTCACGCCCGTCGATCTGCTCCGGCGCGATGTAGTCGAGGGTGCCCACGAACTGCCCGGTCAAGGTGATGTTGCTGCCGGAGAGCGGCTGCTTGCTGATCCCGAAATCGGACAGGTAGACGTGCTCAGGCCTGTCGTCGGGCAGGAAGCCGCTGCCTTGCCCGGTAGCCCTGGCGCTCGCATCGAGCAGCATGTTGGCGGGCTTGACATCCCGGTGGACCAGGCCGTACTCATGAGCAGCATCGAGAGCCGCCGCGACCTGGGTGATGATGCCCCACGCTCGCCCGGCGGACAGCGGCCCGCCCCGCTCGAGCAGCGACCGGACGTCGCCGCCCTGCACGTAGCGCATGGCGATAAACAGGGATCCCGCGGCATCCCCCGCCTCGTAGATCGGGATGATGTTGGGGTGGTCGACGGCTGCCGCCGCGCGTGACTCGCGGATGAATCTCTGCCGGAACGCGGTGTCCGCGGCTATCCCTGGCGCCAGCAGCTTGAGCGCCACCCGGCGGTCCAGGCGCTCATCGCGGGCACGGTAGACGATCGCCATGCCCCCCAGGCCGATCTGCTCCTCAAGCCGGTATCCGGCGATCTTGCCCTCCGGGGCCGGGCTGACCTCCGTCGGCGGCCGGGCCGATCTCGCGGGCAGCGGCCCCGGCGGGCTGGTCGGCCCGGCGGCCGGCCGGGGTGTTTTCGCCCGGGGCCGCGACGGCTTCCGCGACGGGGCCGGGGTGCTCTCGTCCGGGGCCTGAGGGGTCTCGCTGCCGCTCGCGGCTTCTGCCTCGGGGCGAGACGGGCGCGACCGGGGTGACTTGGCCTGCGGCCGGGGTGACTTCGCCTGCGGCCGGGGTGTTTTCGTCCGGGACCGCGGCGCCTTTGCTGCCGGGGCGGGGGTGCCCTCGTCCGGGGGCAGGGGAATCTCGTCGCTCACCGCGCCTCCCCCAGAGCAGCTAGCACCCGGTCATCCCCCATTGCACCGCACCGCCGGGCTTCGGCCCTGACCAGGACACGCTCACTCGAACGAAACCAGCATTCATCCTGACTGAGCTCACCGGGCGTGAAGCCGCCCCGGTCGCCACCAGAGCAGGCCCACGGGCGCTGAGCCCCGGCCCGGCAACAGCCGACTCCACTAAGTTACTCCTCCGGTCCGCGCACATCGCAGCCATAGTCCCGCGCCTCCAAGGTCATCATGGCGCTCAGGGTCGCACTCCAGCGCGTCCATGGATCAATCCTCCCGAACCAGGGAGGTTTCCGGTACAGGGATCTTGAATTAGCCCGCGGGCGCAGTCGGCTGCCTCCGGCGAGGCTGCCTGCGGACCTCAGCAGGGCGCAGGGTCACCCGGGCGCGGGCCTCCGCCGGGGCCGGCGCCTCCGCCGGGGCCGGCGCCTCCGCCGGCGCCGAGGGCGGGGTCAGCCCGGCGGGACGCGGAGGGCTGCCCAGACCACTTTCCGGTGGAAGCCGAGCATTGCCCAGCCCCAGGTGGCGGCCAGTGCCTGGACTACGTGCAGGCCGCGGCCCGCCTCGGCGCCGGGATCAGGCGACCGCAGCACCGGGGGGTCAGCACTCGGGTCGGTGACCGCGCAGACCAGGTGACTTGCCCGGTGCCACAAGCTCAGTTCGACCTGTCCTCGCGCGGCTGCGCCGAAGTCAATGCGGGCACCGTGGCACAGCGCGTTGGTGACGAGTTCCGATACCACCACGGCTGTGTCCGGGAACGCCGCGTACAGGTCCCAGCGCCGCAACGTCTCCCGGGTGAATTCTCGCGCCGCCCTGGGTGACTCCGGCGCGGTCCCCAGCGCCCGGACAGCGACGCCGGGCGGCCCGGCTACCGCTGATGGCAGTAACGCCGGCGGCTGCAACTGGCCCGGCGGACGGGACAGGCCACCGGGAGCCGTTCCGGTTCCGCCGTGGTGCTCAGTCCGGCCGGGAGTTGCCTGATGTCCTCGGTGCATGAGCCCAACCCCAGAGCCTGACGCGGAATGTGCAGGCACCGGCCCGCACTTCCGATACCATGCCATCCACGATGTGCAGGTGCAAGTGCTGATGCACGTGCGCTTAACGTGCAGATGACTGCTAGATCACCGAATCGCCTGTTCACGGGTGATTGAACCTCCGATCTGCGGGAACCTGCCTTCCTCAGCCCCCGGCGAAAGGGAAGAAGACGTGGATCTGGCTCACAACGGCATGCAGGCGACCCGACTGGGCCGGGCCGGCTGGCGGAAGAGCCGGCGAAGCAATCCCAGCGGCAACTGCGTCGAGGTCGCGTTCTTGACCACCGACCAGGTCGCCATGCGTAACTCCCGGCACCCGGACGGCCCGGCCCTGGTCTTCACCAGGGCCGACTGGGATGCATTCATCGGCGGCGCCCAGGACGGCGATTTCGGCCGATTGGCCGACTAACGCCCAGGCGCGGCCGGAGCAGCCGATATAACGACTGAAAGCACGATGTGGCGCGACAGCGCCAGGCATGGGAGACTGCCGTGGTCTGGTGTTCGGGGAGGGCACATGATCACAGCGGATGTCGGCGGTAGCCAGGTCCGCAGCCTGCTCGAACCGCCGGGTAACGGCGGTCCTACAGTGCTGCGCCTGCTACTCGGCGCGCAATTGCGCCGGCTGCGTGAGTCAAAGCGGATTTCGCTTGAGGAAGCGGGAAAGGTAATCCGCGCATCGCACTCGAAGATGAGCCGCCTGGAGCTCGGCCGTGTCGGCTTCAAGGACCGCGACATCACCGATCTGCTGACCCTCTACGGAGTGACGGACGAGCAGGAACGCGACTCACTGCGCGCCCTCGCCCGCCAGGCGAGCGGCCAGGGCTGGTGGCATGACTACTCCGACATCCTGCCCAGCTGGTTTGAGGCATACGTCGGCCTCGAAGAGGCAGCCACCCGGATCCGCGCTTATGAGATCCAGTTCGTTCCCGGCCTGCTGCAGACAGAGGCTTACGCCCGCGCGGTCACGTTACTGGGTCACTCGGGCGCCCGCCCGGAGGAGATAGAGCGCCGGGTAAGGCTGCGGATGGCCCGTCAGGCACTGCTCAGAGGCCCGCGAGCGCCGCAGTTGTGGGCGGTGATTGACGAGGCGGTGCTGCGCCGGCCGGTCGGCGGCGCGAGCGTAATGCGTGAGCAGCTTGAGCACCTCATCGAGTGCGCCGCGATGCCGAACGTGACGCTCCAGGTCATCCCGTTCCAGGCCGGCGGCCACGCCGCGGCCGGCGGCCCGTTCAGCATTCTGCGCTTCGCCGAGGCCGACCTGCCCGACGTGGTCTATCTCGAGCAGCTCACCAGCGCCATGTACCTGGATAAGCGCGAGACTGTCGATCATTACCTGGTGGTGATGGAGCGGCTGTGCCTGGACGCATTCCCGGCAGAGCACAGCACGGACGCCATCACCACGATCGCCGGCGAACTGTCCTAGCGTTTGCGCGCGACGCCGCACCAGGCCGTTACGTCCCTGCTGGAAACCGGGCCTGCCGGGCGCCAGTTCTGTGGCTGCACGACACCGGGCTCCAGCAACTCCAGGCCTTCGAAGAACCGCGTGATCTCGCCGCGATTCCGCATGGTGCCCCGGGCCGGGCCGAGCCGCGCGTTGATCCGCTTGGTCATCTCGGCGATGGCGGCCGGCTTGATGTCGCTGGCCGGGTGCGCGATCACCAGGTAGCTGCCGGGTGCTAGTGAGTCCATCAGCCGTGCCACGAGGCTATAGGGATCGTCGGAGTCCGGGATGAGATGAAGGACGATCAGCATCATCACCGCGACCGGCTGGCTGAAGTCCAGCGTCTGCGCTGCCGCCGGCAGGATCTGTTCCAGGTCACGCAGGTCGGCATCCAGGTAGGCGGTGGCGCCCTCCGGGCTGCTGGTCAGCAGCGCGCGGGCGTGCGTGAGCACGATCGGGTCGCTGTCTACATAGACGATCCTGGATTCCGGTGCGATTGACTGCGCCACCTCGTGCGTATTGTTCGCCGTGGGCAGGCCCGTGCCGAGATCGAGGAACTGCCTGATACCGCGCTCGTCGGCCAGATAGCCCACCGCGCGGGCCAGGAACGCGCGGTTCGCCCTGACATCAAAAACGATGCCGGGGTTAGCGGCGATGGCCTGCTCGGCGGCCTCCCGGTCAGCGGCGAAGTTGTCCTTCCCGCCGAGCCAGTAGTCGTAGATCCGGGCAGAATGCGCGACAGTGGGGTCGAAGGGGGCCGTCACCGGACGCTGCCTGTTCCGGCATGTGCCCTTTCGCTGTTCACCGTGCCGATCTTACGAGCTGGCGAATCCGCGACCAACTTGAGGGCATTCATCCTCATCCTGCGGTAAACGCCGCCTCCATCCCCGGTAAACGGCCGCCTTCATCCCCGGTAAATTGCCCGGCGCCGATGGCGGTCAACGTCAGGATCAGCCTCGCCTCCCCCGGGAACGCGACAGCACCGGTACCGTGCTTGCAGGCCGGCTGGTAAACACCTGGCCGCCGCCGGAAGCACGGCAGCTGATGTCCCGGGTACGGCGGGAGATCCCTGATGACTCATGTCATCGACGGCAAGGCGATCGCTGCCGCCATGCACGAGCAGACCGCCAGGTCCGCCGCCCTGCTACGGGAGCGGGGGGTAATCCCCGCCCTCGCGGCGGTGGTGCCGACCGGTGACGAGAGCGCTGCCTGGTATGTGCGGTCCATCGAGCGGGCAGCCGCCAGGGCGGGGATTGAGTGCCGTATCCATCGGCTAGACCCGCCAGCCGGGCGCTCGCGGATCGCGGACAAGCTTGCCGAGCGCAGGATGCGCGAAGAAGCCGCGATGTTCATGTCGGCGAATGCAACCCCGAGGGCCTGGCGCGCGTGCTCGGCGAGCCGACCCCCTTCCTCGGCCAGCTGGGACTCACCGTAGTAACGCACGGGCCTGCCCGAACGGAATCAGCGGTTACGATTTGTCCGGCGGAGACCGGCGCGATCTGAACCGCTCAGCCAGGAGGGCGGATGCCAGGCCGGGAGGAGGCTGGACGCCAGATGGCGGAGGGGCGGCCGGAGGCAGGCACGCACGCCGAGGAGGCCCGGCGGCGGCTCGCCCGGGTCGTGCTGGCGGCGCTGCTTGTGGTGGCGGTCGTGGCCGGGCTCCGCGGCGAGATGCGGCCGCTCAACTTTCATCGCCTGCCGCGCGGTCAAGATGTGGCCGTCGGACTCGGGCTTGAGGCCGTGCTCGCCGTGCTGATGGTCGCTCTCGCCATCCGCCGGCGCCGGGCACCGCAGGCCGCGCTCCTAGTCGTGCGCCTGCGCGACATCATCGGCGCGGCGCTCACCGTCGGGCTCATTGGCGTCCCGGTTCTGCTGCTACTGGCCAACCTGCCCAAGCCGCATGGCCAGGGCCGGACGCACCCGTTTCAGCGCGCCGGCCATGGCCGGCCGCCGCTGCCGAAGCCCGGGCCGGCCCTGCATCTGCCGGTCGGCGCGATCCTCACCACGCTGCTCGTCATCGCGATCGTGGCCGCCATCGCGGTCTGCGCGATCGTGCTCAGGCGCCGGCCCGGCCGTACGGCGGACGCCGTTCTCGATCCGGGCGACGATGAGGAGAAACTTCGTGAGGCGGTCGAGTCGGGGCGGGCGGCGCTGCGCGAGCTCGGCGACGCCAGGGCAGCCATCATCGCGTGCTACCTGGCCATGGAACGAAGCCTGGCCAGCGCGGGCGCCGCCCGGGATATCGCGGAAACGCCGGACGAGCTGCTGTCCAGGGCCGCTGGCGCTGGCCTCGTCCGTGGCGATGCTGCCGGGCGGCTGACCGTGCTGTTCTATGAGGCGCGCTTCTCCAGCCACCCGCTGCCAGCGTCGAGCAAGACCGAGGCGCAGCAGGCACTCAGCGAGCTGGCCGCCAGCCTCGCGGCGCCGGCCGCCGCCGCTCCGGGCGCCCCGGGCGCCCCGGGGCAGGTGGCACCATGACCGGCGGGCCACATACCGGAACCGGAACCGGCGAGCCACGCACCGGAGCCGGAACCGGCGAGGCGGGCCGGCCAGCCGGCGGCTGGCGCGGCGCCGTGCCGGAGCTCGTCATCGCCGTGCTCCTGGTAGTCACGGTCGGCGTGGCGGGCTACATCCTGGCCGGGCCGGCCGCGCCCGGTGCCACCGCCATCGCCGCGGCAGTGATCGTGCTGGTCGGGCTCCGCGGCATGCTGCTCGGTGCGGACGAGCATGAGCATGAGCATGAGCA
>Ga0182024_10017835_pt1 | contig 13280 bp, 11 predicted proteins | sample P32metaG_FD_120480 | JGI IMG/M metagenome (GOLD analysis project Ga0182024, IMG submission 120480) | Permafrost microbial communities from Stordalen Mire, Sweden - P3-2 metaG (Illumina Assembly) | ecosystem: Environmental > Terrestrial > Soil > Wetlands > Permafrost | place: Sweden: Stordalen...
CAATTGGTCAGGGCTTATCCCAGAGACGATCACCGCCGCGTTCTCGTAGGCATCGATGAGGATGCTGCGGCGGTCCGGCGTGGCCATGGTGTTCGTCCTCGCTCGTTTCATCGGGCGGCCCATTGTCGTCCAGAGCCCGACGCAACGCCTAGCTCTAGCTAGCTGAACTCGCCGAGATGGCAGCGAGGAAAGCCACAACTGGGACTGCGTAGCCGGACAACGGGCGGGGTTCCAGCGGACTCCTAGACAACCAGACCCGGGCCTTCACTGGATCTTTGCAGCAGGCCGGTACGTCGAATCAATCCAGTCAGCGGCAACGCGACGTCGCTGGAAGATGCCTCGAACCGCACTCCGCGGCCAGCCAGCGCGAGCAGCAGCAGCCAGACGGGAATGAAGTAGTAGTTGAGAAATGCCCACTTGGCCAGCAGGAACGCCGCGGTCGAGAGGAGGGCGCCGGAACAGAGCACGTCCGCAAGGTCCGCAGGACGGCGCCGGAGTGCGAAGAAGGCGACGACCGCCCCCACCCCGAGCCCGAACCAAACGGGCAGCGTGTGACCACTGATGGCATACCACGCCGAATTCAGGGTCAGACCATCGGCACGAAAGTTCTGCGAGGCCTGGATTCCGACGACATCCTGATAGAAATTCCCAAGGCCGGTCGCCAGAACGAACGGCAGCGTCAGCACGATCGCGATCGCGGCCGCCACCACGGCCTCGAACCGGGCTCGACGCGACCAGAGCAGCGCGGGCACGAGCGCGATGAGGATCACCGGCTTGACGGTGAATGTCAGCACCAGAAAGGCGATGGACCAGCGCCGATTGCTGCGCCGGAGGACGATCCATCCAGCGAAACCGACCATGGAGTAGATGTCCACCCAGGAGAGGTAGACGATCGCCACGGTCATGGGCAGCGCCAGGCCGAGTGCGCCGACGCGCACCAGGCGGGGACGGGGCTCCGGCGATTCGCATGCAAGCCGCGCCAAAAACGCAATGAGCGCGACCAGTGCGATCACGCCCATGAACCGCACGTCACCGAACAGGCGTCCTGGGGCCGTGATGATCGCGGCGATGGGCAGATAGTCGAAGTGCGCGGGCACCGTCACGAAGGTGAACGGGCTGACCGCCGCCTCGACCGGGAACAATGGTTGATATGGATTCTGCCCATGCAGAATCGCGCTGCTTGCGCCCTGCAGGGATTGAAAGACGTCAATGTCCGGGCGCGACGCGCGCAGTGCAGCCACCAGCATGGCGAGAAGACCGGCCGACGCGACCGCAGCGGAGATCCACTGCAACACCCGATGGCGCACGAGCAGGAGGCTGACGATGGCAGCGACCAGGACGAGCGTGAGCCATGTGACGACCGGCACTCCGAAAGGATTCGCTGCGATCAGCAGGATCGCCGCGGTGCCGCCGCCGAGCATGGCCCACGGGAGCGTGCCGATGGACGTGTCGTGTCTGCTGAGCATCGCGCCCGCCATGAGCAGCGCCGCCAGTACGACCAACTCGAGCGCCGAAGGACTGTAGGTACCCAGCCGGATCGTCGCGCCCAGGCTCAGGACGGACAGTGACCCGAGCAGCAGAAACTCCCGCGATGTGGCGAGTCCCCCGACCGACTGCCGAGCAGTGACGATCGGCTGCGCGCTCATAGGGCAATCGTGGTGTTCGCGAACGCGGGTCCCGTGGGATATGCCCGGCTAGGCAGGTGATGCGCCCGCTGCGGTGAGCGCGGGTTCCGGCGCCCCGGGAGCGTCATCCTCGACCGGCGCACCTCCGTAGACCGCGAAGTAGCGCGCCTCCGGGTGGTGCATCACGATGGCGCCGGTCGACTGCTCGGGCACGAACTGATAGCCCTCGGTGAGGACGACTCCGATCTCGGAGGCGGGGACGATCCGCATGAGGATCTCGTGGTCTTCCAGGTCGGGGCATGACGGGTATCCCCAGGAGTAGCGGCGGCCCTGGTCCTCGCCGAGCTTCAGCTCGCGGCGGATGCGGTGATGGATGTACTCCGCGGTCGCCTCTGCCATCTGGGTGGCGAAGCCGTGGATTCGGAGCATGTCGTCGTACGCGCCGTCGACCTGGAGGCGATTGGAGAGCTCCGAGGCGCCGGGCCCGGTGGTCACCACCTGGAGGGCAACCACGTCTCGCTCGCCATCCGCCGCGTCTTCCGCGGGGCGGATGTAGTCCGCGAGACACAGGCGGTGCTGCTCCGACTGGCGCGGGAACGTGAATCTGCCGAGCTCGGCGTCGATGTCGCCTGGGTCATACACGATCACGGTGTCGCCGTCGGCGAGCGCCGGCCAGTACCCGTAGACGGCGGCGAGGTCGAGCCATCCGTCGCGCACGGCCTCCTCCATCGAACGCTGGAGACGTGGCTCGAGCTCGTTGCGAAGCAACTCGTCCCACACGGCAGGGTCGCGAACGCCACGGAACTGCCAGCTCATCTTGTAGAGAGAGTTGCGATCGATGAACGGGTAGACATCCCAGATCGGGATGTCGCGCATCACGCGTGCGCCCCAGAACGGCACCGTGGGAATGGGCGCGTTCCGCCGGACCGTGCTTCTCGCGGGAAGGACGGCCGCGCCCGCGGCGGCGGCGGTGCGCCGTTCGAGCTTCTCGCGCTCGCGCACGCGATGCGTTCGAGCCTCCTCCTGGACACGCGCCACGAGTGCGTCATGCCGGTCCGGATCCAGGAGCTGATCGACTGTTTCCAGTCCTTCGAACGCGTCCTTGCAGTAGAAGACTCCGGGCTCGTACGCGCGCTCCTGGTCGAGGTACAGGATGCGTCTGCCGAATCCGCGGTTGATCGCAGCGCCACCGATGATCAGCGGGTAGGTCAGTCCGCGCTCGTCAAGCTCCTTCACGCATGCAGGCATCTGCTTGCTCGTGCTCACCAGCAGGGCCGAGAGACCGATCGCGTCGGCGTCGACCTCGAGCGCCTTGTCGATGATCGTGTTGAGCGGCACCTGCTTGCCGAGGTCGAACACGGTGTATCCGTTGTTGCTGAGGATCGTGTTCACGAGGTTCTTGCCGATGTCGTGCACGTCGCCGTAGACCGTCGCGAGCACGACCTTGCCCTTGGTGTAGCCCTCGCGTTTCTCGAGGTACTGCTCGAGGTGCGCGACGGCGCGCTTCATCACCTCGGCGCTCTGCAACACGAACGGCAGGATGAGCTCACCGGACCCGAACCGATCGCCGACATCCTTCATCGCGGGGAGGAGCACGGTGTTCAACACGGTCACCGCGTCGAGGTCCTGCAACGCGAGGTCGATCTGCTCTTCGATGCCGTCCTTGCGCCGGTGCAGGATCTGCGCGTGGATGCGTTCGACGGTTGACATCCCCTCGTACGGGTCGGCCGTCTCCGGGAGACCGGCGCCGCCCGTCGAAGCACCATCATCGAAGTGCGCGATGAACCGGGTGAGTGCGTCCGGCGCGCTGTTGAAGACCAGCTCCTCGGCGAGACGGCGAGCCTGCGGGTCGATCTCACCGTATGGGACGACATGCGTCGGGTTGATGATCGCGGCATCGAGTCCGGCCTGGACGCAGTGGTGCAGGAAGACGCTGTTCAGAACCGGACGCGTGTGCGGTGCAAGGCCGAACGAGACGTTGGAGACGCCGAGCACGGTGAGCACCCCGGGCAGTTCGCGTTTGATGGCGCGAATACCCTCGATGGTCTCGTGCGCGGAGTCAATCCACTCTGCTTCGCCGGTGGCCAGCGTGAAGGTGAGCGCATCGAAGATCAGCTGGTCGGGCGTCAGCCCGTAGTCCTCGCGGGCGAGGTCGTGAATCCGGCGTGCGACCTCGAGCTTGCGCTCCGCGGTTCGCGCCATCCCCTCCTCGTCGATGGTCAACGCGATCACGCACGCGCCGTGGTCCCGCACCGACGGCAGCACGGCATCGCAACGGACCCGTCCGTTCTCGAGGTTGACGCTGTTGACAATGCCCCGGCCCGGATAGACCTCGAGCGCGGCTCTGATGACATCGGCGTCGGTGCTGTCGATCACCAGGGGGGCGTCGATGCTCATCTGCAGGGTCTTCACGACGGTCTGCATCTGCTCGACCTCGTCGCTGCGCTCAGTGACCGCGACGCACAGGTCGAGTGCGTGCGCACCGCCCTCGACCTGAGTCCGTGCGATGCCGAGGATGCCGTCGTAGTCGTCCGCGAGGAGCAGACGCTTGATCGCGCGCGACCCCTGAGCATTGACCCGTTCGCCGATGAGCAGGGGGGCCGGCTGCTGACGCAGCTCGATGGCGTGCATGCTGCTCGCCAGGCGCGGCTCGACGTCGGGGGTCACCCGCGCTCGCGGTACTGCGCCCACGCGTGCGACCAGCTCGCGAATGTGCTCCGGGGTGGATCCGCAGCATCCGCCGACGACGCTGACGCCGTACTCGCTGACGAAGCTCGCGAGCTCGGTCGCCATCGGCACGGGTTCCAGCGGGTAATGCGCGCGACCGTCAACGTTGATCGGCAGCCCCGCGTTGGGAATGCATGCGACCGGCAGAGTGGTGTGCGATGTGATGTACCGGATCGGTTCGCGCATGTGCTCGGGACCGGTCGAGCAGTTGAATCCGATGACGTCAACGTGCAGGGACTCCAGGATGGCCAGCACCGCGGCAGCGTCGGTTCCGAGCAGCATCCGGCCGGTGACGTCGAGCGAGACCGTGGTCATGATCGGGACGGGCCGGCCTGCGGCAGCCGCAGCGGCGCGAGCTCCGAATACGGCGGCCTTCGTCTCGAGGATGTCCTGCTGCGTCTCGACGATGAGCACGTCCACACCGCCCTCGATGAGCGCGGCGGCCTGCTCCTGATACACCGGCACCAGGTCGGCAAAGCCGAGCCGGCTCATCGCCGGATCGCTTGACGCGGGCAGGAAACCGGTGGGGCCCATGCTCCCGGCGACGAAGCGCGGACGGCCGTCCGCGGCCGCGTACTCATCAGCGATCCCCCGCGCAAGCCGGGCGGCTGAGACGTTCAGCTCCTCGGTCACATCGCCCTGGCCCCACTCCTCGAGGCGCGGACGCGTTGCCTGGAAGGTGCAGGTTTCGATGACGTCACACCCCGCATCGAGAAAGCCTCGGTGCACGCGTTCAACGATCTGTGGCGCGTGGATGGCGAGACCGTCCATCCATCCCTCCAGCCTCCCACCGCCGAAATCGTCGAGGCCCGGGTTCTCGGCCTGCAGGTTCGTTCCCATGGCACCATCAAAAACGAGCACGCGCTCGCGCAACGCGTCAAGGAACGGAGATCGAGCTTGGGCCGCCATCGAGATGACGTTACCAGGGAACGACGCCGTGATACGCTCGCCAACCGCCCGATCAGCTTCGAGGAGACCCTGTTTGGCACGACGCCCACCCCGTCCCGGCAGTACCCGGAGGCGCGGCCCCGTCCGTCGACGGGACGTCACCGACGGCACCGCCCAGGTCGACGTCAAGGAAGAGACCATCGAGATGGATGCGACGGTTGTCGAGCCGTTGCCCAACGCGATGTTCAAGGTGCGCCTGCAGACGGGTCAGGACGTGCTCGCCTACACGTCGGGAAAGATGCGCAAGTTCTACATCCGCATCCTCATCGGGGATCGCGTGCGGGTCGAGCTGAGCCCATACGACCTTTCGCGCGGGCGCATCACCTTCCGGTACAAGTAACCGGCGGGGACCGGCCCTGATGGCGATCTACGTCATCGTCGCGCTGGTCGTGGTGCTCTTCCTGTTCGGCGCCTACCGGATGATGGGAGCCGGGGCAACCGCCGAGGAGGATCCGATTGCCGTGCTCACCGCCGTGCTTGCCACGGCAACCGAGGCGGCGACGGCACTCGACGGCACGCCCGCCGCAGGTGACGACGCCGCGACGCCGCACGCGGTCAGACGAAGGCTGGACGGGTGCGCGCAGGCGTTGGAGCGAATCGCCGGTCTCACCGTCGCGCCGACTCTTGACGAGGCTCGGACAGCACTCGAGCGTGCGGTCGACGAGCTGAGCTGGTCGGCGCGACTGGCCGAAGCACCGCGCTATGCCGAGGACGACGCGCTTCGCGACTCGGCGGCGACGCTGCGCAGCCGGGGATCGGCGAACCTGGCCCGCGCCCGTTCGCAGCTCGACGGCTAACCCGCGTCCGTGAAGTACTCGAGCGTCGAACGCGCGCCTTCGTCGAAGCCGATGCTCGCGCTCCAGCCGAGATGCTCTCGCGTGAACGTGGTGTTGAGGCACGAACGTCGCTGCTCCCCAGGTTTTGCGGGGCCGTGTTCGGCCTGCACGGTGACTCCCGCCGCGCCGGCGAGCATCCGGTACAGCGTGTTGACGTCGGTCTCCACGCCGGTGCCGATGTTGTAGACGCCTGCGGGGCCGTCAACCGCCGCAAGGTTGGCGCGCACGACGTCGAGGACGTGGACGTAGTCGCGAGTCTGCGTTCCGTCGCCGTTGATCACCACCGGTTCTCCGTGCACGAGGCGGGTGGCAAAGATGGCGACGACACCTGCCTCACCATGGGGATCCTGCCGAGGTCCGTAGACATTGGCATAGCGGAGCGCAACGAACTCGAGGCCCGCTTGACGGCTGAACGTCCCGCCGTACGCTTCCCCGCAGAGCTTCGCCGTCCCGTACGGTGACTCCGGGCGGCACGGCTGATCCTCGGGTGTCGGGATGACGTCGGCGTCGCCGTAGATCGCTCCGCCACTCGACGCGAACACGACACGCCGCGCTCCTGCGTCGACAGCGGCACGAAGGACGCTCACCGAACCGACCACATTGACGTGAGCGTCGTGCAGCGGGTCTCGCACCGACTCGCGCACGTCGATCTGCGCCGCCGTGTGGAAGATCAGATCGGGATGGGCGTCGACAGTCGCGACCGAGAGCTCCGGCGACGTGATGTCGAGCTTCACGAACGTCGCGCGGTCGTTGACCTGCTCGCGCTTCCCGCGCGACAGATCGTCGACGACCGTCACGGTATGCCCGGCGTCGATCAGCGCGTCGGTGATATGCGAGCCGATGAAGCCGGCACCGCCGGTGACGAGCGCTCTCACCCCTGCGGTGCGACCCGGTGCGCTTTCGGAACGTGGACGTGAGTGACGACGAAGATCACGAACCCGATAACGACCAGGCTGCCGTAGCTGATGCTCCGGTCGAGCAGCGTGATGGACGCCGCCGCGGAGTTGGTGACGCCGCCGACGGTGATGAGCACGCCGATCATCCCCGCCTCCACGAGTCCGAGGCCGCCGGGAAGGAATGGGACGGTGGTGAGCAGCGCCGCCACCAGTGCGATGAGCAGGAACTGCGACGGGCCGAGGTGCACACCAACCAGGTGCAGCGAGAACACGACGAGTCCGAGACGCGCTCCTTCGGCCGCCCAGACCAGCACCGTGAGCACCAGCAGGGTGGGCAGGCGCGCAAAGGAGTCGACGGTGCCGAGGCGGAGGCTCTCGTAGCGGTGGAACACGGCTTCCGGCAGATGGCGCAGCACTCGCTGACCGCGGCCGGCGCGCATCAGCAGGATCACGGCGACGCCCGCGAGACAGACGGCCACACCGATCACCACGTACGGGATGAGAATCCCCGGCGCCTTCGTGCGGAAGACCACCGCCCCCGCGGCGAGGAGCAGAGAAATGAGCACGATGAGATCGATGAGCCGCTCCGCGATGATGGTGCCGAGTGCCTTGCTCACCGGGACGCCCAGCTTCTGCTTGGCGAGGTACCCGCGGTAGATGTCGCCCATCTTCGCCGGCACCACGCAGTTGACGAAAAAGGACGTGATCACAATGCCGATCAGTGAGGCAGACCGGCGGTCCTCTCCGGCGTTCTTGAGGAGCACGTGCCAGCGGATCGAGCGGAGCACGAACGAGGAGTAATAGACCGCCATCGCTCCGAGGTAGAGGAACGGATTGGCGTGGCGGATGTTGTCCCAGGCCGCGCCCCAGTCGATTGGAGCGCGCCACACTGCCACGCCGACGATGACGGCGGCGATGCCGAGTGACGCGATCGTTCTTGGGGTGAGGAGGCGGCCTGTCAGCGAGGGAGGAGCTTCACTGACCTCGGGCTCGCCACGCACCAGCGTGGTGGTCACAGCCGGACGGTAGCATGAGGTTCGAGGTGGTCCTGCCGCGTCAACAGACGCGCGACAGGTCCGAGATCAGGCTGAACCCGGTGGACGTCGCATTCGCGACAGCAGCGGCCGCCTCGTCGGTACGGTGCCGCCGCCGGCGATGGTCCGCTCGCGCTCAGCGAGCACGCGTGCAAGCTGGTCGAGCTCGGCGTGTTCGTCCCGCTCGCCGGCCGGACGGCTGTCCCACTGGCGGATCTGATAGACGCCTTTCAAGGCCGCATACGGGACTGCGATGGTTCGGAGCTCGGTGGAACCGGGCTCGACGATCCGCCACACACCGCCGTACCGGCCGAGATGCGCGTCGGAGCGAATGGACGCCCGTAGCACGAGACCATCGAGGAAATGGAAGGCGGCCCGATCCCACGTGGTCACCTCAGCCTCGGGAGGAGCAGGTTCCGGGTCGCCGACGAGGATCTGCCGGATCGCGCTCACCGGGAAGAGCGCTCGCTCGCTGTTCTGGTTGATCGATCGCAATTCCGCGTCGAGGATCGCGAGATCAAAGGTGATCTCGGGGGTCTCGGCGAGGACCACCTCACCGTCGGAGAAATTGATGACGACGACGGGCACCTGAAAAGTGTCACATTTCATTCACAAGTCCCACCGGGGCTGGCCCTAGGATCGTCTCGGAGGTGACTTGCTGATCCGACGCGCGCTCTTGATGCTGCTCGCCGGCGCGTCACTGCTCTGGATCCTCATCGGGTCAACTGACATGTCAGCCGCCGCGGCAGACCTCGCATCGCACGGTGGCGACGGCGGCTCCGCGGCGGGCGCGAGTGGGCCTGGCGACCCCGGTCACCATTGCCACGACGCGTCCTCGGGCAAGCGCGGCGGTGATGACCATTGCTGTCATCGCCCCCCTGCTGCGACGCCGACCACCGGGGCCCGGCCGGAGCCCACGGCGACGCCGGCGAGGAAACCGACTGCGCACCCACGATCGCAGCCGCGGCCCACCACGGTCATCGCCCCGCATACGAAAGCCTCGCCGTCTCCGCCGCGGTCGCCGTCTCCGCCGTCAGCCTCGGCGCCGGAGCCGGCCGCAGATCCGCGACCGCCGGTGCTGCCGCCGCCCGCACTGACAATTCCTGCTGCCAGCCCGGTCAGCGTGACCGGACATGGCCCAGGCGCGGTCTCCGTCATCGCGTTCTCGTCACTGGTGTTGGCCGCGACCATCGCGGTTGCGTCCCTCGTCCTCGTTCGACGTTCCGGCTGACGTCGATGCGAGGGGTGCAGTGGTTGAGCGGCATCTGGCGGGGTGCGTCGTTCTCTCTGAAATTCGCGATGGTGATCCTCATCGCAGGGGCGACCATCGCCGTGGTACCGCTGATGCTCGCCGAATCGAGCGCACGAGCCCAGGCTGAGAACGGCGCGGCCGACACGGTGTCGATCGCCTCCAACCTCATCGCCGGGCAGCGCGCATCCCTGACGACGTTCATCGACGGAGTGGGCCGCCAGCTCGCCGCGGATGGCGATGTCAGCGCACCGATTGCCCTCGAGGCGACGCTCATGGAGGACACATCGGTGATCGGCACCGACGATCTTCTCGGGGTGGTCCAGGTTGGCGGCGTCGTTGCCGTGCGCGGATCGACTCAGGTGACCGGCGCACTGACGCAGAGCGTCGTCAGCGCGGTCGCTGCGGGAGCGAATACGGCCGCTGCGTCCCTCGGCGGCGCGTGGATCGTGGCGGCTGCGCCGATCCCGGGAACGAGCGGGACCGCCTTTGTTGCGCGACCCCTGACGGCGGCATTCATCGAAGCCATTGACCGGAATGTCGCGACGGCTGCGAATCCTGCCGCCCTCCTCCTCTTCCGCGATGGCCGCACGCTCGCGATGGCCGGCCACGTCACGGCGTTGACGCCGTCGATCACCGATGTGATTCCGACGTCTCGATCGGCAATCGTGTCGCTCAACTCGCACCAGTTCGCCGTCGCGTCGACGCCGGTCGGCGCAGGGCTCATGCTCGCGGTGGGCGCGCCGTTCTCCGGTCCGCCCCTGGCATGGCAGTCGATCCTTCTGCTGCTCGCGGTGATCCTCGTCGCAATGCTCTTCATCGTGGTCGTCGTGCAGATCGACCTGCGGAGGCCGCTGCATCGTCTCGACAGCGTGGTCGCGGCGCTGGGACGTGGCGACTTCGACACGCCCGTCCGGACGGATTCCGTCGACGAGATCGGCAGGCTGGGCGCGAGCTTCGAGGCGATGCGCACACAGGTGCGCTCGACGATGCGAATCACCGCGTGTCGAGCGAGTGTCGCGATGGAGCTCGGTCTCGCGCAGCCGCTCGAGGGAGCGCTCGCCAACGTCTGCGCGGCGCTGCGCCGGTCGATGGAGGTGGATACGGCGGTGATCGTCGTGAGCGGTTCAGAGATGAGCGATCCGTTCGCGGTGGCCGACGGAGGTCGCCATATCAGCTTCGACGGCCTGCTCGACGGGCATGGACCACTCGGTGAGGGGTATCGCTACGGTGGTCCCGGCGCGATGATCCTCGGCGCGACCCCTGCCGCGCCGGAGGCGAGCCTCGGTGTTCGCGACTTCTGTGTCGCGCCGCTCCGGCTCGGCGACCACGTGCACGGCGTCCTGGCTGTTGCAGGTCAGAGCAGCGCGTTCACGGCCGGAGACTCCGACCTGGTGGCGTCGACGGCGGAGCAGATCTCGCTGGCGCTGGAACGCTACCGTTTTCTCGCGGTCGTGCAGCGCCAGGCAAGCGTCGACGATCTCACCGGCCTCTACAACCACCGCTTCCTCGTCGACTCCCTCGGCCAGCAGGTGGCGCTCGCGGAGCGGCTCGGGGCACCGCTCGCGATCCTCATGCTCGACATCGACCACTTCAAGGCTCTCAATGACACGCACGGTCATCACGCCGGGGATGTCGCGCTGTCCACGTTCGCGCAGACAGTCCTCACCAACGTCCGGCGCGCGGACCTGAGCGCGCGCTATGGCGGCGAAGAGTTCGTGGTGCTGATGCCGAACACCTCCGCGCGCGAGGCGTTTCTGGTCGCGGAGAAGATCCGGTTCGCAGTCGCCGCGACCGATGTCCACCTTCCGGATCGCCCCCCCGTGCGGCTGACCGTCAGTGTCGGCGTCGCGGCATACCCCGAGGACACCGACAGCGCATCCGCGCTGTTCGATCTCGCCGACGAAGCGCTCTACCAGGCAAAGCGCAGGGGACGCGACCAGACGTGCATGGCCGGTGGCTCGCGTGAAGAGCCGTCATCGCGCGGAGCGGCGTCGATGCTGCACGATGCGCAGATGACGCGAAGCGAGAGCAGTGGCATCGGACACCGTCGATCTCCGGAGTGACACGCTGACCGTTCCTGATGAGGGAATGCGTCACGCCATGGCACACGCCGAGGTGGGCGACGATGTCTGGGGCGAGGATCCAACGGTGCGACGCCTCGAGGAGGAGATGGCGCGCCGGCTCGGCAAGGACGCCGGCGTCTTCGTGCCGAGCGGCACGATGGGCAACCTGGCGTGCGTCGCCGCGCAGACGCGCCCGGGCGATGAGGTCATCGCAGATGCGGAGGCCCACGTGGTCGTGTACGAGGTGGGAGGCACGGCGATCGTCGCCGGCATCCAGCTGCGCCTCCTGGACAGCGTCGACGGCATTCCCGATGCCGGATCTGTCGGCGCGGCTGTTCGGACGCAGGACATCCATCAGCCCGTCTCGACGCTGCTCTGCATCGAGAACACGCACAACCGCAGAGGTGGCGCTGCCATCGCCCCGGGGCGTGTGCATGCCGCCGCAAGCGCAGCGCACACGCTGGGACTCCGCGTGCACTGCGATGGAGCTCGCCTGTTCAATGCCGCCGTTGCCCTTGGCGTGAGCCCGGCCGAGCTCGTGGACGAGTGCGACACCGTGACGGTCTGCGCCAGCAAGGGTCTCGGCGCTCCGGTTGGATCGGTGGTCTCCGGCGACGCACCCACCATCGAGGCGGTCCGTCGCTGGCGCAAGCGTCTCGGCGGCGGCATGCGGCAGGCGGGCGTCATCGCCGCGGCGGGTCTCTATGCGCTCGAACACAACATCGACCGGCTTGCAGAGGACCACGCGAACGCGCGCGTCATCGCCGAGGCAGTCGCCGGATGTCCCGAGGTGACGCTCCGCCGCCCGGCCATCCCCACAAACATCGTCATGTTCGAAACGCGGCTGCCCGCGGCGGAGGTTGCAGCCCGGATGCGCCAGGAGGGCGTCCTCGTGAGCACGATGGGTCCGCACACGCTCCGCTGCGTCACTCATCTCAACGTTGGCGCCGCAGGTGCCAAACGCGCCGCAGCGGTGGTCGCTCGCGTCCTGACCACCTGAAGTACGGGTGTCGATCTCCGACACATCCCAGCCGCATGACATGAAGAAGGCCCCCGGTCCCGGACCGGAGGCCTTCTGAACTACGAAAGGTTGGATCGCTGAGTGGTTGTCCTCAGCTCGGTGTCGTGGTGACTGGTGCCGCAGCGGGCGGTGCAGCCACGGGCTTGCGGACGGCGCGACGCCGGGTCACCGGCTTGCGCGCGGTGGTCTTGCGAGCAGCCGCCGGCTTGCGTGCCGTGGTCTTGCGCGCGGTGGTCTTGCGCGCCGACGGCTTGCGAGCTGTGGTCTTGCGCGCAGTGGTCTTGCGCGCGGTGGTCTTGCGGGCCGTGGTCTTGCGCGCAGTGGTCTTACGGGCCGTGGTCTTCCTGGCGCCGGCGCGCTTGGCGGTGGCCCGCTTGGCGGTCGTGCGCTTGGCGGTCGCGCGCTTGGCGGTGGCGCGCTTCGCAGTCGCCCGCTTGGCGGTGGCGCGCTTGGCGGTGGCGCGCTTTGCGGTCGCGCGCTTTGCGGTCGCGCGCTTTGCAGTCGCCCGCTTCGCAGTCGCCCGCTTCGCAGTGCCCCGCTTGGCGGTGGCGCGCTTCGCGGTCGCCCGCTTGGCAGTCGCCCGCTTCGCGCTGGCGCGTTTTGCGGTTGCGCGTTTGGCAGTTGTGCGCTTGCTCCCGCGGACTGCGGTCGATGCGCGCTTGGCTGCACCGCGCAGGCTCACCTCGAGCCGCGCGACAGTCTTCTCAAGGCCCGCGAGTCGCTTTTCCAACTCGCCGACGGGCAACGCCTTCACAAGGTTCTGCACCGCCTTCACGAGATCGCCACCAGCGGCGGGTGCGCGACGGCGAGCTGTCGTCCCTACGCGCCTCACGGTGCGTTTGACGGCCTTCTCGACGCCGCCTCTCCTACGTCTGGTC
>Ga0182024_10017836_pt1 | contig 13280 bp, 15 predicted proteins | sample P32metaG_FD_120480 | JGI IMG/M metagenome (GOLD analysis project Ga0182024, IMG submission 120480) | Permafrost microbial communities from Stordalen Mire, Sweden - P3-2 metaG (Illumina Assembly) | ecosystem: Environmental > Terrestrial > Soil > Wetlands > Permafrost | place: Sweden: Stordalen...
CGGAACGGGGACGCGACGCGGCGAAAGTGATCCGTTCCACGGTAGATCGGGTCGACGCCGAACTTGTCGGGCACGTCGGCCTGGATTTCGTCGCGCATACTCGCGCGACCCTGACGTCTTTCATCGAAGGCACCGTCGACACGACTGGTCGATGACCGACATGAGGCGTGAGCCGGCGTCTTGGGCAGTGTCGCGAAGTCGTGATCAGGGAGTCGAGGCGCTGGTCCGCATCGCCGACTGCGTGAGCATCGCCGACGACGACCGGTTCAGTGTCCGGGTACCGGTGAGTGCAACGGGCGAGCGCGGTGAGGCGACGCAGTGACCGGGGACGCAATGCCGGACGTGGCGGCACCACGTCGGGATCTGGCATGGCCGCGGCGTGCCGCGCTACTCGTCGTGGTGGGCGTTGCGGGGCTGTCGTACGGCTGGGCCGCCAACCGCGATCCGCTCGAGGGGTATTACGCGGCCGCCGTGCGCAGCATGTCGTTGAGCTGGCACAACTTTCTCTACGGCGCATTCGATCCCGCGGGGACCATCACGCTCGACAAGCTGCCCGGCGCGTTTTGGATTCAGGCCCTCGCCGTGCGCGCGTTCGGCTTTCATACGTGGGCACTCATTCTTCCCCAGGTCGTCGAGGGCGTTGTCACAGTGCTCGTGTTGTACCGGGCGGTCCGGCGCCTCGCCGGTCCGACTGCTGGTCTGATCGCCGCAGCCGTCGTCTCGGTGAGCCCGGCCACCGTCGCGCTGAACCGGGGGAACATCTCTGACTCGCTGATGATCTTGCTGCTGGTTTTGGCAGCTGATGCCGTGTCGAGCGCCATCGTGAGCGGCCACCAACACATGTTGGTGCTCGCCGCGGCCTACGTCGGACTCGCATTTCAGGCGAAGATGATCGAGGCGTGGATGGCTCTGCCCGCATTCGGCCTGGCGTATGTCGTGAGCGCGCCAGGCTCGAGGCTTCGGCGCGCACGCCAGATTGTGGTTGCGGGCGCAGTCGCGGGAATGGTGTCGGTGGCGTGGATGACCGCGGTATCCCAAGTACCGGCGTCGCATCGGCCATACGTGGACGGCAGTACCCATGACTCAATCTACGAGCAAGTGTTCGTCTACAACGGGTTCGGTCGTTTCGGCGACAAGACGCCGCTGCAGCTCCTCTCGGACCAAGGTGTCGGTCCCAATCTCAGTGCCGCGACTCCGGCCGTCGCCCCGAACCGGCTGCTGCGCGGCGATCTTGGCCGCGACACCGGCTGGCTGCTCCCAGCCGCGCTCGTCGCCGCCGCGTGGGGGATCGCAAGTCGGCGGCGCAGGCCGCGCGGCGATCCGCTCAGAGCGTGTTTCGTGCTCTGGGGTGGCTGGCTCATCACGTTCGTCGTGGCGTTCTCGTTGACGACGACAATCAACAGCTATTACACCGCGGCATTGACACCGGCTGTCGCGGCCCTGCTCGGTACGGGAGTCACCGCCGCATGGTCGTACCCGTCGTCGAGCGTCGGCCGACGCATCGGGCTGGCGGTCGTGATCGCCGCAACAGTCTCCTACGCAGCGTGGCTCACCGCTACAGCAGGAACGGATGTTCCGGGCTGGTTGCTTCCGGCCGTCTTCGCGGTCGGAGCCGCGGCGGTCGCGGCGGCGGTCGGCTCGGTGGCGCGTCCGACCGGCGCCATGTTCTCGTCTGCGCTTGTTGCCGGTCTCATCGCCGGGTGTCTGGTACCTGCCGTCGCATCGGTCGAGCTCGTGGTTCACCACGAAGGCGCCTTCGACACGCCGTTCGAGGCGGCACGCGAACGCGATGGGCTCGACTACCTGTTCCAACAGATACCCGCGCAGGTGCAACAAAAGATCCCGCTTCTCAAAAGCGTCCAAAACGGGGCGCCGTATCTGCTCGCGGCCCAAACCGGAGCGCTCGCTTCAGTGTTCATCTACGACAGTGGCCTCGAAGCGCTCCCCATCGGGGGGTTCACTGGCACGATCCCGTCACCGACGTTGCCCCAACTGCAAGCTGACATCCGCGACGGGCGGGTACACCTCGTCCTCGCGGCTACGAGCGACGACCCGCGCCTGGAATGGATCGCCGCGCACTGCCTCCACACCGGCAACGCCACCCCGACCTTGCACAACTATTTCTGTCAGCCAAACGACGCGGGCTGACCTTCGCGGGCGCGACGAAAGCCATCGGTACAGATCTACAAATCGGGAGACGAACCGCTGCACCCGTCGCAGCTCAACCAAGAGCTTCGCAGCTGCGGGTCTGCGGTCGTTTGAGATTCAGCGTGCGCGCCTGGCGCGACCGGCGTCTGGTGGTCGGCAAGGAGACCTCATCACAGTAGAACTGCTCGGCCGGCTCGGAGCAACACGAGGAGCGCATGACACCCACGTCACGTTGATGACAACCTCCGAGCACCACGGGCGAATCGACTCTGCTCGGGGCCACTGATCCTGACAGCGACGTGAGCGGGCGCCGGCGGCCGTGACCGCGCATGACGAACAGGTACCGCACGACCGAAGCGTCGCCTACGTTTTCCGGGCCGAAGCACCGGTGTCGGGGCGTACGCGTCACGACACGTCGAGCTTTCGGGTCGCGGGATCACAGACCGCGGACATTCTCACGCGATTGGACAGTCGCCGCGCGCTTCGCGTGACCATATGGTCGCGACGAGACCAACCGCTGCGAGTGAACCGCGTCGTTGTGACGGGCGCACGAAGCGCGACGATTGCCCGAAAGGTCCTGTGCGACGGGACTGACGCACCAACTCAAATCACGTGATGGCTTGGATCGACGCGAGGACGCGTCCGGCGGTTCGGCCGTCACGACCGAGACCGAGCGTCAGCACATGGGTGATCTTGGATCCTTTGCGGTGGACGAACACGCTGACGGTGTCTAAGGAGACGCTGCTGGATCCGGTGTAGACGGTGATCGTCGTGGAGCGATGGTGCAAGATGGCGATGGCGCGGTCTCCGCGATGAGGCGAATAGGAGCTCTGCGACGTGTAAAGCAGGATGCCATCGTTGGGGAGAACGGCGAGTGGAAGTGACGAATAGGCCGCGCACGCGCCGAGGGAGAGATCCGGACGAACGCGAACGATCTCGGGCGCGCCGCTCGGTGACACCTGCCAGTAGCACTCCACGGCCGGTGTCGTCGTGATCGTCCATCGTGACGGGATCGCGAGCGACACTCCGTCAATGATGACGCGGCGATAGACGATTGGCGGCGGCTGGGTCGCGAACGCCAGCGCGACTTCTTGCGCCGACGGTGCGAGCGTGCTGAGGATGCGGTCTGCGAGGCTGCCGTGCAGCACGATCCGCACGCCGAGCTCGGGTACCTCGTAGCCGGTCGATGTCGGATCGGCCGTCAGTGCGACCCGGTAGATCCGGTATCCGTTCACCACGCCGTAGTGCGTACCGTCCGGTGACGCTGACGATGAGATGAGCGACACCGCTTGTTGCGGTTCGAACGATGGGTCGCTCGGGCAGGAGAAGTCGACCGTGTCGATGCCCACGACACCGACCACGGGCGGTCGGTCGGATAGCCCGCACGCCAGGGTGGTGGTTTCGACGGTCCAGGTGTCCGGGACCCAGACGCGGGCATCGCCCACGTCGACAGGCTCCCAACTTCTTGGCAGCCCGATACCAAGGTGGGCGTCCAGCTCTTCGGCCGTCACACCAACCGTCGGACGGAACCGCGGTGCGAACCTGTGATCGTTGGCGGTGGTTGTCGTCGCCGCGGACGAATGCTTCTCACCGCTGCTCGAACAACTGGCGCAGAGAGCCAGCACCGTGAGAGCGAGAACCAACAACCGTTTGCCCATCATTTGCTCCGATGTCAAGCGGCTTGCGTGAGGCAAGTCGCTGGGGCGAAGCGCGTGTCTTCGGGCAGGGCGCGGTCCTCGATGTCGTCAAGGCGTCGTTGAAGACGCCGAGCACTTCGGTGTAGGTGTTCCCGGGCGTGACGCGCCACCCGAGGGAGGTCATGGCGTCGCATTTTGGTGACCGCGATGCGGCGGATTGCGGCATCGCGTTGACGGATCCCGGTTCTGGAGAGCCGGTGTTGTGCACAGTTGCCTGACCGGACCGGGAGGAAAACGGTGGCACTGTGACAGACGAACGCGTCGTGCGTGTCGTAGCGGCGAAGGTCGGTGCCCTCAGCGACGATCTTCGCGGAGGTGACTGGACCGACACCGACCAGCGCCGACGGAGCGACAATCTGCACCTGCGCAGCGATCTCGCGAGCGGGTGCACGCCCGCGCATCGTCAGATCGCGGACCCGTACCGCTATCTCCGCGGCGACGCGAGCGACCATCCGCTGACCTCTCCGAGCGCAGCGGCGACCGCGTCGATGTTCGCGAAGTTCGTCCACGAGCCAGGACGCGGATCCGACCACGGGTCGAGCTCGGGGAGATTCCTGCGCAACCGGGAGGCGTCGGGTCCGTTGACGATCGAGACCTTCTCGATGATCCGCCCCCAGGCACGGCTCACGGGCGGGCCCGTCGGGCTGCGCGGCTGCCAACTCCGGATGCTGCAACGCAGCGCGGTCCGAAGCACGTGCGACGATCGAATTCGACGTCGTATACGTGCGTGCCGAGTCTCCGGCATCCACCATGTGTTTGCGTGGTGTCCGCACGATCCGCGGATTCCTTGAGACAACCATTGGCGGCCAACACCGTACGTGCTCTCCGTACCGGACCTGACACTCGAGCAACATTGAGCGCATACGGCTCCTCGAGCGGGCGTCACGTGTGCCGATAATACGGCGGCGCAACCTTCGGGAACGTTCGCGCGGTCGGGGCGCTTCGCGCGTGGCCTGATGGCGGCCGTCGTCACACGCGGGCGCCAGAACTTACGGGCGAGGCGTGCAGTGGTCCAGCCATCTCAGCGATACCGCCGGTTCGTCACTCGCCTGGGCATGACAGCATGCGAACGCGAGGACACGTGACGAAGCACGCATTGCCTGTGGCCGGTGCGTTCCTGGGCCCGCCGCGACGGTGCGATGTCGTCGATGAACTCGGGTACCGAAAGCGCACGGGTCGGATGCGTCGCGGTGTCGGTTGCGTTGCCGGCCGATGCATACCGACCGGCGCCAGAGGGCCCAGACTTCGTGTCCGCAGTCACTCGTTCCCGTGGGACGCCGAACACGATGCAATGCCCGTGGGCACGGCTCGAGCCGTGCGGCCGACGCCACCGACGTCGCGCGAATCAACCCGCAGACGCGGTCTTGGGCCGGTCACGATGCCCACCTGCGCCTTCGAGCGGTGGCGAGGTTCTGTTGATCGGTCGACGTCTTCGATCAGCGTGCTTTCGGTCGGTTGCCCTCACATCAGGGTTGTCGCTTGTCGCCGACCCGGAGATGCTCCTCGCTGTCGTCGCGCCTCATCATGTGTACGACCTGCCAGCGCGGGATTGGCGGGTCGGGTACCGCGACCAAAGCCGATGACGGCCACACTTCGACGTACGTCGAGTGCCGGGCGGAGACGCTCATGTCGACATCGCTAAGGTGCGCTCGTCCGGACGCAATACGCGGGCGTGACGCGCCACGACCGCATGCGTGAAAACGCCAACCGTGCGGACATGAATTCGGCAGCGACGGGTTTTGTGGGAGCAGCGAGATCACGATGCCGACGAGTGCGACTGCGCCAAGGACGGTCACGACTATCCCGATCCTGTTGGCGCGGCCGACATCGGCTTCGCCCGCTCGGCGGATGAGCCGCGCATCGTCGCCGCCGCGCCAGGCGGGCCTTCACGGCCACGATGCGGGTGAAGGTGCAACGTCTCGGTAGTTTCGCCGCACGGTCGCACGACGACCGAAGTCTCGAGGAGGTTGAGTGATTGACCAAGTTGGCCCCCGCACGCTCATTCGGACGATCGTCGCGGCCGCGTTCGTCGTAGCCCTTGTCGTCATTGCAGGGTGTAGCAGCAGCTCAGGTGGAGGCGGACAGACCGTGGCCGTCAAGACGGCAACCGGTGGTGCGATCACGGTGGGCGCCCATGACCTTTACTTCGACGTTCGAACGATCAAGGCTTCGCCTGGTCCCCTCACCGTGACGCTCGTGAACCACGGCGCGATTTACCACACGTTCGAGATCGAGCGAACCTCCCTGGACCTGAAGACGAACGCAGGCAAAAGCGCTACAGGCTCTGTGACGCTCGTCAAAGGCACCTACACGTTCGAATGCACCGTACCCGGCCACGCTGCGGCAGGCATGAAGGGCACCATCGAAGTCAGCTGAAGAAGTCGCACCGGGCTGCAGAGGGTTCACGACGCGCAACCTGACGGAGATGGCCGCCCCTTCTCGCTCACTCCGTTGGGAATCAACATTCCGCATCCCAGGCGATACGCGGCTCGCCCGACCACGAAAGGCGGCGTGAACGGGTAGGTCTTTCCGTGGACGTATCGGTCGGCCAATCGCGGCGACTGGTCGGCCCACATACCGGCCTGACGTTCGACGACGCACTTCGGCCACTCCATTCGTCGCGGCCCCTCTCCGTCCCTCCGCGCCGTTCGTTCGGTACGGCGTCGCGGAAACCATCATCGGCCGTCACGGTGTCTTTGCTCCTCCGCAATCGATTGCGCTGAGTCAGTCGTGCCCGATCGTGGCCAGCAAAAACTCGAGCTCAATCCGGAGTTGGTCGTTGTCGTGTTCACTGCGGCTGTCGACGAGACGATGCATCGCTGCCCGCATGTCTTCCCATCGTCCCTGTTCGGCGAGTCCTTCACGTTCGGCCATCACGTGTCCTGATGTGATCACAAGAAAGTCCGTCGCCACGGTGGCGTTCTCGAACGTCAGCGTCAGCGAGCCGGTCGAATGCGAGCAGACATGCAACCCGTTCGGCGTGAACAGGTCGTCCAGGACTGACGGATCTCCCCAACGACTCGGCGGTCCGTCCATCCGTGGAGGTGGAGGAGGAAGGAAACTGGCCAGGGCTTGACCCATCGCGGGCATGAAGCTCCCCGGAGTCCAAGCGGCGAGCACGATCCGGCCTTCGGTTGTAACGCACCGTGACAACTCGTGTGCAGCCTGGTCATGCGCAGGCGAGTACATCACGCCGAACACCGAAATGATGACGTTCGCCCACCGATCTGGAACGGGAAGTGCTGTCGCCTCCGCAAGCTCCCACCATGCGCCGACTCCAGATTCACGAGCGCGTGTTTTGGCGACATCCAACAATGTTCTCTCGAAATCGACGCCGATCACTTCGGCGCCCAGCTCCGCCGCGCGCAGGGCTGCGTTGCCGGTCCCGGTCGCGACATCAAGCACACGGTCCCCGGATCTCATCCCGGCCGCGTCCACCGCCCGAACTGCAACCGGTTGCAGACGTTCGGCCATCAGTGGGTAATCGCCCGCGCCCCACGTTGTCGTCACGCGCACATTGTGCCCTCTTCGATCCCTCACCACCCGAGGGCTAGGGGCATCGACGCGAGAGTTGCTGCACCGGAAGTGCGACACCTGCCGTCGGGTCCTCTACCGCGGCCTATGCGGCGGGATCAAGACGTGCGGACCAACCGACCTGGGCGCCTTGCCTCCGAGCTCCGCGGGCGGGATATCGAACACGACGTCCTGCTTGCGGCGAGGCAGCCGAGCGGCCAGTAGCGGGAACGTCAGGTGCGTGGTATTTCGGGTCTCGAGTCCCAGTCGGGCAGCTGAGGCGTCAACCGCCGAAGGTGGGGGAGCGCCGTCGCCGCGGCCGCCGAGTTGAAGACCCGATCAGATCAGCGGATCGAGTCGACGGGCTCAAACTCGACAGACAACCGCTTGAACGTTGCGTACGAGTAGACAGCGACCCAGGTGGCTCTGTGAAGCTACGTATTCGGGTCATACTCGTCCCGTCTCACTAAGGAGGACCAGATGGCAGTCGTCGGCGATCGTGTGGAAGTCACGTCCAGTTCCCGGGCCCGGGAAGGGTTGGTGACGGCGGTGAACGGCTCGATGATCAGGGTGCGCTGGAGTACTGGCGAGGAAACGAGCCTGATGCCCGGACCGGGCGTTCTCCGCGTTGTCGGGCGCAGCCGTGCGCGATCGGTGTCGACCGCGGCGACGAATCCTGCTCGAGGCGGCCGGCGAGCCGGGGCGGCGAAGTCTCCGGCAATCCGCAAGAACGCGACGTCGACGCGCACGCCGGCGCGCAAGCGAGCCGTGACCAAGACAAGATCGTCAGTCAAGCGAGCCGCGCCTGCAACATCCGTTGCGGCGAAGAAGGGTGCGGGTGTGAAGGCGGCGGTCAAGAAGGCGACGAAGAAGCGGCGGGTGACGACAAAATCCGCGGCGTCGAAGACTGCTGCTGCCCGAAAAGCGACGGTCAAGAAGGCGGCCAAGAAGACCCGCAACGACCGGACGTCAACGCGAAACGGCCGATCTGCGGCCAAGAAGAAGGGCCGTCGGGCGGTGTCGCGCAACGCGAGTAGAGCGCGGGTTCGTTGAACGTTGCCGAGGTAGGACGAGCGCGCGAGGCCGCGACGAGCTTCCCGACCGCCTGCGGGGCCGTGCCCAGGTGGGTGCCCGGCGCGCGTACGAGGCCACCCCGCCGCCGCGGTCCTGCGTCCGATTTCGGCCTTTCCGCTCGTGCGTCGGGCGCAGCGCAGCCATGTTCGCGAGACGCTGCGCCGACACCTGCGCAGGCCGGCTGGCGCTCTGTCGCGAGAGCTGGGGGCGTGTGAGTCACTGCGCTCGCTCACGCAGAACCGACACACAACCCCCCATGTCAGGCACGAGCGCGCTTGGCCGGTCGCCGATCGTTGGTGCTCGCGGACAGCCCGGTAAACCATCGGTCGCGCACGTCGGGGGAAGCCGGCACCTCGCCGTTGCGCGTCGCCGCAAACCCGCAAGGATGATGCCCGCACGGCGTCGGCAACCGGCAGTTTGCCGGACCTGCGTCACCCCCAGCGGCCGTGATCGCCGCCGTGCGCACCATCTCCGCTGGGGACACCCGCCACGCGCCTGGTCCTGGCGCTGCGAACGCAAGCATTTTCGGGAGCACAACCGCCACGTCCGGTCCGTGTTGTCGAAGGCCTCCGGGCGTGCAGTCACGGCGCAGCGGCGACGTACACATCCTTTCGGGGCGCCCGCAAACGCGAACGTGCAGCGTTTGCCGATAGCGACCGCCGAGACCTAGCGTTATGCAGGTCTGGACGGACCCGGACCGGAGCGGGAATGCGAACGGAACCTCCTCTTCGAAGCGCGAGGTTCCTTTCGACGAGGGCGATGGAGCGTCAGGGTTGCTACCTGGAGCGCATGAAACCGGAGACCTGCACCACCGTCGCAACCAACGGTCGAGCCACCACACGATCGTCGCCGTCACCGGTTGTCGTGGGGTCTGACGTCGAGCGTGACCACTAACCAGCCGTTCCGAAACGTGCCTCAGAGACTGAACTGAGATCATGCCCGTAGCCCAAGGACCCACGGAGCTGTGGGCAAACGAACCTGAGGACCACGATTTCCCCGCCGCGCGCGACTACCTCATGTTGCAGTTCGAGCCGCGCATCGCCGAGCGACTCGCCGACGAGCTCGCGAAGACTGAAACCGTGCACATCTACAAGGCAAAGGACATTCTTCGGGCCTCGGGCCTCGAGCCACTTGGCCGCAAGAACGTCCACGTCCGCGCAGACCTCGACAAGATCGACCGTCAGGAGAAGCTCTCGCCCGTCCTGTTGGTGCGCGACGTCACTCGTCACGTCCTCGTAATCGCAGACGGCTTCCACCGGGTCTGCGCCAGCCGACAGGTAGACGAGAACGTCGTCATACCTTGCCGAATCGTCACCACTTCCTAAGCGCACGACCTCCAAGCCAATGCGGGCTACGGCACTGCCAGAGGCCGATTCGGTATTGCGACGTTGCATCGAAGAGTCGACCCAGGACCGTCGTAAGACGTCGGGAGGGCGGCACGCCTCATGAGGCCGTCAACTCAGGTGGTGCGCGCGCCCAGAACAATCACGCCAACGACATTGCCGTGGTGGCGCTGAACGCAACCCTGCATTCCGCACCGACGAAGGTGCGTCGCGGATTCTCCGGCGCACCACGTCTGTCGTTCTGCCATTGTTTCGGTCGTCTCGAGATGCGCCGGGGCTTGCGGCGCGGTACACGGGCGGCGGTGACGGGAGAAGCCTCAGCGCGGCGTGACCCGTTCGCTGGTCGACGCCGCGCACTCTGCGAACTGGAAGTGGAAGTCGAAGCACGTTGATCGGTCTCTCAGCCGACGATCATGGGAATCTGCCGGAGTCGGTCCCGAATTCCCCTCCCGTAAGGCCGGGCACGGGATGGTTCACCCGGTTGGGCGGGGCTGTGTCGATGCGAGCCGCGATCCCTTGGAAGCCGAGCCAAACGTCCAGTCACAGGCAGTACTGCGAGAGGTCAATTCCATTGTCCGCGAGCGCGTCGCGCAGGAGCACGACCTCGTCCGCGTTCGGTGGAGTTGCGCTGCCGGAGTGTTTCTCGGCGATGATCTCAATTCCGCTGCGATCTCGGAACACGACGACGGTGCGGCTTTCCACAGTGGACCCGTACGGTATGCCGCCTTTGCCGAGGCGAAGTAGTTCGCGCATGCCAAGGCGTTCGAGTATCTCGAACCACGCGGCACCGAACGCGAACACTGGCGGGTTGCCAAGTTCGCAGATCGGTTCCCAGACGTACTGGCGAATGATGGCAGGGTCGGGCCGCATCGCCGCGATTGCTCCGGTCGTGTGCCACGGGTACAGCGTGAACGCGACCATGGCGTCAGCTGTCAGGGAAGGGTCGTTGTGCCAGTGCTGTAAAAACGCGAGCCGGTTGCGATGGTGGCGATTCGGACCCATGGCCGAGGTCCACGACTCGCCGAAGTAGGGCCAGGTTGCGGCCCATGCTCGGTAGGTACCCGTAGCGCGCATGTCCTGTGCGAAGATGCCGTTCCGGGAATGGAAGTCGGGCTTATCATCGTTGCCGACGCGGGCGGATCCCGGGTTCAACGCCAGGCAGACGCCGGCGGGTGAACCATCGAGGCGACCGAGGTACGGCTCGGGAAGTGCTTCATGTCCGGCGGGATTGTCCGCTTTGGATCGATACGCGTCGAACCACTGGGAGAGCGGGTCGGGCAGGCCGGTCTCGCCGGCGAGAAACTGCGCCACGATGTCGTCCCACAGTGCTGGGAGGTCGTCAAGGGTCCTCCGATGCCGGAGCACGCCCGATCTGGCTCGATCGGCGGCCGGTTCCTGCGCTGCCAGCAATGTGTTCGGTCGAGGCCACGGCCCGTCCGGGTTCGGCTCGAAGGTGAGCACGACATCAAGCGGCGCGGAGGCCCAGATCGCGATCGCTTCGAAGAGCAGCGTCCCGATGTCGGCCAACGCGTCGGCGTCAGCCGCCGCGTCCATCGCTGAGTCGTTCGCGCCGCTATAGGACTCCGGCCACCATGGCGAGTCTTTCACTGCAGGGGCTGCCTCGACGTTGAACACCCATCCGTCGGCGGTTCGGATCGCGCGGGCGAGGGCGTAGCACTCGGGCGCGGGTTCCCGCCCGCCTGGCTCGATCACCAGGACCTCGCCACGAGTGATCGCCATCGTCGCGGCGTCTTGCAACCAGGCGATGAACGCAACTCGGACGGAGTCGCTCAGCGGAGGCTCGTCGCACACCTCAACCTCGAATGGTGTGTCGAGGAAGGTCTGCTCGCCGTTTGCGTTGCTCGCATGCAGCCGGCTCTGCACTGCCAGCGTGTGCGTGTTGGTATCGAACAGCCCGATCTCGCGGTGGCCGCCAGGTCCGGCGTCCGTCCGTGCAATCACACCAGATCCCAAGAGTCGAGACAGCCGGTCCGCCTCCAGCACGCGGACGCACTCGGCCCGGCCGTCCAACCGCCACAGCCTCAGATGCGCGTCCAACAGCGGACCGAGGAGAACCACTTCGGTCGTGTCGCGACGCTTCGACGTACCCACGCAGTACTCCCTCCTTGGTGTGTGACCGGCTGCGATCCGTCCAATCGATACGATACGCGTCTCGGTGATTGCGCATCAGGAGACCTCGTACGGACACCCCCTCCGCGAGGTCGGTGCGAGACACAAATGCTCGGACGGCCAGCTGCGGTCGCCGACCGGGTGCCTGGAAGGGGATCTACCCGTGACCCTGGTCCTGCGGCCCGCCAACCACTGGGGCAGTCCATGACCAAGGCCGAACACGCCGAGCAAGTCGATGTCTTCGCGGCACGGCCAGAACAGGAGCGGCCGAAGCCCCAGCCCCTGACATCGGGGATCGGACGCTCAGCCGAGCGAGCTGCTCTCAGGAGTGCGACACGACGCTCTGCTCGGGGCACGTCTGCCGTTCGTCGGGTGATGTTGCGACGGGAGAGTGTGAAACGGGGGCGACCGGCGTTGCGTTCGCAGCCGGTGGGCTGGGTTGCCGGGTGACGGACGAATCTCGCCACGACCGATCGTTGTTCGGTCGGCTGAGCGGTGCCTCCCTCAGAAGCGACGCGAACACGATCGACGGCGCGCGACGCGTCCGAACGACCATCGCGTATCGCGCGACCCACCGCGGGTTGGTCGCCTCCGTGCGGCGGTCTACGCTCGCAACGTGCGGCGCCACGATGAGCACGGCACCGCCGTCGAGGCTTTCCTCTTCTTGCTAGCTGCGCTGCTCGCCGCGGCAGGGCTGTTCTTGGTTTTCGCCCGTAACGCACTCGACCCTGGGAACACACCGACGTCGACCACGTCGACCACGAGGCCTTCGGGACGCGGCGTGCCCACAACGACGGAGAAGACGAACGTCCACGACCTGCTGGACAGCGCGCTGAGCGCATTCTCGGCGGGCAAGGTTTCGCTCGCCCAGACGACGTTTCAGACGGTCGTCAGCCAAGACCCGAACAACGAGTACGGCTGGTACGACCTGGGTGTCATCGAACAGGACACGAACAATCTGAAACAAGCGCAAGCCGACTACCTGAAGGCGCTTGCCCTCGATCCCAACTTCGAAGCGGCGCTGTACAACGAGGGCCTCGTGCGCTTCCGGGCTGGCGGCACCATCCAGGCAATCCCGTTGCTCAGTCGGGCAATCTCATTGAACCCTCAGGACGCCAACGCTCATTGGGCTCTCGGCCTCGTCTTTGCCCGTTTGAATCTGCCGTCCTCCGACGCCGAAGTCATCCAGGAGCTGAGCGAGGCGCTGAAGCTCAACCCCAGCATTTCGATCAGGGCAGCCCAAGCGCAAGGACCGACGGGCTGAACTCAAGCGTGGCCGCGACAATTTCGGCAGCGGGTGGTGCGGTCGTTCGTTCGGCCCAAACTGCGTGCGCCACCTGAGCGCGACCAGTCGCCGCTGTCTGCGCTTCAAACA
>Ga0182024_10017837_pt1 | contig 13279 bp, 11 predicted proteins | sample P32metaG_FD_120480 | JGI IMG/M metagenome (GOLD analysis project Ga0182024, IMG submission 120480) | Permafrost microbial communities from Stordalen Mire, Sweden - P3-2 metaG (Illumina Assembly) | ecosystem: Environmental > Terrestrial > Soil > Wetlands > Permafrost | place: Sweden: Stordalen...
CGGGCGCCGATCAGGGATTGCTGCACTGAGTTGACGATGGTGGCGACATTGTTCACCTGCCCCGAAAATTGCTCCAGGATGCCGGCAAAGACGACGAGCCCGGTGCCCAGCTGCAGCCGCCCCTGCACGACCAGCCAGCCGCCGTAGCTCAGCAGGACGATCGTGTTGATCCGGGTCAGGAAACCCACCGCCGGCGAAAACAGGCTGACCCGCCAGAAGATGTTCTTCTGCTGGCGGTAGACCCCCTCGTTGGCGGCGTCGAACCGCGCGCGGTCCTCGGCCTCGCGCCCGAAGCCCTTGGTGACGGCGATCCCTTGCACGCTTTCGGCGAGCATCTGCACGAGCTCCTCCACGAGCAGCCGGTTCTTGGCGTACTCCGGCTGCACCCGCCGCGAGAAGCTCATCGCCATCAGCCAGAGGATCGGGGTGGTCGCCAGGCAGGCCAGCGCCAGTCCCGGGCTCAGGCTGGCCATATAAATCACATAGACCGTGAGCGAAATCACCATGATCAGGCTTTGGATCAGCACCTGATCGACGAACATCCGCACCGCCTGCACGTCGCTGGTCACCCGGGTGATGATCGAGCCGGTCGTATTGGCGTCGAAGAACCGAAAACTCAGCCGCTGCAGCTTGTCGTAGACCTCGCCCCGCAGATCGACCACCAGGCGCTGCTGCACGAGGATATTCACCGACACCTGGTAGGTGTAGTTGAGGATGGCCCGGCAGACCGCCAGGGCCAGGATCAGCCCGGCCAAGAGCAGGAGCACATGGCTGGAGCTCCAGGTCTCGGGCAGCCGGATCCGGATCAGGGGGGAGATCATCCGCCCGGTACCCGGGGCGGCAGCCGCGGTCCCCTGCATGCGGCGCCGGATGAAATCGATGCCCACGCCCGTGAAGCTCAGGCCGGCGAGGCCCATCGTCAGCAGCACCAGCTGGATTCCCAGGACGCGCAAACAGTGCAGGCGGTAGCGCCACGCCAGTCCAAACAGGCGAACGATCAGCTGAAAATTGGAATAGCCGCCGGCGGCTTCCCTCGGCAAAGACTCGGCCATTTGGAGCCCCACCCTAAAAGGAAAGGGCGAAGAGGAAAGCGGCTTTTTCCCAAAAATCGGCCGCTTCCGGCCCCGCCCTCACTGCGCGGCGCCCGGCTGGGCCGCCGCCTGGGCCTGCTCCCGTGCCTGGCGGCGCCGCCTGACCTCGTCGGCCACGCTCTGCAGCCGGCGCTGCTCGTCCTCGGCCGTCGGGTGCAGGACGGCGGGGCCTCCAATTGACTGGATTTGCATATTCGGCTGCATCTGGCCCAAGGCGGCCGGGTTGATCGTCGGTCCGGCGCCGACCTTGGCCGTCCGCAGCGGGAGCACGAGCTGCTGGCCGTTCACTTGCAGGGTGATTCGCTCGTTGAGCACATCGTCGAGCCGCACCGAATAGGGCGAACCCGGCTCGTTCAGGCCCACCCAGGTGCTGAGGTGCTTCACCGGGTCGTAAATCAGATAGAGCGTGCCTTTTCCGGACGACATCGTGCCGCGGTACTCGATCGCGTTGGGGTCGGCTTGGTTGGCCGAGCCGTTATCCGGGGGCGCAAACGGGGAAACCGCCGACAACTGGGCCCGGGCCGACGCTCCGGCGCTGAGCGCCGCCGCTACGGCCGCCAGCCGAAAAGTACGCGAAAAGGAGCGAAAAGGCATGGCAAAAGGGGTCCCGCAACAGTGCGGGATGCAGCCGAATCCGTCAAGAGACGGTTGGGTTTGTTCCGACCAAATTCCTTGCTTAAAAATCACGGCCAACGCTACTTTGGAGGGCTCAACCACCCTCCATGTGCGGCATTATCGGCTATATTGGCAAACAGAAGGCGGTCTCCATCCTGCTTGAGGGACTGAAGCGGCTGGAATACCGCGGGTACGATTCGGCCGGGATCGCGGTGCTGCAGGGCGGCCGGATCGACGTGGCCAAAAAGACCGGCCGCGTGGAGGTCCTGGTCCATGAAGCCGCCAAGCACCGGTTTTCCGGCACCACCGGCATTGGCCATACGCGCTGGGCCACGCATGGCGGGGTCACCGATGCCAACGCGCATCCCCATGTCAGCAGCGATGGGAAGCTCGCCCTGATCCACAATGGGGTCATCGAGAACTACTCCCAGATGAAGGGCTTTCTGCTGACGAAGGGGTATACCTTCAAGTCCGAGACGGACACGGAAGTCCTCTGCAATCTGGTGGCTTATCACTACGCGAAGGAGCCGGTCGGCCAGAACGGGCACAGCCCATTCGTGGAAGCGGTCCGCAAGACCCTCCGCCACGTTGAAGGCACCTACGGGATCGCGGTCCTGTGCGTCGATTTTCCCGGAGAAATCGTGGCGGCCCGCAAAGCCTCCCCTCTTCTCCTCGGCGTCGGCGACGGGGAGTACATCCTCGCCAGCGATGCCTCGGCCATCGTCAGCCGCACGCAAAACGTCGTTTATTTGAAGGACGGCGAGATCGTGCACCTGGCGCCGTCGGGCTTCACGATCACGACGCTCGATCAAACGGATGTGTCGCCGGTCATGGACCGGATCACCTGGTCGGTGAAGGATTCGGACCTCGGCAGCTACACACATTTCATGGAAAAGGAGATTTTCGAGCAGCCCCAGGCGCTCGAAAACAGCATGCGCGGCCGCTTTTCCGAGGATGGCAGCACCGCCCTGTTCGGCGGGCTCAACATTACCCCGGCTGAGTTTCGGCAGATCGACCGGTTCATGTTCTGCGCCTGCGGCACGGCCTGGCATGCCTGCCTCGTCGCCGAGCACCTGATCGAGCGCTTCGCCCGGCTGCCGGTCGAGGTCGATTACGCTTCGGAGTTCCGCTACCGCAATTCCCCGCTCGATCCGAATACCCTGTTCTTCGTCATCAGCCAGTCGGGCGAGACGATCGATACCCTCGCCGCCCTGCGGGAGGCCAAGCGCAAGGGCCACCGGGTCCTCGCGATCAACAATGTGGTGGGTTCATCCATTGCGCGGGAGGCCGACGGCGGCATTTACCAGCACGCGGGACCGGAAGTCGGCGTCGCCTCCACCAAGGCGTTCACCTCGCAGCTGCTGGTCGGCGCCCTGATCGCCCTCTACGTCGCGCGGATGCGCGACATGAGCTTCGCCGACGGAGTGCAGTACGTGAACGCGCTCAAGGGAGTGCCGGACCTCGTCCGCGAGGCGCTGAAGCAGGCGCCGCAGATCAAGAAAATCGCCCAGCGCTACGCCCGGGCGAGCGATTTTCTATTCCTCGGCCGGCTCTCGCTCTTCCCCATCGCGCTGGAGGGGGCGCTCAAGCTGAAGGAGATTTCTTACATTCACGCGGAAGGCTATCCGGCCGCGGAAATGAAGCATGGCCCGATCGCCCTGATCACCAAGGACTGCCCCAGCGTCTTCTTCGCCTCCAAGGGCGAAGTGTTCAACAAGGTCGTCTCCAGCATGCAGGAGATCAAGGCCCGGAACGGCCCGATCATCGCGATTGCGACCGAGGGCAGCGAATTGCCGCCGGGCTTGGCCGACGAGCTGATCCTGATTCCCGACTGCCACGAAGCCGTCCTGCCGATCGTGGCCTCGATCCCGGTGCAGCTGCTCAGCTACTACATCGCGGTCGAACGCGGCTGCGACGTGGATAAGCCCCGCAATCTGGCGAAGTCGGTCACGGTGGAATGAAGAGGACGCTCGCGGCCGACCACCGGCGTCTGGGCTGGCACCTGCCAGGCCGTCGAAAAGAGCTTGACTCATAACTTGACTCATACTTGACCTAAAGTGAATTACAGCCGATGGACTATCGCCCAAGATTCACCATTACTCCCTTGCTGCTCGGCCGGGTCGAAATCATTGCGGCGCTGCGGGAACGCATCCAGGGCGCCTCGGTGCAGGTGAGCTGGATGCCAGCGCTGCAGAAGGACACGCGCATCCGCAACGTCCATTCGTCCACCGCCATCGAGGGCAATCCCCTCACTCTCGAACAAGTGCGCGCCGTCGAGGAAGGGTCCGTGCTACCTGTGGCGGGCCGGGTCCGCCGCGAAGTCGTCAACTATTTTGCCGCGCTTCGGCACATCGAAAAGGAATCCAGCCGGAAGCAGATGATCCATGAAGATGTATTTCGGCTCCACCGCATCATTGCCGGCCAGGTCATGGACCAAGGCGAAGCGGGCAGCTATCGTCCCATGCGCGTGCGAGTCGGCCCGCATTTCCCGCCTCCTCCCGACCAAGTGCATGGCTTGATGTCGGGATTGCTGAAGTGGTGGAATGAGGAATCGCCGACCCTGTCCCCAGTGCTCAGCTCGGCGATCGTCCATCATCGGTTTGAAACGATTCATCCTTTCGCCGACGGCAACGGCCGCACCGGCCGGGCCCTTGCCCTTTGGGATCTCTACCGGCGAGGTTTTGACACGCACCATATTTTCTCCGTGGACGAATTCTTCTGGGAAGACCGGGCTCGGTACTACACCGCTCTCCAGGGCGCCCGCGGCGGGAACGAAGATCTTACTTCCTGGCTGGAATATTGCGCCGAAGGCCTGCATCAGACGCTCGAAAAGGTATGGCAACGTATCCAGCAATTGGCGGCCAACTTGGGGAACCGGAAAATCGTCCTGCGGCCCCGCCAAGAGCAATTGCTCAGTTTGCTGCGGGCTCGGGGCGGCGCCAGTCCGCGCGAGATATGGGATGGGCTCGGTATTTCGAAACAAGGGGCGATGGATTTGCTGCATCCGTTGATCAAATCGGGACTGGTAAAGCGGATCGGCACTTCAAAGAACGGACGCTATGTGCTCGCCTAAGCTATTGGATAGCAATTTCAAGGCCGATCGAGACGGCGACCCGATTCGGAAGATTCTCGTCAAAGAGATCCCCCTTCAACAGCGATCACGGAATAGTGAATAGCCATCAAGCGGGAAGCGAAATCGAGGCACGCCTGGACGTCTTCACGGCTGAGAGAAGGATATTCGCGGAGCAAGTCCTCGGTCGAATCGCCCGCGGCCAGAAATTCGAGCACGGTCTGAACGGCGATCCGGGTTCCACGGACCACCGGCCGGCCATTGCAAGTATCTGGATTCACGGCGATGCGTTCTGACATGAAACACAATGGATTAACAACGGGGCGGATTCCAAGCGGAAACCCATCGCCAGCCCTGTTGATCAGTTCCAACTTTAGTTGTCTTGAGTCAGAATGATCGACTCCGGAGATAAACCTGTCAGCCTGCAATTCAGCTTCGATGTGCGCTAACCAGCTCCAAGTGTTTCGCCTAAACAGCTGGTCGTTGGCGGCGCTCATTCTCGTCGCCGCGCTCAGCGGCTGCGCCACGGTCATGCAGGATGCCGGCCTGGGACCGGCCAAGGATGCCAACGGGGATGCGACCGCCACCGGCGCAGCCCCGGCCGATAACGGCCCCGACGCGGCGGCCGCGGCCGCCAAATCCGCCGCCTTGGAGAAGGCGATCGCCGGCAAGACCGATGAGTTGGCCGCCGCCTATGCCGAGCGCGCCGAAGCCTTCGCGCAGAAACCCGATCCCGATGCGGCGATCGCCGACCTGGATCACATCCTCGTCCTCGAGCCCGGCAGCGGCCTCGCCTCCATTGTCCGCGGGGAAATCAAGGTGAACAAGAACGACTTCACCGGCGGCATCGCGGATTTCACCCGGGCCATCACGGTCCAACTGCCGGCGGCCGACGGATCGAACACGGCCAGCCTGCCGGCCCTGCACCACCTGCTGGGCGAACAGTTCCCCGGTATGCGGCCCAATGATCTCGCCAACGCCTATTACCTGCGCGGCACGACGAAGCAGGCGCAGGGCGACATCGCCGGAGCGATCGCCGACCTCGACCAGGCCATTGCCACGGACGCGGACTTTTCGGCCGCCTACAACAGCCGCGGGATCGCCAAGGGACTCGTGCAGGACGGCGCGGGCGCCGTCGATGACTTCACCCATGCGATCGCGTCGGATGCCAACGCCGCCGACGCATATGCCAACCGGGGCCGCATCTACCTGGCCATGCGCAATCCGGACTTGGCGCTGAAGGATCTCAACCGGGCGATCGAGCTGAAGCCGGATTGGGCGACGGCCTATTTCGACCGCGCATCGATCCGCCAAAAGACCGGCGACCTCGACGCGGCCATCGAGGACCTGACCAAGGCGATCAGCCTCAAGACCAACTACGCCGACGCGTACTTTAACCGGGCCCTGGACTACGATCGCCACGGCAACCTCGCTTCCGCGCTCGACGACTACAACAAGATCATCGAACTGCGGCCCGACTCCGCCGACGCCTACGCCAACCGCGGCATCGACAAGTACCGGCAGAACGACATGGACGCGGCGATCGCCGACTTCACCAAGGCCATCGCGCTGAAGCGCGATTTCGTCAAAGCCTACTTGGAGCGCGCAGTGGCTGACCGCATCAAGGGCGACACCGCGGGCGCCATCGCCGATTACACCAAGGTGATCGAACTGGCCGATACCGACACCGGCATGTACCCGCAGCTTTTCCGGAGCGTCTTCATGCGGGAAGCCAACGGGGGTGCCGCCACCCAGGAATTTACCGACACGGTCAACGGGTGGCCGGACAGCTGGCCGCGCCGGGTGGGCAGCTACCTGGCGGGCAGCTTGTCGGAGTCGGACCTGCTCGACCAAGCCGACCGGGCCGAAGGCCGGGCGGCCAGCGCCCACCACTGCGACGCCTGCTACTTCATCGGCATGAACTACCTCATCGCCGGCAAGACCGACACGGCGAAGGACTTCTTCCAGAAATGCGTGGCGACCGGACGGGATGACCTGTTCGCCTTTAAATTTGCGCAGGCGGAAGTGGCGAGGCTGTCGCCGCCGCCGGCGGCGGCGCCCGCCTCGTAGGTAAACTCAGGTTCCGGAGGACGTGCTGGCTGCGCCCGATTCGTTCGGTCCCATCGTCGGCGAACCCGGGTCCGCGTTCTCGTGAATCACCGTCTGGGTCGGGAAGGCAAAGTCGAGGCCCCGGGCCCCGACCGCCTGCATGATCTTGAGATTGAGCCGCTCGCGAACGGCGAGGTGCGCCAGCCAATCGGGATCGATCGTGAAATACACAATCTGCAGATCGAGGGACGACTCCCCAAAGTCCACGAAGTTGACCGCGATGAGCGTCTTATGGACCCCCGGATCGGCGAGCAGGATCGCCCGCAGGTCGGCGAGGATCGCCTGCATCTGCTCCGTCGTCGTGTTATAGGTGAGGCCGATCTGCTGGTCGACCCGCCGCTGCGGCATCCGGCTATAGTTCGTGATCGCCTCCGTCGCCACGGTCTTGTTCGGGATCACGATCAAGGTCCGGGCGCCCGTCCGCAGGCGCGTGGACCGCAGGCCGATATCCTCCACCGTGCCCTCATTCCCCGCGATTTTCACCGAATCGCCGACGTGGAACGGGTGGTCCACCATCACGACGACCGAGCCAAACATGTTGGACAAGGTGTCCTGGGCGGCCAAGGCAACCGCCAAGCCGCCGATCCCCAGGCCCGCCAGAAATCCCTCCACATGCGCCCCCATGCTCGCGGCGATGATCAGGGCGCTGATGATGCCGAAGATCACGCCCAAGGTCTTCTTCAGCAGCGGCATGAAGGCGCCGATGCCCAGACCCTTGCTGCGCGCCACTCTCTCCATGTGGTCCAGGCCGGCACCGGCGCCCGCCATAAAGCACCAGAGAAGGACAGCGGTGAAGGCCACCCGCGACCCGCGTTCCACCAGCCATTCGCCGCCTGCGTCGAGCTGCAAGACGGCGAGGGCGGTAAAGATGCCGCAGACCATCAGCAGGGCTGCGACCGGGGTAATCAGGGCAGCGAAGACCGGGTCGTCCATCCCCTTGCCGTTGCCGAAGAGCTTCTGGAGCTGCCGCAGGAGCACCCGGGTCAAGAGGCGCCGCAGCAGGATCGTGAGCCCGAGAATCACCAAACAGACCATGAACCGAAACAGCCGCTCGTTCACCTCGGGCACGAACGAATGCAGCCAGCCGGCGAACCGGTCCGGCTCGTCCAAGATCGTGCCCTGCCAGCCGCTAAGGAGCGGCAGCGCGGGCGCGTTGTCGAGCTGGGTGGCCGGATGGATCAGGAGGCTGCCGGAAGAAAAGAAACTCATCGCGAAGGGCCAACCCTACCAAAGCGCCCGGCCGAAAGCCAAAAAAGAAATCGCGGGCCTCTCACCCACCGTCGTGCGCAACCCGGCCGACTACTCCAAAAACCTCGCCGCCCATTCCGGACGCGGCAACGGGCACTCCCGCCAGGGCCCGAATATCTTCATTCGCCACCGGGCGACCACCCGATAGCCGGCGTCGCGCAGGGGCGCCGGCAACAGGGCAAGCGACCCCGCGAAGAATCTCCCCCACCCACCGCAAACGCGCAACGCGGCGATAACACCCGTCGTGCGCAGGGCAAAGTCGGGGCGCTCCTGGTGATTCCAGTCCGGCACGAAGACCAGGCTGGAGAAATCCTGAGTCGGCAGCGCATGCGCAGCCAAGTAAGCTTGGGCCGTAGGTCCCTGCAGCGGCGCGAAGCAGAGGCGCCCGCTCCGATCGAACGCCAATAATCGCCTCACCACCCGATTGCATAGCCCGCATTCCCCGTCGAACAATAAGACCGGATGAGGCGCAGGCACGAAGTTGGACCAATCACTCACTCTTACAACTATCCCTCGGCTTAGCGCCATCGCAAGCTGCCGCAGGACCTTGGCCTCGATTTTGAGGCCTACTTCCGAATTATCGTCAGGAAAAAATATCCCACCCCCAACAAAACCGCCGTTTGGCCCAACATACAGGTGAAAATCCAGCGGACCAATCGACTTTCCAACTGCGCAAATTCGGCTTTCATCTCGGAGCGAAGGTTCCCCAAGTCGGCTTTTGACGTCAACAATTCCTGCTGGGACTCCCATTCCATCTCCATGGCTCGGATAATGGCTCGCGCCTGTGGCGGGGGCAACCCTGCTTTTTCGAGGTACTCAAGGGTGGCGGTTTTCATCACCAGAATAATAGCAACCGTCCGCAATTCGTTTCTACCACCGCTCCACCGGCCCTTTTGGCACTGGCAGCGCCGTCCGCTGACTCACCTCATCGCTCCCCTCCTCCCGCATGAATGACGCCACCATGGGATCCGGCCGGTAGGGCGGTAAGAGCTCCCCGTTCGCGTCGCAAAACTGCGCCCGCCAGCCCAGGTACTCGGCAATCGCCGCCTCGAAATCCGCCCGCCCCAGGATCGTTAGAATCCGCTGTTTAAATGGCTTAGCCGGCCCAAATCGCTTGGCGTACCACGGCGCCACCTTCCGGAAGAGCCGAGCCCCATGCTCCTCGCCGTAGAACTGGCAGTACAACTCGAAATGCCGCCGCAGCACCCGCAGGCGCTCGGCAAAGTCCGGTTCCGGCAACAATTCCCCCGTCCGCAGATAGTGATCGGTCCGGCGAAAAATCCAGGGATCGTAGAAGGCGCCGCGGCCGATGCTCACCCCGGCGCAGCCCGTGCTTTCCTGCATGTGCCGAGCCGCCTCCGGGGTCGTCACATCCCCGTTGCCGATCACCGGAATCGCTTTGACCGCCGCCACGACCGCCCGAATGCCGGCGAGATTGACCGTACCCGCGAATCCCTGAGCCCGGGTGCGGCCATGCACGAATATCGCCGCCACGCCTGCCTGCTCGAGCGCCTGAGCTAAATCCGGGGCCGTGAGATTTTCGTCATCCCAGCCCAGCCGCATCTTCGCCGTCACCGGAATCTTGACCGCCTCAACCATGCCCCGGATTAGATCCGCCGTCTGCGCGATCTCCGTCATCATGGCCGAGCCGCCCCCGATCTTCGTCACCTTCTTCACCGGGCAGCCCATATTCACGTCCACCGACTGCGCCCCCATTTCCTCGCAGCGCTTGGCCGCCTCCCGCATTTCGCCCGGCACGCTGCCAAAGAGCTGGATCGCCAAGGGGCGATCCTCGGGGCTGGAGGCCGTTAGCTTGAGCGCCGCCGGATTGCGCTCAATGAGCGACCGGGCATTGACCAAATCCGTCGTCGCCCAACCGAGGCCCCCCAATTCCCGCACGGTGAGCCGCATGGGCAGGTTGGTATAACCCGCCAGGGGCGAGAGAAAGAGATTGGACGAGAGTTCGTAGGGACCGAGCCGCATGGCGATTTCGCACCCACCCTATGCCCGAGATCGCCGGCCGCTGCCAGGGAGAAACGCCTCGGATCATCCGGCCATAAAAACGCCGGGCACACCGCTGTGCCCGGCGTCGATCTAGAACTTACGCCACTAACACGAACTCGTTGTCGCTGGAAAAGTCTTAGCTTACCGCGATCTTCCGGGGCTTGAGCGCTTCCGCTTTCGGGAGCGTCAGCTGCAGAACGCCGTCCTGCAGTTGGGCCTGGATCTTTTCCACGTCGACACCGCCTGTGTGGTCGAGCACGAGCTCGAAAGTTGCATCCGCCGTCTCGCGATGGAGGCTCGTCCAGCCTTCCGGCTGTTTGAAAGCCCGTCGGCCGATAATGCGGATCTGGTCGTTCTCGCCCGTGATCTCGAGGTTCTCCTTGGTAACCCCGGGAAGGTAGACCGTGAGGCCATAGGCCTCAGCCGTCTCACTGGTCCGGAACGCCGGTTTGACGGTGGCCCCGAGATCCGCCGCGCCGCCGTTGGCGTCGCAGGCGTTGGACCGACCGAAGGAAGGGATGACATTGCTAAATAAGGACATGATAATTTTTCTCCGAATGAGGGTTGTGGGAAACGGTCCGGCTTAGCGGACCTCGACGGTCACTTTCTTGGGAGTCGCGACCTCCCGCTTGGGCAGCGTGACGGTCAAAACGCCATTTTCATAGGCCGCGCCGATTTTCTCGGGCTGGACATCATCGGACAGGGTGATCGAACGGCTGAAGGAGGTGGATTCCTCCTGGCCATCATTCTGCTGCTTGCGCGCAGCCGTCAGGTTGAGAACACCATCGACCACCTCGACATTGACCGCCTCCCGGGCGACCCCCGGGAGCTCGGCCCGGACATAGGTGTTGGCCTGGTCTTCGAAGACGTCGACCGGCACTTGGGAGCCGGTCAGGGTGGCGACCCCGGTCAGGGCGGTCTGGACCAGACGGTCGATTTCGGTTTCGAGCCCCGTCCACGGACTGCGGTCAAAAAGACCGGCCGAAGGGACAAAGCGGCGGTAGTTCGGGTAGTTATATCGGACGATACGCATGGTTGATTCCTCGTGGTTAAAGATTGGTTACGCCCAGTAATATGCATGCCCGGTGCCAGCCAGGGTGCGGTAATTATCATATTATCCTCCATCAGGTTATAAACCTAGTGATCGACCGAAAGCGGACAAGTTGACCCAGGTGTGACGGCTCAGGTGGGCAATTCTAACCCGCTCTGGTTCAAGCATTCTTGATACCTAGAATACCCCTCCAAATTCCCGTGGAATCTACCTCCTTCCTGGGAACGTCTCGCCACCCCGTACCACTATGTTGGATGCATTCTCTTTCGACCATGAAAACCAAAAATCCCACCGCCCTCCGCTCGGCCCTGCTTTGGGCCTCAACCGTCGGTGCGGCATCGTGCCTCACTCTCGCCGCTTTCGCCCAGACCAACGACACCGCCCCGCAGCCGGTCCCGTCCACCCCGCCTCCGCCGGACGCCATCACGCCCGGATCGGGCGGCCAGTCCTACAACGTAACGCCGGTCTCAACCGAGAGCATCGGCACGCAGGAGGCTCGCTATTCAGGAACCGCCTCCGCGCCCATTACGACAACGACCACGGCCCAGGTCGGCGTCCTCGATGCCACCTCGCCGGTCGACCGTCCGGGCATGAGTCCCGGCCAATACGGCGTGGCGATCGCCCTCCATCTGATGGCCATCACCCGTACTCCCGATCAAGTGCTCGCCGCGGACGAACTCGCGCGCGAATTCCGCCATGCGCCCTATGAGTCCCACGCCGCGTTTGGCGTTTACGGGCTGCGCATCGACGCGGCCGCTTCATCCTTGGATAACCTGCAATCGCGGGCGGTCCAATTCAGCGGCGATACCCAAATTCCCTTCCGCACCGCGGCGAACAATGTGCGCGAGTGCCGCGCCGATCTTAATCAGTGCCTAACGGCCGCCCAGAACGCCACTCCCGATAGTTGGGACCAGGCGCGCCGGGCCTTGGCCGACAGCTACGTTCGCTACTCTCAAGCCGTCACTCAGGCCACTGCTGCCGCCTCGCGCTAGCCCTTAGCCACGGGGTCCGAACGCCGCAGCCAGCTCTGGCTGCGGCTTTTCTGTAGCCAGACGGGCAATCTGCATGGCCACGTCCTCTGGATCGGCCTGGGGCCGATCGCAGTTGCACAGGATCGCGACGAAAAGGCCGGTCTCGGGGATCGTCAGTTCGTACGTCCGGAATCCGCTGATCGTCCCGCCGTGGCCGGCCACGCGATAGTTTCCGATATTCGCCAGTTCCCAGCCAAAGCCGTAGCCCGGACTCTCGTGCCCATTGGCCAATCGGACGGGGGTTTGCGCCAGTGCGAGCAGATCGGAGCGAACGATTCGGCCCGATTCCAGCGCCCGCTCCCATTTCGACAGATCGTCGACATCCGACATCAGCGCGCCGGCGGCGTAAGTCTGGGTGGCACTGACCTCCACCGCCGCCATCCAGGTACCCCCGTAGGTGCGGCTGTAGCCCGGAACCCGGAGCGCAGCGACGCGGGAGGCCGGTCCATAGGTCGTATGAGTGAGGCCGGCCGGAGCAAAGAGATGATCCTGGAGGTAGGCCGCATAGCTCTGGCCGGAGACTTTCTCGATCACCGCCCCGAGCAGGATGTAACCGGTGTTGCAGTAGGCCCAGTCGGTGCCGGGATTGAAGTTGAGCGGCTGGCCTTTGATGAAGCCGAAGATCTCGTCCAGCGTCAGGTTCCGTTCCGGAGCGGCCCGAAAGCGGGGCTGGGCCGTGTAGTTGGGAATACCCGAGGTGTGCGTCAGCAGCTCGGCGATGGTGATCTTGCGACCGTAGGCGGGAAAACTGGGCACATACTTAGTCACGTCGTCGTCCAGCCGAAGCTTGCCGGCCGCAACCAATTGCAGGATCGAGACGGCGGTGAACTGTTTCGTGATCGAGGCGATCCGAAATACCCGGTCGGGCGCAAGCGGGACCTGTTGGTTCAGATCCGCCAGACCGTAACCCTTGCGTAACACGGTTTGATCCCCTTGCTGGACGAGCACGGCCGCGCCGGGTCCGGTTTGGGCGTAGGCTTGCTGGAGGAGGCGATCAACCTGGGTTTCTAGTGGGCTAGCGCCGGCGTTCGGGGCCGAGAGGGCAATCAAGACGGCGACC
>Ga0182024_10017838_pt1 | contig 13279 bp, 8 predicted proteins | sample P32metaG_FD_120480 | JGI IMG/M metagenome (GOLD analysis project Ga0182024, IMG submission 120480) | Permafrost microbial communities from Stordalen Mire, Sweden - P3-2 metaG (Illumina Assembly) | ecosystem: Environmental > Terrestrial > Soil > Wetlands > Permafrost | place: Sweden: Stordalen...
AGGATTGCCAGATCGATTTTGTTCGCGGCGAGCAGCGCGAGCTGGGCGGCTTCGACGGCGGATTTGGTCTCGGGCGTGACCGGCATGTGGTGGAAGGGAATGCCGTGAAAGCGTGCGAGCGGTTCCGCGTCGGTGTGGTTGGAGACGATGAGCGCGATGTTGCAGCGGAACTCGCCGGACTGGTGGCGTTGCAGCAGGTCGGCGAGGCAGTGCAGGTATTGGGAGACGAAGAGGGCGACGTTCTGCAGCTGGCCGGCGAATTCGATGCGCCAGTTCATGCGGAACTCCTGGGCGACGGGGGCGAAGGCGGCGGTGAAGCTGGCTTCGCTGAAGCCGGGAGCGTCGGTCGAAAACTCGACGCGCATGAAGAAGAGGCCGAGCTCGGCGTCCTGGTGCTGGTCGGCGTTGAGGATGTTGACGTCGTAGCGCTGGACGAGGAAGTTGATGATGGCGGCGACGAGACCCTTGCGGTCCGGGCAGTCGATGAGCAGGATGGCGGTCTGAGAAGTGAGCATGGCGATCGCAACCAAGATTACCGGAATCGAGCATTACCGGCTCCTTTCTGGCCCCCCCTGGGTATCGATTGATGCATGATCAACCAAACAAACCACTTATCGACTCTTCAATTTGCATGGGCAATAACTACCTTGGCTAACCAAATTAGCGGGTCATCCAGATAGCTATGCCTCCCCCTAGACAAACGAGGCAGTAGAAGCCGTAAAACAGACGCCCCTCCCATTTTTTGAGAGGCCGCAGCATTCCTCGGAGTCTCACACAAGGGTCTTTTATCGCTTGATAAACCCCCACCAACCCAAGGGCTACCAAGATGAGTGACCCCAACCATCGCGGCATAACTGTTTACCTCCTTAGCCAGCCATCCTCTCAGGCTCTCAAACGAACTTAGCCTTTTTTAGGGCAGGCGTAGGTTCTGCTGTGATAAATCCGACGAATGGGAGTTTCCATCTGCGACACGCTTTGAGTAGCTTGTCGTGAGCCTTTATGATCCTCGGAACCCACAAGCGCGGCCCCTGATGATTATTGGTCTGACAAAAAACTCCGATCCGGGCCTCCCTGATTTCGATAATCCAGCGGCGCGGCAAATCTGAATCCCCCGTCAAGAGAACCCATCGATTGCGTCCACACTCCGCGATTACTTCAGGGTCATCAACATTCTGGCGTTTATGAAAGTGTTCGTCGTGTATTACGAGGCGAAATCCAGCTCTCCGCAATTCTGCGGGTAGATATTCGGCCCCCAAATTCCGGTCAACAAAAAAGACCGGATTAGGCGGCAAAGTACGTGATCGCCGCCTTGATTTCACTAGGTTTCAAGCGGAAGTCGCGGGCCAGTGAAGCAACCTTTTCGCCTTCCTTCTTTCGTCGCCAAATGACCTCTGCCATAATCCCGCTCTTTCTCAGAGACGGTTTTCCGGAAGAAATGAATGGACTAATTGAGATAACTTTCGACTGTGTTTTTTGAGTTCTGGTCGGGTAGACGAGATTTGGAAGTCCAGCCGCATCCCGTTCGATCCGCTTCAGATAACGCTTCAGAATCTTTCCGAAACCATATTGGCCATGTTTGGACACATTCAGCGGGTCACGCAGTATCTCGCCCGTGATCTGCTCCACGAAAACCTGTTGCCCATTCGTATGAAAAATGCAATTGAGAAGCGGACGAGGCTCATTGAACGCCTCCCGCATATATTCGACCGATCGGCGCATTCGCGCTATCCCTGTGTTCCGTTCCCTGGTCGAGGCGAGCACTTGCGCTTCAGCCAGATTGAAGAACGAAAGAAGTAGGCGCTTTGGATCGGCAGCGCGAATCATCGGTGGAGCGCGGCGTACACCATTGCGAGTGCGATATGTATAGCCTGACACCCAACTGCGGAGCGTGCGTTTAGGCACGCCGATGTACTCCGCTACCTCATCAATGCTGTAGCTTGGATAGTCGCGCACGTCGTCTTCAGTCCGCTCTACTTTTTTGCGCGCCATTGACCTTCCGATGCGATTCGCACTCATACGGCCCTCCCTGATACACTTTGGGTAGGGCCACTATCGGCAAAGTGCCGAGAGGACAGTTATATGTCATCGTCGTCAGATTCGCCTATGAAAAACTCGGGGCTGCCACCACGAGAGTTACAGGCGTTTACTACAGCTTTGGCGAAGGTAGCTACGTCTTCCCCCGCTTCCGCCCACGCCGCAATTGCGGCGTCGAAATCAACAAAGCCTTCACGTCATACTCGATTCGTTTACTCCCCCTCAAAGGACCGGGCTTAGGCTTGCAAGGCCGCCTCCTTACCCGTCAACTCCGCATAGGTAAGACGACGGTTTACGACCTGCGATAGAGCCTGAACGAAACGGCTCGAATCGGTGTGGTTGATGCGGTGGTTGAACCGGAACATAGCCTCATCCAAGTAGCGATCCATGTGGTACGGCTCGACGGCCACATATGTCCCATTCAATCCACGCTTGAGAAGCGACCAAAAGTTCTCAATAGCCTGCGTGTGAACCTGTCCGCGAACGTACTCGTTCATGTGATTCACTGTCTCATGGATGAAACCCGAAGCCTTGAGACCATCGTATCCGGGCCAACCATCGGTATAAACTGTCGAACCAAAGCCGACACCGTCAAGTATGGCCTTCTGTAGCGTGTCCCGCTTCACGTTGGGCACAACTTGAGCGCGAACCTTGCGTGTCTCCCGGTCGATCATCCCGAATACTGCCGTCTTCTCTGCGTAGCCATTGCCGCCAATCTGCATTTTGAGGCGACGGCTCCGATGCATGTTCTTAGGCTTGCCGCCGTGGAATGATTCGTCCGCTTCTACCGGGCCGCGCATGGGGATCACCGTCGTATCCTTCAGGATGTGGCGCAGTCGCTGTAAGACGAACCATGCCGCCTTCTGGCTGATGCCGAGATCACGCGAAACCTCATACGAACTGACGCCGTTTTTGCAGTTGACCAGCAACCACATTGCCGGAAGCCACTTGCTCAGAGGGATCGGGCTATCCTCGAAAATTGTGCCCACCTTCACACTGAATTGCTTGCCACACGCATAGCACTTCCAACGCTTCTGCTTCGCCAGCCAGTAGTGATTGCGCTCACCCTGAGCCGCGTTACACTTGGGGCATACCGGGGAACCGTCCTCCCAACGCAAATAGGCGACTGCATTGATGCAGGTCTGTTCGTCCGAGAAGTATCTGATTGCTTCGAGAAGAGTTGTGGGCATTTCCATGTTCGTTCACCTTCACGAACCAAAGAATAGCCTACTCGAATTGGTTAGTCAAGGTTATTATTGCCTTTGCATGATCTTGAAAACAAAGGGGGATAATTTGCAAGATCTTCTAAACGCTGGAGTTATGGTTTCTTTGGATCATCGAAGAGACACAAGCCTGAGGCTGGTGGATTCTGTCTCGACCTAGCTTTAATTATACATGGGGCGTCAAGGGGTGAGAGGCGATCAGACCTTTGTGGCCCGGGCGGTCGATGAGCAGGATGGCCGTCTGAGGTGCGGGCATAGGCACCCATAGGCATTTCAGATATTCAAGGCTCTATTCGTGCGCTCCTGTATTCTGGACGCCTTCCATGATTTGAGGAGAAAGCATTGGAAACCAGAGTACTTAATGTCGACGACGTTCTTCGTGAGCGTCAGCGCTGGTGCGTGCCAGTTTATCAGCGCCATTATGCTTGGGAGATCGGTGAAAATGGTCAGCTAACGAGATTATGGGAAGACCTCGAACTTAGAGCCACAGAGCATTTGGCTGGTACGAAGCCATATCCCCACTACATTGGAGCGATCATCGTCGCTGAGCCGCCAAATCAGCCATTTGGTACGGTCAGGCAACGTTTGTTGGTCGACGGCCAGCAGCGGATTACGACGTTTCAATTGTTGCTAATTGCATTACGTGAAGTCGCGAAATCTCTCGATTCTGGAAGGATGGTGCCTGTAATCGAAAGCTACCTGCTGAACGAATTGAGCGCCGGGATGACGTATCCAAAGGTAGAGAAATACAAGCTATGGCCGTCGAGTTTTGACCGCGAATTATATTGCTCGATGGTCGATCATGATCTTTCCGAGATCGCCGAGCTACAAAGTGATCACTACTTCAAGAATGGAAAGCTGCGCCTGGGTACGGCTCCTCGTCTGCTGGCTGGACTTCACTACCTTTACGAATGCATCAGTACCTTCATCGGTTTAGATGGCGCCGATTCGGATCCAATCTCTAAAGCGGCTCAACGCAATTCTGAATGGATTCCTCAGCGGCTTCAAGGTCGTAGTCATCCAACTAGACGCGCAGGATGACGCCCAGGAAATCTTTGCGTCTCTTAATGGACTCGGCAAGCCTCTTACTGCCATGGATCTGATTCGGAATGATGTCTTTTACCGAGCGCGAAAGGGAGATGAAGATGAAGAGGCGCTCTTCGAGGGAAAGTGGAAGACCTTCGAGGAGCCATTTTGGGAGGAAAAGGTTCGACAGGGTCGTTTCAACAGAGCGCGGATTGATTTTTTTCTTGGGCATGTTCTCGTCGCCCTTACCGGGCGCGAGATGAATCTCGGGAAACTCGCCGCAGAGTACCAAACATTTGCAAAATCGCATCGTGAGAGGAAGGGTTTCTGAGGAAGTCGACGAAATAGCAGACTTTGTCGCGCCGTATCGCGCCCTCATTGGCGCAGGCTCATTCCCTGGGCTTGATTCTCTCGCGTCATTCCTACGTATCTTTGACACCACAACCTTCTACCCAGTAATCCTTTATGTCTGTGGCAAGGGCTTGGTGGAAGCTGAGAGGCTCAAAATTTTTCGCATTCTGGAGTCTTATGTCATAAGGCGGGAGTTTTGCGATCTAACTACCAAGAACTACAACAATGTCGTAATTCGCTGCCTACAGCGCCTGAAGGCTGATCCCTCTGCCGCGGGCCTAGCTGGCCTCTTTGCTGAGATGGAAGGCGATGCAACCCGCTTTCCGAAAGATGCCGAGGTTGTTCGCAAACTAAGCCGGCGTGCCGTTTATTGGGAGGTACCTACCCCGCGTCTCCGCTACCTTTTGCAAAACATTGAGCACAGAAAACGGACTGCATTTGACGAAAGTGTGATGTCAGGCGACCCGCCAACCATTGAGCATGTGATGCCGCAGAAGTGGTTTGAAAAGTGGCCGTTGCCTGATGGCCGATTCGCTCCGACTGGGGATTCTCTCGCAGCGCTCACTGAGTTCAAGGTTGATTCGGAAATGCAAGAGCAGATTGCGAGAAGAGAAGACAGCATTAATTCGCTGGGGAATCTAACGCTTGTCACGTCGTCCTTAAACCCTTCTCTAGGAAATGAGGATTTCTCGCAGAAAAAGACTCAATTGGCAAAGTCGCTTCTCGTTCTCAATAGAGAGATTGGCCAGAAATCCGCGTGGAACGAAGAGGTGATTGAAGCCCGTGGCGTTGAATTGGCGAAATTAGCTGTCGACATATGGAGCGCTGGACCGCGCGAGAACTGACTTTCATTTGATGTCGCGCCAGTTGGGGCCGAGGCCGAGTTCGGCGACGATGGGGACGGAGAGCTCGACGACATGCTCCATCTGGTGCTGGACGAGGGTGCGGAGTTCGCCGGCTTCTTCGGGGACGACGTCGAAGAGCAGTTCGTCGTGGACCTGGAGGGTCATGCGCGAGCGGAATTTGCGGTGCGTGATCTCCGCGTCGATGCGCAGCATGGCGAGCTTGATGAGGTCGGCGGCGGTGCCCTGCAGCGGAGTGTTGATGGCGGTGCGCTCGGCGAAGCCGCGCATGTTGGGGTTGCGCGACTGAATGTCGGGGATGGGGCGCAGGCGGCCGAAGTAGGTGCGCACGGCCTGGGCCTTTTTCACCTCATCGAGGGTGCGGTCGATGAAGAGGCGCACGCCCGCGTAACGCTCAAAGTAGCGGTCTATATAGAGACGGGCTTCGCGCTGGTCGATGGAGAGCTGCGCGGCGAGGCCGAAGGGCGAGGTGCCGTAGACGATGCCGAAGTTGACGGCCTTGGCGCGGTTGCGCGTCTCCTTGTCTAACTTGTCGACGGGGATGCCGAAGACTTCGGACGCGGTGAGGGTGTGGATGTCCTGGCCGGTACGGTAGGCGTTGAGCAGCAGCGGGTCCTGGGAGAAGTGGGCCATCAGGCGCAGCTCGATCTGCGAGTAGTCGGCGGAGAGCAGAAGGTTGCCGGGCGCGGGGATGAAGGCGGCGCGGATCTCGCGGCCGAGCGCGGTGCGGATGGGGATGTTCTGCAGGTTGGGATTGGTGGAGGAGAGGCGGCCGGTGGCGGTGCCGACCTGGTTGAAGGTGGTGTGCACGCGGCCTTCGGCGTCGACGAGCGCGGGCAGCGAGTCGAGATAGGTGGAGCGGAGCTTGGCGAGCTGGCGATAGTCGAGCACGAGGCGCGGAACGGGATGGTGCTCGGCGAGCTCTTCGAGGACGTCCTGCGCGGTGGAGATGACCTTGCCCTTGCCGTACTTGAGCGGCTTGGGCAGGGCCATCTTGTTGAAGAGCACGTCGCCGAGCTGCTTGGGTGAGTTGATGTTGAAGCGGTGCGAGTCCGCGCCCATTGCCTCGCCGGCCTGGGTGTAGATGCGGTCGGCGAGCGAATCCATCTCGACCGCGAGGCGCGTGGACATCGAGGAGAGAATGATGGGATCGATGCGCACGCCGGCCTGCTCCATGCGCAGGAGGACGGGGACGAGCGGGAGGTCCATCGTCTGATAGATGTGGCGCAGGGGCGCGGTGCGGACGTCCGGCGAGTAGGTGAGCGCGGTGAACGGGTCGGGCTGTGATTTGTCTGACGAATCTGACGAATCTGAGATACCTAAGGCCGCGAAGGAGGCTGCGGCTGCGGCGTCGCTCTCGGCGATTTGATCGGCGAAGACGTGCGCGAGGCGGACGATGGCGGCGGCGGCTTCTGCAAGGCGATTGGGGTCGTTGGGATTGGCCTTGGTGGGCTGATGGGTCAATGCACGATTCGTCGAGCGCGCGGCGATGTCCGGCAGGGTGTGCGAGGCGTGCGTGGGATTGATGAGGTAGCTCTCGAGCATGACGTCGGTGGCGACGCCGCGGAGGGTGACGTTGTGCGGAGCGAGTGCGCGCAGGACGGCCTTGAGGTCGTGGACGCGCTTGGGGAGGGTCGCGTCTTCAAGCGCGGCACGCAGGCCGGGTGCGTCGAGCGAGGCCTCAAGTGCGGAGTTCGCGTCGACGGCGAGGCCGAGGCGGCAGGCGATGTCGTTTGGCGCGGGCGCGGAGATTGCGGCTGGGATTGAGGTGGGCGCGGGCGCGGCGAAGAGGTCCATGGTCTCGGCGGGCGGCGGTTCGGGCTCAGATTCTTCGCCGGTGGCGTCGGGTTCGGCGGCGATCTCTTCGGCGATGGCCTGCGCGTCTTCGAAGATGGCGATGGCGAGACCTTTTACATCCCACTCATCCGCGCCCTGAACCACCCCAGCGAGCAAAGACCGCTCGCTGGGGACCCCGATACGGTCGCGCATGAATGAGGCACCCTGTTCTCTCGCCTCTGCAAGCAACGCGGCGATCTCGGCGTCGGTGGGGCTGAGGTTGTAGGCGATGGCTATATTATCCGCGGCGGGCGCGAGTTCCTTGAGCAGGGTGGTGAACTCGAGCTCGGCGAAGAGTTCGCGGCAGGCGGCGGTGTCGGGCGGCTGAGTGCGCATCTCGTCGAGCGAGAACTGGATGGGCACTGTGGTGTGGATGGTGACGAGTTCTTTGGAGAGAAGAATGTTGTCGCGATTATTTTGTAACGATTCGCGATACGTTTTGCGCTTGATGGAATCGGGTGCGGCGACGGCGGCGTCCAGTGCAGCCTCGACCGAGCCGAACTGCTGGATGAGCTCGACTGAGCCTTTGTCGCCGATGCCGGGCGCGCCGGGGATGTTGTCGACCGAGTCGCCGCGCAGAGCCATGACGTCGATTACGCGTTCCGGCGGCACGCCGAGGGCGGACTCGACGCCGGCGGGATCGAGGACGAGGTTGTCCTTCGTCGGGTTGAGGATGCTGACGCTCGCATTGACGAGCTGCATCATGTCCTTGTCGGAGGAGACGACGAAGACGCGGTGGCCTTGTTCGGCGAGGCGGCAGCTGAGTGTGCCGATGACGTCGTCGGCCTCGAAGCCCTCGTAGGAGAGGATGGGGATGCGGAAGGCCTCGAGCGCGCGGCGGATGTAGGGCAGCTGCTGGGCGAGGTCGGCGGGCATCTCGGTGCGGTTGGCCTTGTAGCCGGCGTAGTCGACGGTGTCGAACTGCTGGGTCTTGGCGTTCCACTTCTGCGTGGCCTTCATGTCGCGGGCGCGCGCGTCGCGGAAGACAGGGCCAGAGAGATCGTAGACGGCGGCGAGGTACTCGGGCGCGAAGTCCTTGCGGAGCTTGTTGATCATGTTGACGAAGACATACGTGGCCGCGGTGGGGATGCCGGTGCGCGTGGACATGGGGCGCTGGCGCTGCATGGCGTGATAGGCGCGGAAGATGAACGCCATCGAGTCCAGCAGATAGATGGGGGCGGCGGATTTTTGCGGGCTCGGCATCGCAGGTTCGAGGATACCAAGCGATTTGGAAAGGCGGGCGGCGCGGGCGTGCGGCGAGGTTAGGGGGCAGACGGCGCGGGAATCTGCGGTGCGGGGTGGAACTTGCGCACGGCGAAGTAGCCGAGGACGGCGAAGACGATGAGGTTGACGAGCTGCGCGGCCTTGAAAGGCGGTTCGGAGCCAGTGGGTGCGAGGACGTGGAGTGCGGGGACGTGCTCAAACGACTGCGCGATGAGGACGAAGACGTTGAACCAGAGGGCGATGACCGAGGTGATGACGTAGGTGGCTCGCCAGGGGCCGCGGAGCGCGAAGGCATAACGGGCGAGGAAGGCAGGGACGAGCACGACGCAGGAGAGGATGCCGACGACGATTCCGGGGGTGACGCCGTGGAAGGGGAAGAAGAAGCCGGTGATCGAGGTGAGCGCGGTGGTGATAAGGAAAAGCAGCGTGATGGCGCTGAGGCGCAGAGCGGACAACATGCCGAGCAGGACGACGATGCCGGACGCGATTCCGACGAGGCTGATGGCGACGTGCAGGGTGGTGAAGGCAGAGAGCGAGAGACCGAGGACCATGACGGGGCATCCTTTCCGGGTGAGGATTGGGGGAGATGGAGATTCTAATGCATGCGGCATCTTCTAATGCACGCGGCGCGACGGCGGCATGAAATGCAGCGGGGGGTATCCCCCTCCCCCATACTTTGGCCAAAGTATCCGATTGAAAGCAGTTAGAGCGGAAACGGTCTGGGGCTTGGCGCCAAAGTATCCGATCGAAATGGGTTGGAGCTAAAGTATCTCTTCTAAACGGGTTAAGTTTGCGAAGTCGGCGGGTCGGGGTTAATGGCGAAAGCCCGGCGCGAGGCCGGGCTTCGGGTGATTTCAATCTACTTCTATTGTAGCTGGCGGAGTGGAACTAGTATGCCAACTCTATCCTGAGGCAGGTGAGAGAGATAGGCGGTTTTGGGGCTTGACAAGGTGCCCTGTGCCGTTCTCGACGCGCTACGCGCTCTAATCTACGTTTCCAATTAGGTCGAACCCGTAGCCAACTCCGAATCGCTCACCTTTCATTGGGTTGAATAATTTTAAGTTGGCGTTGAGTAGCACACTGTTGATCTCGTCCGATATGGTGATCTGCATCCCAGCCTGCTGGCTGAGGTTTTGCCGAAACGCCTCTAGATTGCGTTGACGTATGGCCTCGGATACAAAAACTCCTTCGTCCATCCACATATTAATTGCGCCAATAAGGAATAGGTATTGGGTTATATCGCGTCGGCCTGCTTCAACCTCTTTTAGATATTGTGCGGCCAGGGAATGCAGGTCGTTTTCTTTGAAGATATACGTCTTGGCCGTACCACGTACCCCGCATTCACCATCAACTCCAGAGATCTTTACCGAGTCCGAATTTTGGAGGACTATTGCGCTAAACCTTGCGCCGCGCCCGGTCTGCCCGATCACTTGAGTCAGCTGATTTAGTCGATTGCGTTCTATTCCTTTGCGGGGCATCAGGCTTTTCCAGAGTTCGAGATCCGTCTTTGTTGTCCAATGGAAATCGACTCGACGCTGGGAATGATCAATGGACACTTGGTCGACGTCGAATCGCTCGAACAACAAATCTCTCACGCGATAGCTTTCGGCATATCCCGAGAGCAGATTCTCCGGGACGCTGACATTGCCCTCCCCTAAGCCCGCTAGTTTCGCGAAAGAAACCCCACTCGGCATTCTCCGTATAAAATCCTCGGCTGACCTATAGGTGCTGCTCTCTATGGTCCAGAAGCCCGTCAGCGATTCTAGGTCGCGAATATTACAGACCTCGCGGATGTTCTCCTTATCAATCGTCAGCCATGGGATTACTGTCAGGCTATTCCTGAATAGTTTAGTAGCTCTCTTGGAGAGGTTGTTCTCTTGCCCCCACTGGAGCGGGGAAAGCATAAAACGACCTTCGCTGGCTGCGGCTGATGCAGACGCGCCACGCTTTTGTTCTAGGTCAAAAATCTCGCTCTTTATGTGCTCCGCGTAAGCGTCATAGATGTCAGATAGCATATTGTCGACTGAGTCGCCGGTCTCGAAGGTTGAGCGGGCGAAGTTCGTTGCGGGAGCTCCTGGCCCCGCGATATTTGAGACCGAGATGATGGAACGGCCGGTGAATCCGGGAGAGGAATTTTCTACTCGGACGCCTTGAACGCACATCCCAATCGGGATATTGAGGTTTTGGCTTTGGTGACTAGAGACATTTAGCTTGTCCGCATTCACGAAATTCCAGACTTTGTAGACGGGATTCCATTCGACGGCGAACGCCAGAGACAGGCCTCCCTTTCGGTGTTCTATAACTTTGTAGGAGGTAGTGTTTTCTGGCCTATCGTCTTTCAGCAGTGCCAGGCCAGCGCTTGTCAGAGTTTCTTCTAGAGCCACACGTGGAGACCGATGGCCTATCTTGAGGACCGGTCCTCCATCCACCTGAACAGTCACCTTACACTCGGGGAACAATATCCAGAAACCCGCCGTCTGATGGAGGTCTGGAGGCTTCGTTCCTACCCGCAACTTCATTTGAATTCTCGTGCCATGTTCACGTATGAGTTTAGGCACGTCCTGACTCTCAGGTTCTAGCAGACGGATTAGATACCGGCCATTTAGCGACCGGATGGAGATGTTCCGTGCTTTCTCTTCCGAAGGTGACTTCGTAAGCACCTCGATCTCATCCGAAAGCATAAACGTGGACAGAATCCCGATTCCGAAGCGGCTAATAGCCGAGAAGTGCGGGTATTGCTTCCTAAATGACTCATCGTTATACCGTGAACTTCCCACGTTGAGGAAATGCTCCTCAATGATCTCCTGAGTCATTCCTGTTCCGTTGTCGTCGATTGTCAGGAGGCGGCTTTGCGTGTCGTATCTGAGTGCAATCTCGCCCTCGTTTTTCGATCCGTCGAACTGCAGCCGAGTTGCATCGAGAGAGTTTTGAACCAATTCTCTAATAACGACGTTCGAGTCACTGTAAAGGGTATGCCCGGTGAGCAGTTTGAGTATCTTCGGTTTGTCGAGTTCGAATGAAAACTGCTTACTCTCGAAATTGACGGCTTTGATCTGAGACGTGTCAATCCTTTTCCACGGGAACAGATATCGAAACCTCTCTTTGGTGCAGGCGTCTGTAGCCCACTGGTGACTCTGCTTGAGTTGGCTTTCGACGTATAAGAGGTATTCGGTCAACGAAAAGAAGCCCTTGGGGTCATAGAATGTTGCGGAGACCGCAACTGTATCAGGGGTTTCGCTTTCGATGACTGCTCCGCTGTCGTCCCGCGGCTTCGACTCTCGTACTGAAACAACCGACATCTGCTTGTGCCATTCTTCAATGCTCTTGGGATCGCTGGGCGTGGAAAGGCGGAACGCCACTGATGGCGCACGGTCTCGTGTTACATGCAAAAGGTCGACTGTCCGGAGAAGGATCGAGGCGAATTGAATGTTTGCGACCTCTCCACGAGCACTGCCATACGGCTTTGATAGAGGGTACTTGTCGCGATCTTCGAGGTCGTTTTCGTGATGGCTTTCACAGACTTTTGCTAGGTCGTCGCAGAAGGCTTTGTCGAGGCTTGAGACGATCTGCTGGGTCACTTCTTTTGCTTCGGTGGCGACGCCATATCTAATCGAGCTTTCGCCTGTGATCCAGCTCCTGATTCGCTTCGGATGATATGTTCTAACGAATTCTTGGTACAAAAACTTTTCAAGTTCCTCGCCTGCGAGTGCTTCGATTCGCTCTTGATATGTGCTCGGCTCGGTAGCGTCGAGCACCGAGATCTTAAAATCGCGAAAAAGTTGGACGCTCTCTCTTTGGTCGAATTCTGACTGGGTGACCACCAAGCCAGCATCGTGTAGGTATATCGCAAGCACGGTTAGCATCCAGTCGACAGCTGTCATTTGATCAGCGGTTTGTGGAATGACAATCCAATCGAGCATGCTAAGCAATGTCTCGATGTGGCTCATGTCGTGTCTTGTGTATTGGTGAAAAATGCCGTTCTGGCCTATGGTGCGCAAAAGTTCAGCGACGCGCTCCCGTGCCCCTAGCAGGTTGAAGTTCGAGAAGGACGGCAGCTCCTGTGCCTTCGTCGCATTTTGCTCGGCTGCGCTCAGTGTGGTGCTAGACATAGGACACCGACGTTCTTAGATTTAGGGGAGGAACTAAAATGGTACTGACTTGGTTTGAGCGGGGCAAGTCTAATTAGCGCACCTTAACTTATCCGCTTTCGGCTTGCTCTACTGCAGTACGGGCGCGCCCGGGAGGGATGAGGCGATGCGGGCGGACCATTCGGCGGGGCCGGTGGAGTGGACGCTGGTGCCGTCGGAGGAGACGGCGACGGTGACGGGCATGTCGACGACGTCGAACTCGTAGATGGCTTCCATGCCGAGGTCTGCGAAGGCGAGGACGCGGGAGGCGCGGATGGCCTTGGAAACGAGGTAGGCTGCGCCGCCGACGGCCATGAGGTAGACGGCCTGGTGGTCGCGGATGGCGGAGATGGCCTCGGGGCCGCGTTCTGCTTTTCCAATCATTCCCAGGAGACCCGTCGCGGCGAGCATCTGGCGGGTGAACTTATCCATGCGGGTGGCGGTGGTGGGGCCGGCGGGGCCGACGGCTTCTTCGCGGACGGGGTCGACGGGGCCGACGTAGTAGATGAAGCGGTTGGTGAAGTCGACGGGGAGGGCTTCGCCGCGGTTGAGCATGTCGGTGAGGCGCTTGTGGGCGGCGTCGCGGCCGGTGAGG
>Ga0182024_10017839_pt1 | contig 13278 bp, 8 predicted proteins | sample P32metaG_FD_120480 | JGI IMG/M metagenome (GOLD analysis project Ga0182024, IMG submission 120480) | Permafrost microbial communities from Stordalen Mire, Sweden - P3-2 metaG (Illumina Assembly) | ecosystem: Environmental > Terrestrial > Soil > Wetlands > Permafrost | place: Sweden: Stordalen...
AACGGAACGTCCGTAGCTCTGGACGAAAAGGCTGACCTCATGCCTTCCACGAAATATTCCCATGCCATCCCCGATCCTCTTAAAGGCGCATACCGGTTCGAGCTCCGCGATGCCGCGGGCGCGTTGCTGATGGGTCACACCGAAGGCTTGTACGAAGCGGTTGGCGCCACCGATGTCAAACTGGGTCCACAACCGCCCGCGACGCCGCAGGATGGCGCCGGCGCGTTTCTGGCCGGAGGCGATTTCCACGAAAGGAACAGCGCGTACCGGCTCGCCGAACAAGCCTATCGAGACGGTTTGGCAAAGTTTCCCAAGGACGCCCTGCTGGCAAAGGCATTGGGCCGATTGCTGGTGGAACGGCAACGCTACCAGGAAGCGGTGCAGCAACTCTCGGATGCGGCCGCGACCCGTCCCCTCGATCCGGAGCTGCGCTATTACCTGGGACTGGCGCTCTCACGCCGCGGCCAGGAAGACGAGGCTCGAAAGAGTTGGGCGATGTCGGCGCAGGATGCGCAGTTCGGGCCGGGAACCCTTGCCGGGTTGGCGGCGTTGGAATCTCGCGCCGGCCATGCCGATGCGGCGCTCAGTCTTGCCGACAAGGCGCTCGCGCGCGACAAAGGTTTGCTCACCGCCTGGAAACTGCAAGTGGCGCTGTTACGGCGGGCTGGAAAGGCGGACGAAGCGCGCCAGAGGTTGGAAGCGGCGCGCGCCATCGACCCCGTGGATTCTTTGCTGCGCCTGGAGGGCATTCAACTCGGCGCCAAAGACGACGCCCTATGGCTGCATCTCGCGGCCGACCCGGAGCGGGTGCTCGAAATCGCCGGCGCATACTTCGATTTCGGCATGTACCAGGACGCCATGACGGTCTTAGACCACACCTACCCGGTGGTTCCGGGAAACCAGACCGAGCCCGGCGCGGTGCTGCCCCAGGATTATCCGCTGGTGGCCTATTACCGTGGATACTGCCGTCAGAAACTGAATCAAAGCGGCGCCGCCGATTTCAAGTTGGCATCCTCCCAGCGCCTCGAATATGTGTTTCCTAATCGCTCCAGTTCCGTGGCGCCGCTTGAGGCGGCTATCAAGGAGGACGCGCAGGATGGCTCCGCGCATTTTCTGCTCGGCCTGTTGTACCTCAACGACAATTGGACCGCCAACGCCGTCGCCGAGTTGCAGGCCGCGAAAGCGATTCGCAAGGATATTCCGGAGCTGTATTTCGCTCTCGGAGGCGCTTTGCTGTCGTCCAAGGACGGAAAGAGTGAGGCGATGTCGGTTCTGCGGGAAGGCATTGCGGCTGCTCCTTCCAAGGAGTTGAAAGATCTATTGGCATTGGCGGCGCCCGTGGCGAAAGCCTCGCCCGCACCCGCTTCGGGCGCTCCACCCGCAATGCCACCCACCGCCCCGCCCGCGGCCGCGCCCGATACACAGCCGCGGCCGAAGCCAACTACGCCCGCAGAGTTGGCGGGATACGCGCTAGACCTCACGGCTGATGCGGCGTTGGGCCAGGCAGCGGCGCTGTTCACGGCTCAAAACTTTCCGCAGGAAAAGCAGCCCGACAGCATTCGACAGGCCTACATCGAAGTTCAGTTGCAGTTTCTGCGGGACAACGCGGCACACCACAAGTGTGCCGATGCATTAAAGGGCGCAGAGGCCATCGGAAGCGAAGACAAGAATCTGCCATTTACCTTATACGGGTTCGACGCCGTCGTGAAAGGCGCACGCATCCAGTATTACCTGGGGGCCGTGGAAGCTCTCTGCGGAGAGGTTGGCGCCGCGCGCCGGCGGTGGAGCAGAGTCGCAAAAATGACGCCTGCGATATCGTCGCCGGATTTCACATTCCCCCTGGTGGCGGCGCAGAATCTCGCCGCCAAAGGGAAGGCCCCGGACACTCAGCCCTGGCTCGATAAGGTCTCCGCGACGTTGGAATCGGCCGGTGACGAGGCCCGGGGGACGCTGCTCTACTCCAAGGGCCTGCTCCTGCTGGCCCGTGGTGAGGAAGCGTCCGCCATCGTCGCGTTTCAAGAAGGGGCGCAAGCTCCGGACCACCATATGTCACGCTATCTGAACAGTCTGGTGCTTCGGGAAGCGAACCAGGCCGCGCGGTCCGCCAAATAGGCGTTTGGGGTTAATCCGCCTCCGCGACCCGGTGCCTCATGTAGCCCCACCGCGATAGGTCTGTTCAACAACCAAGACCGTCGCCCCCAATCAGCCGCCTGGCCCACTCACACGCGGGAGTATGATTCAATATCGGACAGCATGTGGACGGTTGCAGGATGGCTGCTGCTGGGGGCGTGCGCGTCGTGGGCCGCCGATAGCGGGCAGGGCCTTTTCCGTCTCCATTGCGCGCCGTGCCACGGTCTCGACGGGACCGGCGGACGCGGGCCGAATCTTGCGGTTCGTAAGCTTCCGCGCGCGCCGGACGACGACGCGCTGGCCGGCGTGATCTCGCTGGGGATTCCGGGAACACAGATGCCGGGTACGCGTATGACGGCCGATGAGAACCGGCAGCTCGTTGCGTATATTCGAGGCCTCGGCCGCGCGCAGGCGGCGCCAATCCACGGCGACCGCGCCAATGGGGAACGCCTCTTCTGGTCCAAAGGCAAATGCAGCCAATGCCACACCGTGGGACCTCGCGGCGGACGCGTCGGACCGGATTTGACCGGCATCGGGACAAGCCGGGGGCCCGATCACTTGCGAGAGTCGCTTCTCGATCCCGAGGCCGATGTCCCCGATACCTTCACCGCTTACCGCCGAGTCATCTACATGCCCGATAACTTCCTTCAGGTTCGCGTTGTGACGCGCGACGGGCGCCAGATCACGGGCATCCGCTTGAATGAGGACACGTTCACCATTCAGATCCGCGACTCTTCGGACCGCTTATACTCGTTCCGCAAGGATGAGCTTCGCGAGTTACATAAGGATTGGGGTAAGTCTCCCATGCCCAGTTACCGCGGAGTACTTTCGGACTCTGAGATCGAGGATGTGATCGCCTATCTTATGTCGCTGCAGGGCGCGCCATGAAGGCCATCCTGATTCTCTGTCTGATTGGCTTCACGCTCACCGCGCAGGTCACCTATGAGCGGATTGTGGCGGCGACTTCCGAAGCCGGCAATTGGCTGACATATTCCGGCGGCTATGCCGGCCATCGCTACTCGCCATTGCGGCGCATCAACCGCACCAACGTCGCGCGGCTGCGGCCGGCGTGGATCTACCAGACAAACGATCTGAACAATTTCGAGGCGACGCCCATCGTCGCCGATGGCGTGATGTACATCTCCGAGCCGCCCAGCAACGCGGCCGCGCTCGATCTCCGTACCGGCCGGCCGATTTGGATTTTCCGGCGCGCGCTGCCGGGCCCCGTGGGTGTCTGCTGCGGGCAGGTGAACCGCGGCGTCGCGGTACTCGGCGATCGCGTTTTTCTAGGCACGCTGGACGGGCACATGCTGGCGCTCGACGCCAAAACCGGCCACCTGCTGTGGGACAGAGCTGTGGCCGATTACCAGAGCGGGTACTCGATCACGGTGGCGCCGCTCGCGCTGAAGGACAAGGTGATCGTGGGAGTCTCCGGCGGAGAATATGGAATCCGCGGATTTCTCGACGCCTATGACGCCGTGTCCGGCGAGCGGCTGTGGCGGTTCTGGACGGTCCCAGGACCGGGCGAGCCGGGGCACGAGACTTGGGATGGCGACTCGTGGAAAACAGGTTCCGCGGCCACCTGGTTGACGGGTTCATACGATCCGGCGCTGAATCTTCTTTACTGGGGGACCGGCAATCCCGGACCGAACTACAACGGCGAGGGCCGCCGCGGCGACAATCTCTACTCCACTTCTCTGCTGGCTCTCGATGCCTCCACTGGCAAGCTGAAATGGTACTTCCAGTTCACGCCTCACGACACTCACGACTGGGACGCGAATCACGTGCCCGTCCTCATCGATGCGGTTTTCCAGGGGAAGCCGCGGAAGTTAGTGGCGGTCGCTAATCGAAACGGCTTCTTCTATCTATTCGACCGGCAAACGGGGGAGTATCTCCTCGGGCGGCAGTACGCCAAACAGACTTGGGCCAAGGGACTCGATCGGCGGGGCCGCCCCATCGTGATTCCGGCGACCGAACCGGCGCCTGCAGGCACGCTGGTGTTTCCCGGCGTGCATGGCGCGACTAACTGGAACAGCCCCTCTTATAATCCGGACACGCGGCTGATGTATGTGGCGGCAAGAGAGGAAGGGACAGTCTTCTACCGCGCGACGGCCGAATACAAAGCGGGCAGTTACTTCAGCGCTGGTGGGATGCGCGGAATCCCAGGCGTGGAGCCGTCCGGCTCCATCAAGGCGCTGGACCCCCTGACGGGCCAGCAGCGATGGGAATTCGCGCTGCATTCTCCGCCGTGGGCGGGCGTGCTGTCCACGGCGGGAGGGCTCGTATTCAGCGGCACGAATGAGGGCAACCTGTTTGCGCTGGACGCCGCCAGCGGGAAACCACTGTGGGATTTTCAAGCCGGCGCGCCTGTTTACGCCGGCCCGATCAGCTACGAGCTCGAGGGCAGGCAGTACCTCGCGGTTACGGCTGGCAGAAGCCTGTTGGCGTTCACCGTCGCTGAGCAGCCGGCGAAATAGCGAATTCGGATCTTAGTTTGAGTTAGCGACCGCCACCGGATAAGCGATCGGGGGACCGTGCGCATCGGTCCAAACGGAAATCGTTTGGTTGGCAGGCAGTTGAATTCGCCCGGACTGCTCGCGAATGCCGTCCGTTCCAGCCGGCGCCAGATCGCTGCCCGTACAGCTGACGAGATCGAGAGCCTTGGCGTCCGCCGGCGTGTTACCGTCCCATAGCGTAATGGCGCGCAACAGGTTTCGCGCCATCGACGAATGGATGGTAGATGTAGTAACCGGTCCCGTAAAAAGTGCGGGAATAGGCCATTCGAAACGCATTGGGAGAAGCCGATGGGAACCCAACTTAGGCCGGCGCCTTTGGTGTGGTTGTAGCGGACAAAGTACAGGACGCCGGGAGCCTGCACGTCCAGAGTGACGTTGACGTCATCGCCTTCTTTGTATAGGAAGTGGGAAGCATCGGCGCGTTCGTTGCCGCCGCTCCGGTCGCAAGTGCTGCGCATGTAAGCGCGGGCGCCGATGCGCTGATAGGGCCACCGCTCCCACAAGCGATATGCGTTGGACCCAGCGGGGAGCGGGGATCGCCGGCGGCTGGGCAGTGGCAGACGCGGCAAGGTAACAGAGCCAAACGATCGATCTCATTTGGAAAACAGTCTACGCCTGCAAGTGGCGCTACTTGAACGGACGGGGGCGAGTAGAGGATACCGCGGCCAGGAGGAACGCGGACACCAACATCCCCGCGGCGATCTTGAGCAGGGTCGTACCTCCGGTGGGGCCCTTGCCCGATTTTGCCGGTAAGGAATGTTCGATAGTAGTGGACTGGCCGATAGTAGAATGTTGGACCGTAGTGGAACGCCCGGTGGTTTGCAGGGGCCTCGAAATCAGATCCCGATCTTCCGTGGCGAGCAGGGAGACATCGAGGGGGAACTCCAGGAACGGAAACTCGGAGATCTTCCGATCGCCACGCGAGAAAAAGAAAGTCGCGTTTGGAGGGGCGAAGGCATTGGGCTGAATCAACAGGAAAACTTGGTAAGGTTTGCCGAAGAACGTCTTGAACAGGAAGAGATCGCTCTCGTTCAAGCTAAGCGCTCCTCCGTGTTCGGTCGTCCGGTAATATCCAATCAGCAGACGCTTTCGCGGCTCAGCCGGTAGCTTCGCAATGGTTTCCGGCACGCTACGGTTGGAAACGGGTTGATACTCGAGAATCTCGATCGCGCCTCCAAAAACCCTGCCGAAAAGCAGCCCGTGTTCGGCGATTCCACTCCCGGTATCCCGAAGCCGCTCTTGCAACCCCTGGATGACGATGAGGTCCATGTGCACCTTTATGGGAGAGCCGGGGAACCACCAAATGTAGTGGTGAGGATCTGTTGAAGGGATAGTCGCAGTAATCGGCATTGGTCAGCTTTGAACGGTGTGCAAAATCCGAAATCGGGAGCAAACCCATCGCCAAGGGTAAGTTGTTGTCACAACCGCTTTGAGGCTAGTCTGTTGCATCGGGAGACTGGGGGCGGGAGAAAGCCTGTCGCAGTCCCCCAAAGACTTGGGCCGGGCGCCGATTGAGTTCAATGGAGCAATCCGAACTTCTCAGACAGGCGCTTCATGAATGAGGAATTTGCTTTTGATGGGCCATACGGCGCCATTGACGGAACAGGGGAATCGTCAAGGGGCGCGTTAGGGAAGACGTTGGGCTGGGAGGGCAGGTCTGCCAGCGGCAGTTTCGGAGAAGGCTGGAGTTTCTCGAGTGATGACACAGAGGGCGCTTTTGAAAAATTTGGAAGAAGGGGGAGAGTACCCGACAACTGCGGCAGGGACTCAACCACGCCCAGATTGGCGGCCGCATCCCGCACGTAGTTTACGCCGACGAAAAGAGATTCGTCGCCGTAGGCCATCAGCAGCGAGCTATCGCAGAGGGAGTTAATCACACGAGGGATGCCCTGCGACCATTGAGCGATCATGGTGAGGGCCTCCTGGCTGAATGGCGGGGCGCTTTGCCCGCCCGCCTTGGCCCACCGGGTGCGAATGTATTGTTGGACTTCCGAGGGAGTCAGGGGATCGATGTAGAGGCGCAGGCCGATCCGCTGCTTGAGTTGCCGCAAGTCGCGGCGGTTCAGCAGATCGTCCAGCTCGGTTTGACCCAGGAAAAGAATTTGAAGAAACTTCTCGGAGGCGCTCTCATAGTTCCCCAGCAGGCGGATTTCCTCGAGGACCTCGAGGCTTAATTTGTGGGCTTCGTCGATCACCAGTACGGCATATCTGTTCTGATGATGGACACGCGCCAGAAACTCCTGCAATTTCCACAGGCGCTGCGCCTTGCTTGCTGGTACATCCGGTATGTCGAAATCGAGCATCACAATTTCCAGGAATTCGGATACTGTGAGCGTCGGATTCAGAATGAAGCTGGACTCGACGCGCTCGGCGGGCAGACGGGCCAAAACGCTGTTGATCAGGGTTGTCTTCCCCGTGCCGGCGTCGCCGGTCAGAACCGCAAAACCTTTTCTTTCCAGGATTGCATAGGTCAACCCAGCGAGCGCCTGGCGGTGTTTGGGAGGCAGATAAAGAAACGCCGGGTCGGGAGTGAGGTTGAAGGGCAGCTTCTGCAAGCCGAAAAAGTCTGTATACATGTACCGAACCAAACAGCCGTGCGCTGGGGTGACTCCTAAGAATAGCAGGTGGAGCTAAGCGACGAGCGATGACGTGCGCGCCAGACGCGCCAGAGTGCTCAAACGTTCTCGGGAAAGACCAGCTAAAATGATCGCTCCCTGACGGTCGCGGCTCTGTAACTGTCTTCAGACACACGTAGTCGACACAGAGCAGCGACCGTGAGGGAGCTGTGAAACAATCGGTTGGCAGGCGAAATCGCCCGCCCCACAAAAGCGCAAACCTATGCGCGGCCAACGCGGGACAGACGCTTACGTCTGTCAACCCGGCGATCCACAGCTTCTGAGGGAGCGGAATCTCGCGCCGAACCGCGGAGCAACCGGTTTGTTACGATCGGTGCATGAATGCGGCCGAGCGCGACCGGTACTCGCGGCAGATTCTGTTTGCGGGCATTGGCGAGGCCGGGCAGGAGGCGCTGCTGGGCTCTCATGCGGCAATTGCCGGGTGCGGCGCGTTGGGCAGTTTTCATGCGGCGGCGCTGGCGCGCGCGGGCGTGGGGCGGCTCACCATCGTCGATCGCGATTACGTGGAAGCCAGCAATCTGCACCGCCAATGGCTGTTCGAAGAAGCGGATGCGGCCGAAGGTCTGCCGAAGGCGGCGGCGGCGGAGCGGCGAATTGCGCGCATGAATTCGTCGATTGCGGCGCGCGGCGTGGTGGCGGATTTGACGTCTGCGAACGTGCAGGAATTGCTGGGCGATGCCGATGTGATACTCGACGGCACGGACAATTTCGAGACGCGATACCTGATCAACGATTTCGCCGTGAGCCGCGGAATCCCGTGGATTTACGGGGCGGCGGTGGGCAGTTACGGCCTCACTATGCCGGTGATTCCGGGGCGCACGGCTTGTCTGCGGTGCGTATATCCCCATCCGCCGGCGGGCGCGCAGCCTACTTGCGAAACGGCGGGAGTGCTGAGCGCGGTGATTTCGGCCGTGGCGAGTTTACAGGTGGCTGATGCATTGAAATTACTGTCGGGACATGCGGAGATGGTGCGCGCGCGGATCGCGACGATCGACGTATGGAGCGGCGATATACGGCAGGTGGCGGCGCCGGAGCGCGACGCGGAGTGTCCGGCGTGCGGGCTGCGGCAGTTTCCGTTTCTGGAGGAAACGGAGCATCCGCCGGTGACGCTGTGCGGGCGGAATGCGGTGCAGATTGGGGCGGGCCCGCGGCGAGTGGATTTGGCGGAGCTACGGCGGCGCCTGGAGCCGTTAGGGGAAGTGCGCGCGAACGAGTATGCGCTGCGGTTTTCCATCGGGAGTTATGAGTTGACGGTGTTTGGGGACGGGCGCGCAATCGTGAAGGGGACCAGCGAACTGGGTGTGGCGCGGAGCTTGTACGCGCGCTATGTGGGGTAGGGGATCGCCGTGCGCGGGAGCAGCGTGACGGGCTAACTGGGGCGCACTATGCCGCAGACCGCGCCGCGCGGGCACGCGAAGTTGGCAGCTGTTTGCCCAGACCGCGCACGCTACGGCGAGCCAGGATCCCCGATGGCGCGCTATGCCAGGCGCATCAGAATTTGATGAACGGCGAGCAGCACGGCGTCTGCACCGGCGCCGGCTCCATCAACTCGGCCCGGGTCAGGTTCGGATCGTACAGATTCAACTGCCATTTTCCATCGCGCCCGATCTTCGGCGGCTGATTCTGCAATGGCATCCCCCGCTCGAGCAGCCGCTTGTACGCCGCATCCACGCTGGGCACTCCCAACGCCAGGTGATTCATCACCCCCAAAGTCTTCGGCGACGGATTGTGCACGTTGAGCATATACTCCAGCCAATCGGTTCCATCCGGCACGCGCATGTCGATCCAATCCGTCACCTGGTCGGTCTTCCCTCCGTGCCACATCTCGCGGAATCCCAGAATATCCTTGTAGAACTTGTCCGCCACGTCCCGATCCTGAACCGTCACGCCCACATGGATAATGTGTTCCGATATCCGCGTGGCCGGCAGAAACTTCCCGAAATTTTTGCTGTGCAGCGACCCCGGCAGGTACTCGACAAATTCCACATTGTGCCCGTCCGGATCCTGGATCATCATGCTCACGTTGCCGTCGAGGCCAGGCTTCAGGGCGTCCGGAACCTTCACCCCGCGGCTCGCCAGATAATCGCGCAGCTGTGCGATGTTCGTAGTCTCAAAGGCAATGTGCGACAGCCGGTCTTCGGATTCGTCCTTCAGCTCGGGAAACACTTCGATGTACTGGTGGTCGTTGACCTTGAAATAGGTCAGCATCAGCCCGCCGGTGGCCTTGTCGAGCGTGAACGGCTCCTGAAAGCCCAGGTCGCGCCCGTAGAAATTCCGCGCCGCGGCAAGATCGTTAGTCTTCAGCCCGATATGCGCCACGCCTACTATGGCGGGCCGTTGGACGTGGGTCTGCGCACTCGGAGCCGGCGCAAAAGCGCTCGCGAGAGCGGCGGAAAGAATCAGAGAACGGTAGAGCATGATTAGCTTAATCCTACTTGCTTTTGAAGTCGTGTGGCCGACGCCTGAACCTCGCCTCAGCCGGCCCTGTCAAGCCTGCGGGAATCACGCACAAATCGACAACCGAAAGCCGAGCGCCTCCGCAGCGGCTCGGTACGGCCAGGCCACATGGGCCGCCCCGACGTCTCACGGTTGCAAGCCGCCATCTCTTGAAGTATATATAGTTCGAACGAAAAACAAAACCCCATGCTTTCTATGGCTCCGATCAGAGCCGGGTTCAGAGGGCGCCCCGTCAAGCCAGCGATGTACCTGCCGGCAAGTCTGCTTTACCTCTTGCCCTTGGCTCTGCCCGCCCATTCCCAATCGCCATTCGCCTGGAAAGATCTCGGCAGCGGCCGCGTCGAACTGCGCGAAGGCGGCAAGCCGGCGCTGGCCATAACTATGGGCCGCAGCTCAAGGCAGGCGCGCCCGAAGACCGCCGCCGCTGCTGCTACATTTTCCCGCTCAACACCCCGGCGGGCGTCTCTGTGCTCGACGATTTCCCCTCGGATCATTGGCGCCACCGCGGCCTGTTCTGGGCGTGGCGGGTGGTTGAGACGGAGGGAAAAAGGTACGACCTTTGGATGAACATGACGGTGAAGGACCACTCCGCGAACCGGCCCGCCGTCACATCCTCCGCCAAACAGGCCCGCATGGAGACTGAAAACCTCTGGCAGATCGACGGACGCGAGATCGTACGCGAGGGCGTGCGCCTGACGGTCTTCCCCCGCGCAGGCCAACGCGCGCGAGTTGGAAGTGGAGATCGCATGGCAAGCCCTCAAGGCGCCGGTCACCCTGAGCGGTGGCGTCCGGCCTCTGCGTCGAAGTACCCTACGGCGCCCTAACCAATTACGTCTGCTCTCTGGCTAAGAACAGAACCAGTTCCAGATGTAACTCGGGCTAAGCGCCTGACCTCATGGCTGGCTCAAATCGACCAACGCGAATCGAGCCCGCGGCCAGCTATCTAAGCTAAGCCAGCGCCCGATTGAATCGGATCAGGAGGTTCTCTTCCATGTCATGCTCCTCAGGAAATAAGCGGCCGTGAGCATCCCCAGCCAGGGCAGGCCCGCGATCAGCGTAACTCGCATGCCCTCCACCCACCACGTGGTCGCCAGAATCGCAAAAATCGCGGCCGCTCCCAGCACCGAAGTGTATGGGTAGCCGATCATGCGTACCGGCAGGCGAGGGCGTCCTGCGGCTTCCCATTTCGGGCGGAAGAACAGGTGCGTGATAAAGATCATCAGCCACACATAGAGTCCGCCGAATAACGAGACGCCGAACAAGTAGACATAGGCGCCATCGGGATAGAGCAGGGCAATCACAATCGCCAGCGCCAGACTCGCCGCGGAGACCAGCAGGGCCGGCACCGGCGTCCCGCGCGAGGAAACGCCGCCGAACACTGCCGGCGCGTAGCCTCCGCGCGCCAACGAAAACATCATGCGGCTCACCAAGTAGAGATTGCAGTTCATGCTGGACGCCGCGGCGGTGATCACCACGAAATTGACAATGTGCGCCGCGGCCGGCACTCCGATCAACTGGAACACTTTCACGAACGGACTGGCAGTGACGCCGGCGCCCGGCTGAATCCGGTTCCACGGAGCGATGCAGATCAGTACGAAGATGGCGCCCAGATAAAACACAATCAGGCGCGCGACCATGGTTCGCATAGCTCGCGGAGCCTCGATTTCGGGCTCTTTGGCCTCGCCCGCCGTCACCGCGACCACCTCCGTACCCAGGTAGCTGAAGATCACGAAGACCATCGCCATCCACACGCCGCGCCACCCCGTCGCCAAAAAGCCGCCATGCGCCGTGAGGTTGGAAACCCCGATCGCGGGCCGCGGACCGAGGCCCATCAGCAGAGACCCGCCGAACACGATGAACAGCACGATGGCAACCACCTTGATCATGGCGAACCAGTATTCAATGCTGCCGAAGCTGCCCACGCTGCGCGCGTTGATGTAGAGCAGCGCGCAGGAAAAGCCCAGAATCCAGAGCCATTTGGGAGTGTCCGGAAACCACCATTGGCAATAGATCGCAACCGCCGTCGCCTCGCCGCCAATCGCGATGCATTGCGCCGCCCAATAGGTATAGCGCACCGTGAATCCCGCCCACGGATTCAGATAGATCTCGGCATAGACGCCGAACGATCCCGCGGTGGGATGCGCCACCGCCATCTCCGACAGCGCGCCCATCAGCAGCAGCGTGATGGCTGCGCCGATCACATAACTCAAGATGACTCCCGGGCCCGCGGTATGCACGGCCAGCGAGCTGCCGAGGAAGAGCCCCGTGCCGATGGCGCCGCCAATCGCGATCATGCCCACTTGACGCGACGTGAGCTGGCGCGAGAGTTGCTCGCCGCGCTCGATGCTGCCGGCCGTTGTGCCGGGTGTTGTACCAGGCGTTGCGTCCGGTGTTGCGCTGTTATTCAAGATGCGCGCACCAGCAGGTCTAGATTCTCCTCAAGCGCTGCCAGCGCGGTATGAACATCGTCCATGGTGTTGTAAACGTGGAATGCAAAACGCACGCCGTCGAGACGCGAGGAAGTCACAATGCCGCGCTCCGTCAACTTGCCGACAAGCGCCGCGGCGTCCTTCGAGCGCAGCGCCACCAGCGGGCCAACACTATCGGCGGGAGTTTTGGATTCGATGTCTAGATCGCGCGCGCCCTGCAGAAATGCGCGCGACAAACGCTCGATCTGCGCCGCCACATTCTCCATGCCGATGCCAACCAAAAGATCGAGCGCCGGCCGCGCCTGATAGATATTGGGAATCGGCGGCGTGCCGCCTTCGAAGCGGCGGGCGGCGGGCGACATGTCGAGGTGTTTGGTGCGGAACGCGAAGACATCCCGTTGCGACATCCAACTCGTAACTGTTGGGGTGAGCCGTTCCACCAGCTCCCGCCGCACGTAGAGGAACCCGAGCCCCGGCGGTCCCAGCAGGTATTTTAATGTGCCGGTGACAAAGAAATCCACGTCGAGCTCCTTGACGTCGAGCGGGCGCGTGCCACAATCCTGATAGCCGTCGAGCAACACCAGCGCGCCGTTGGCGTGGGCGATCCGTGCGACGGCAGTTACATCCGATCGGAATCCGTTGAGGAACGAGACATGGGTCAGAGGCACAATGCACGTGCGGTCGTCGATGGCGCGCGCGTAGGCTTCGGTGGGAACGCGGTTTTCGACGCCGTCCAGAAACTGAACCACAGCCCCGCGCGGCCGCTGAGCCAGCCAGATGTGGCCCATGGTGGGAAACTCGTATTCGCTCATCACCACCCGGTTGCGTTGCTCGAACCGGAGCGCGCTGGCGATGGGGTTGATGCCCGCCGAAGCGCTGGTTACGATGGCCACTTCATCCGGCTCGGCGTTAATGAAGCGCGCGAACTCGGCGCGCAACGCCTCATAGGCCTCCATCCAGTCGTCCCACGGCGAAGATGAGGTTCGCCAGCTCGCGGCATACTCGCGCATGCCGCCTTCCACGGCGTCTGAGAGTGCGCCTTGCGAGCAGTTATAGAGATACGTCTTTTCCCGCAGAATGGGAAACCGCGATCGCAGGGCGCAGATCTCT
>Ga0182024_10017840_pt1 | contig 13277 bp, 11 predicted proteins | sample P32metaG_FD_120480 | JGI IMG/M metagenome (GOLD analysis project Ga0182024, IMG submission 120480) | Permafrost microbial communities from Stordalen Mire, Sweden - P3-2 metaG (Illumina Assembly) | ecosystem: Environmental > Terrestrial > Soil > Wetlands > Permafrost | place: Sweden: Stordalen...
GGTCCGCAACGTACGGCCCAGGCCGAATCCCTGGAAGTTGCGCCCACAGAGACCCACAGGCACCGGCGCCGCCTTCCCAACCCCGAGCAGATCATTCGGCGCTTGCTGGGACCCCTGTAGAGCATTCGTCCTACGGCGAAATCGCCTCCGGAAAATCGGCGAAACGCGAGGGACACGACAGAGTGCAGGTGAGCAATATTGCTCAGAATTGAACGGAGCCGAGGGTCATTATGCGTAACTGAGGGGCGCCCGACCGAGCAGGGAGCCGAGATAATGAATCCCATCACTCTATTTCTGACCGTCGCCTGCATCGCCATAGGCGTGGCATTGGGTGCGGTAGGCTACCTTTATGCGGGCATCGCCGTCGTGGTCCTTGCGGTCATCATCGCGGCGGCGCTGAAGATGGCCAACACCTGGGAAAAATTCGTCATCCTTCGCGCCGGCAAACTGCTCGGCGTCAAAGGGCCCGGGCTCTTTCTCATCATTCCGGTCATCGACCACGTCGTGGCCGTCATCGACGAGCGCATCCAGACCACGGCCTTTAGCGCCGAGGCGGCGTTGACCAAAGACACCGTCCCGGTGAACGTGGACGCGATTATCTTCTGGTTCGTCCATGACGCGCAGAAGGCGGCTTTGAACATCACCAACTACCGCGAAGCGATCGATCGCGTCGCCCAGACGTCGCTTCGCGAAATGATCGGGTCGTCGATGCTGGCGGCGCTCCTATCGGAACGCACCGCCGCCGACGAACTCCTGCGCGTCGAAATCGCCCGCAAGACCGCGGACTGGGGCATTTCGGTCAAGTCCGTCGAGATTCGCGACGTCGCGATCCCGGTTGCCTTGCAGGACGCCATGTCACGGCAGGCCCAGGCGGAACGCGAAAAGCAGGCACGCGTCATTCTCGGATCGGCCGAGGCGGCAATCGCCGGCAAGTTCGTCGAGGCGGCGATGACCTATGCCGATCACCCGATGGCTCTGCAGCTGCGCGCCATGAACATCATCTACGAGACGACCAAGGAGCGTGGCGCTACCATCCTGATCCCGACGTCGATGGTCGACAGCATGAATCCCGTGGTGGCGCTGGCTCTGGCGGGGCAGCAAACCGCGCCGCAAAAGACCAATAGACCCGCGCCGCTGTCAGCCACCGAGGGGAAAGAACGCGTGGCGGCTCCGCAAACGGCTGCTACACAAAGGCTTTTCTAAAGCACCGACGGCCAATGCGACAAAGGTGCCGGTCATGAGAGTTATTTTTTGCGGCGTTTTTGGCCGAACGCGGCAGTCACGTCTTTCTTTTTTATGCGCGCCGCCGGGTTGCCGCGCTCACCGAGATTTTGCTCTTCGGTGCCGTCACCCATCATGCCGGGATGAGAAATCTTAGATTGCGTCTTGGTCTTTTTAAGGACCGGGGTTTTCTTCTTCATACCAATTGCTCCTCGCGTGATGTTGATGGTGCCGTGTGAGAAGGAGGCATGCTCGAGGCGGGTATTAGACCGTCTGCAAGGCGTGAAGACTGTGCGGAATTGCTCAAGTCGAGAGGTCCGCGGATTTAATCCAAAAGCTCGCGCGTCTATCGCTGTTGGGAACGTTACATCGAAGCAGGCATTACCCTAGACCCAGCGAACAGTGAGAATACACCAATGGATAAAGATCGCATCGAAGGTTCGGCAGAGCAGGCCAAGGGCGCGGTGAAAGAAGCCGCCGGAAAGGCGCTCGGCGACAACAAGCTGGAAACTGAAGGCAAGACCGACAAGGCCGCGGGCAAAGTGCAGAACGCGGTCGGCGGATTGAAGGATGCGGTGCGAGGCAAATAACGCCATCGCCATCAACGGAGATCTCCCATGGAATTGATCCTGATTATTGTCGTGTTAGTCCTGCTGTTCGGCGGCGGTGGTGGCTATTGGGGCCGCAGTCGAGGGTTTTGGTAACCAAATGCGTTTCGATGCCGGCGCAACGCTCAATGAAGCCCGGCGCGGTGCACCGAGCCCTGTAATCACTCGGCGGCGAGCGCGCGGTCTTTGAACGGCAGGCCGAGCCGCTGCCAGACGTCGACCAGCGCTTCGGCGAGCGTATCGATCAGGCCGTCGTCGTGAAACGGACTCGGTGTGATGCGCAGCCGCTCGGTGCCCTTGGGCACGGTCGGATAATTGATCGGCTGAATGTAGATGCCATGCTCCGCGAGCAGGAGATCGCTCGCCGCCTTGCAGAGTTCCGGATCGCCGACGGTGACGGGCACGATGTGGGTCGGGCTGGTCATCACCGGCAGCGCCGCGGCAGCGAGCACCGCCTTGGTGCGCGCCGCGCGGTCCTGATGCCGCTCGCGCTCCCATTGCGAGGTTTTCAGATGCCGGATCGCGGCGGTCGCCGCCGCGCAGACCGACGGCGGCAGCGCGGTGGTGAAGATGAAGCCCGGCGCATAGGAACGCACCGCGTCGATCAGGGCGGCTGAGCCGGCGATATAGCCGCCGAGACAGCCGAACGCCTTGGCGAGCGTGCCTTCGATCACGTCGAGCCGGCCGGTGGCGCCATCGCGCTCGCTGATGCCGCCGCCGCGCGGTCCGTACATGCCGACCGCATGCACCTCGTCGATATAAGTCATGGCCCCGTAGCGCGCGGCGAGGTCGCAGATGGCGTTGACCGGCGCGACGTCTCCGTCCATCGAATAAAGGCTCTCGAACACGATGAGCTTCGGCCGCTCCGGATCGGCGCCCGCCAACAGCTCTTCGAGATGCGCGATGTCGTTGTGGCGGAAGATCTGCTTCTCGCAATGCGCCTGACGCACGCCCTCGATCATCGAATTGTGGTTCCAGGCATCCGACAGGATCAGGCAATTCGGCAGCAGCTTCGCCAGCGTCGAGATGCCGGTTTCGTTGGACACGTAGCCGGAGGTGAAGACCAGCGCCGCTTCCTTGCGGTGCAAATCGGCAAGCTCACGCTCGAGCTCGACCAGCGGATGATTGTTGCCGGCGATATTGCGGGTGCCGCCGGCGCCGGTCCCCATCCGCGTCGTGGTCTCGACCATGGCGCCGATCACCTTGGGGTGTTGGCCCATGCCGAGATAGTCGTTGGAGCACCAGATCACGACGTTCTTCGGCCCGTCAGGGGAGTGCCACACGGCATGCGGGAAGCGCCCGGCGATGCGTTCGAGGTCGGCAAAGACGCGGTAGCGGCGCTCGCCGTGCAGCCGGTCGAGCGCCCCGGCGAAATAGCCGGGATAATCGATGCTCGGGCGATTGTTGGGATAATTCATCGGCAAGCGTCCCCGGCGTTTGCCGGTATTTCTCGATATCGGAACTTGGTAACCCTAGTTCTAGAAGCGTTCCAGGGTATTTGTCGAGATGCTCATAGCGGAAAAATCGTCGCGGCGATTTGCGCTGGATCAAGTCCCCGCCGCAGTGGTGAACGCTTCCCTTCCACGCCGCGCGGCATTGACGGGAATCGGTCTCCCCTATAACATGTATATAATATTCATGTATATGGCCGCCCCGATCCGCCGTTCCCGCCGCAGCGTGCGGAGACAGAAATGCGTCTGACCCTTCATACCGATTTCGCCTTGCGCGTACTGATTCAGGTCAGCTTGAACGAGGGTAAATTGACGACCATCAGCGAGATTGCCCAAAGCTTCGATATCTCGAAGCAGCATCTGATGAAGATCGTCAACGATCTCAGTCAGAAGGGCTATCTCGATACCGTACGCGGCCGCAACGGCGGCATCCGGCTGATGCGGGATCCGCGCGACATTAATATCGGACAAATGGTGCGCGACACCGAGGACCAACTCGACGTGATCGGCTGCCTGGAGCGCAAAGGCTATTGCCAGATCGAGCGGGTCTGCGTGCTGCGCGGCATTTTACGCGACGCGACCGATGCATTCCTGGCGGTCTTGGATTCCCATACGCTTGCCGACTTGATCCGGCCCCACAAGGCCTTGTCGTCGCTCCTTCTGTTGGATCGGCGGGTGACCGCGCATGCGTCGGCACGGTAGGTCGCAATGAGCGCGGATGCGGACGCCGGCGCCGCGCGGCGCAATCTGATCGACGCCGATATCGTCGAACGCACCGGCGTCGATGAGCCGATGATCGACCGTCTTGTGCGCGGCTTCGATGCCCGCGCGCGGCACGATCCGCTGATCGGGCCGATCTTCGACCTCGAGGTCGGCGACTGGGAGGCGCATTTTGCGCGGATGCGCGATTTCTGGTCGTCGGTGACGCTGATGAGCGGCCGCTATCACGGCCAGCCGATGGCGGTGCATCTGCCGTTGCCGATCGACACGCCGCATTTCAACCGCTGGCTGGACTTGTTCGCCGCAACGGCGCGCGAACTCTGTCCGCCGGCGGCGGCCGCGCACTTTATCGAGCGCGCCCATCGTATCGCCGACAGCCTGGAATTGGGCATCGCCACGCAGCGCGGCGAAATCAGGTCGCCTCCGCTGCGGCCGGCAAGCTCGCAGCCGGCCGATCGTGCGCGAGCGAAATAATGCCTTAACTTATCCGGCGCGCCGGATGACCGGCGCACTGCCAGCCTTCAGCCATGGACTCCACGGGTCCGGCGGCACCAGACCCTTGGTGACCGAAACCGGGACGATACGGCCGTCGTCGGTGATGCGGCCGATCATGACCGGCTTGAACAGATGATGGGTCTTGGCATCCATCTGCACCGCAAAGCCCGAGGGTGCGGTGATGCGCCGGCCACCGAGCGCATCGCGCACATGGTCGACATCGGTGGTGCCGGCGGCTTCGACGGCGGCGGCCCATAGCTGGAATCCGATCCAGGTCGCCTCCATGGGATCGTTGGTCACCGCATCCTGCTTGCCGGTGAAGCGGCGCCACTCGGCGATGAAGGCGCGGTTTTCCGGCGTATCGAAGGCGTGCAGATAATTCCACGCCACGAAATGCCCCGCGACGTTCGAATGCTTGAGCGCGGCGAGTTCGGCCTCGTTGATCGACAGCGACATGACCGGAATCTCGGCCGCGGAAATCTCCTGGTTCGCCAGCTCGCGGAAGAAATGCACGTTGGCGTCGCCGGAAACCGTCCCCACGATGGCGGTACGACCGCCGCGGGCGAAGCGGCGGATTTCATCGACCACCGCGCGCCAGTCGGGCTGGCCAAGCGCGGTGTAGCATTCGCGGCAATCACTGATGCCTTTGCTCGCCAGATAGCCCTTGAGCACGGCATTGGTCGTGCGCGGATAGATGTAATTGGTGCCGACCAGAAAGAAGCGGCGGATGCCCTGGCCGAGTAAAAAGTTCACCGCCGGGATCGCCTGCTGCGGCGGCGTCGCGCCGGTATAGAAGATGTTGCGCGAGGCCTCTTCGCCCTCGTACTGGCTCGGATAGAACAGCAGCGCATTGTCGCGCTCGACGATCGGCAGTACTTCCTTCCGCGACGCCGAGCTCCAGCAGCCGAATATGGCGGCGACCCTGTCGTCGCGGATCAGTTTCTTCGCCAGTTCGGCATAGGCTTTCGGGTCGGATTGCGGATTGACGATGACCGGCTCGAGCGGCCGGCCAAGGAGTCCCCCGTTTGCATTCTGCCGCTCGATCAGCATGACCAAGAGTTCCTGCAGCGGCCGCTCGCTGGCCGTCATTGTGCCGGACAGGGAATGCAGGATGCCGATCTTGATCGAGCCGAATTCGAGATCGGCGAAATAACGTGTCACCGCGTCGACCAGCCATTGCGAGCGGCCGAGCAGATCCTCGGCGGTGGCGACGACGCTGTTGCCGGCTTCCTCGACGCTGGAGGCGATGGTCGAGATTTCCGGCAATACGCTGGCAACCGCGCCGGCAACATGCTCAGCGCGGTTGCCGATGCGATCGATCTCGGCGGCCTGGTGATCGAGGATGCCGGTCAACTGCCGGTTGGCGTTGCTCATCGTCGCCACGCTTGACGACACTCCGGATATGGCCTCGGCGGTTTCGTTGACCGCATGCTGGATGTCGTGAATCTGCCCGCCGATTTCGGCGGTGGCCTTGGCGGTCTGCTGTGCCAGCGTCTTGACCTCGGAGGCGACGACGGCGAAGCCGCGGCCGGCGGCGCCGGCACGCGCCGCTTCGATGGTGGCGTTGAGCGCGAGCAGCGAGGTCTGCGAGGCGATCGCCTCGATCAGCTTGACCACAGCGCCGATGCGCTCGGCTGCGGCGGCGAGGCTCCGCACGGTGAAATCGGTATGGCCGAGATCGGCGATGGTGCGTTCGGTGGCGTCCTTGGCCGCCGCCGCTTCGCTGGAGCAGTCGGCGATCAGCCCGAGCAACCCGCGCGCCGCATCCGCCACTGCGGCGACGTCGCGGCTGGCGCAGGCGGCGGCCTCGACGGCGTTGGCGGCGCGTTGCGACATGTCCTTGTTGCGAGCCTCGAGATTGCCGGTGGTGATGCGGATTTCGTCGCCGGCGGATTGAAACGTGACGGTGAGCTCGTCGACGGTGGAGCGGAAACGTTGGGTGAAGAAACCACGGCTAGCGTGGCGCAGCCGCGTTTCGGCCTCGCGGCTTTTCAGGTCGACCGCCAGCGCATCGGCATCGATCAGCGCTTGCCGCATGGTTTCGGCGGCGACCGCGCTGTCGGCGAGGGCGCCGCCCTGAATTTGTGCCGGCAGCGCGGCATAGCGATCGCCGCGGGCGATCTGCGCGATCGCGGCGACGAAGCGGCGCAAGGTTCGCTCGCAATACCACGCGACCGCGACCGCACCGACAAGTGCGACGGCCAAACCGAGCCAAAGATCGCCCGTGCCCCACGTGGTCAGGACGGCGATGGTGCCGACGAAGAGGAGCGGCAATACGATCCACGCCGGCAGCGGATTTTTAGTTTTAGCGACCATTTCGAGTCAATTTCAGCTTGCTGACGGAAAATTCCTGGAGAACATGCGCAAAATTGCGCATATTCGCTTACTAAAACCTTTCCTAATGCTGCGCTGCAACGCATGAATTAGTGGCAGCGTCGCTCAAAATCTGTGCGTTTGCGGTTGCTGCGCATGCGAGTGGAAATAATCCGGATATGATCGAGCAATGACAGAACACGTTGTCGGACTGGATCACGGCCTTACTGATTACGGCGATCGCGATTTCTCGCGCTATTTGCGCCGCTCGTTCGCGCTATCGATGGGCTATTCGCGTGCGATGCTGGACAAGCCGGTCGTCGGCATCGCCTATACCGGGTCGGACTTCAACAATTGTCACCGTCACTTTCCCGAATTGCTGGCGGCGGTGAAACGCGGCGTGCTCGCCGCGGGTGCGCTGCCGCTGGAATTCCCCACCATCTCGCTCGGCGAGGTCTTTCTCACGCCGACGAGCCTCAAGTACCGCAACCTGATGGCGATCGACACCGAGGAGATGATCCGCGCCCAGCCGATGGATGCGGTGGTGCTGATGGGCGGCTGCGACAAGACCGTGCCGGCGCAACTGATGGGCGCGGTCTCCGCCGATCGTCCCGCCATTTCGCTGGTTGCCGGGCCAATGATGACCGGACGCTATCGCGGCGAACGGCTCGGCGCCTGCACCGATTGCCGACGCTTCTGGGCGCGCTATCGCGCCGGCGATATCGACGCCGAGGAAATCTCGCAGGTCGAAGGCCAGCTCGCGGTGACGGCGGGCACCTGCGCGGTGATGGGCACGGCTTCGACTATGGCCTGCCTCACCGAAGCGCTCGGTCTTTGTCTGCCGGGAACCGCGGCGATCCCCGCCGTGCACGCCGACCGCCTGCGCGCCGCCGAGGCGACCGGCGCCGCGGCGGTCAAGCTGATCGGCACCACGCTGACGCCTTCGCAGCTCATCAACAAAAACTCGGTCGAGAATGCGCTGCGCGTGCTCTTGGCGATCGGCGGCTCCACCAATGCGGTGATCCACCTCACCGCGATCGCCGGCCGCGCCGGCGTGAAGGTCTCGCTCGAGCAGCTCAACGAGCTGTCGGACATCACGCCGGTCCTGGTGAATCTGAAGCCGGTCGGCAACGGCTATATGGAAGATTTTTGCTCTGCTGGCGGCATGGGCGCGCTGCTGCGCGAATTAAAGCCGCTGTTGCATCTTAACTGCATGACGGTGACCGGCGAAACGCTGGGCGAGCGGCTCGTCGGCGATGACGGCGACTATGTCGACCGCGCGATCATTGCCGAGACGAACAAACCGCTTGAGCCGGCGGGCGGCCTGGTCGCGCTGTTCGGCAATCTGGCGCCGCAAGGCGCCATCCTCAAGCGCTCGGCGGCCGACGCCCGATTGTTCGAGCACGAGGGCAGGGCGGTGGTGTTCTCCTCGCTCGAAGACCTCGCCGCGCGCATCGACGATCCCAAGCTTGACGTCGAGGCGAACGACATTCTGGTGTTGCAGAATGCCGGGCCGCACGCGCCGGCCTGCATGCCGGAAGCGGGTTATCTGCCGATCCCGAAAAAACTGGCGCACAAAGGTGTCAAGGATATGGTCCGCGTTTCCGACGCGCGCATGAGCGGCACCGCCTTCGGCACCATCGTGCTGCACGTCACCCCCGACGCCGCCTCGGGCGGCCCGCTCGGACTGGTGAGGAGCGGCGACCGCATCAAGCTGTCGGTGAAAGAGCGCAGCATCACGCTCCTGGTCGACGATGCCGAACTGAAGAAGCGCGCTGCTGCGGCGCTGGCGCATGTAAAAATCCCCGAGCGCGGTTACGCTAAGCTGTTCGCCGAGCAGATCACCGGCGCCGACGAGGGCTGCGATTTCAGGTTTTTGAAGTGACGGGAGGTCACCCCCGCGCCACCGCAATCTCCAGCGGAAAATCGTCGACCACTTCGTGACCTTTGTCGGTCACTATAAATGTGTGGCCGAGGAAAATACCGAACAAACCATCCGCCGTGATCGGATTGGGCTCGGCCATGATGACCATGCCGGGCTTGAGCACTTCCTCGAATTTTTCCGCCGAAACATGCTCGGCGACCACATGCGGCTTGTCGGTGACGAGGTCGATGCCGTGGCATTGCGTCGGCCGTGACTGATAGCCGTTGTCGCGGAAGAACCTGCTCGCCTGGCGCATGGCCTCCGCCGGCTTGCCGGGCGCGATCTCGGCGACGATCTTTTTGTAGCCAGGCAGCGTGATGTCGTCCCAGAATTTCCGCACCATCTCGGTCGGTTCGCCAAGGCAGATCGGCGAGCCGATCTGCGCGGTGTAGCCGCGATAGCCGGCGGCGAGCTCCATATTGATAATGTCGCCTTTCTGCAGGACGCGCGACGACGGCCGCGGATTGCCAAAAATCTGCGCCGGGTTCGCCATCGGCGTCGAGCCGATGATCAGAAAGTCGATGTCGCCGCCGCCTTCGAGGATCGCGGAGCCGGCCGCAGCGCGCAGCTCGTATTCCTTCACGCCGGGCGCAGCGCGGGCCGCCATGGCTTCCATGGCGCGCTGACACAGCACGCCGGCCTTGCGCACGCAGGCGAGCTCTTCGGCGCTGTGGGTCGACAACAGCTCGTGCAGGAAACCTTGCGTGAAAATCAGCTCGGCGCCGGGCAGGTTGTCGCGCAGCACGTTATATTGATTGACCGGAAGGTAATCGCCGTGGCGCGGATCGATCTCCATCAGTCCGATGCGGCCGCGCTCGAGCTTTAGTTCGCGCAGCCGCTCAACCATGATGTCGGCGTAGCGGCCGCTGCGGCTGTGGCGCACGTCCGTCACCGCTACTTCGACCTGCCGGCGCACCGCTTCGGCATGCGTGCCGCCCATCGAATAGATCATGGTCGGCTCGCCCTCGAGCGGCACCAACACGTAGCTTGCCAGCGCGTGCCATTCCCAATGCCCGGTCAGCCACAGCATGCCGCCGCCAAAACTCCAATGACTCGGCCCGCCCGGCACGATCACGGCGTCGAGCCTGTCCTCGCGCATCTTTGCCCGCAGCGCCTTGTAACGGCGTGCGTACTCGGCCTTGGAGAACTGCTCCCACACGCAATCGCGGTAATACGGCGTGTCGCGCATATTGGCGAAGGGCAGTGACTGGTCGAGCTTGTCGCGCACCTGTTCCCAAGGCTGCGGCCCGATGCGCGGTGGACGGATTTGTGTGTTCATGGCGATCCTCAAAAGTAGGGTGGCCACGGCTTGCCGTGCCCACGCGTCGAAAGCGATCTATCACAAGGCATGTTCGAAAGGCGACGGTTATGTACGTGGGCGTGGTGCTTTGCACCATGCCCACCCTACGGCGATAGTACGCTCACTGCTTCGCCCGCACGCCGGCGCGTTCCAGCCGCGGCAATACCTCGTCGCAGAAATACGGCACTTCGTTCAGATAATTGACGAACGACAGGCCGATGCCGCGGACGCCGGCCTGGCTGACGACGGCAAGCTCCTCGGCGACGCGATCGGGCGTGCCGACGAACGGATAGCCGCCGATCGATCGCGCGGCAAAATAGCGCCGCTTGGCGTCATACTCCTCGGGCGGAATGGTTTGCGGCGTGATGTGTTTGTTGGCGAGCATGCAATCGATCGCGCCCCAGTCGGCGTTGTCGATATTGACGTGCTGATAATACTCTTCGGCCTCCTTCTGCGTCGGACGGCAGATCACCTGGCCGACGGTGAACACCTCGATCTCGCGGCCGTGCTTTTGCGCGGCGGCCTTGACCTCGGCAACCTTCGCGGCGGTTCCGCCAAGCGACATGCGCGAGGCGACCGTGGCGACGAAAAACGCGTCGCAGTTGCGCACGGCGAATGCTTGTCCGATGTCGGAGGCGCCCGCGTTCATCACCAGCGGTCGCGACTCGCCATAGGGTTTCGGATAGGCCCGAGCGCCCTTGAGCTGCAGAAATTTGCCGTCGAACTCGAAGGTGCCGTCGCAGCTCCAGGCCTGCTTGACGACGTCGATCCATTCCTGCGCGTAATCGTAGCGCGCGTCGTGCTCGCGTTGCTTGACGCCGAACATGTCGAATTCGCCTTCGTTCCAGCCGACCACGAGGTTGACGCCAACCCGGCCCTCGCCGATGTGGTCGGCGGTGACGAATTCCTTGGCCGCGATCAAGGGATGAAACAGCGGCGCGTGGACCGTGCCGAACACGGTCATGCGTTTGGTCGCGGCCAAAAGGCCCACCGCCCAGGTGATGGTCTCGAGCGAGCGGCCGTGAAAATCGGTGTCGCCGCCGTAACCCTTCCAGCGCGCGATCGGCAGCATGAAATCGAGCCCCGCCTCGTCGGCGAGCTTGGCGACCGCCAGGCAATCGGGCCAGCTGGCCGACCAGCGTTCCGGCACCTTGGTGGCCGAGCGGCCGGACGAGCAATTGGCCCCGAACAGGCCGATCTTGAGCGCATTGCCGTTATACATGGCGATGCGGTTCTTCATGGAAGCGTGGGGCGCAAGCACCGCAGTCTCCTTCGTGTTTCCACCGACCTCGGAGTTTACCACTCCTTAACACGTTGCCTAAAATTTAACCGAATCCAAACTTCCGCCGTGACATAAGCCCCTGAAGGACCGGGCCTAATGACCATACTTCGCCTGCTGGCTTGGCTGCGCGCTTTGTTTCGGCCGGCGCCGCTTCTCGGCCTGGCGATGATCGCCATGTTTTGGATCGGCCTCTTCTTTCTGCTGGCCGATCACCACGGCACGCTGGCGCAACCAGCACAGCGCCGCGCCATCTACCTTCCCGTCGTCGTCGTGTTAACGCTACTCGAGCTCGGCGCGATGATCGCCAGCATCCGCCGGCAATTATCGCTCGAGCAGACCAATCTGCGCTTCAACACCGCGCTGGAGAACATGACCCACGGCCTGTGCATGTTCAATGCCGAGAAGCGCCTGGTGATCTGCAACGACCGTTGCGCCAGCCTATACCGCCTGCCGCCGGAATTGCTGAAAGCCGGAACCACGCACGAAGCGATCATCGCGCATCGCGTCATGAACGGGCTCCTCAAAAGCGACCAGACCTCCGGCGCGGTCGAAAAGAAGCTCGGCGCCTTGGGCCAGCATTCCGCCGAGAAAATCTCCAGCCGGATCGACGAGCTTGCCGACGGCACCCTGATCCGTGTCACCCGGCAACCGATGAAGGGCGGCGGCTGGGTGGCGACGCATGAGGACATCACCGAGCGCCATCGGCTGGAGAACCAGCGCGATATGATGCTGGCGCAGGAAAACCGCCGCGTGCTGACCGAGAGCGCGATCGCCGCGTTCCGCGAGCGTGTCGAGGCGATGCTCGGTATGGTTTCAAGCAGTACCGACGCCATGAAATCGACCGCCGGCGCGCTGATCGTCTCGTCCAACGACGCCACGCAACATGCCGAACTGGCGTTGCGGGAGTCCAACGACGCTTCCGACAACGTCTCGATCGTCGCCGGCTCGGCCGAGGAGCTGTCGGCCTCGATCGCGGAGATCAATGCGCAGCTGGCGCAGACCACGACCTTGGTGGCGAACGCGGTAGACAAGGCCAAGGCCTCGAACGACGAATATGCCGGACTGGCGCAAGCCGCGGAGAAGATCGGCGACGTCGTCAAGCTCATTCGCAACATCGCGGCCCAGACCAATCTGTTGGCGCTCAACGCCACCATTGAGGCGGCGCGCGCCGGCGAGGCGGGGCGCGGTTTCGCCATCGTCGCCGCCGAGGTGAAGTCGCTCGCGGTCGAGACCGCCAAGGCGACCGAGGAGATTGCGCGCCACATCCTGGCGGTGCAGGAATCGACCGGCAGCGCGGTCGAGGCGGTGCACGGCATCGAAGACTCGATGCACGAAATCTCGACGCGCGCCGCGAGCGCCGCCTCTTCGATCCTGCAGCAGAACGCCGCCACCTCTGAAATCAGCCGCAACGCGGTCAATGCGGCGCGCGGCACCAGTGCGGTGGTGGCGGTGCTCGGCAAAGTCTCCGCGGCCGCAAGCGGCACCCGCACCGCCGCCGAAACGGTGCTCGACGCGTCCAATTCGGTCGACGCCTCGGTCGGCAGCCTGCGCGCCGAGATCGAGGGCTTTCTCAAGAAGGTCACGGTGTAGCGCCGCGATGATCGGGTCAAAAGCTCGGGTCGTTGCCCGACAAAACAAAGCATCCCCCTGCCGCCACACGCGCTGTTTCGTCTATGTGCTGGGAAGCCGGCGCAACAACGATTGCCGGACCTATGTCGGTTGGACGACAGATCTGAAAAGACGCCTTGCCCAGCACAATGCGGGGCGCGGCGCCAAATCCACGCGCGGGCGGAATTGGGTTTTGCTTTATTCCGAGTGCTGCGAAACCCCTAGCGGCGCGATGAGTCGCGAATGGCATATCAAGCGCGACAGAAAGTTTCGGACCAGGCTCCGCTCGGCCCTTTGATCCGATAAAGACTGGTGCTGCCGCTCAGGATTGAACTGAGGACCTCTCCCTTACCAA
>Ga0182024_10017841_pt1 | contig 13276 bp, 8 predicted proteins | sample P32metaG_FD_120480 | JGI IMG/M metagenome (GOLD analysis project Ga0182024, IMG submission 120480) | Permafrost microbial communities from Stordalen Mire, Sweden - P3-2 metaG (Illumina Assembly) | ecosystem: Environmental > Terrestrial > Soil > Wetlands > Permafrost | place: Sweden: Stordalen...
CATCAATGTCGCACAGTGCGGCAATCTGCACGTTGGGCAATTGCGAGTAGTTGTGGAGATGATCCCCGCCCCGTCCGCGCACACCACAGATCGCCACGCGTACCCGGTCGTTTGCCCCCATCACCAGCCCCGGGCGGCCAAGATAAGCCACGCTTCCCAGTGCCGTGAGGCCGGCCGCACCGGTGATCAGAAAATCACGGCGATTGAGGTCTTTTTCGTTTGGCATGGATCTCCCTACCCAAGGTATTGCAGCGTCTCGTCAATTAGCTTCGTAGTCCCCGCGAAAGGGTCTCCGCCGTTGGTGTCGAACTCCATCGAGAAGTATCCGCGATACGCGCTCTGCCGGGCTATGGCGAACATCCTGCTCAGGTCCACGGAATACGTTTTACCTGCATCGGACTGCACCGCGCCCTTTACGTGACACATGTTGAAGGCGTGCTTCAGCATTGCGGCCACGGCCTTCTCGTTTCCTTCTTCCCCGTATTTCACGATCGAATTGCCAAAATCGGGGAGCGCGCGCAGATAGGCATTGTCTACCTTTTCAACGGTGTTCACGATGAAGAACGGATCCTCCGCAGTGGGGTTATCGTTCTCCAAGTTGACCACGACATTCCTTTTGCCGCCATAGTCGGCTAAGCGCGCGAGATGGATTGCGGCCGCGTCCAGGTCCGGCTTCTGCCCCGGCTGAGCCGACAGGTGCTGCCGTACGCTGGGAGAACCGATTGCGGCTGCGATATCGATCCATTGGCAGCCGTCCCGGACGGCTGCTTCGGCGGTGCTGGTGTCGGTGGTGGCAAAACATCTTCCGGGCAGCCCGAGGTCGACAATATGGGAGTGTGCCTTGGCAACAGCCGCACGAAAACTCTCCAGGTAGACCGGATCGGTCGAAGGGAAATGATTCAGCAACGGATTGACGTTATAAACAGCGAATCTCTCCACCACCATCGCCGGGAACTCTTTGATATCCATGCCCGGAACGCCGGGCTTCCGGTCGCGATTGCCCGGACTCTCAATGTAAGCACGGAAGGGCCACGAGGTGACGGCCAGCCGATCACGCGGACGGGTCGGAAACACTAGATCCGGATGACGACCCTGGTTCTTTGATTGAGCCGAGTCCTCGACGGAAATGCAACACGCGCAGGCGACAGTCGCCACCTGCTTCAGGAAATCACGACGCGATGAACGCAAAGCAGCCTCGAGTGGCGCAGAGGTGGAGCGCCAAGCAATTCTATCTCATCAATCCTCCGGCCCCGGATCTAGCACCGGCCTTGCCTGACTTGTCGAGCAGCTCGCGAGCTATGAACGTGTCAGTTTGAAATTAAGGCGCGGTGGGACTTCCAGACGTCTCCAGAAGCTGGATCGCTTTGCGGTAATCCACGCCGGGGGGGACCTGGGAGAAATGGCTGGCTTGCTCCGTAATTTCAATGTTCAGAGATTTGACCAGCAAGGCCTTGCCCGTCAGGTTCAGCTTCATGCCTGTCGCTTCCCAGTCGCGGCCGCCAATGTCCGACTGTTCGAGCAGAATGGTTCCCCCCTTGTCCAGCTTGCCGAGGAGTCCCCAGCCGAAATCAACATTCGCGACGACGTGGGCATCGAGGCGGGTCAGACGTTCCTGCTCCTGATCGATCCAGAGCTCGCCGGCAAGACCGCGAAAGATCGATGCCTCCACATCAGGCGGCGCAAAGTGGGGATTGGGAGAGAAGGTCAGACGATAGCATGGACCCGCGGCGCAGGGCGCCACGCCTTCGTAGCGATACAGGAAAGCATCCGGCAGGAGGCGCATCAAGCGGTTCACGCGCTCGGCATCTTTCTGCTCCCGCCGGTGACGATGCTGCTGGATTTCGGGATGGTTGGCCAGAGTGTTCAGCCGTTCCAGCTCGGCCTGGTTAGCCTCGGCGCTCAGCGGCTGCCCGTTGATTGCGACCAGGCGGGCGACAGCCCCGTCGTTGGTCTCGATGATGTCCTTGGTGGTGTCGTGCTGCTCGTCCTTCTTGCGCAAAAGGTAGCGGAGGGGGTGGTGGTTTTGCGCAGCGTCCATGCGGTGTTGCACCGCGCGGCGCACCAGGGCGGTCGGATCGATGGCCGAGGGCTGCTCCGGTTGAGCAGACGAAATCCATGCGGGCGCAAGCGCCAGCAGGATCAACCCGAGGATGGAGGGACGAACGGTCATCAAGGTAGGTGCGGCCTAATTGGTAGACGGTGGGATGCACTCGGCGTTTGCACATGCCGTGAGATGCGGTCGCGGGTACCTGCCGGGCACGATCGCGGTGATATCCATGTAAGCAACGCGCTTGCAGTGCCTTTTCGCGCTTGAGCACGGTTCCTTTTGTCTGCACGCTTCACCATCCGTGCGAACCCTCGATTACCGTTCAAGGCGAGCCGTCAAGAATGGTTAGCGCATAGATCCAAGGGTAGCGGGTGGAGGCTAAGGCTGTTTCGAGTTTCGCCAGGCCGCCAGGATGTCGTCGATCCTTTCGGCGACTTGCTGCCGCGCTGCAGTGCGGTCCGTTCCCTTCGCCAGCAGGTCATCGTAGTTCGTGTGCTTGTGACGCACCGCGGCAACCACAGCTGCGGTCAATGCGTCTTGCTCCACTGCCCTGCCCGCTTCTGTGCGCCCGACGCGTCCGCTTCCCCGGACAGCAGTGTGTTCGGCGATGGCTGCTCGCTCAGCCGGCGGGCAGCCGGGAAATAGGATTCCGATGTGCCTGGTCATCTGTAGCACCAAGGCACGATCCTGCTCGCGGCGCTGCTCAGCTGCGCGCAGCCGAAGGATGGCGCGATCGGCGGCGTCCGCGACGCATTCTTGCTCGGCTTTCTCCAGCGCGGCGAGTTCTACAAGGATGCCCTGCCGCTCATAGCGCCCCCGGGACCGGCTGAAGCGAACTACGACCGCTACTCGTTCACTGTGCTTCGTTGCTCGCCGGGTCAATGCCGTGTCGCCCGCAGGAAGATATTCAAGATCCGCCAAGGCGGCACACGCGGGGCACAAGGGCTGGTCCGCCTCCATCAACAGGAAGGAGCCTCGTTCAAGGGTTGTGCCGCATTCCACACACTGAGAGTCGCGCAGAATCTCGAATACAACCGGTCGCGGCGCTCGGTTCAGCTTGGCTTCCAGTTGCTGCCGCTTGGGCTGCGATAGTGCCGCGGATACGTAGTGGGTTCGGTAGGTCTTCTCGATTTCCGGATCTGCGGCCTGGGTGAATTGCAAAGGTGTGGTTCCATCCCTGGTGGCGCGCACGTATGCGGTTTCGCTGGGACTGAGGCATTTGTGGTGCGCCCAGTCGCGGAAGAGCGCTAAGGACGAGGAAATTTTGCTGCGCTTCCCTTGAATGAACTGCTCGAGAACATCGATTCGTCCTTTGCGCCAGGAATCGACGTGGGTGGAGGCTAAAAGGCCCACTCCACAGAGCACATCGATGGCGCTGACGTATTGTTGACGGGATAAGGCGGCCTCAGCGGCTCGCACCACACGTGTTCTCAGATCGTCTTGACGATTCGGCATGGATTTACCCCACAGGGTACCCTCAACGCGCCGGTGGGGGATAGTTAATTTAGATTACGGATCCTCGGGTCGCGGCCGTGCAGCCCGTACCTGTCGGGACTGTGCCGTACCTCATCATCCTCCATCGGTGTCCCAGCCCTTCCGGGCTGGGCTGACGTTTGCGGGCCGGCCCTCCGGGCCTTGACTAAACTATTAGGAGCACTCATCTCCCTGGCAATACAGTATCGCTGATTAAATGAATTGCTGATTTGCGCGAATGGCGCTGGCTACTGCACTCTAGATTGCTGCACTTTGAGTCGGGTGGAAGCGGTCTCGGGGATCAGGTGTCGTGTCGCAGGATCTTTCGCCGGGCGCCGGGTGGGTGGCAGCTGGAGCGCGGCGGCAGGCTCGGGCAGCCGGCCGCCGCAAGATAATGCCCAGGCTCAGGCTAAGCTGCCTTGGCTTGCGGGTTGACTTTCTGCTCGCCGATCGCCGTCAGCTTTTCGTCGCCGGCCTTGCTGTCTTTCAGGTTCTCCTCGAGGCCCTGCGCAGCATCTTTCTTTCCAAGCAGCTCAGCATAGTGCGTCATGGAGCCGTAGGAGGCTACACGGAACATTTGCTGCTGGTTGGCGGCAACGATCAGGGCCGCATCCCTGACGGGTCCCGGCTCGGTGTTGTCGATCATGCCTCGGACTTCGTTGATCATCGCTTTGGCGATGTGGTTCTCATTGCGCTCCGGGGTCTTGCCGAGCTTCTGGAAGGTCTGCTCGACTTTCTGGGCATACTCACGGCTCTTGGAACCGGTCTTCTGGAAGGCCTCCTTGAGCTCCGGATTTTGCGCGGCTTCGGCCATCTTGGGGCTTCGCGCGCGATTTGATCCTCGAAATCCAATATGTAGGTGAGACCGATGGTTAGGAGGTCCTGAATATTTTTTGCTTTCATAGTGAAAATTCCTTGTTGTTCGCGGCTCTCGTCCCACGAGCTTGTGTGGCCGCTTACGTTGAATGGGATGTGGCGAGAGATTTCGGTGTTGTCTGTTTTCCGGCAGCAACGGTGAGGAGACGAACGTAGGAGCTGGTTCCTTATGAGCATACCTGGCGCGGGAGAATGTGCCGCCTTCCTGCGATCGCCATTCAACGCCGACCAGCGGTGAACACCTTGCTCGCTAGCCGCCCGCAGCCGAAACGCAGCTCAAGGCTCTGGATTTGCGGCGTTGGACTTCGCGGACGAGGGCAACCGACAGTAGAAAAACGATTGCGGGGAAAACAAGAGACGGAGATGGAGGTTGGATCCCTTGATCCCCGTCTGTCCGCCATAGGATTAAACGCCAGCACGTACCAAGCAGAATCGGCGTGCTGAGGCAGAATGCCAGAGCCAGACGAATTGGAAGGCACCATCGGCCGAGGCCTGGCAGGTCCCAGAGTGCCGCTTCCATCCGCGATTGTTCCTTGGGAGCACGAGCTCGATAGCACTTGAGGGCGGCATCCAATTGATGAAGGTGCCAGTAAAGCCAAAGCAGTAACACCACATTCAATACGCAACTGACGCTACTGAAGGCTGACAATGTCAGGGAAAGATTGAGCAGTGGAATATTGACAGCAGAATCTGTTGTTCCTTCGCGGATTTCCCGCATCTGCTTCTTCAAGCGAGCATCTTCATTTCGGGCAACGCCAATCGTAACAAACACAGTCTCTTGCATAAACCTTATCAGCTTGAATACCTCAGCGCTCTGCGGTGGCCCGTAGTATCCTGCGGGATCAGTCTGTTTTAACTCGCTGCGCAATGTTACGACCGGCGGTAACCAAGCCCCACTCGTCAGGTCGCCCTCATGAACTACCGATTGACCAGTAGCCGAAGCTGTGGCTTGGTCTAACCATTTTAGACCTTGCTCAAATGCTGGAGTCGCCAGAGACAGGGCAAGGTTCTCCCCCATCGTATCGAAATCGCCGAATTCGAATTGAAAGGCGAGCATAAGAGCAACAAGCTTATCCGCGGGCAGATCGGTAAATGGAATTCCGGCTTTCGCAGCATCTTCAACGACTTTGAAGTTTTCGGTATACATTCGCAAATGGATTTGGAAGGTGGTGATGGCCCTCAGGGAAGTCTGTATATGGGGTATCTGTACGAAGGGCGGCTGCCCTGCGTTTTGCGCTTCGCGGATTATGCGCTCGGAACCGCTTACGATGGTGGCATCCTGCGTAGCCAACCAAGCGAACTTGTTCCATGCGATCAATTCCTGTTCCATCTGCAGATGGGGAAATCCCTCATAGGTCATCTGAAGTTGATGCAGAAGGGCCTCTGACGGACAAGCATCGCTCCTGCGGCTGAAGCCCGTCTGCGGAGTGAGGTACAGGGGCAGACTCGCTAAGAAGCAAGCCGTATACCTTTCCTTTTGCTCATCCTCTCTTAGCTGGTGCCGCTGTCCCCAGAGGATAAGGCCAATCAAGAAGGTGAGCAGAATGGAAGCGCCTACTGAGGCGCGAATACCTTGGGCGTGGGCTTTGGCTATATCGAGCCAATCAGAACGGGCGTCGTCTTCCACGGCTACTCCGCTACTCCGCAGGTCTGGGATAGAAGTCAGGATGAGATTAAGGACGGCCACGAGGTGGAATCAAGATGGATCGCGGTGATTCCTACAAGCGTCTCCCGTGCGGCTCCGGTTTGGGAAGATGAAGATCACAATTGGGAATAGCTCGTAATCAATGGTTTTCCTGGGTCATGTACGGGCTGAAGAGCATGTGTGAGAACCCCGCAGACTCAGTCCCGAAGGCAACGGCTGAACTTAGCCCAGGACGACAAGTCCTGGGAAGGATTTGAAAGCACCAAGAGTCCCGCAGGGACGGCTGAAAATCACCGGGAACCCAGGCTGTGTCCTGGGCAGCTTTCAGTCGTCCCTAACGGGACTCTTCGTCTCTCATATCGCCACCCAGGACTGCGTCCTGGGCTAAGTTCAGCCGTCCCATTCGGGACTCATTTTGCCGTCAGCGGATTTTGCCTGGAGGCTCAGGCTTAGAGTTTGCTGGTGGTCTACGGGCTGAAAATACGATTGACCTCAATATCATCCTGGAAATAACCAGCCAGGTAATTATGTTTCATGGAGGTATTGGGTGGGCATTGAAGTGGAATTTGCGAATTTGCAGCCGAGCTTCGAGACAATCAGCCCCCGCCAACCTCGGGGTTGCGTTACAGACGGACCGGATGTGGAAACCCGACGAGCCTCAAACCAGCACTCGATCTAACAATTGGCTCACCGCCCGGCTGCTTTCCATGAATGCGTTCCGATGATCCATGGCACCGGCAAGATCCGAGTGCGAGAACGCAATTCTTCCAAAGGTACCGGCGCGGAGCCCCTGACGCGGAGCAGGATTGCCGTTTAGCCCGAAGAAAAAACCCGGCTGCGGATTAATAAACGGGTGGCCCCACCGGTTGAGAACGATTCCTGCGATGTCACGCTTCGCGTCGAAACCCGAGGCAGCGAACATGTCCGTCATCTGCTCACGTATCTGCCGTTCGTATTCCATGAAAGGGGTCGACAGCAGCTCCGCGCGGCCCCGCATACCCTGCTCGGCCACCGGAAGTCCCGGCTTGGCAAAGTCCACGAAGAAGGTGAGCACCGTGGGAAGATCAGGGCCAACCACGGGCGTATCCACACCGAACTTCGCATCCTTACGTACATTTACAAAGCGGCCAAACCCCTCGAACCATCCGCCGCCAGAGATCCCCAGATCATAGAGAAAGCGCCAGTTGCGAACCGCCACGTTCGCGACCAGGTAAGGCGAATAGTGGAACTGGGCGTACGCATTTCGCCGCGATTCGTCCAAGTCCCGCACCACGTGCTTCGTCATCCATCCCCCTCCAGCCATAACTACCGTCCTGGCCTTGATCCGTTGGAGGCGACCATCCTTTACATAAATCAGCGAAACAAACTGCGACTTGTTTGGCTCTCCCATGTGCTCAACCCGGGCTACCGTCGAGTTCAGTCGCAACCGGACGCGCTGCCCTGGCTGATCCAAGGCGCCGAAGTTGACCGGGTTTTTCCAAACCGCCTCCATGGTCCGTGGGCCATCGATGGCTGTCGGAATTAGCGTTTTGACCAGCAGCCGCGTCATGCCAGAGTTTCCACCGGGGAACATCTGGATGCCCGTCGCCATACTGTCATCGACAGTCGGAATTACTTTGTTCCATTCGTAGATAAGAAAAGCCGACAGCACGTCGGGGCCGAGACCGAATCCTCCTGAGGTTTCGTTCGTGGTCAGCAGGCGTATGGTCTCTCGGCTCACGCCGAAAGTGCGCACTTGGTAATCTTCAATCGTCATGCTGTCCAACTGGCGCGAAACCGCGTCGCCCGGATAGTCGTAGACCAATGGAGGCGCAACATACCGGTCATGTTGCAACGCCAGCATCTCTCGGCGGGTCGTTTCTGAGAACGGGGTACCCTCTAGATTCTTTCCCCAAGGATCCTTGACCCAAATGCCTGGCCGGTAGCCGAACTTTGCGCCGAAGAAAAAGCCGTACGCAGCTTTGCCGTTGATGGCGCCTTCGCCGTATGCGCTCCTTGATAAGGAGATCTCCGGAGAAGGTCCCTGCCAATCCTGGTACGACTTGAACGCGCCCCAATCCAGCCCCATGGATTGGTAGACCCCGCTTAAGAAGCTGTCAGGATAAGGGGGCTGGAAGTGCACAGATGCCTGAGGTGCATAGAGACGATGCCCATCGACAAGAAACTCGTTGCGCTTTGCCACACCACCAAAAATGCTCGCGTTGTCGAGGACGATACAGTTGCGATTGGCCCGTGTTCGTTGATGGAAAAATAAGGCCGCAGATAAGCCGGAAAAACCCCCTCCGACGATGGCACAATCGTAGATCTCGCCGGTGTCAGTGACTTGGGAAGCGATTTTGTCATAAGCGCCGTCACGAACTGCATGAGCATTCTGGACTACCTGCTCGCTGTTGCCAGCGGAGGTTTTGTAGTCACCCTCGCCGGTGTACCCAGTCCAAGCGGCTGCATCGGCCCCGTTTCCTTGAGCAAGAAGTTGGAGGGGAGAAGACGCCGTTAACAAACCGGTTGAGGCAACCAGCGCCCCCTCCAGAAAGTCGCGTCGAGAAATCGACTCGCTGAGACCAAGAACCTTGTCCAGGTGCGGGCAGCGCTTTGACACGAGATTGTCCCTTCTTAACGGCTTTGACAGGACTTCAGACTTGTACGGGTAGCCATCGGACTACTGCTTTTCCTTTACTCGCTTCTGTACTCTTATGGCTCATCGGGTGGCGGCACTCCCTCAGTTCGCTAGCCAAATTCGGGTGCTCTTGTACGTCCAAAGCAAGGCCGGATCGCCTCGAGCCAGCGGTTCCATCAAGGATTCCACCCGCTAAGACAATGATGCGGCCATGATTGGGAGCGTGAATCGCAAAGAACTGCCCTCCTGGCTGCGAGTGACAGGCCAAGTTGCGAGTGGTCATGTCGAAGGCACGCGAGGTAAACGCTTTGTTGTTATCTATGCGTTGTCCATGCGCACTGGGCGATCAGGTTTACCCACTCCTTCGACCACCGCGATATTGATAGGCTGTCCAATCTCGATTGTCTTCTTCTCCGCGCTGGCGATGACTCTGCGGACGCCTGCCAGGCTTAACCGCGGGGCGATCCCTCCTTGTCCGCTTTTACGAACGCGTCCGCCACGGCGGTACTGGTTTTGCCGCAAAATTTGGGCGCCCGGTCGTCAATAGTACACTTTGAGCGCGAATTGGATTTCACGCTGGTCATTCTGACCGTCGCGTACAGAAGTGATTTTTCCAAAGTTAGTCGTGTTGAGGAAATTGAGTGCCCCCGGGGCGGCTACTACGCCGTTACCCGAAAACCCAGGGAGTGAAAAGTTGGGATGATTGGTCAAGTTAAAAAATTCCGAGCGGAACTCTACCCGGACTCGCTCCGTCACAGCAAACTGCTTGAACAACGAGAAGTCGAAACGATGGAATCCCGGTCCGCGGAAATTGCTCGGCGACCCGCCTAGCGGACTGTAATCTGATTGACCAATGGTAGTGGCTATCGGAGGGTTTGTGTACGCATCCGGATTGAGCCACTGATTGACATTGTGAGGACCTGAATAAATATACTGACCAGGCACTTTGTCTGCAAAGCAGCCAAAGCCTGAAGTCGTGGTGATAGGACAGGGGACTGTTCCGGGTTGTCCGTCCTGGAGGGTCAGAATCCCGTTGGTATCCCAACCTCCGAGAATGGCGTTCATCACCTTACCCTCACTGCTCAGGAACCGTCTGTCACGGCCAACAGGCAACTCGTAGGTCCCACTCACGTGAAGCACTTTTTGGGTGTCGAACTCGCATCGCCCGAAGTCGCCATGCTTGCCGAAGCCGGGCAGAAACGGTGCGCGGTAGCCTGTCAAGGCCGTCTGATTTAGAACGTCCACGGCGTCGGTCATACAGCTGGACCACGTGAGATTACCCAGGACATAGAGCCCTTGATTAAACCGGTGCTCATAATTTGTTTGCAGCCCGTTGTAGTGGCTGTTGGTCCCAAAACTTGTGTAGGTCATTCCCGAAAAATCGGGATACGGCGAGTAGGCATATGAATTCAATCCGGGAGGCAAAATCTCTTGGGGTGTGTTTGGGTTGACGTAGCTCCCGAGGTGATGCACTGTGTTTCCTACATAGCCGACCTGGAGGGTGTCATTGGTCGTGAGTTGGTATTGCACCGTGAGGTTATACCCCTGGGTATTAGGGGTCTTCAAGTGGTAGTCCTCACCGAGGAATCCTACGCCTCCGGGTTCGACTTGCGCTGAATTCAACGAGATCGCGGTGAGGCCTGTGGTGAGGGTACCAATCGCCCCATTGGAGAAGGTGATCGGCGCATTCGGCGTCATGTAAGGATAATTCAGGTTGAATTGGAACGGGAAGTCAACGTAGGTCTCCACCACTGAGTTCTCGAAGCCCCCGTAGAAGATTCCATATCCGCCACGAGCCACAAACTTCGGCGTAACCTGGTACGCGAATCCGACTCGAGGCGCAAAATTGCCTTTTTGCGATACCCCGAGCCCCGGTTGGCCCGAGCAGCTTATGTTTATGTTATCCGTGGCTGCCGCTGCGGTAAAGTCTGGCGACAGGGGTGTGCCGCACCCCCCCTTGGCTATCAGAAAGTCCGCTTCGTTGTTCGCTCCCACAAACGGTTGAAAATTGGACTGTGCCCCATACTTTGCAATCAACTGTCCAAAATATTCGTATCGCACACCCAGGTTCAAAGTGAGCTTTCGGGTGACCTTAACATCATCCTGGAAATAACCCGCCAGGTAGTTATGTTTCATGGAGGTATTCGCGACATTAGAAGCATTGATGCTGTCGGCACCTCCAACATAGTCGGCCGCGCCGGCCACCGTTCCCGGAATCGGCGTAAGCAGCATCTGGGCCAATCCTGTGTTGCCTCCCGTGGTTGTGGGCACTTCGGTGTAGAGGCCGGTGAAGCTCCAGCTTCCCCTGCCATTCGGAGGCTGAAGAATGGCGAATCCCAAGCGTTGCCACTGGAATCCCACCTTGAAGGTTTCGCGTCCCATCGTTCTGGTTACGTTGTCTGAAATTTGGGTGTTGGTGCTCAGTTCGATCGAGGGCAAGTATCCACTGCTGCCAAGGTTCCCAAGTCCTGTTGGAAAGATACCGCCCAGGCCACCGTTTGACTCTCCTGTGGGCACTCCCGGTATGCCGTACTCAGCAGGGATGCCAGGCGTATTGGCGTTCGGTTGCAGCCGCGTCACGTGCAGACGGTTGTAGCCTAGGCGAACCTCATTCACTAAAGTCGGTGAAAACAAATGCGTTTCGCCCAGCGCCGCACTGTAGGTGGTGGCTAATTGGTTTCCGGTAGAAAATGATCCCCCGTCGGCGATGCCGCCGAAGGGCCCCGGAATGAGCTCGGGATTGTCCACATAACTGAAGCGCCCGAAAATATTGTCTTTAGCACCGAACGACTGGTCCACGCGAGCATCCATCTGGTCGACGGTATTACTGGAAATCGGATTCGATGCGTAGTTATTGAAAAGTCCCGAATTGTTTGGGGCAGGATAGAGGTTTAACAGGGCGATTGAATTGGCCTCAAGCCGGCCCGCGGGGAGTATATTGCCGGGGAATATTTCGCGGGCATAGCCTATGGCCGATCCGGTCGGCGTACCCGCAGGGCACGGAGCGATCATTCCTGATACCGGGTCCTGCACTCCGCAGGAGATAGCGCGCGTAGTGGAAGGGTCGAAGACCTGACCCAGGGCAAAGCTCCGGCCCAGCACGTCGGAGACGGTGCCTCCCTGACTCAGCAGCTCGGAAAGGTTTGTGAAGCCGCTGCTGCGCTCCAGTGCGGTAGGGACAGTGCTGGTATAGGGGATGGCCTGAAGGGCACGGGTGCCTTCGTAATCCACGAAGAAGAAAGTCTTGTTGCGAATGATCGGGCCTCCCAGAGTGGCCCCGAACTGGTTCTGCTGAAACCTGCCTTTGGGAATCCCTCCCTGATTCTCAAAGTAATTGGCGGCGTCCAGGGCATCGTTGCGAAAGAACTCCCATGCCGCCCCATGAAATTGATTCGTACCTGACTTGATGGTGGCATTCAAAACGGCGCCGGCGGAGCGACCCGTATCCGCGCTGTAATCGTTGGTTGAGACTTTGAATTCCTGAATCGCATCCACCGGGGGCTTAATGGCATAATTCGTCCCGTTGAGGAAATCCACGAGGTTGGAATTGTTGTCAATCCCATCGAGCAAGTAGTTGTTTTGCGCCGGACGCAGTCCGTTCGCCGAGAAAGCTCCGCTGCTGCCCAAGCCCCGCGTGTCTTGCTGGCCCTGGTTAACACCTGCTGCGAGTTGGGCCAGAAAGGTATAATTGCGCCCATTCAATGGCAGGTCGTTGATCGCCTGCTGCCCAATCACCTGCCCCACCGAAGCATCCTGCGTTTGAAGCGCGGGGGGAGCCGCGTTCACCGTCACCGTCTCGCTGGTCTTTCCCAACGTCATCGAGAGGTCGACTTCTACCTTCTGTTGCACGTCTACGGTGACATTGTTCTGTTGTACCTTTTCAAAACCAGTCATTTCCGCCGCCACCGAGTAATGCCCGATCCTCACCGGTGAGAACGTATACTCCCCAACCGATCCGGTCGTCGTTGAAATCGACTGCGAGGTGCCTTGATTGGTAAGGGTTACCTTGACGCCGGGTACCACGGAACCACTGGTGTCCCGCACCGTTCCGGATATCGAACCCGTATCCACCTGACAGAGGGCCATTGCGGGCAAAATCAGACTCAACGAGAAGAGGGTAAAAAGACGAGCCACTTTGCAGTTGATCGGACCGTGTGACATGGTGACCATGTTCCTTCCTTTCGCTACGTTAGGACCCTAACCCGTTCGCCACAAAGCTTCCGCTCGCGCCAAGAACGCAAGCGCGAGATGAAGATGAAGAACCCCGGTTGGATCGCTGGGCCGCCTGCTAGGAAGTGCCATCTACAATAAACGCAGCGTTTACGGCATTACTGGTGTCGATCAGCATAAGGCCAGGCAATCTTGGAAGGCAAGATAAATTTCCAGCACTATAGAGAGTTTTCATGCCTGAAAATGTGAATCAGCCGCAAGCAGGGCTTCAGAACGACGTCAAACCCTTGAACTACGTGGATTTCAGAATTCTGCTACCGCTTTGGCTGTTGCTTGCTCTGTGTGAAAAAGTACTTTAGGCTTTTTGTTTGCGCCCGGGCGTTGGCGCTCCGGATGTCTCAGGATGCAAGCGCTCGCTATACGCCCTCGATCTCAGTGAGGTGCAGAG
>Ga0182024_10017842_pt1 | contig 13276 bp, 12 predicted proteins | sample P32metaG_FD_120480 | JGI IMG/M metagenome (GOLD analysis project Ga0182024, IMG submission 120480) | Permafrost microbial communities from Stordalen Mire, Sweden - P3-2 metaG (Illumina Assembly) | ecosystem: Environmental > Terrestrial > Soil > Wetlands > Permafrost | place: Sweden: Stordalen...
CTGGTTCCCAGGCAGCACCAGATTTTCCCCCAAACATGAAGTGATTTGGTCGGAAGACGGAGTCTTTGCCACGGCAGACCGGAAAATTGCTCTCATATACACAGCTCGAAAATTGCCAGACTATCATCAAGCCGTAGATTTAATCAACAAGGTTACAGAATCAGAACCGGTCGTGCTTTATTTGTCTGGTGGCCATCCGAAAGTCTTGCAGTTTCCGAAACCTAAAAAAGGAGAATCCTAAGCGGCAAAGGACACGCAGCGTAGGAAAAACCAAAAACGAAACATAAAAAACATTACCTGACAGTCCGTTGCCCGGTGCACCAAAAACGAGCGCGAAACGCCAATCGATAGCGATCCGCTTTTTGAATGTTGCGAGATGCCTCTGAGACGCACTTGCGATCAATCAAAAACATATTTGTTATGACCCTTGCGTACAATTGCTCAAAGGTGGTCTTCGATCACGTTCACTGCTTCAGACTGACCACCCTCCTGCGAGATACAGCATTGCGTATCAAATGAGCCCAGAATCAGCCTTTGACACAAGCATTCGAGTATCATAATAATCACTTATGAACATGACCAGACTATCGAAAGAACGGTTCGACGCGCTGGGCGGCTATTGCCGACAGCCGCCAGTTGTTTTGTACACCGAGGAACTGGCATGGTTTGAATACGACGATGAGCGCCTCCTGGGTATTTTAATCAGAGACCGGGTCGATTCAGATTTTTCCTGCGTCGTCCTTGGGCGAGACGAGCGTGGGCGCTACCGTTTCGTGAATGGGACGATAAGCAAAGAAACTCAAAGTGAAGCTCTTAGAGAGCTTGAAAGACTATTCGACGAAGAGGGCAAACGAAGGCCAGAGAAGCATTTTCAAGGCGACGAAAAAGGAAAGAAGCTCGACCTGTTTAAGGTAATTGCTAAAAACCCAGCGCAGGAGTTTCTCACCCTTGCAAATGATCCAAAATACTTCCCTGCGCGCAGGCTCATAGAGGCACTCATTACATCCCAGATAATCAGGAGCCTGCTTCTACGCATCTGTCGAACGATGAAATTCGCAATTTACTTAAAATGCCAAGAGAACAGATGCAACGCGTACTCAAGATGAACTCCAACGCAATGCACGAATTTCTCAAGAAAGATTGAGTGTCAATTGGCATGTCCGATGATTTTACCGCGGCTGCGTTGAGTTTGCGTTGAAGCCCGATCCGCACCCCGTACCGACTTGAAAAATGACAGCGTGGCATTTTCTCTCAATCACGAGGTTGGACATGCTTTAACCAGATATCACTATTTTTTCACAGGTCAGTGCCTATCGTGTTCTCACTGTACTAGCACCAGGCAAAACACGCTGTCTGCTCATTGAGCTGACTTGGCAGCTGAGATCCGATCCGAACAAACTTCATGAACAAGCAACTATTGGCTCGGGCGACTGAAGGATCACGAGTGAAAACATGGCACCTAGCGTAACCACTGATAATCCGGCGTCCAGTCCACCCGACACAGTGAGCGCATCCGAAGGAGCGAGGATGTTCGCTAGCCGCAAGGCGCTTTATGAGACAGACGCCGAGACATTGCCGCTAATACGAAAGTGTCCAGCAGCAACACTACCGCCGCATCTTGACGTTCCAAGTCCCTACCAAAAGCTCCCGGGCTTCTCTGCTGCCGAACCACATGTGATTGCTCCGAAACCAACTGAGACCGTTGGTGGCAAAGACGACTGGACAGTCGTCATCAATTTGTCCGTTACTCAGATGACCGCGTCTGGACAGGTCCTTGGAGCTAAGCATAAGGCGCAAGAATTGAAGACGTTAGCCGGACAAACTGAAAAATCGGGCGTCAAAATTGTAGTTCAGGAAACAGAGCGTCAGCCCGATGTGCAGTCTGGTGGCAGCAAATATGTGCTTCACCGTTACGAGTTGGCGAATGGACAGATACATGAGCTTCCAGCAGTTCCTTCGGAAGGCACCGATAAGGATCTTGCTCATATCCTTCAGCTGGCAGTCGATGAGAACAAGTCAGCTAGAATTGCATTGATCAACCAATCACATGGCGACGGTTCGCGCGGAATTATCGGGGATAGCGGCCCGTGCGGACTTCCATTGCTTGAAAGAGCAATCAAGGACGGTTTGCAGAACAAACTGGGCGAAAAGAAACTCGACTTGCTTGATGTCGATGCCTGTCTAACAGATAACTCTCTCACGTCAGTGATGCAAGGCGTGGCAAAAGATCAGGTTTGCTCCGAAGAACTTGAATCCGCGGCCGGGCCTGGAGCGGACACTCAGCATATAACGGAATGGTTGCCCGATCTGTTACATAATCCTTCGATGAGCGGACGGGCTCTGGGAGAAGACATAGTTAAAAGAGAAGCTGAATTTTCAAAAAGGACAGTCGTGTCCCCAGACCCTCCGTCAAGCATCTATGAAAACAAGCCAATCAACACCCTGGCAAACTATGATTTGAACAAATACGCCGACTTCTCAAAAGCTGTCAATGAATTGGGCGACCAGCTGTTTGACGCGGCGAAAAATCCGGCTAACAAAAAAGCCATAGAAGAAACAATAGAAAAAACGCCCCGACTAGCAGGAGAGATTGACCCGAATGAAGACAGACAACTGGAAACCAGGGATCTCAGTTACGTGTGCAAACAGCTTAGGGAAGCAATTCAAAAAGGCGATCTCAAGAATGACGGGGGAAAGCTGACTCAGGCTCTGGAGCAAGTAGAGAAGGCGAGAAAGGAGCTCGTAACCAGTTCATTCGGGATTGACGACATACCTCACTACAACGAGTTTGGTGGCATCAGCATATTTCTTCCGAGCCAAAAGTATGCTGACATTAAAAGCATTGCAGAGAAGGAGGATTATTTCGATGCACTTAAAAAAGCGGCGCAAAACGGGCACGACCAGCCTGCTTTCGTTAGACTGATTAACATCAAGATGCTCACCAACGTGATCGGGCAGGATCTACCCCCACAACATGAAGCCGAACTGGCTAACCTTACGAACATTGTCACAAGGCTTACGCAATGCACGGACAACATTCAGGAGTTCGAGAAAGTGTGCCAATCGATTTGCACAGAAGTCGACAGATTACACTCTTCGAAAGCACACGGGGATCACATTCAGACGATAATGAAATGGTTGAACCATTGCAACCAATTAGAGCTAGACAGGCACCGGACAACTGACGGCCCAGGCTGGTACCACCTTTTGAACTTTCTTGTGGGAACACCGGCGCAATGAACTTAGCCTCTATCATTCTAGAGCGTCCCTGATTTGATCGCGGAACTTAGACTGGCGGTGTTCGATGCTGCTTATCTGCATATTGCCATCATCGGACTGTGTCAGCGCCGCTGCATAATCCAAATAGCGTTGCGCTCGCTCCTGCGAAATATGTGAATGACCCTAACGCTAAGTCCTTCAACTCATGCGCCAGCCTCGTCTCGTCTGCGTTTGTCAGGATAAGCATATTTCTTTTTTGCGCGGTAATTGGCCATCGGTGTCAGACCCCGCTCTTGCGCGCGTGGAAGCCTTTCTCTGCGATTTAATGGCGCTGTCGTTCCACATCGCCGAATTGGAAGTTCTGCAATTGAGTTACCGCAGCAGTGCGGACGCTGGACTCTTGCGAGACAATCTGTCGTCTCGAGCCACTCGGGTAAACGAGAATGTTGTTGCCTTGCAACTCGTTGATCGCCTCGAAGACCGCCTGGTCGAAGGACGGATAGCGAGAGGACTGCACCAGCCTGATATTGATGATTGTGCGATTGGGCAGGACATCGCATGAATACCAGGTTGCAACTCCATTCGGGTAACGGCTTACCATCATCTGCGCACGCGCGTCCCAAATGAAATGGACGTCGTTGTGAACGTTGATCTTAGCCAATGTGCCCAGCTGAATGGTTTGCATCAGCGTGTTGCGCCAGCGGTCCCATTCGATTTGCAATTCTTGATTGCCGGCATCCGGATCATTCATGATATTGAGCGCCATTGGAGTTTGCGAAGCGGAGCCCTGCAACTGTCCCGGCCGCGATTGATCTATTCGTCCGCGCTGCGCATCCCCCGTCCAACCTGTGCCGTCAGTACCCCCGGTCAACCCGGTGTTCTGGGTGCCTCCCTGTAGTCCAGCCTGGTCCACTGAACCCTGGAGAGGCTTATTGATCCTCGGAGCGACTACCGGCACAGGCATCGGCTCCGGTGGCACATCCGTGCTGGGCAACACGCCCGTCCCCTCACCTGGACTTGGAAGAGGCTGATCGGCCAACGCCGGCAGATCCACGACTAAACATATGCCAGAAGCCAAAATCAGGCTCACGGCCCTGTGAAGCAGTCGTTCAGGCAGTCTCATCAAGGGCGATCGCTTCTCCTTCAAGGTATTAGGAGGGAAGAACCGCTCCGTCCTCCTAGAATATCACTGGCAGTAGAGTTAGGCTCACATTCGAACGGTCATGTAGGCAGACACTTGAGCACTTGTGGTGCAAATTTCAGTGAAGGTGACGGTGCTGGGCAATCTCGCGGTCGGTTTTGCCGACGCGCAGAAGCATGCTATAAATCGACTGATGTACTAATAGGAGCGGGACACTTTGGAACAGAACCTTTCGGCTGAACTTCTCGAAGGCGTTCTTCAAAAGTTTGGCTTCTCAGACTATCCTCAGTCTGACATTAATGGGCTTCGCGCAATCTATAAAGCGTGGTGCCAGAAAGTGCCGTTCGACAATGTGCGCAAGCTGATCCATGTAAGTGAGAACAACCCTGCGGTACTGCCTGGAGATAACGCGACAGATTTCTTCCAGGCATGGCTGACTCACGGCACAGGCGGCACGTGCTGGTCAGGGAATGGAGCATTGCACGACCTGCTGCAGTCGCTAGGTTTCAACGTTTCACGCGGTGTTGCTACAATGCTGGTCACACCGGATCTGCCACCAAATCACGGTACCGTATTGGTCGAATGCGATGGAGCGACTTTTGTAGTCGACGCTTCTATCTTGCATCGCGACCCGCTGCCGATCAATGGTAACGACGAGGCGCAAGGCTTTCCGCACAATATTAAGTTGAGCAATCGCGATGGTCGGCATTACATATGGTGGCAACCGCTGCATCTGCTTGCTGGCATTGAATGTCGCATTGATAAAACCTCGGCCACTCTCGAGGAGTTTCAACAGCGCCATGAGCTGACGCGAGCGTGGAGTCCATTCAATTACCAACTGACCGTGCGCCTGATCGGCGCTGATTCAGTCGTAGGAGTCGGTGCTGGACACTGGGTTGAGATTGACAGTCTAGGTGAGGCGACGCAAACAAACATCTCAGCCGAGCAACGCAGAAAACTGATGGTGGATAGGCTCGGAATGTCTGAAGAGATTGTAGACAAACTGCCGGCCGATCGCCCGACGCCACCGCCGCCGTGGAGCAAAACAGCGCAGAAAGCGGCGCAAAACTCCGGCTCTTGATCAGCTTAGCCGCGCACCTCAACCTTGAATGAGGCGAAGTGTCCGAAGTTCCCGCACCCCGTTCGCTCCCGGGAAACTTTTGCGACTCGGGTCTATGCGAAGCTACAGCCAACCACGATTGCGGTTGGCTGTTGAAGACAGGCGAAACTAAACGGTTGGCCTTATGAATCGGCTTTGATCTTTCTGTTCAGGTGATTTTCTTCCTTATTCAATTGTTGTTTTTGTCCTCGCGTGATATAGCCACCGTTGGCGTGGGCATCACGTTGCTGTTGATTACGTATCTGTTGATCTCGATGCATCAGCTGCCCATAGTGTCCATCCAACTTGCCATAGTCCTTGTTCAATCGACCGTTAATATTGTTGTCCCTATGCAGCACCTCCGCCCTGCGCGGATGATTGTTAGCGAAATTGCCGGCAAAGCTAGATGATGTGCTCGCGCTTACAACCAAACCGGCAGCCACGACTAAGCTGAGCACGATGTTTCTTTGATGTTTCTGTGAATTGTTCATTTAATATGGTCCTCAAATGTTGCGATTGTGCGTCTCAGGTGTGTTGAAAAATTCGTCTTAGCTGATGCATTCAAATTCACCCGCCATGTCCTTGAGTAAACCATGGACCCGACATTGGCCAGCAGTGCCGGCAGTAACGGAGAACCTGCGCGCGGTAATACCTCGATCATGACCCCAGTCACATTCAGTCGAGCGGTGAGCGCACAGCAGCATCTGGTGCGGTTTCTTTTGGGTGGATTGTCCTAATGCTAAGGAAAGCCGCTCATCTTTTACCTGCCATCAGCGGCACGGATGATGCGAAGTTTTTTCACCAGGTGCAATTTCTTCTGACCAGCGACAACGGTACGTTGTGGTTTCTCGGACTATTTTTCGAAAAACCACTATGATCTACCAGTCAACCGAGGGGTTGGCTTTCCAACAGGTGAATAGGTGTAATTATGCTGAAAAAGGCACTTTGGGCCGCACTGCTGGCCCTTCCTATTCTGTTGCAGACGACGGGTCCAGTTTGCGCTACACCGCTGAGCAATCACGATAAAATCCTGATTGCGAAGAAAGTGAAGCACAAGAAAGATGACGGCGGTCTGTGGCAGCACGATCTGCAGTCTGGGTTCGCCCTGGCACAGCAACAGAACAAACTTGTATTTGTAGATATTGGCGCACCCTGGTGAGGGGCCTGCAGAATGCTGGAACAGAAGATTTATCCAAGACCTGAAGTTCAGCAATTCTTGTCCACAAGTTATGTGGGCGTATTACTGCAGTCGGACTCTGCTGAGGGGAAGCAACTGTTGCGTCAATACAGCATGCGAGGTATTCCCGCCTTGTTCGTGATGGACGCTCAGGGCAAGGTCATAGGCAAAATTACGGGAGCACCAGGTGATGCGAACAGCTTCATTCAAGCGGTGACCACGATATCTCAGGGACAGAGTTTATAATCGTCGTTCGGTCTGAACGCACAAACAGCTTCGTCACTCGCTTGCCCTGACGAAGGGCTGAGTGGGATGCTGAAGAGAAACTCGGACCCATGACCGCCGGTCCTCCCAGTGCGATGAGGGTCAACGTTTCGCTTATTGGATTGCGCACTTCTATGGATTCTCCGACTGCCCAACATTTGGTGAACTCGTCTGCAGATGTTCGTTTACTGGGATGCCGCCTCGCTCTCCGATGGTTAATCCGGCTGCGCGCTAGCGTTACTTAAGAACTTAAAGCTTGCACAACTCTTGCGACCTTACCTTGTGCTCCACCGGGCATCTATCAAGTGGTGGCGTCCCCGATGCCATAGCAAGGATGACCTGGTGCTGCTAGTTACCCTGCTCGAATCTCTCTACAGCGTCCCGGGCTTCGGCACTGTGCTCAGCCAACTGTCCATTCGGCAATCTGATCCTTCGAGGCTCTCCATTAACGGGCGGATATTTGCGGTTGATGTCACGTTGGTCTTGCTCTTTCACTAAGTTATACATTCCCTCGTTCAAATTGCGAAGAGCAGAACGATGTGTGTTCCCCAGACGAAACTGAGTGAGGGCTTCGGCGTCCATTTCTACTGGATTGTCGAAGTAATTTGTCGAAGGGGTAACAAGCGCCATATCCCGCATCTGTCTATTTGAGATTGCGCTGGATGGGGGAGCCTGGATGGAGGGATGACCAAATGGCCAGGTTGAAAGCCAGGCAAACAAACCCTTGGGCGGACTTTGACAGCCTGTCCACACATTTTTCAAATCATCATTTGTTTGACTGCAATAGTTGTTGCCATCTTTTCCGATTAGATGCCAGGTATAAGGCGCGTCTTCTTCCCAGCCAAGATTTTTCAGGACCGGAGCCGGTGGCATCAAAGCCCGGTATGTTCCCCAATTTTTGTATTGTGAATAGTGGGCGATTTCGTGGGTTGTGGTTTCCTTCAAACTTGGCGCAGCATTTGGAAAAAGAACTATCTGCGATTGGAGGTAGTGCGATGGGCGATTGAGCCCGGCCTGTAGAAAGTACGCGGACGCCGTCCTCTCTGGGTCATTTGTACTGGAGAAAAAGAACTTCAGACGTGGTTGTTTGGCGTTCGGTAAGCTAACCGCGGAAATCTCTAAGGCATCTGACACGTCATCCAGTTCTTTGAATGATGGCAAACGCGCAATCAACGTCTTGCCTTGCCGGTCTGTTTGTTCACCCTCCGTGGCAAAATCGATGCGATATTTGCTCTCTAGATTTGCTTCCCGATCGAGAATAATTTGGCGCAACGAGCCGTCAATATTTGAGTCGAGTGGCACGGAGATCTCTTTATTTTCTCCATCATTCGAAAAATAGCTCAGCTTTAACTGATAACCAGAGCCTGACTTGGCGATAGTGCCCGACTCGAATCCATATGCTTTCGCCTCATCCATGGCGGTCTGGCTGCCTCGGAAGACGCGTTTCAATTCCTCCAGTTGCGAATTGACGTCTCGATCCGGTTCCAGCCTGATACTGAGGTCTTTTCCGATAACAGCAAACGGAGTCGAACTGTCCTCACCTGGTTGCACGCGGTGTCTGAGGCCAATGGCAGGCTCGTCCTTCGAATCAGACGTCCCTTCATAAAGGTCATACCATTGAGTCGCTCGTTGCAGATCAGCCTTATCGAGAAGATCCCCGCGCACCCTTTGCATCAAGGTTATCTCCCGGTTTATTACCGCGATCTCTGGGTCTATATGGTCCATCCCAGTTTTTAGCTCTTCCAGCCATGGGCCGTTATCAGAATTCTGGGCGATCGAAAGCCTGTTTGTATTCAGGTCCTTCAACTCCGAATCCGAAAGGTGATTTTCTATCTGGTCTCTTTTGTCGAGCAAAGAGACGAATCGACGTCGAAGTTCGCTCTGGAAGTCCGCCCCAGCGGCATCGATTCCTGAATCTTTCTCCAACTGTGCTTCACGTGCCAGGGCCAGGGTCTGAATCCTGGACTGAAGATTGTTGTCTAAGGGGATGCTTTCGATAGATTCGCCAACTTCGCCAGCATAGATATTAGCCAGGAATCCACTATCTGTTCTTGTTATGTTTTTCAATTGGAACGTGTAATCAGCGGCGCTGTGACGGGCAAGTCTCATCAGAGGCGCAACCAAGGCTGCCTCCATAATCTGTGGCAACAAATCTTCTTTGGCGTTCGGCTCAAAGTCGATATTTCGTGGTCCGATATTATGAGGGTCCTCAGTTACCATGACACCAAGAACCGGTGCACCATGTTCATTAATTTGTCCGGTTGTGTAAAGCGAAACATCGCCGCGACCGGCTTGTAATAAGTTTCGGTATGGGCTATACCAGCTGTCAGCTCTGGATTCCAGTGAACGCAGGCTCTCGCTATCCAATTGTGCTGCTGACGATGCCAATGTTTGCTTGATCAGTGCATTTTGGACAGTCAATTCGGGCGAGAGGTTATCCATCTCTTGCTTCAGCTGGGGTCTTTCATCGAAGACGCGACTTATTTCAGCCTGACCGAATTGAATCCTGAGGTTTGCCAGCCTCAGTTTTGTTGACCTGTCCAGAGTGGACTCGAGCCGTTCTCTTTCTTTCAGCTGGCCTTCGAGGCCCAATGTGAAATCGTCTGTGTGATGTTCTTGTGCTTCAATTTGTTGCTTCTGTATCTCTGCAGACCAAACGTGCGGCTGCAGCATTTGGCTTTGAGCAACATTGTCTGATCGGACATCAGAAGGCGGCATATTGAGGGAAAGCTCAGAGCAGAAGAAACTGTTTGATTCCAGATTTGAGCACAAAGAAGGTGAAGACTAAAATAGGGGTTGTTCAGCAGCAAGACAATATGGTAAATCCCCTCCAGCTTCGTATTTTGCCCATCGGGAGCGCCTGCCAGGGTTCAGGAAGCTCATGACGTGCAGCCGCAGAGTGATGACAAAGTCCATTATTCAACGTATTCGTGCCGAGCGCGACCATTGGTAGTGGCTGGTGATGAAGTTCCTCAGGTTCAGCCGATGTGGCTGCTATTCTCCCTGTTTTGAACCATCTGGTTTAATATTGCTGCTGATTCCAAATCTGGACAAGCTATTGTGAACCGAGCGGTTCACAATTTAACAAAACTGGCGATGTAAGCGCAACAAGCGCTCAGGATCAAACTTCAGACTGCGCTTCATTTTCTTCAGTCATACTTTCACCCGAAGATATTCGGTGTCATTTTTCGTTCAGATACAAATATTTTCTCGCCAACAATTTTCGCATCCCATTGGGTTTTGTCTTCGGACTTCCAAAATTTAAGCTCAAGAGTGCTATTTCCTACTTGGACTTTTTTCAGACATAAATCATTCAGCCAGGATGGCAAAACTGGATCTACATAAAAAACACCCTTAGGAGCATCAGCCTGCAATCCCAAAATCGCTTTTAACAGGTGAAATACACTGCCTGCAGCCCAGGCTTGAGGCATGTTGGCTTTGGCATATTGCACTGGAAAGGACTTTTCATCACGCTGGATTCCGGCATAGAGCTCCGGTAAGCGGTTTCCCTCGAAGTAACTGGCGGCTCGAGAGATATCGCGTGCGACCTTGCCGACCTCGTCGGTAAAGCCGTAGCGCTTGAGACCAAGGGCTATAATGCCATTGTCGTGGGGCCAAATTGACCCACAGTGATATGAATGTGGGTTAAAAGCAGGGTGTTTGGCACTGAGGGAACGTATTCCCCAGCCACTAAAAAAATGGGGCTCCATGAGGCGTTGAACGACCTTAGACGCGTGATCTTCATCAACGATACCGCTCCAAAGGCCATGACCGATATTTGAAGCCAGGCTGTTTACTTGCTTCTTTTCACCATCCAGGGCCAGAGCAAAAAATTGGTCTGGTTCAGACCAAAACTTTTCATTGAACCGACATTTCAGATCCTCCGCTTTTGCTAGGAGTTTGTCGCTATCTGCATGTCGACCGACCGCTTTAAAAATTTCCGCCATTCGCAACCAGGCATCGTAGACGTAGCCTTGGAGTTCGCATAAAGCTTTGGAACCTCTCACTACAGAGCCGTCAGGATAGACAATTGCGTCATCAGAGTCTTTCCAGCCCTGATTTTCCAAGCCCTTCTCAGAAAGTTTCAAATACTCCTGGAAGCCGTCCCCATCAATGTCCCCGTATTGGTCAATCCATGCAAGACATTTTTCGGCGACAGGTAAATACTCTTTGAGCAAATCTTCGTTTCCAAGCCATCTCCAAGCTTCGTGCAGTCCGATCAAATAAAGAGAAGTTGCATCTGCTGTACCGTAATATGGAGTTTGCGGAATTTTGTTGAAATGAGCTAACTCCCCTAATCTGATCTCATGGGCGATTTTGCCGGGTTTGGCATCTTTGAAATCGTTGGATTCAGTCGACTGCAGTTGTCCTAACCGCTTGAGGCTGCCGAGCACAAAGCGAGGATTTACGAGCATACTTTGCATTCCCGTGATAAGACTATCTCGGCCAAAAACAGTCACGTACCATGGAACGCCGGCGGCCGGTGCCCAGCTTGCAATTGAAGAGTCCTTATCCAACGGATCTTGATGAAGACGCAAAGCGCCTAAATCACTTACTGATTGATTGAAAAGACGATAAACCTCTTCGTTACTAGAGGTAAGCTCGGTAGCCTGCTCTTGCCACTCTTGATGGAGCTTTTTGAATTTCTCAAGCTTGTTTTCTTGACCATTATTTTGAGAAACATATGAACGTGGGCCAGATACTAGCTCATGCCTGGCTTTTAATTGCCAGGACGCACCAGCATCGAGGTCTAGCTGAAAGCTCAACCTGCCGTTGGCCATCTTCGCACCCGGATTTGCTTCTATGACACGATAGACAAAGTGCCTCTGAAAATCTTGATTTGCATAGCTGTGAACCAAACAACACTCATCGTCGTTCCATGACGAAGAGACTTGTCCTCGGCGCCTGAAGGAATGAGCACGCACTTCAAAAATGTCTGCAAAGTCCGAGCGCATTGCTATTTCAAGATTGAACCGGGCTGCTTTTAGACTATGGTTTGTTATTACAATTTTCTCAGAGATAGCTGTGCAGATCTCTCTATCAATAACCATGGCAAGGGAGTTTGGTTCAATTACACCAAATTCAGTATCAACTTCTAAATTAGTGAGATAAAAGCGCGCCGAATAGTAATCCGTTGGGGAAGAGGACAATAGGTGCCACTGTTGACCATCAGCATAGACGGCATAGTAACTGAGAAAACGAGTGTCATCTGCAAAAATACCGAGCTCAGTTTCGTGTGCTATCTCGCCATTGAGATCGGTGACCATAAAGACGTTGCCTTGGTTGATGGCAATGACTGGCGGTCCGATTGTTAATTTACTAGGCATGCTTGTTTTCAACGGATAAATATTTTTTGCGATACATTTCGATGGTTTGATCCAACGAGCACCAGTGACAAATTACTTCTTCTAAGTAAACTAAAAATGCCACCACGTTTTTATGTTTTATGTCCCAAACCGCCAGTGATGAAACTTACCTTGCTTGACGCGATAAACAGAAAATCGAGACTGAGGAATCAGGCCAGCTTTCGCCTATGGAGCGAAGACAGCGGACCGAAGGACTAGACAGCGAACCAGGTCCGACCGTCTTGGGCGAGAAGCTCCACCGAACCTTTGGGACCCCAGCTACCGGCCTGGTAGTTAGGAAAATCGGATGCTTTTTTAGCGTTCCAAATATTTTGCACGTGTTCGACAATTTTCCATCCCGCTCTTAAGCTATCGAATCGGTTAAAAAGCACTTGTTGGTCGCCTAACATACAATCGTAAAATAGAGACTCATAGCCGTTATATATCGCTATCTCTGTTATTTTGATCTGACTGGTTTTCGTCGACAAGCGATTCACAGAATGCCTTGTTCGTCAAGGTCTTCCGACCAACGGCAACTACGGAAAAGTTTGGAGATAACTTTCCGTCGAAATGCAAATTGAGTAAAGCAGGCACGAGTAATCGCTTGGTCAGATCGCCTGTTGCTCCAAAAATTATCAGAGTACAAAGTCCTAACGCATTATTGGCGTGACCACCACGTGGTTCTCGTTGAGCATTACATTCGTTCACCGTATCTCCTGGATTTAAAACTTACAGCTGCGGCAAGGACACATTGCTTGGATGTCGCGTAGGCATCCGCACCTTACGAATCGTTTCATGTGGCTATCGGTCTCGATGGATCAGGGACTGGAGCTCGTGTCCATCTCGGAGGCCCGCGCCAGTGCTTGCGTGTCGATATACTCCCGGACGTTCGTCAGTTTGCCATTTCGAACGGTAATGGCGAAGACAAAATGGTCCTCGAATGTCTTATTCGTGGCTTTGATTCTCCCCCTAGCGAAGCCGACGACCAGAACCCGGTCTCCCTGCGCTACGAATTCGGGGGGCTCTGGGTA